>Ga0256826_1000079_pt1 | contig 46546 bp, 37 predicted proteins | sample CV79metaG_FD_185975 | JGI IMG/M metagenome (GOLD analysis project Ga0256826, IMG submission 185975) | Hydrothermal vent microbial communities from East Pacific Rise, Pacific Ocean - CV79 | ecosystem: Environmental > Aquatic > Marine > Hydrothermal vents | place: Pacific Ocean: East Pacific Rise...
AGGCATTGAAAAAGATGGAGCAGAAACAGGCTCATAAAAATTTGAGGTATACTTTGAAGAATTCTCAATATTTTGAGCGAAATGATTATGTCGATTTGGTTGATTTTGTGCATAAGGTTCAAAATCGCTTGGATATAGAGGAGTTAGAACCTTATGCCAATAGAGTTCTGAAATCTTTGGATAGTGTTATTGTTGCCAATCATACTGTTGGGTATTTTATGGAGGATGCTCATGGTATTTCAATCTATTTTCCTAATCAAAATCGACCTATTAAGGAGACTTTTGAGATGTATGAGAAGTTGGATTTTGCAAAGGCTTGTCCTAATTGGATTAAGCTGTTGAAATGGTATTGGCTTTAGTTATATAAAAAGGAAAATTTTGGAACTTGTTTATTTATGGGTTGAGGATTATAAAAATATTAAAAAGCAGGGGTTTAATTTTTCGCCTCGGTTTCATTGTGAATATGATGAAGGTAAGAATGAATTGACCATCAAAGAAAATGATGATTATATTCCTGATTTTTTTGGTAAAAATATAAATGTTACGGCGATTGTTGGGAAGAATGGGAGTGGGAAGAGTAGTGTTTTTGAATTTATTTTAGATAGATTAGCTAATAGATATTCAGATTATCCAAAAAATTTTATTTTTTTATATTTAGATAAAAATAAATTTTATAAATATGATAACTTTTTTTATAACCTAAACTCTAAAATGAAGGTTGAAAAGTATCCTAATAGGGAAAATTTACTTAATTATTGTACTAATTTAATTACACTATATCTTAATAATCAAAGAGAAAGGATAGAACCAAGAGATAGTGAAAAATTATTTATAGAAAATCATAATTTTAATCAAAATTATATAAACAAGATTTTAATTAAAAACTATATGGGAATAAATAATCAACTTATAAAAAATACAAATAGTTTTTTTAGACCTATGGAAGTACAGTTTAACATTAAAATAATGGATTCTTTTTTTTCTATTCTTGATGAAGATAAAAAGTTTTATAGTGATGGGGTTTGGGAAAAAGTAGAAAAATTAAAAGAAAAATTAAAAGATTCAACTTTTTATGAACGGTTAATGATTGTGATAGATATTTTTGAAATAAAATATAAAGAACATACCACAGTTCCAAAATTTGATTTTAATATAGAAAGAGTTTCTAATGGCTCTTTTTACAAATATAAAATTGAAAAATCTTTTATTGATAATATTCCTAAAATTATAAAAAATAATAAGCTTAAAGAGAGTAATTTTAAATTAAATATTCATGATATTACACCTAATATTTTTGATTTTATTGAGCAGTTACCTTATATATTTGATATTATTGTTTTAGACAATAATAAGAGTTTTAATAATCTTAGTTATGGAGAAAGACAACTCTTAGCACAGTTGAATTTTATACTTTATTATTTGAATAAAAACTCTTATGAGTATCATCATCTTTATTATGCTGATGGTGGAGAAATTGATGTTGATGAGTATGAAAATATTGCTGTTAATGAAATTATAGTACTATTGGATGAGTTTGAACTAGGATTACATCCTGATTGGCAAAAAAATTTTATATCTTATATTATAAAATTTTTTAAAAATATAGATAAAAAAATTAATATTATCCTAACCTCCCACTCCCCATTCCTCCTATCCGACATCCCAAAACAAAACATAATCTTCCTAGACAAAGACGAAAATGGAAATTGTAAAGTAGTCGATGGACTAAAAGAGAAAAAACAAACCTTTGGAGCAAATATCCACACCCTATTAAGCGATAGCTTTTTTATGGAAGATGGGTTGATGGGCGAGTTTGCAAAGGGTAAGATAGATGATGTGATTAACTACTTGCATGGCAAAGAGTCTAAAATTAAGAGTAATGATGAAGCTCAAAAGCTTATTCATATTATTGGCGAACCTATTGTTAAAAATCAGTTGCAACGGATGTTGGATAGTAAGCGACTTAAAAAAGTAGATGAGATAGATGCTATTAAAAAGAGTATGTTAGAGATGAAAAAACGCTTGGATGATTTGGAAAAATGATTAAAATTCAGAATGAGCATTTAGAACGCTTTGCTAAAGAGCATTATGAAGCGTTAAAAGATAAGCTTAATGAGTTTCCAAAAGACTGTAAATACTCCTTGGAAGAGGTGCTAAAAGCAAAACTTGAAAAACTGCATCAGATAGCTCTGTGGGCAGAAGATAAAAAATCTGACTATGTTTTTATGATAAACAAGTATAAAAACTTTACAAGTAAAAAAGATGAATATGACGCTTATAAATTGGCTTCTAAAGTGAAAGTGAATGTTTGCCCTTATTGTAATTTGAATGCGACTTATACCGTTATTGTAGAAGATAATAAAAAAATAACACGACCAGAGTTTGACCACTTTTATGATAAAGATACACATCCTATATTGGCTCTTTCATTTTATAATCTTATTCCCTCTTGTCATATTTGTAACTCTACATTAAAGGGGATAGAAAAATTCTCGATAGAGAGTCATTTAAATCCCTATAGTGACAGTTTTGATGAGGTGGCTAAATTTCGGTTAAAAATTGGGGACAGTAGTTTTTATCACTCTATTAAAGGATTTGACGTAACGTTAGAGAGTGATGATGCAAGAGCTAAAAATAATATTAAGAGTTTTGAATTAGAGACACTCTATCAAAACCACAAAGATATAATTTTAGAACTTATCCAAAAAGAAGCCATTTACAACGAAAGTTATTTGGATGAACTATTGAGCCAATACGAAGGAACTCTTTTTAAAAATAGAGAAGATTTACAACGTCTCATAAGTGGTGGGTACATAAGCGATGAAGAGATTGGGAAACGACCTCTTTCTAAATTAATAAAAGACATTTCAAAAGAGTTGGGATTATTATGAAATTTTATTAAAATCTACTTATGCTATACTACGAAAAAATTTTACAAAGTGATTATAGAATATGGAAAGAACAACAAAATCAGGATTTATTGCTGTCGTCGGGCGACCGAACTCGGGAAAGAGTACCTTACTTAACTTTTTGGTGGGCGAAAAACTTGCGATGGTTTCAAAGAAGGCTCAGGCTACTCGAAAACGAATGAATATTATTGTGATGCACAATGATGATCAGCTTATTTTTGTAGATACTCCAGGGATTCACAAAAAAGAGCGTTTGATTAATGAATTTATGCTTGAAGAGGCACTAAAAGCAATGGGAGATAGTGATTTGATTCTCTTTTTAGCTCCGATTACAGATAAGCTTGATGAGTATGAGAAGTTTTTGGCACTCAAAGAGAGTAAACGAGCAAAACATATTGTTTTGTTGACAAAAATGGATCATGTCCCTCAAGGAAAAATTTTAGAGAAGCTTGGGGAGTATCAGAAGCATCAAGATAAATTTGAGGCGATTATTCCGTTTTCTGTGAATAAAAAAGTGGGTAAAAAGCCACTGTTAGATGAAGTTGTAAAATATCTACCAGAGTCTCCTGCTTTTTTTGATACGGACATTACTACCACTGAGTTTGTTCGAGATATTTATAAAGAGCTGATTCGTGAATCTATTTTTGAAAATTTATCGGATGAAATTCCATACGAGTCGGACGTAACGATTGAAAAAATTGATGAAGATGAGGAGATGGATAGAGTATACGCTACTATTATAGTAGAGAAAGAGACTCAAAAAGGAATCATTGTTGGAAATAAAGGAGAGGGGATTAAGCGTGTAGGAAAAACAGCACGACAACAGCTTGAACTCTTTTCAGGTAAAAGAATTTACTTAGATTTACATGTTGCAGTTAAGAAAGGGTGGAGTAAATCGCGTGGAGGACTAGAAGATATGGGATATGTTTTCTAAAAATAGTCTTTTTTAATAAAATTTAACCATTTAAAACTATAAAATCCTCTATATATTAATATTAACAGATAATGTTGTATTAATATATATATTTAAGAAAACTATTAAACTAATTCAAAATAGTAAGCCATAATTAATTCTGTTGTTAATATAATTTTTATTATCTTATAAAGGATTGGTAACTTAAAAATTATGTCAAATCAGCATATTGACCCTAGAATTAAAAAATATAAAAATATCATTACCATAAATCCTTATATTAATAGCTATTATGAATATAAGAATCAAGAGTTTAAAAAGCTTGATAAATTAACCTACAACGACAAACAGTTTACGATTTCTTATGTAACGAATAGAGATTTAATTATTGCTTCTTTGGACGTTGGTTATGATGTAGATTTAGAAGATATTGAAGATACAATTTATATGAAAGCCTACGAAGAGTTGGGCTTAGACGAAGAGAAAGAGTACACCATCCATCATCAAAAAGTTAATGATGATGAAAACTCTACTATGTATAACGTTTTTATTTCCGAATCTGAAATTGTAGCTTCACATCTTTCTCCTCTTGTGGCAGAAACAAAATACATTGATCTGTTAATTCCTGCACCTCTCTTGTATGGTACTCTTTACAACAATAATATACTTGAGAACAGAGATGCTCATTGTTATATCTATTTTACAATGAAAGATGCGTTTGTAACGGTCTATAAAGATGGACAGTTTATCTACTCTAAATCCATTGAGTTTTCATTGGAGCAGGTCTACGATAAGTATTGTGCCTTGGTAGGAGAAAAGATTGATAAAGAGGAGTTCTTTGAAGTCTTAGAGTCAGAGGGGTTAAAAACAACCAATTCTGTCTATCAACAAAACCTAATGAAACTTTTTGGTGAGGTTTTTTTACAAATAAACGATATTATTATCTATACCAAGCGAGCCTATAATATTCCGAATATCTCTAAACTTTTTTTAGGCTCTGTAAAGAGTCCAATTATTGGTTTAGGGGATTACGGGTACAACTATTTGGGAATTCCTACATTTAATTTAGATTTCAATTTTGATATTAAAAATGATGAATGGTACGTGGATCAACTTCAATACTTGATGATGAAATCAGGCTTAGATTACCTCGAAGGCTCAAAAAATATTATCAATATCAGTACCTATCCTCGACCACCGATTTTTACTAAGCGATCAAGTGGACAATTTATTCTTTCGGTTATCGGTGCTTCACTGCTAGCTATTGGAATACCTTTGGGTTACATGGTTCCTGCATACATGAATGAAGCGTATAATCTTAAATTAAATGTGGACAATCAACGATTGATAACAGAGGTTAAGAAATATAAAAAAATATTGAGTGATAAGCAAGCTGTTATTAAAGTAGAGAAGAAAAAATTAAAAAATCTTCAAGTTATTTTTGAATCCAAGGCAAAAACATTAACCTCAATTCATGAAAAAAAGGTTAATTATAATTTTAAATCGGACTTTTTACATACTTTTGCCAAAGATTTAAGAAAATACTCCGTACATGTCGAAAAAATCGTTTCTAATCAAGATGAATTTACCCTTCATCTTTTAAGTTCAGATGAGAAGTCCATTACAAAATATATTAAATACATATCTAAAGAGTATTCGTTAACGATTAAAAATATTGATATAAAGCGTATTGAGATAGACGATAAAGACAACCTTTATCGTGGAATTTTAAAGGTTACTTACAGATGAAAGCATGGATTAATTTATTAAATGATTTAGATAGCTTTTTTGGAGCTAAAAGTGAAAATGAAAAGTGGATGCTTATAGGCATGGTCTTTGTTGTTATTGGGTACATCTCTTACAGTCTTTTCTTACCTTATGCCGAGGAGCAATACAATCAATCGGTTCGTAAAAAAGAGACGCTTTCTAAAAGTATAATGAGTAATAAACAGTATCTTCAAGGTATTACCGTATCAGGAGATAGAGATTTTTATATTAAGAAATATGATAAAGAGATTGTTGGTTTAAAAAAGTCTATTGCTAAAATGCATGATGAAATCACCTTTATATCAGCTTCTTTAGAAGAGTTATCTCCTTTGATGTTCAATAAAGAGAGTTGGTCAAAATTCTTAAATTCTATTACCAAACAAGCAAAAGCTCAACAGATAAAAATCGACTATATTGAGAACTCATATGTTGATAACAAAGGAAGTTTTGGACATATTTTACAAATTGCTGTAGGCTGTAATGGTTCGTATAAAAATATAGTTAAGTTTTTTAATAAACTTGAAAAAAATGTTTTGGTTACCGATATTTATGGCTCTTCTATCTATTTAAATAAAGAGCATACCAAGGTTGTAGCAGATGTTAATATTTCAGTATGGGGGATTAATCACTAATGAAAAAAATATCTATACTCTTTAGCCTCTTCTCTTCACTCCTTTGGTCGGCTTCGCTTTCATCTGCTGAAATTACTGAAATGATTTCTAAAATAAAAAAGGAGAGGGTGGGAATTTCGATTAAGAAGTTGGAGAGTACGGTTAATCCTTTTCTGCTAATTAAGATAAAAAAAGAAGAAAATTTAACAAAAGAAGAGATTGCTGTTATTAAAGAAGTAATTATTGAACCGACTTATTCTCTGGATGCAATATTAAATCATGCTGTTTTTATTAATAAGAAATGGTATAAAAAAGGTTCTAAAATAGATCAATATACGCTTGTCTATATTGGTAAAAACAGAGTGACATTAAGAAGTCCAGAGAAAGAAAAAATTCTCTTTTTAAAGAAGAAAAAATATATAAAGTTACACTAAGGATATAAATAATGATTTATTTAAAAAATAATTTAAGAAATTTTTTGATTATAGGAGTTCTTTTTTCACTGCTGACAACACTCCCAGCAAAAGCAAATTCTTGTGAGTCTCAACTTTTTACAGCAACATTAAACTCTGCATTAACAATTGCAGATGTGGTTGAAAATTTGGCAGATGAGTGTGGATTAACGCTGATTGTAAAAGACAGCGAAGCAAAAAAAAGGTTAGGAGAGAAACTCTATTATGTAAAATTAAATAATGCTTCTTTAGATGAGTTTCTCGATATTATTTTGGTTGAAAATGACATCTCTTATATTTTAGAAGATTCACGATTAAAAATATCGTATCTTAATACACAGACCTTTAAATTGCACTATATCTCAGGGGATAGAAAAGGGACAAGTACTGCTCATGTAACCATTGCCAACTCAGGAAAAGCTTCATCAGGAGGAGGTGCTTCATCAGGAGGTGGAGAGGACTCTACAGGCTCAAAAACAGGTGTTTCCATTGAGAGTTCAGATGATTTTAAATTTTGGTCTAAAATAGAAAAAGAGATACATTCTCTTTTGAATCGACCAGAAGATGCCTATACTGCTCCTGTTCCTATTATCAATCCTGAAGCAGGGATGATTACGGTTACTGGTACAGCACGGCAGTTAGAGAGGGTCTCTTTGTATATTGATGATTTAACAAAACAGTTAAAAAGTCAAGTTCTTATTGATGTGCAAATATTAAGCGTAACTTTTGATGACAGTTACACTACAGGAGTCGATTGGGAACAGATTTACAGTTTTCAAAATATGGCCATTGCGAGTGCAAGTATGTTGCAAACAAATGTTGAGGGTCTTTCTTCTGTTACTGATGGAGGAGATTTATCTATAGGTGATGTGACTTCTGCTGTAGGTGTTGAGCCGAAACATTCTGGAGCCATTATTACGAGAGGTTCTGCGACGATTAATAATATTGTTAAATTTTTAAAGACACAGGGAGATGTAAAATCCATCTCTAATCCAAAAATTTTAACTCTAAATAATCAACCTGCACTTATCTCTGTCGGAAATGAGCTTTTTTACAAGATTCAATCAACCTCTCTTCTTCAAGGGTCAGCAGGTGGAGGTTCTCAACAGACAGGAGAGACGATTGATTCTGTTTTTGCAGGTATTTTACTAGACATCACTCCTGAAATATCAGACGATGGTTCAATTACATTAAAGATTAATCCATCCATATCGGATACCCTAAACACTGTGAGTCGTGACGGAGCAGGTTCTCGAAATATTCCACCTGATTTATCCCGAAAGCAAATCTCTTCGGTGGTTACACTTCAAGATGGACAGCATGTTATTTTGGGGGGATTAATCTCTTCTAAAACAGGTACAAAAATTTCCAAAGTACCTCTGCTTGGAGATTTGCCTCTTTTAGAGCATCTGTTTAAGCATGAGGTTAAAATTGAAAATGTTGATGAGTTGGTTCTGATTATTACCCCACATATTATTAAAAAGGATAAGGAGCTTTCGTTAGAAGAGTTGGGTTATAAAAAGTTAAATTATGAGTAGTCAATACAGAGCTTTAAAAGATATTTTTATTGATAGTGTTGAGAGAGATGCTTATGTAGATTTAGAGTCTGCAAGCTATAACTATAAAATATTAGAGAGTGGTTTAGAGAAACCACTCAAGATGCTTTTAGTGTTTGGAAAACCTGGAACGGGTAAGAGCATGCTTTTAAATAAACTCTATCACAACTTAAAAGAGAGCCGTGAAATACACTATTTTGAAGCACCTATCTTGAGTGAGAAAGAGTTTCTGCGACGTATTATTGAATCCATCTCTGCACAGCAAATTCCCCATAATATGAAAGTCAATTTTGATGGACTCTTAAAATATTGTCAAAAACTCAAGGGGCATCGAGAGATAGTTTTTTTATTGGATGAATGTCAACTCTACAGTGAATCGTTAATGGAAAAGATACGTCTGTTATCCGATACTCGGGCAGTTAAATTTGTGATTACTTTGCATAAAACAGACAATGAAGAGATTATTGCCAAAGAACATTTTAAGACACGTATTTGGGAAGTGATAGAGATGACTAATGCGAACGAGTATGACTTGGAACTCTATATTACAAAAAAAATGATTAAAAAAGGGTTTATGGAGGTCGCAAATAAGTTACGAAAAAAAGATTTTAAATACATACATGCACATACTCTGGGTAATTTTAGAGAGACCAATAAATACCTCTATACCATTTTTGATATTTATGAATATTATGATGAATTAGAGCCTCATAAGTTATCAACTAAAAAGTTTTCTAAAAAAATTTTAGAGATGGCTGCACTACGATTAGGATACATTCATGGATGAAATACGAAAACTGGAACAACAATGGACACGATATAAAGCAAGAAAAATCATCTCTTTATTACTCTTTATCTCTATTTTTTATGCTTTGGGTGCAGGGGGCTACTACACTTTTTTAAATTGGAATTCGCTTAACGGCTTCTTCTCTAAAAAAGTAGGTTTAGAGGAATCTAATCGCTCAACACTTTATAAAAAGAGTATTGCTTCTAAAGAAGATTTTAAAAAAGATACGAATACTAGCATAAAAAAAGAGACTGTAGAGAAAGCAGAATATACAGAATCAATCGTTGAAGAACTTTCTTTGAAGCCTGTGATTCCTATTATCGACATGGAGAAAGAGAAGGCACGCAGTTATAAACCTGTAGTTCATAAAGAAAAAATACACTCTAAGCGAGTAAAAGCAAAGCCTTCGACCTATTTAACGGTACAGGAACTCTCTAAAGTACGCAAGGATGATGAACGTGATACCACAAGGCTAAAGAGAATTCATCTAGGTTCAAGTTCTAAAAATTATATAGAGACCATGAAAAATAAATTCTCTAAGAGTAAAAATTCCAGAGATGCTCTTTTATTGGCAAAGGCATTTTATCGAAAACGGAATTATAAAGAGTCAGAAATATGGGCATTGGAAGCCAATAAACTTGACTCTAATTTGGACGAGAGTTGGATTATTTTTGCACAATCCAAAGCAAAACTTAGAAAAAAGAGTGAGGCTATTAATATTTTGGCAATGTATTATAAACGAACAAAATCGCCTAAAGTAAAAGCCGTACTGGAAAAAATAAAGATGGGAAAATTCTAATGAAACTACTTTTATCTTTTATGATGACAAGCGTTTTTCTCTTTGCATCAAATTTATCAATACTCTATAAACTTTATGAAAAACAAGAGTATGACAAGGCTTGCGATTATGCACATAAATATTATTATAAAAAACAAAATAGAAATTCTGAGAATTATTTAACCTTTTATGGACTCTCTTGTTTGGAAACCAATAAAATTTCCAGAGTAGCCATACCGATGACATCATTAACCAAAACAGAAGATGCACGAGCCAATGCCAGTTATTTTGGAACGATATTACTCCAAAAACAGCTCTTATTTCAAGCATTAATTGATAAAAAGCCTTTAGGAAATTTGCATTTGCCTACAACTAACTTTATCATATCCAAACTCTTTACTCTTTTTATAGAAAAAAAATATAAAATAGAAGATAATGTGTATATCTTTACTGATAAAAATGCACGTTATCATCTCTATATAAAAAAGGGCAAAAAAAATCGTCAATACATGGTTATTGATGTTTATAAAGAGGAAAAATTTACGAAACGATACCAATACAAATAGGAGAAAGCGTGCAAAAGATTATAGATTTATTAATAAAAGAGAATGCTCTAGACGAAAACAAACTACAACTTTTTATCAACAAGTATGGCGAGAGTAAACTAAGCATTAGCAATCTTATCAAAGTTCGATTGATTCATACCGAAGAGATGGAGATTATTTTAAATAAAGAGTTGCGTCTACAGAGTATAACGATGAAAGAGTTAGAGTCCATTTCAGGAATTGATACGACCGAACTTTTAAAGCGTCAAGCTAAAGATGCCAATATGGAATACATGGATATTCGAGGGGTAAATATTGACTTTAAATTGCTCAAACGTTTACCTTTAAAGCAACTTTTAAAATACAAAGTTCTACCACTTTATATCGAAGATGATAAAGTCACAGTTGCCTTTTCTAACCCAAATGATTTTGAAGCCAAAGGAGCTATAGAACGCTTTTTTCATGGAAAGATTATGCTTACGGTTCTTTCTCGTGTAGAGATGATTGAAGAGATTCTAAGTCAACTGCATACCGAAGAGAGAGTAGAAGAGTTTACCGAAGATATTAAACAAGATTTAGAACAGGGTGGAAATGAAAAGGTTGATGAAAATGTTCTACCTGCTGTTGTTCAACTGATTGATTTAATTTTAGAATCAGCCATCGCAAAAGGTACCAGTGATATTCATATTGAAGCGACCGAATACTACTGTTTGGTACGTTACCGAATTGATGGAATTTTACAAGAATACTTTAGAATGGAGCAGGCAATATTCTCGCCTTTATCTTCGCGAATGAAACTTTTGTCCAACCTTGATATTGCCGAGAAACGAAAACCACAAGATGGACGATTTACAAAAATAGTACATGGCAATGTTTTTGACTTTAGGGTTTCAACCCTCCCCACACTCTTTGGAGAGTCGATTGTTATGAGGATTCTTGACAAATCAAAGTCTATGGTAAAACTGGAAGATGCAGGTATGAATAAAATCTCGTATGAGAAATTTATTAAGGGTATTCATTCCCCTTATGGAATTGTCTTGGTTACAGGTCCTACAGGTTCGGGTAAAACCACCACGCTTTATGGTGCGTTAAATGAGATTAAATCGGTAACCGACAAAACCATTACCGTTGAAGACCCTGTCGAGTACCAAATGGAAGGGATTCAACAGGTTCAGATTAATAAAAACTCAGACCTTGATTTCCCTGCTGCTTTGCGTTCTATTCTAAGACAAGACCCCGATAAAATTATGATTGGGGAGATTCGAGACCAAGAGACACTGCGTATTGCTATTCAAGCAGCGTTAACAGGTCACTTGGTACTTTCTACTCTGCATACCAACTCTGCTTTGGCTGCGATTGGACGTATGTTGGACATGGGGATTGAGTCCTATCTTATTTCGGGGGCATTGGTTGCGATTCAAGGGCAACGGTTGGTACGAAAGATTTGTCAAAACTGTAAAGAGAAAACAACGCTTTCGCCAAAACTCTATGAAGATATTAAAAACTATGTCCCTGAAAATGCAATCTTTTATGAAGGAAAAGGTTGTGCTATTTGTAACGATTCAGGTTATGTAGGTCGGGAAATGATTTCTGAAGTATTGGTTGTTTCAGAATTAATGTCTACGATGATTGCCAATGGAGCATCTAAAGAAGAGTTGGGAATTCAAGCTGAAAAAGAGGGATTTTTTTCAATGTTTCAAGATGGTATTCAAAAAGCACTTGCAGGTAAAACAACAGCCAAAGAGATTATTAGAGTAGCGAGGTCATAATGAAGTATTTTAATGTAACCATTCTCTCCAAAGGTAAAAAACGGATAGAGTTAGTTAAAGCGAATAATAAGATACAGGCAATGAGAATTGCTAAACAGAATAATCCTAATCAAGGGGTTCAAAAAGCCATAGAAGTTTCAGCCCCAACAGGTGCTCAACTGGATGATTTGTTCAAAAATATCAAAAAGTCGTTTGAGCCAAAAATTCAGTTAAACAATAAAATATCGGCGATTCGACAGATAGCCGTTATGACCGATGCAGGAATCTCTATTCATGATGCCATTACTGAGGTAGCTGTAAATACTGAAAATCCAAAACTAAAACAGATTTATCAAAATATGGGAAACGATATTAACTCAGGAAAGTCGATTGCTGACTCTATCGAACCCTATAAAGAAGAGTTTGGACACGTGGCAATTGCCATGACCAACCTAGGAGAGAAGACAGGAAATATTTCGGGTTCATATAATAAACTGGCAGACATTTTAGAAAACATTCGAGATAATGTTAAAAAGTTCAAAAAAGCCATCCGTACACCACTGATAACCTTTGCTGCGATGGGGGTAGCCTTTACCATTTTGATTATGGTGGTTGTCCCAAAATTTAAAGAGATGTTTGAAAAATTTGATTCAGCTTTACCTATCCCTACGCAAGTATTGCTTTTCTTAGAACACATACTCAACAACTATGGATTATATATCTTAGGAGGATTAATTCTTATGGTTTATAGCTTACTTTATTACTATAAAAGTGATAAAGATTTTAAATACAAAGTAGATAAAATCTTAGTGCATCCAAAATTTTATTTAATCCATAAAGTTATCTTTTTCTCTTCTATGCATCAATATACCTTGGTCTTTGGAGAACTGGTAAAGTCAGGTATTCCCGTATCGGAAGCACTGGATACAGCCGTTGATATGGTTACAAACTCCTACATAAAAGAGAAGCTTTTAACCGTCAATGCCAATATCTCCAGAGGTATCTCCCTCTCGGATTCTTTTGAGCAAACAGGACTATTTGAAAACATGCTCCTACAAATGATTCGAGCAGGAGAACAGGGTGGACAACTCGACGCAATGTTAGGAAAAGTAACGGACTATTACGATGCCCGTTTCCAAGACTTAATTGATAACCTCGCTGCGTACATCGAACCAATTATGCTCTTTTTCATTGCTGGTTTGGTTCTATTAATGGCGTTAGGTATCTTCATGCCAATGTGGGATTTGGGGAAAGCAGTTAAATAAAAATTCAACGAGGCTAAAGCCGTCGATTTCGTATATGCAATCTGTATGGAATCCCGACCTATGTTGTTTTATAGCATTTGTATTTCTAATACTCGGTCTCTATTTCGATTAATTTTACATAAATATTGGATTCTAAAAGCAATAAAGAGCTTTTTCGTATGAGTTTTGAAAGCTCTTTTTTTGTGAGTTTATTCTTTTTATAAAGAGGTTTTAGCTCTTTCCATAGGGGTTCAATGACATTGAGTTTTTCTATGAGCTTTGGATTGGTTACTCTAGGGAGATGTTTTTTGTTGTCGCCCTTTTTTAATTGTTGAAGAGCTTGGTCAAAATTGGCTATAGAAGAGCTTAGTTCCTTTTTATAGTCACTGTTGTTTTTGAAAAGTAAAATCTTCTCTTTACTCATTTTTTCTAATAACATTCTTTGTCGTCCTGCTAGATTGACAATGTTTAGTTTTGCTTTATCCAAATAGTTTAAATTTGCTTCGGAATTTTCATAAATACTTACCAGTTTATTCGAGCTTTGCAGTAGCTCTTTATTGTTATCAATAAGGTATTGGAGTGCTTTTTTTTCTTCTTTTTTTTGAATAATATTTTCAATATTTTTAAGAAAAGGCGACCATAGCTTTTTAATTACTTCTAGTTGTTGATGAATTTTTGGATTGTCAGATTCGAGTGTCTCTAAATTGTCACTGTAGTGTTTTGTAGCTTTGTTGAGTTTTTTAATATTTTTTTTTCTTTTGATATCCTCTTCAATAAGCAGGGCAAGTTTTGTCATTCTTTGGGTCAGCATCCTCTGTTTTCCTGCGATATTTGTTTTCTCTTTTAGTTTATCACTGTTATCTATAAACGAATCTATAATCGAAGATAATTCACTAAAGTCTGTTTCTTGGGCATGAATGGAGGTTGTGCTAAGTAGGACTGGAAGTAGAAGTTTTATGATTTTACGCATGGCAAACATAGTAAATTCCTGTATAGTTAATTTATAATATTCTAACATAAACAAACTAAATCTATATACATTGTAAAAATTAATAATTAAATATAATGTGATTTCCACTGTAGTGATAATTCTCTTAACTTTCAGACTCTTGCGTTATAACTGTAAAAACAAAGGATAAACGTGGAACAAGCGAAAATGGTAAACAGAGAACATATAGAACGAATGGTATTCACTTTTTATAGAAAAGTATTAAAAGATGAACTTGTAGGACCCTTTTTTATTGCTAAATTGGGTGACGATATAGAGAGTGACTATTGGAAACCACATATTGACCTCTTGGTTAATTTTTGGTCTTCGATGATTTTACAAGATAACTCTTACTTTGGTAATCCTATGCGTCCTCATTTTTTTATAGGGGAGCTTTCACATGGGGTCTTTAAGCAGTGGCTTAAACTCTTTTTTGAGACCGTGGATGAAGTGTTTATTCCAAAACTTGGAGCTGAATTCAAGGAACGAAGTGAGATGATTGCAGGAAATTTTATGAGAAACTTAAGAGTACCTATGGAGTAGAGGAGACTCTCCTCTAAAGGTTTTTTATAAAACAGCAACACAATTGTTACATTCAACTTCATGAGTATCAATATGTTGTTGTGTGTAACATGCAGAACTACCTTTGAAACAAGCAAGTGGTTGAGCTTTTTGAACACAACCTGAAAAAAGTGTTAGAGATAATATCCCTATGAATAGTAAGGGTAAAGAAGTAGTCATGATAATCCTTGTGTGTTTGTAAAGAAATTATATTAAAATTATATTAACAGTTATTCTATGAATAATGTATGAATCGTTAACGAATTGTGAATGTGTTAAAAAATGATTTCTTATAATAGTTATAATTCTTCTATTAGTCTCTTTATAAGTACCTTTCTAGTATAATCCCCCAATTAATTAGAGGGGTACTTTTTTATGCCAAAACGCACGGACATCAAAACTATTTTACTTATCGGTTCTGGACCAATTATTATTGGACAGGCTTGTGAATTTGACTATTCTGGAACTCAAGCAGCTAAGACACTTAAAGAGCTAGGATACAGAGTGGTTCTTATTAACTCTAACCCTGCAACCATTATGACAGACCCTGAGTTTGCTGACAGAACCTATGTTGAACCTATCACCGCAGAAGTCATTTCTAAAATCATCAAAAAAGAGAATGTTGATGCTGTTTTACCAACCATGGGTGGTCAAACTGCACTAAATGCAGCAATGGAAATGCACGAAGCAGGAATGCTTGAAGGTATTGAAATTTTGGGTGCAAAACCAGCCGCGATTAAAAAAGGGGAAGATCGTCAAGAGTTTAAAGAGGCGATGATAAAAATTGGTATGGACTTACCAGTTTCAGAGTATGCTTACAACATGGAAGATGCTCTAAAAGTAGCAACAAATATTGGTTTTCCTCTAATCATTAGAGCTTCATTTACCATGGCAGGAGCAGGTTCTGGTGTGGCGTATAATATTGATGAATTTAAAGCAATTGTTCAAGGTGGTCTTGATGCTTCTCCTATTTCAGAAATTCTAATCGAAGAGTCTCTGCTTGGTTGGAAAGAGTATGAAATGGAAGTTATTCGTGACCGTAAAGACAACTGTATTATTGTCTGTTCTATTGAAAACTTTGACCCTATGGGGGTGCATACAGGAGATTCAATAACCGTTGCTCCTGCACTTACACTTACAGATAAAGAGTATCAAAACATGAGAGATGCTTCTTTTAAAATTTTAAGAGAAGTGGGTGTTGATACAGGTGGTTCTAACGTTCAATTTTCAATCAATCCCAAAGATGGTCGTATGATTGTTATCGAGATGAACCCACGAGTTTCTCGTTCATCAGCATTGGCTTCAAAAGCAACAGGTTACCCAATTGCAAAAGTAGCGACCATGTTGGCAGTAGGCTTTACACTTGATGAGTTAACCAATGACATTACAGGAACAGCAGCGAGTTTTGAACCTGTAATTGATTATGTTGTTACCAAAGTTCCACGATTTACCTTTGAAAAATTCCCAATGGCAGATTCAACGCTAAGTACAGCAATGAAATCCGTTGGAGAAGCGATGAGTATTGGTCGTACTTTCAAAGAGTCATTCCAAAAAGCACTTATCTCTTTAGAAACAGGTCTTATCGGTTTTGATACCATTGCTTGTGATGAAGAGGAGCTGATTCGAGAGATTAGACGCTCTAACGAGAAACGTGTTCTTTATGTATTTGAAGCATTAAGACGTGGTAAAACAGTAGAAGAGATTTTTGATTGGTGTAAAATTGACCAGTGGTTCTTGTACCAGTTAGAAGAGCTGGCAATGGTTGAGAAAGCAATGGATGTTGCCTTGCTTAAAGATGCTACACGAATGAGAGAAGTAAAAGCAGACGGTTTCTCTGATGCCATGATTGCTTGGGCTATCAATAAAAATGAGGGTCAAAACTTCTCTGAAAATGACATCTACAATGCACGAGAGAAATTGGATGTAACCTTAGAGTACAACGAAGTAGATACCTGTTCTGCTGAGTTTGAGGCATTGACTCCATATCTTTACTCGACAACAAACATTACAAAACTTCCAAAAGTAGAGAAAGAAGCTTCTACGGATAAAAAAGTTCTTGTAATTGGTGGTGGACCAAATAGAATTGGTCAAGGAATTGAATTTGATTACTGTTGTGTTCACGCTGCGTTTGCACTTGAAGACATGGGTGTAAAATCAATTATGTACAACTGTAACCCTGAAACCGTTTCAACCGATTACGATACTTCAGATATTTTATACTTTGAACCAATTGATTTTGAACATGTTCGAAATGTAATTGAAATTGAAAAACCTGATGGTGTGATTGTTCACTTTGGTGGTCAAACACCACTAAAATTGGCAAAACAACTGACAGCAATTGGTGCAAATATCTCTGGAACAACAGCAAAAGTAATTGACTTAGCAGAAGACAGAGAGCTTTTTTCGGACTTTATTACTAAATTGGGCTTAAAACAACCAAATAACGCTACGGTTATTAATAAAGAGGAAGCTCTTGTAGTTGCCAATCGTATCGGTTACCCTGTACTTGTTCGTCCTTCATTTGTTTTGGGTGGTCGTGGTATGAAAACGGTTTACTCTGACGCAGAAATCAAAGAGTACATGGACGAAGCAGTTTCTGTTTCTAATGATGCACCCGTTCTTATTGATAAATTCTTAGACAACGCAATCGAGCTTGATGTTGATGCAATTTGTGATGGAAAAGATGTTTATATCGGTTCAGTAATGCAACACATTGAAGAGGCAGGAATTCACTCTGGAGACTCTGCGTGTGCTTTACCAACTATCTCTATTTCTGATGAACTTTTGGTTGAGATTAAACAACAAACAGCCGATATTGCATTGGGTCTTGGTGTTGTTGGTTTGATGAACATTCAGTACGCTATTTTCGAAAATGAAGTCTACCTAATCGAAGTAAACCCAAGAGCATCAAGAACCGTTCCATTTGTTTCAAAAGCGACAGGTGTTCCACTAGCAAAAGTTGCTACAAGAGTAATGGTTCAAGGCGATTTAAAAGAGGCACTAAAATTCTATGATAACTTCAATGTTGTAAACTTTGACAAAAAAATCATGGAACCAAACCTAAAAGGTCACGTGGCTGTTAAAGAAGCCGTGTTCCCTTTCAACAAGTTACCTGGGGCTGACCTACTTCTTGGACCTGAAATGAAATCAACAGGCGAAGTGATGGGAATCTCTGATAACTTTGGAATGTCATTTGCAAAAAGCCAATTCGCAGCGAAGAACAATATTCCTTTAGAGGGAAAAATCTTTATGTCGTTGGCAAAAAATGACAAAATCCATGTAGGAGATATTGGTAAATCATTTACCGATTTAGGTTTTGAAATCTATGCAACCAGTGGAACACACAAAGCGTTAGAAGAAGCAGGCGTTGCATCGAATAAAGTTCTTAAAATCTCAGAAGGTCGCCCAAACATAGACGATATGATTAAAAATAATGAGATTGCATTAGCGATTAACACCTCAGCCGATGCAGGAAGCAAAATAGATGGTCAAACCATACGCCAATCTGTTCTGCGTGCAAACGTAGCATACTTCACAACAGTCGCAGCAGCGAAGGCTACAGCATTAGCCATTGCCGAACTTAAGTCTTCGGGTGGAGAGTTAGAACCTAAAGCACTTCAAGATTATTTGAATTAATAATCTAGGGTGTGATTAATATAAACCCTTCGTAGGGTGCTGTTTTCTAACGCACCACAAAATCAAACAGGCACAAAAGAACATCTCGCTGAAAGGCTTTCTTTAGCCTGTGTTTGAACATCTTTTTTATCCAATATTGGTGCGATGGCAATCGCCCCCTACGAAAAAAATATACTATAAGCCTTTCGGCGAAACTCTCTTTTTTTGCCAATTTTATTTAATGGTGTGTTGAAAATAGCACCCTTGTATAATACAAATAGAGGTAAAAATTTTGACTATTAATGAGAATGATGAATATATTCCTTAACAATAAAAAATAAAAAGGTAAACTGTATGACAAAAATTATTTTACAACCAATAAATAATAAAAATTCTATTGATAATTTTAAAGAAAAAAATTCAGAAAGATGGGCTGAAAAAAATGACTATAGAAAGTTATGGGAGAAGTCAGAGGGAGCAATAGTTTTATTTACCCATGAAGCAGTAGTATTTGCAAAAGCAACTATTGCATTTATTGAAGATAATAGTCGTAATTCTAAATATCCATTAAATTACTATTATAATGATATAGAATTTATAGATATACCCTTTTCAAAAATTAGGGAGATAGCAAATTTTTCAGATCCGTATAGAAAATATACTGTTTTAGAAGAAAAACCTAGTCAAAATATACTTGATTATTTTGAATTATTAGAACAGACTATTTATAAAAGAGATGAAGATTATCAAAGAGATATAGATAGGGCTAAAATTTTAAATATTAAAGATGAGCCTGAAATTCCTAATAAACCTAAAAAGAAAAAAGGAAAATTTTACTATCCCCGAAATAAAAATCGTGCTAAATTGGCATTAAGTAGAGCAAATTATAAATGTGAAATAGATAGTAGTCATAGCACTTTTATATCTAAATCATCTCAAGAAAATTATGTTGAAGCTCATCATTTAATTCCTTTTCAAGTACAGAATGATATAGATTATAATTTAGATGTGACTCATAATATTATTTCTCTTTGTCCTAATTGTCATAGAAAAATACATTTTGCTTTATTTGAGGATAAAAAAGAAATATTAAGAACCTTATATAATAAACACATAATGGGATTAGAACAAGTTCATTTAGATATAGGACTAGATAGTTTATATAGTATATATATAGATTTTAATTTACCTAATGAATAAAATTTAACATGAAAACCCTCGTAGGGTGCTGTTTTCAACGCACCACAAAACCAAATAGGCATAAAATAATATTTCGCCAAAAGGCTTTTTCTTCTCTTTTGAGACATTTCTTTTTACCCAATATTGGTGCGATGGCAATCGCCCCCTACCTTAGAAGCCTTTCGGCGAAACTCTCTTTTTTACCAATTTTCATTAATGGTGCGTTAGAAAATAGCACCCTACGGATTTTTTATGAATAATATGCTTTTTTTAACACAGACAGATACGACGATTGGGTTTGTTTCTCAGGATTCTTCTAAAATAGATAGGGCTAAAAAACGGCTTCCTGATAAACATTATATTCGTGTTGTGAACTCTTTGGAGACTTTGAAAATGTTTACGCGTGTGCCGAATGTTCATAAAAATAGACTGCGTCGTGCGAAGCAGACGACGTTTATTATGCCTAACGGGCTGTCGTTTCGTGTGGTAAAAGATACAGAACATAACATCTTACTTGATAGATTCAAATGGCTCTACTCATCTTCGGCTAATTTAAGTGGGGCAGTGTATGATGAAGTATACGCTAAAGATAAAGCAGAGGTTCTTGTGAGCTTTCCTCGGGTAGAAGAGGGGATGGCTTCTAAGATTTATCGTTTGGGTCAAAAAAGGATGATAGGGGTTCGTTGATGAAAGCGATAGTAAATGCCAAAATAATTATGGATAAAGAGGTTTTGACGGGGTACAACTTACTTTTTTCCAGAAACAAAATTATTCGAATAACCAAAGAATTACCCATTTGGGCTGAACCTATTGATGCAAAAGGGTTGTATCTGTCGGCAGGGTTTATTGACATTCATATTCACGGTTCAAATGGCTTTGATGTGATGGATGCAACGAGTGAAGCGTTGGAAGGAATAGCTAAAAGTATTGTACAAACGGGAACAACTTCATTTTTAGCAACGACCATGACCATGAGCCAAGAAGATATAGAGCGTGCTTTGGAGAACATTCAGAATTTTAAAGCTACAGATACTGCCAAGCTTTTAGGGGTGCATTTAGAAGGACCTTTTATTAATCCCTGTAAAAAAGGGGCTCAAAATGAAGCCTATATTCAACGACCTAATTTTGAATTGATAGAACCTTATATGGAAAATGTCAAAATGATAACACTTGCTCCCGAAATGGATGGGGCAAAAGAGTTTATGAACTATTTACAAGAGCATTATCCACATGTTTTATTAAGTATTGGACATTCTGATGCTTCCTATGAGCAGAGTAAAGAGAGCTTTTCTATGGGTATCTCTCATGCTACTCATCTGTTTAATGCGATGAATCCTCTGCACCATCGAGAACCTGGTATTGTAGGGGCTGTTTTAGAATCGGACAGGGTCTCTTGTGATATTATTGCTGATTTAATTCATATTCATCCCTCTTTTTTTTCGATGCTTTATAAAGTGAAAAAAGAAAATTTACTCTTGATTACCGATGCCATGAGAGCAGGGTGCTTGTGTGCTGGGGTTTCTGAAATTGGTGGTCAAAAAGTAATTGTCAAAGATGGAGAGGCACGGCTAGAAGATGGAACTTTAGCAGGGAGTGTTTTGAAAATGAATGAGGCGTTACGAAATTTTTATAAATATGCAGATATTTCACTGCCTCAGCTACTGGCAATGGTTACTTCTGTACCTGCTAAAAAGTTGGGCTTAAATTTGGGAAGATTAGCAGAGGGTTACCCTGCTGATTTTGTTTTGTTTGATAAAGAGTTTGAGATACACAAGGTTTATATCGAAGGTAAAGCGTTTAATTTACCGAATTAATCGTCATTAATCGACAGCTGTTCTCTAAAATGGCTACTTTTTTGACCATTTCGGTTAAATCTCTGTCGTAAGAGATAAGCCCAAAGCCTTTGATAAGCAGTAGATGATAACCGTTGTTGTTTTTTAAATAGTTACTAATCTCTTGAGGGGCTCTGGCTTCCCAATCGTTGAAGTTTTTGGGGTCGTAGACGGGGATTTCTCTTAAAATTGTTTGTCCGTAGTAGTCTTGTGGTACAACCAGTGAGTGGTCTAGTGAATAGGCTGTAGTGTAGGGGGGCATGGTATAAGAGATGTACTTAGCATTGGGCAAAAGGGAATAGATGGCTTGGTGGATGTTGGCATCAACCGAAGCATCTTTCCATCGGTAATCTTTTTTTACATTACAGGTTAATTGAATAAATTGTTTTTCGTCTACTTTGTCAAGAATGGCCTCTTTTCTATTGATTAAAAATGAGTTTGATGCAACTTTTGCTGAGATGGAACCGTGGAATACTCCAAAATAATTTTTGGAAAACATGGAAGAAGATATTCTTTTTAGCTCATCAATGAGGTGTCTGTCCATTAAAAAATACCCTTATTATCTATTTTTGCTATTATATCATTATTATTTTTTATTATACAAAGGTTAGAGATGAACATACCTCATATCCCCGTGTTACTAGCAGAAGTGTTGAATGGATTTTCCAAAATTAAAGAGGGATATTTTGTAGATTGTACCTTAGGTTACGCTGGTCACTCCCAAGCAATGTTGGAAAACTATGAACAGATTAAACACATTGGTATTGATAGAGATGACGAGGCATTGGCTTTTTCTAAAGAGCGACTGACTCCTTTTTCAGATAGAAGTACGCTTTATAAAGGAACATTCGCAACAACACTACCCATCTTGGAAGAGACACCTATTACAGGACTGTTGGCTGACTTTGGGGTCTCCTCGTTGCAACTGGATAAAATGGACAGAGGATTCTCGTTTGAGAGTGAAACTTTGGATATGCGAATGGATGGTTCGGCAGAACTTTCTGCTTATGAAGTGGTTAATGCTTACCCTCAAGAGAAATTGGAATACATTTTAAACCATTATGGAGAAGTACGTTCCTATCGACGTGTCGCTTCAGCAATTGTGGAAGCTCGGTCTAAAAAAGCGATTGAGAGTGGAAAAGAGTTGGCTGAGGTAATTTGTACGGTTATTCCTCGTGGGGGAAAAATACACCCTGCCACGCTCTCTTTTCAAGGAATTCGTATCGAGGTCAACAATGAACTGGGCGAAATCGAAGGGTTATTAGATGTATTGGAAGAGAAGTACAAAGCAGGAGAGTTAAATGGCACAGTTGTTTCGTTGATTACGTTTCACTCTTTAGAAGACCGATTGGTTAAAAACCGATATAAAAAATGGGCAACAGCCTGTATTTGTGATGCAGAAGCGATGAGGTGTACCTGTGGTAAGAATCATCAACTGGGTAAGATGTTGGTGCGTAAGCCAATTACAGCTACAAAGCAAGAGCTAAAAATCAATGCCCGTTCCCGTTCGGCAAAACTTAGAACATTTATTTTTAAAGGTTAAGTATGGAAGAGATTCGAAAAGAAGAAAATGGCGTAACGGGAAGTATGGTTTTGATTACTGTTTTTTCAATAGCTTTGGTTTTGCTTTTGCTGATTCCTAACATTTATTTGGACAATCAAATTTATTATGAAAGCCGACAGATTTCTCATTTACAGTCGTTAAAAATTACCTTTCAAGAAGAGCAAGTATTGATTAAAAATCGTTTAGAAAAGATACACTCTAAAGAGAACTTATTGACACAAGATGTAAAGTAGCCTAGATGATTAAAAAGTTTCTTGAATTTGCCATCGACAGACCTGTCTTAAACCATTTGGTTATGATTTTGATGATTATTATGTCTATTTTTGCCTACAAAGCGATTCCTAAAGAGATTTTCCCACCCTCTCAGCTTGATCAAGTTGCTATTGCAGGAGTCTATGCAGGTGCAAGTGCCGACGTACTCGATAAGATGGCAGTTAAAGGGATTGAAGACGAATTAAAAGGGTTGGCAGAGATTGATACCGTCTATACCACCATTCAGAATGGTGTTTTTTCGATTCGTGCTGATATTGTCTCAGGAAATGATAATCAGCGAGTATTGGGAGAGATAAAGGACATTATCTCTAAGTTACGACGTGATTTACCTTCGGACATGGATGAGCCTATTGCAAAGATAAAGATTCATAATTATCCCTTGATTTTGATTGCCATTGCAGGAGATGGTTCAATGAAAGAGTTGGTAGATGCAGGAGAAGATTTAAAAAATAGAGTGACTTTGATTCCTGACTTAAGTGATGTGCTGATTCGTGGAGAATCTGACGAAGAGATTCTAATTGTCTTAAATCAAGAAAAAATTGATGCTTATGGGCTTTCAAAATCGGCAATCTACTCAGCCATTTCATCGCTCTCTTCTATTTTTCCTGTAGGAACAATTAAAGAAAAAGGAAATCACCTTTATATATCAACTATTAATGGTGAAAAGAGTAAAAAAGCCTTAGAAGAGAGTATGTTGTCGGTTAATGGTAAGCGTTTTTATCTTGGCGATATTGCACGTGTAAAAGTGGGTTTGGCAGAACCGAATCAGCTTTCTCACTTTAATGGAGTCCCCAATATCTCTTTGGATATAAAAAAAACAAAAGATGGTAATGCGATTGCGTTGACCAAAGAGATTCGAGGAGTATTAAAAGAGTTTAACCAAAAGTATCAAGGAAAAGTAACCTTTGAAGCCTATACAGATACTTCTATTTGGATTAAAAATCGTTTAAACTTGGTCTCTTCTAATATTCTATTTGGTCTGATTATGGTTGTTTTAGCTCTCTTTTTAACGCTTAATATTCGTATTGCATTGGTGGTGGGTATTGGTATTCCTGCATCGTTTATGATAACCCTTATCTCTTCTGAAATGATGGGTTACAGTTTGAACATGCTTAGTCTTATGGGAGCATTAATTGCCTTGGGAATGTTGGTAGATGAAGCCATTGTTGTGGCTGAAAACATCTATCGACACATAGAGATGGGGAAGAGTCCTAGAGAAGCTTCTATTGATGGGGCAAGTGAGATGTTTCCTGCTATTTTTACGGCAACCATGACGACTATCTTTGCTTTTTTACCACTGCTTATCATGACAGGGAAAATGGGTGTTTTTATGAAAATTCTTCCTATAATGATTTCTATTTTATTACTCTCTTCCCTTTTTGAGGCATTTTACTTTTTACCATTGCATGCCAAAGAGTTTTTTTCGTTAGGTAAAATAGACAAAACAAAACATAAAGAGAGTGCTTTTTGGAAAGGCTTAAAAGCCTTTTATAGAACTATTTTGAGCTTTCTTTTACGATTTAAAAAATCATCGCTTCTTATTTTGGTTGTTTCTATTTTTGTCGGAACTCTAGGAATGATAAACGTGAGTAAAGTTCAGTTTATGCCAGAGTTTGATGTACAGCAGGTTCAACTAAATGGTGTGGTTAATATTAACAATACGTTAAGCGATACCGAAAAATACGTGACGATGATTGAGAAAAGATTAATAGAGTATCTTGATAAAAATGCTGTTGATTCCGTTACCTCAGCTATTGGATTCAAGATGAATCCTGATCAAAGCTTTAATTTGGGAGACAACCTTTTTCATATCTTTATAAACTTGCACGAAAAAGCTCCTGAAAATCTTTTTGATACCTATGTGAATCCTATTTTTTCATTGGAATACGATGATTCAGATATGGTACGAACCAAAAAAGCACAACTCATCGCTAAAGAGATTCAAGAGGGTCTTTTAGACGAGATGAGAGCGATGGAGGTCAATGGAGAGAAGCTTTTTGAAGAGTTTAATGTCTTTACCCAACAGACGGGAATGGTGGGTAACGATATTGATATAGGTTTCTCGGACTCTAATCATGAAAAAGTAGAAAATGCTTTGCATCTGGTCGAAAATGAACTTCGTCAAATAGAAGGTGTTTCAGATATTGGAGACAATGCCAAAGAGGGCGAAAAAGAGCTAAAACTGCGTGTCAATGAGTACGGGCAATCCTTGGGCTTGAGCGAAGGCTACATTACTTCTGCTCTGCGTGGGTCATTTTTTAAAGCAGAATATGGAAAAATGTTTAATGATAAAGGGCTTTTACGTATTAAAATAGAAGACAAATTTAAAGATACGGCAAACAGTATTAAAGAGTTTAAATTGACCACTCCTGATGGTACCGTTGTGGTGCTTAGTCAGGTTTGTGATTTCTATTACAAAAAATCATTTGTGCGTATTTTCAAAGAAGATGCAATGAAAGTTAATTCACTGTATGCTCGTGTAGACAAAGAGGTAACCGTTCCTGCTGAAGTGATGAAACGATTAACCCCACTCTTGAAGAAAATAGAAGAAGACGGGGTAAAAGTGATTATCAAAGGAGAGCAGAAAGCCAACAGCCAAATTATGAAAGAGATGCTACAAGCAATGGTTATTGCCATGTTCTTAATCTTTATTACTTTGGTTTGGATGTTTAACTCTTTTTGGCAACCGTTAATTATTTTAGCTATTATTCCTCTCTCTATTTTAGGTGTTTTGGTGGGTACAAAGCTTATGGGTTTAAACTTAACCATGACGGGTGCAATGGGAATGGTTGGTCTGGCAGGAGTGGTAGTCAATGATGGCTTGATTATGCTTGAGTTTGTACGAAGAGGAAAAAACTATGAAGAGATACTTGATTTAGCAGGGCAACGTCTGCGACCGATTATTTTGACCTCAATTACTACGGTGTTGGGTCTCTCTACATTGATATTCTTTGCTTCAGGGCAAGCTCTTATTTTACAACCAATGGCAATCAGTTTAGGTTTTGGGGTTGCTTGGGCTACGGTATTGAATTTGTATTTTGTTCCATTGATGTATGCTGTTATTTATAGAGTAGATAAGCATGAGAAAAGAGGAGTCTTTTCTCTGTTTGCTTTTTTGGGAAATCTTTGGAGTAGACGAACTCAACGTTTTCAAAATCAATTGAATGAACGAAAGAATTAACCTGTTTCCCAAGATAGGGTAGCAGGTATTTTTTTTGTTTTCTGAGTTTTGGTTGTGTTTTTGTCATTTGAAGATGACTCTTTATTAAAGGAAAAGAGAGTAAAAATAAGACTGATTATAAGTAAAAAAGCTAGAAAATAGTAGAACAATTTTAGGGATTTTTTTTCTATAGAGAGAATAGCAATACTAATATTGTCTCCATTTTTTCCACCCCTATATTTGGCAACATTTAGTAATTTTTTTGCAGAAATCTCTATACTGTTTTCTGAAAAAAGTTCATTATAGAGTTCTTCGTCTTTAATCATTGCCCAGAGTCCATCCGATGCCAAGAGAATACGGTACTCTTTGTAAGGGCTAAGTTTTATCTCTCCATATTCAGCAATATCAAGAGAGTCTATTCCAATGGATTTTGTAAGAACATTTTGTTGTGGATGAGTAGAGATTTCCTCTTCGCTAATTTGTCCATTTTTAAAGAGCATTTCAGGTAATGAGTGGTCTCTGGTTCTAAATAGAAGCTTTTTCTTTTTTTCAAAAAGATAGAGACGGCTGTCTCCAATATAGGCATAGTGCAGAGTATTCTTTATGATAAGTGCAAAAATGACGGTTGTATTGGGATCAATATTTTTAGTATAATATTTATCTCTTAATGTCTCTTTTGTCTCTTCTATAATTTTATTAAAAAATTCTTTTGGAGAGTTGTCTATACTCTTGTTATGAAATAAAAAATTTTTCTCAGCAATTCTTAGTAGTGTAGAAGAGGCTAAAGCACCACCAAGGTGTCCACCCATACCATCAGCTACAACCATAAAGGTTTGCTTTTCTAATGTGAAAATTGAAACGGAGTCTTGTTGTTCTGCTCGACCACCTATCTCTTTTAAGAATGTATACTGCATCATCTAGGACTTCTTTAAACTGTTATTGTAGTTTTTAATCTGTTCCATCAAGCTCTGAATATTTTGTTCCGAGCTAGAGAAGTTCGTACTGTTCAATGAGTTGCTTATTTTTTCTATCTGAGCAGACAAAGTAAGGCGTAGCTTTTTATCGTGCTCTATATCTTTTTTATAGGCAATAGCAAAGGTTTTATTTGGGTCTTTACTGTAGGCTTGAGCGTATTTTTTATCTTTTAGTAAATCTTTATTATAGGCTTGAGCATATTTTTTATCTTCTAGTAAATCTTTATTATAAGCTTGGGCATACTTCTTATCTTTCAATGAATTATTGTTATATGCCTGAGCATAAACTTGTTTATCACTGCTACTAATAAGTTTTTTATTGGTAAAGAGTGCATCATCTATATCAAAAAATGTTGATTTATTCAAAATATTCATATTGAGCTGTTTTAGTTTAGATTTAAATTTCATGACCGTCAAGGCATTTGCTTTTGACTGTTTTATCTGATGAAAGAGTTGTTCTGTCGAGCGTATACTGTGGTCTATAGCTAAGATTTCTTGCTCTAACTTATTGATATTTTCTTGCTTGTTGGTTGTTTGTGCAATAAGCCGTTGATAATTATGAAAGAGTCTGTTTCTCTTTATTGTTTTAGCATTTAAGGTTGATTTTAAGCTATGAATATTCTCATCATAATTACAGGTTAAGGCATTGTATAATCCTTTATGTGCCTCTTCTCCTACACATTTCTTGCTGGAACATCCTGTTGATAGGATTGAAGCTGTTATAATATAAAGTAGTGTTGATTTTGTTTTCATCTTATAATCCTAACTCTTTCATTCTTTTTAAATAAACAGATGCCTTTTTTGAACCATTTGTTTTTGCTTTTTTGAGCCAATATTTAGACTTTTGTAATTTATGTGTTTTAAAAAATATTTTTCCTAATTCAAATTGTGCTTCTGTGTAGTTATTTTTAGCTGATTTTCTTAACCATTTTATTTTCTCTTTTTTATTCTTTGTTAAAGTAGCTACTCTGTATTGTGCTTTTACATCTCCTTTTTTAGCTGACTTTTTAAACCATTTTAGAGCTTTTTTACTCTCTCCTTTTTGTGAAAAACAGACGGCTAAGTCGTACTGAACGGTTTTACTTGACTCTTCTGCATAGCTTTCAAAATCTTCTAAAAATTCGTAACTTTTTATCTGACAGCTTAAGACACCCAAATTGTATTTTGCTTTAATATTTCCCGATGCTTTGGCTTTTTTATACCACTCGATGGCTTTTTGGTTCTCTTGATTTTTTTCATAAATGAGTCCTAACTTATACATCGCTTTTGCATTGCCATTGTCGCTGGCTTTGATAAAGCATTTACTGGCTTGTAGCGTATTGTTCGCTTCCAAGAACTGAATACCTTGGTCATAAAGATTGGTAGAAGCAAAGAGAGATAGTGTGAAAAATAGAAAGATGAATAATGATTTTTTCATGATTGAACGCTCCTTATGTAGTGCTTAGTGTAAATTATCAATGACTTGTCGAGCCTTTTTATCGCTGTAGTTAAGCTCTCCTCGTAATAGGGTATAGAGATTCTCTTTGGCTGGTGCATATCCCATAACAGCTGATGCTTCAAACCACTCTCGTGCTTTTGTGATGTTTCCCAGTTCATTATAGCAGAGTCCAATATCGTATTTAAACTCTTTTCTGGAGTCTTTAGCATATTCAAAAATATCTTTACTGTTATTGAATTTTGTAAAGTTCCCATATTTACAATAGAGAACAGCCAAGGGATATTGAGCTTTAATATAGCCCAGTTTCTCAGCTTTTTCATACCAAGTAATGGCATTTTTTGTCTCATTGTTTAAAGAGTGGTAGAGTTCTGCAATCCGTAAAGCTCCTTTGGGAGTTTGACTGCTTGGGTCTTGTTTTAGGTATGCTATTGCTTGGAGTATCTCTCCTTGCATAATGGCTTTTTCAGCCTCTTTTAGTGCGTCAACAGAAGAGACTTTAACGGTTTCTTTTGGTAATGCTATGGCTGTTGTTTCTGTTTTAGTCTCTGTCTGTGTGATGCTCTCTTTTGGTTTTATATCTAGCAGAGGCGTTGGTTTTTGATAAAAGTAATAGCCCGTTGCTCCTACTATAAAGATTGCAAGAGTACTTAACCCTATGATTAAGGATGAACGTTTTGTTGAAGCGTCCGTACTTTGGTTCTCTTTGAGTAAGTCTATAAGTTCTTGTACGGTTTGAGGTCTCTCCTCTTTGTTTATCTCTAAGGCTTTTTTTATAGCATTGATAAACCCTTTGCTAAACCTTTTATCATCGGGAAAGGTCAATAGTGAAACATTTTTACTGTGCAGTGCTTCAAATCTTTTGACCGATGAGGGTAGAAGTTTGGTATCAGTAATACCATTAATTAACGCATACATCATCATACCAATAGCGTATATATCAGTATACGGTCCTTCTTTACTTTGGGTATGTTGCTCTAAAGAGGCATACCCTTCGGTGTAGACAGCCGTTAATTTTTTTGACCGTTGCATAAGCTGATTTCTAGCCGTTCCAAAGTCAATAAGTATGGGTTGTTTATCACTGGTAATCAGTACATTGGCAAGTTTTATATCTCGGTGTAAGATGTCGTATTTATGAATGTGTTTGACTCCATCTAAAAAGGGAAAAATAATCTCTTCAATCTCTTTTTGGCTGAGTGGATGGTTCTCTTGTAGGTAGGCTTCTAAATCAATACCTTTGGCATACGACATGATAAAATAGGCTGTGCCATTCTCTTCAAAAAGATTTTTTACATCCACCACATTTGGGTGTTTTGGTAAATTTGCAATGGTTTGAGCCTCTTTTTTAAAGGCATTATATCCCCATTGAAAGTCAGCTTTGTCCTCTTTCGTATCGGTTGGAACAATGGTCATTTGGGAATCTCTATTTGCATAATGACGAGGAAAGTACTCCTTAATGGCTACTTTAGAGTTCAGTTTATTATCGTAGGCTAAATAGGTAATTCCAAAACCACCAGGGTCTCCGAGGGGAGAGAGTATTTCATAGTGACCGTTGTCCAATTTAGTAGACGGTTTGAGTCCTACACTAATATAGCTGTCGTCGTTATCCAGTTTCTTTGTTTCCATTTAATCCTCTCTTTTAAAAAAAGTCATCATAACCTGATTTTTTATCTTTTTTCTCTTCGTTTGGTTCCTCTTGCTCTTTATAGGTAATCTCTTGCTCTTTGATTATTGGCTCTTCTTGTTGTATTGGTGTATGTTCTTTTTTTTCAGTTTTTGAATATCTGTTTTGTAGCGTATTAAGTTCAAAAGAGTTGTCAAAAAGAGCCGTTGTAAAGATGGGTTTTTCATTTTCAATAATGTTTTTAACAATTTGGTGCATAAGGTTTTTTTCGATACTATCTTCATAGGCTGGTTCCTCTTTAATACGGACAACAAAAGAGAGGTTCTTATTACTGGTACTAAAATTGTCAAGAACTTCGCGTTCTTTTATCTCAATATGAATGTCTGTGAGCAGATGAACCATCTCTTTTAGATAATACTGCGTTCCTTTTGCACTGTAAAGTTCTGTTAATCGGTAGATGATTTTTCGTCTGTTTTTGAGTTTGATTTTATCCGAGAAGGCAATATTGAACCATGAGCCTAGCCATCCGACAAAGGCTTCAGGTGTTTGTTCTGGGCTAAAAAGTGTTTCGACATTGTCCATAACTTCAATATGTTTAAACATTACAAGCTGAAAGCCGTACAAAAACTCCTCTAAGGTATCGTTTTTTAAAACAAGAGGAAGGTAGTTGCTCCACGACTCTTCAAAAACGCCTAACTTAACGCCTTCTTCGCTCTCTTTAATACTCTGTATGGTTAGACGAGGCTGTTTCTTGCTAGGTTTAATAAACATAATATCAGTAATAGAGTAGTTATAGGTTTTTAGAAGATGGGCAATATTATAATAAGGTAGTGAAAATCCTTCGTTTAACAATGATTGAATGTAGACAACAACATCATCATCTTTTTGTAAGGCTCTCATGGTTTAATCCTCTATTTCAAAAATATTTAATTTAATAATTTTATCATCTTCATCTATGTGCAGTTGATTTGCATGAGAAGGTTCACTCTCTTGCTCTTTCCATATTTTAATGTTTTTATAATAGAATCCAAAAGACTCTTGGTGCAGTATTTTATAGAGGTCTGCTTCAGAGATAAGCAATCTTCCCATTGGAAAATTTTGTGTAACGTCAAAGTAATCTCTTGCTCTTTTCTCTAATTTACTTTTAAACTTATCATCAACTCTTTTTGTTTCAACGGTTGAAACCAGCTCCACTTTAATATTTATCTCTACAATTTTAGGCAAAATGACTTTTGGAATGACGGTTACTAAACTCATCTCTTTTAACCTTGTTTCCAACTCTCTAAGTACAATCTCCTCTTTCATTGATGCCTCTTCTAAAATATCTTTTGTGACGACAAAAATATCAACATCACTCTCTTGCTTGGAAATGGCTTTTGCTTTTAGAATATAGGGAGAGAAATCAACCGAGGCACTTTCATAATCTTTTGCTGTGACTACTCTATTTTTAACCCGTAACATCTCGGGGGCTCTGTGAATTAAGTCTTTGAGGTTCTCTGCATTTGAACCCCCTGTCGCAGGAGTAATGTTTGTAGCCGAGCTAAGGGATTGAATGGTTGTACGCAGTTTAAGTTCCCCTTTTCCAATATTGCCATTTTCTCCATAAGAGATTGCATACTCTGTGGCATAAATATCCTCTTTAGGGTTTGGAATCGAGGCGTATTGGTTGTCTCCAAAAACAATTTCTCCGTTTAAACTGTTGAATCTATAGACCTTTTCATCACTGTTGTGGTCAATAAATCGTTTTTTTCTTTTAATGGGAGCATATTCACTCTCTGCAACACGTAGCATAGGAGGATAGACAATGTTTTTATGATTGAGTTTAAACTTCATGTTTGGAAGACCAATAGAGATACCAATAAATTCATTTCTTAATGTCTCTTGTTGATAGACAATAGTAGTGTTTTGTAGAACAGCATTAATGGTATGAGGGAAATTAAAGAGTGCCTTTTCGGTACTGAACTTTGCCCGTATCCACATACCACTAAGTTCAAAGAGATGCACACTTTTGGTTGTTGCTTCTATTTTAAAGCGAATATCGCCACTTTGACTTAAATGTTTGCTCTCATCGTTGATAACTTTTAATGTTTTCCACGCTTTATCGGCATATATTTCCCACTTTATAGGCGTTATCTCTTTGAGCAGTGTTGTTTTTTCTATCTCAAAAAAGAGATCAAGGTAGTCATTTTGAAGGTGGGCATCAAATCCAAAATAGAGAGAGGTATCGTTTTCAAGTTTTTCAGATAAAAAACTCTTTTTTACATTGTCTCTGGTCTCATTTTGAAACTCTATTCTTCTAATATAATTACCATTATTATAGACATAGCAGTTTTCTATAATCTGTTTTGGTTCACGGTATGAGATTTTAATACTGTTATAATAAGGTACATTTATCTCCTCTTTTATAGGAGGTATCGCTGTTGGGCTCTCGCGAAGAGTTTGGTAAAAAGCATCCTCTTTTTTTTGTCGTGTTTGTGTGTAATCCTCTTTAATAACCCTTGCACGAATAGCATAACATTGCTCTCCATTAACAATAACCTTATGAAAATCTTGGGGTATTTTAAATTGAAGCGTACCACTTTTTTGTAAATTATCAATGTCGTTGCGTTCTATTTTTAAACTACGCCATTCATTCTTTCCTATAGGGTATTCCCATTCAACTTTTAGAAGTTGATTACTTAATCCTTCTCGTTGAAATTTTAGAGTAAGCTCTTGACCAATTTTAGAAAAGGATTCGTCTTCAAGTAGAAAAATATCATCTTCTTTTGGCTCTTTTCCTAGGGGATAAAAACGATTATTTAAGTCTAATGGAGCATTATTATAGAGTATTTTATTGGGTTTTACCCCTTCGTTTATGGTTGCAATCTCTTTATGAATTTCATAAATCTGTATCTCTTCATCTTTTAGCCATCTATGGGCTTCGGTGTCAATTCGACCTCGAATATAATAGCTCTTCTCTTCTGATAGCTCTTTTCTAATCGTACTTTCAAAATCTAACTGGTCTCCGTGAAGAGTAATAAAAAAATGTTCAGCATTACTAGAAGCTTTGTATTTTTCTTGAATCTGAAGAGAAGTCTCTTCTGTTTTTAATGTTTTCCATATCTCTCCATTGAAATACTCCCATCGAATCTCTTTAAACCAACTGTCTGTACGCTGTTTTGACTGTTTAATATCAATAGAAAAAATAAGGGTTATTACATTTGCTAGGGTCAACGTTTTAAATTTTTCATCGGCGAGATAGATAATGCTCTCTTCTATTTCGTTGTTTTTTTGAAAAGGGATAAATGGATGCTCGGGTTGATGTAGGTTGAGTTGGTATTTCTCTTTTTGATTGTTGTAAAATTTAGAGATAATTTTTTTTAATTTTAGGTTGGATATATAGAGGTCATTAATGGTTTCAAATATCAGTGGTCTCTCGTCAATCTCTTTATCTTTTGTAATAAATTGAGTTTGAGGCATCACATGTTTCGTTGTTTTTCTATCTTGACGCTGTTCAAAGTTCTCGACAAGATTAAATTGAACCCTTGAAACAGCAGGAGAGACAAAGTTTGCATTAATGCCCAACATGTCTAAAAATGCCAAGTAGTTTTTATCTGGAACACGATTAAAACGATAGAGCAACATCTCTGTCATAGAAGAGAAAAGTTCTACCAAAGCAATCCCTGGATCACTTGCATTATGGTTTGTCCATGATGGACAGTGTTTAACAATATTTTTAATTGCTTCTTCTCTTATATCATCGTAAACTCTATCGTCAAGGTTAAGTGTATTTAACATTGTTAAAAATTCTCCTATTTCTTATGCATATTCAGTTAAATAGAATGGGTAGACCATGTTATAACGAGAGTTACTTCCTTCTATTTGGTAGTTGAGCGTTATATCAATGGATGTATCCGAGTGAGTAGATACATCTATATGATTTAAAATAATTCTATGTTCCCACTGTTCCAGTGCTTCGGTAACATAAAATATGACTAAGTTATGAGTATCTATGGTATTTGGAGCAAAAAGAAGTTCATGAATACGACAACCAAAATCAGGTCGCATGAGTCGCTCTCCTAATTTTGTTGATAAAATTATAATAATAGACTCTTCGATACTCTTCTCCTCTTGAGAGCTTTTAATTGTTTTATAATTATCAACTTTAAAAGGAAAGGAGACCCCTTCTCCTAGAAAATTGTTATTTTTCATAAACTTAAGCCTTTCTACTTTTTTAATATGTTATTATAACTAAAATTATTTATTTATTCTTAAGAATAAAACCATACCTCATTAAGAATGATTATATACCAATAGAGGTAAAAGAATTATTAATTGGTTAATATTAAAAAAAATTAGTTAATATTTAAAAAAAACAATTAATATTAAAAAAAATTAGTTAATATTTAACATTTTATTTAGTCTTTTGATGATACTATAAGTAAATATAATATAAACAAGAACATAAAGAGTTGTAAAGTTATTTTTACTTAGTTTTCCTAAACAGTTAAGAGAAAAGGAATCAAATAATTATGTTATCTCAAGACTTATCACTATCAACAATTTATAAAGAAGAGAAAGAGTCTGTTCTTTTTAGTCAATTGTCACATTTTTATAAGACACACTTTCATCATGCCTTATCTGCTATGGGTTATGGCATTATTATAAACAATGAAGGTAATTTATCTCCCAATATTATTAGCAATGCCTCTAAGAGTAAAAATAAAACCATTCATTTTGAAGCAGGTTCTTTTATTGATCGGAAAGGAAGAGTAATTCTTGTCTCAAAAGGTTTGAGTCAAAGTTTTAATGTGGATAAGTTTTATGGAAAAATACTCTTCTTTTATCTTAGAAGTATTGAAGTTTTGGAGGATAAGGTAGAGCATCCAGGTGGTTTTGTTATTCAAGATACTTTTTTCAAAGGAGAGTTAACGCTCTCTTCTGAAAAGAAACCTTTAGAAAGTGAGTATATTGAGCTTTGTCGTATCTCTATTGATAGTGAAGAGATATTGCACCCCACAAACCCTTTTAATCCTAAAAAAAATGAATTGGATATTCGATTTGTTCCTAGAATTTTAACGAATCACTCTTTAAATCCCGAAGTGCTTGATTTAATCTACACACATCTTTTTGATTATGCTTGTTTCTTTACAAAATTGGCTCCAAAAATAGGAGCATTCACAACAACTTTAGTTGCTTCAGATGCTTATCAATTAGCTACACGTATAAAACTTGATAGTTTTTCAACGTTTGAAATTTATACCCTTCTTAATCAATTAATTAAAGTAACCCTTTTCTTCTATGAAGAGGTAAAAGATAAAATTGAAGATATTGAAAACAGTGATTTTAGAAGAAGTTTAAACCGATTAGAAAGTATTTTTTTCTCGGAAGAATCGCTCAATGAAGGGTCTGTTCGATTTTATGATCTTGATTTAGAAGAGCGTGAAGATAAAAAGAATTTTTGGGAAAATATTTTTGCACATATCCGAGATATAGCGTACTCTAAAGACTCATGGAAACTAATTGTTGCACACGAGGAAATTTTAACTGTCAAGAAAGATTACCTGTTGTTAGGACGATTGGGTGGAGATAATTTGGATATTGAAATAGATTACGATTATATTTCGGGGAATCACTTAAAAATTACACGAAACGATATTAATCCCAAATTGGTGGATATAGAAGATTTAGGTAGCTCTAATGGAACGTATTTTCAAGGAATTCGTTATGAAGAGTATAAAAAAGTAACCATACCTAAAAATGAAAAAATAGAACTGCATGATTATGAGTTTGATATTTATAATAATCCTGTAGTACAAGATTTTTTAGCGAATTTAATTTAAAAGGATAGGGGAAATGGCAACACGTAGACATGACGCAACCCAAGGGGGAACTGCAAAAATATCTAAAAAAGCAGAACTCATTGTAGGAAGAAAAGGTTCTCAAGGTTTAGATATAGAGTTGGATAATGAATTGATTTCAGGAAAACATCTTCGCGTGTTTAAACTGGGAGAGATGGTTATTGTGGAAGATTTAGGCTCAACCAATGGTACAACGATTGATGGTGCTGTTTTGCAAGCAGGGGTACAAAAACCGATTGATTTTAACAGTAAAATTATATTGGCACAAGCCGAGAGATTGGATTTGAATCATCCATCTTTGATGGCTTTATTTGAAGGTTCCTCTAGCTCTTCTTCCTCTGTGGAGTTAGGAGGAGGAACTCGAAAACAACCTGCTTCTTCTGCTCATCAAGAGCCAATACGAGAGATGAAAAATGATGTGCATGTTCATAAATTTGATAAGTTTTATCCACCTTCGTATACTCTAGAAGAAGAGAAGTCTTGTCGTGGTAAGCATGAGACCATTATGCTTAGAGTCTTCTCTAAAGATACGGAACTTCGTGTTATTGTTTTTGGAGAAGAGAGCCAAGATTTAATTTTTAATGAAGAGCGTTCTTTCAGTATTCAATTAGAAGATATTAGAGAGGCTTCTGAGCGACGAAGTTTTATTAAACAAGAGATTGAAAATCTGCTCTATCTGCATAAAGAACGCTATTGTCAAGAGGAGATATGGCATCATGTCTTAACCACAGATGGTATTTACAAAGATGGTGGTTTTGTTAAATTGGTCAGTGAAAAGTTTGAAAATAGATTAAAAACAAAAATCTATATTAACGACAAATATTTTAAACGCTCAAACGAGGAAGAGCGACTTGAATTTGAAGACAGTGAGCTTATTGCTATTCGAGCAAAAGAAGTCCATGAAGAGTTAATGCTTAAATACGGAGAGTCCGAAGAGGAGTTAGCATTTCCTGTGAGTGTTCCTTGGCTAAATGCTATTTTAGAAAAGATTCCTTATTTTTATAAAAAAAGTCCTATCTCTGCCTTTTGGGTTTTTCTCTTTTCACTCTTTTTTATTGTCTGGTTAGCAATCTGTTTGAGTGGTAAGTTTATGAATCCAAAGATAAATCAAAAAACAACCATGGCAATGATGTATTTTGGTTCTATTGAAGAGCCACTGTGTGGAAATTTAGAAGATAAATGTACCTCGGCTCATGAGATGGGATGGCCTGCAAAAGAGGCAAAGAAACGATGTAAAAAATATTGTGCCTATCAAGTTGTTGGCAGAGACTCTTGTATGCAAATGGGCTTTCGTTCAGAAAAAGATGCAGGCACACCTCTGATACAACAGCCATATAAAATCATACCACCAAGTCAGAGTTTAGGATCCAATACAAGCGATGGAATTATTCTATTTATAAATAATACCTCTGCTGAAATTGTTATTGAGTTAGAGAGTATAAAAGTTGATAAACAGGATTTTCCAGGAATTATTTTACCTATTAGTGGTAAAACGAAATTCGTTTTAGAGAAAAAAGAGCAGGGCTACCGTTACGATATTATGTTTGAGCCTACAGCAATCGGGCAATTGCAAAAAGGTGTCTATCCCTGTGAAGTGAGTTTTAAAGTGACCCTTAAAGGGGAAGACCCACACCTTAAAACCATTCAATTTAATTTAGAAATTTAAAAAGGAGTAGGTTATGAATCGTATCGTTTTATTAATAGTGTTTTCTTGGACTTTTCTATTTTCTCAAACCTTAGTGGTTTCAGGAGAGAAACGTTTTGTAGCCTATTTAAAAGCTTTAGAAAAACGACAAGATAAAATAGCCTTTCGCATACAAGAGCAAAACAGCTCTTTAGAATCCTTTGAATCGTTAAAAGTGGCAAGTGCAAAAGTGGCTATTGTTCGTGGAGATATTTTAGCTGACAACATGGCAATGAAAAACTATTTTGAAAAAGATGCTTTTCAAGATTTTAAAGTTATTTCTAAATTAAAAGAAGAGTATTCCACTTTTTTGTATCTTATCTCTAAAACAGGTGAGAACGACGCTTACAGGCTATTAAATCCTGACCCTAAAAAGAAAAAAATGAAAAAAATTTCTATAGGAAGGTTGCGTGACCTCTCAAATATTTATCTCTCTGACATCGCAAAAAGTGTGAACTCTGATTATCGTTTTAGATATAAAGTCTATTCAGCAGAAGAGACGCTTATCAAGATGGAAGAGGGAAGTGTTGATGCTGGTTATCTTTTTGTCTCTAAACAATTTGCATCGAATGCACGAAGAGCCAATTTTATATTAAAAAGTATTACAAAGCCTACCAATATTAAAAGAGATAAATTTGCCATTAAAATTCGTGAACAGAAAGCATTTCATCAAATTCCCAATGGTATTCGAGTAGACAACTATTTAGTGGCCTCTTCCACACTCTCTGATATTGAGTTGAATGCGTTACTTCTTGCCTTAAAAGAGAATGCAAGTCTGGTCACAAATATCAATTCAGAGTACGGGGAACTGGACAGTAGAATCGCACCTATGTCCATAAAAATAGACATTAAAAAAGCTCAAGAGGAAGCCGAAGCAGAGGAGAAAGAGCAAGCGTGTAAAGAGGCTGAAGAGAAAGGCTTAGAAGTAGCATCACCTAAAGTCTCATTGAAAATTTATACAAAAGATGCAACTAAAAAAATAAAAAAAGTACTCTCCTCTATCCAAAAATCTGAAGAGTTGGGTTATTTCCAACCTAAATTAGAAGAGTTGTTACTTGGTGTAAAAGAGAACAGTAAAGAGGCTACAAAAATAATGAAAAAAATATCAAAGCAGGTTTCTGACTGTGACACAGCACAAGTGACAGCAACACTTGTTGAGCTAAATAGTAAAGTAGATGCTATTCAGAGTAGTCGTAAAGAGTTGGCTCAAATTCGTAGTGAAATATTACAAAAAGAGCAGTTGAATAAAGAGATGTTAGCCAAAGAGGAACAAGCGATGGCAAAAGAAGAAGAGGCATTGTTAAAAAGTGAAGAGAGAGCTTTTTCAGCTGAATTAGAAAGAGAACAGAGAGCGTTGGCAACTGCTTTAGAACAAGAAAAACGAGAAGATAAAAAAGAGGAAGAGAAGAAAGAGAGTGGTTTTTTCTCTATTATTAAGGGACTGGTAAACTAGTCCTAAAGTAAGTAGAATTAATAATTCATGGTCTTGACTAGAAGGGTATGAGTTATTAATTGTGCTTTCGCACAAAATAAAAATAAGGAATTAATATGGCACTTGAATATTATACACCGGGCGTGTATGTAGAAGAGATTAGTAGTGGATTTAAGCCAATTACAGGTGTACCCACAAGTATCGTTGGATTTATTGGCGAAACACAACAAGGTTCATTGAACCAACCTGAAATGATAGTAAATTGGGGACAATATTTTGATAAATTTATAGGATATACCGTTGTAGAAAAAATGAGTCCTAGAGGAACCAAAGTATTGGATGCTAATGGCAATGTTGAGATGGAAAATATTCCAAATGACATTGTAAGTAATTTAGATTGGGGTGTTTATGGATTTTTTAATAATGGAGGATCAAAATGTTATGTTGTCTCTGTAGCACATCCTTCAAAAGGTGTAGACTCTAAAGAACTTAACGAATTAAAGCAAGATATTATAAAAACTGAAAAAGAGTTCAAAGAGAAAAAAGATCCTAAGAAACAGCAAGAGTTAAGAAATTTAGAATCTAAATTAGCGAGATTGCTCAAAGGGTCAGACTCTAATATTACAAAAGAGATTATTGGAAATGATGGTGGGGCAGGAAATAGAACAGGATTACACTGTTTTAAAGATGTTGATGAAATTGCACTTCTTGTTGCTCCAGGTATTACAACACAAGCTGTTTTACTAGAAATTTTATCGTATTGTGAAACCTTTAATATCTTTGCTATTTTAGACGCACCTCAAACTCTTGAAGAGCTTCGTGAGTATGGATTGTCTCCAAATCTAAATGGTCTGTCGGATTTAAGTGGAAAGTTGGTCTCTAAGCAGGCAGCTGTCTATTTCCCTTGGATTAAGACATACGATAAAAAGAGTGATTCCAATATTTCTGTTGCTCCTAGTGGCTCAATTGCAGGAATTTATGGAAGAGTTGACAGTCAAAGAGGTGTTCATAAAGCACCAGCCAATGAAGTGGTACGATTAGCACAAGATTTGGAATACAATCTTTCTGATGCAGAACAAGAGACCTTGAATCAAAAAGGTGTGAACTGTATTCGAAACTTTAGTGACATAGGTATTTCAGTATGGGGTGCAAGAACAACCATTACCGTAGCTGATGCTGAATGGAAATACATTAACGTTAGACGACTCTTTAATATGATTGAAAAATCATTAGAAAATGGTTCTAAATGGGCAGTTTTTGAGCCAAATGATGTCTTTTTATGGAAAAAATTAAAAAGAAATGTAACGGCATTTTTAAGTAGAATTTATAAAAGTGGAGCTTTGGTAGGTGCCACAAGTGAAGAGGCATTCTTTGTGCGATGTGATGAAACAACCAATCCTCAAGAGAATATTGATGCAGGTATCGTTGTGGTTGAGATAGGAATTGCTCCTGTAAAACCAGCAGAATTTGTTGTCTTTAGAATTTCTCAAAAAGCACCAACCGTTGCTGAGTAAAAAATTAAAAATATTAAAGAATAGGAGAGTATATAATGGCTAGAGACGAAGATCCCTTTGTAGGATATGATTTTAGATTAGAGATTGATGGTGTTGAAGTCGCTGGATTCAAAGAAGTAAACGGTGCAGAGACAAAAACAGCTGTAATCGAATATGCTGAAGGCGATGGTCCTAACGGAACAATTCGTAAGTTACCAGGAAGAACAAATTACACCAATGTTGTTCTTAAACGAGGTATTTCTGATGGTATAGATCTTTGGGAATGGTACAAAGAAGTGATTGATGCAGAACGTGAATACGAGAGAAAAGAGATTGCACTTCACCTTTTAGATGATGGTGGCGAACCTCAAAAAACATACACATTTTCTGAAGCATGGCCATGTCGATATAAGATTGATGCCGTAGACGCAATGGCAGATAAATTGGCAATAGAAGAGATAGAATTTGCATTTGAAGCCTTAGAGATAGAAGATTAAAAGTGATTATAGAGTTTATGAAGCATATCTTTTTTATAAACTCTATAAAATAAGTATTACAATAAAGGATTAACCAGTGTTTAAAACGGAATATGAATTTACTCTACCTAGAGGGTTTATAGATAAAGATGGAAATCTACATAAAAAAGGTGTTATGCGATTGTCTACAGCTAAAGATGAGATTGCTCCATTACAAGACCATAGAGTTAGAAGCAATCAAGCATTTATGATTATTATTTTATTGAGTCGTGTTATTGTAAAATTAGGCGATTTAAACAGTGTTGATAGTCGTATGGTTGAACAGTTTTTTTCTATAGATTTGGATTATTTACAGCGATTTTATCAAAAGATAAATGAGTCTGAAGATACCAATTTATCGTTTCAATGTCCTCACTGTAGTGAAGATATTTCAATTCCATTTGATGAGGTGCTTCCATCGGGGGAATAACTCGCTATCCCTTAGCTCACTTAACTAGGGAGATAGCCTATATAGCATATCATTTTCATTGGCAAAAAGATGATATTTTAGAGATGACTCATCGTGAACGACACAGCTGGGCAGGAGAAATATCGACCATAAATGATAAAATCAATACTGGAGACTAATTTTGAATAACTATATTTTACCAGATGTCTATATTGAAAAAGGCTTACAAGAAAAACGTAAAAACTTAGAGAGCTTTTCAACACTTTTTTTATCTTTTGAACTCACACATAAAGATATGGAAGAGAGTAGAAATTTTATTTATTTAGAGTCTATTTCGGAAATGATGCACCATAACTGTTTACAAAAAGATACACTGCTTACCCAAGCTGTTCGTATCTATTTTGAAAATGGTGGTAGACATTTATATCTGATGCCACAAGTAGAAGATATATATATATTAGAAGATAACAGTAAATACTTGACGTTTTTAGCAAAATATCTGGATTCTTTAATTGATATAGAGACCGTATTGACCATAGATATTTTTGTTACAAAAAAGTTTCTTTTATCTGATGTAAAAATTCAAAATATTCAAAATAGTATTTCAACGTATTGTAAATCTACCAATAGGCTCTCTTTGATGGATTTACCTTTTGATAAAGACCCGATTGCTTATGGATCAGAACTGTACTATACGATGTCATGGTATCCTTGGGTAATGGACAAAAATAAAAATTTATTACCTCCTTCTATTTACGCCTCTGCACTGTTATCAAAATTATCGAGTGAAAACAGATTGTTTAATTCTATTGCCAATATAGAGTTGCAAAACGTGATTGATACCAATGTCATAATGAATCGCGATGAGGCAACGGAGTTGTATAAAAACTCTATTAATCCTATTGTCTACATTCAAAATAACGGTTATAGAATATGGGGTGTTAGAACCTTAGGCGATAATATCGAGACGAGTAATGTTCTTAGAATCTTTTTCTTTATCAAAAGAAAATTATTAGCTATTGGAAAAGAGTATATTTTTGAACCCAATAATCGTACCCTAGAAGAAAAAATAATACGAAAAGTAAGAAAATTTCTTTTTGATCTGTGGAACATTGGGGTGTTAAAAGGAAACTCTAAAGAGGAAGCTTTTGATATACAGTTAGAAAGACTAGAGAATCAATTGGTTTTTAAAGTGGCTGTTTCTATTGTGAAACCTTTAGAATATATGGTTATTTATTTAAATAGAACAAGCAATGATAATTTAGAAACAGAATTAAATGTTTTATAGGAGAATTTTTATATGGAAATAAAAAAAACTGAATCTGAAATTAGAAAATCAAGAGAAAAGAGACGAAAAGCTAACAATAATAAACTTATTAATCAAGGAAAAGAATCTGAAATTAATCGTTCTAATTATGATAGAAATGATCCTTTTAAGGGTTATGTATTTAGAATTGAAATTGATGGAATTGAAATGTTTGGTTTTAAAGAAGTGTCAGGGTTATCTAATAAAACAGATATTTATGAATATCACGAAGGTGGTAGAAATCAATATACAATAAAATTTCCAGGACAAACAATTTTTTCAAATCTTGTATTGAAGAAAGGAATAGTATTAGATAATTGGGTATATGAATGGCGACAATTAGTTATTGATGGTAATATGAAAAAGGCTTTAAAGACAATTAGTATTATTTTAGATGGAGGAAAAAAATCTAAAGATAGGACATGGAGATTTTATGATGTATGGCCATGTAAATGGGAAAGTAATAAATTTGATGCTATGTCAGATGACTTAGGAATTGAAACTTTGGAGTTAACAGTAAGCATGGGAGAAGAGGCAAGATAATCATGAAAAATATACTAAAAAACAGTCCTGTATTAAAAAGAGTTCATGTTGATAATAAATTTTTTAATACCCTTCTGTCTCGACATCATAATCATTTTGGCAAACTCCAAAAGAAATTTAGATTTTTTTCTGCAAACACTTTTGATAAAGCTGTCTTTTTACAGAAGTATCATAGAAGAAAAAAGAGTGTTATAAATAAATCAAAACGATATTTACATGTGCCATTTTCAATAAAGATGTTAGATTTAAGTGTTCGTAGTAATGAAAAAACAGCAATGGCATCTTTCCCTTATTTAGGATTAAAACAGTTAAAGAAGAAGAGAGTAAAAGAGCAATATTTAGAAAAAGATATAAAAAATATCTCTCTTATTGGCGATGATTTAGAATATGAAGAGCGTAGCTCTTTTATCGAAGAGAAATTGTATCCGATTATAAATCAAAAAGTAGCAAAAAAGAGTGTACAAAAATTAGATTTTTCAAAAGTATTTTTAAATCCTAAATATTCAAATCAACGTGTTATTTCTAAACTTTTAGAAAAGCAAAAATCTTTAAAACTAGAAAAGAAAGTAAAAAACCAAGAAGAACAGACTACTCAACGTTTAGCAGAGTTTGGATTTAAGCAGTTAAAGAAAAAACCTTTGGAGAAGGGTTTTTCTCAACTAAAGAATACTTCTCAAAAGTTTTTAGAATCAGCAACGTTCGCTCCAAAAGTAGCGAGGCTAAAGCCGTCGATTCCGAGAGTTTCTAACTCATTATTAATTCCTATAAAATTTAAAAAGAATCAAGAACGTAAGTATAAAAAAGAGTTGGAACGATTAAGTAAAGAAGTAAGAAGTAGTCGTAGCCAAAGTTTAAATCAGAGTGTTGTAAAAAATCTTTTAGTGAAACAGCAAACGTTTAACGTAAATAAAAAAGTTGAAACTCAAAAAGAACAGAATCAACAACGTTTGGTAGAGTTTGGATTTAAGCAGTTAAAGAAAAAACATTTAGATAAAAATTCATCTAAAGAAGATTTTGATGTTAATCGTCAAGAGAAGAGTTTTCAACTAAAGAATACTCCTCAAAAGTTTTTAGAATTAGAAATATTTGTTCCTAAAACAGCGAGGCTAAAGCCGTCGATTCCGAATCTATCTAACTCGTTACTTGTTCCTATAAAATTTAAAAAGAATCAAGAGCGTAAGTATAAAAAAGAGTTGGAGCGATTAAATAAAGAAGTAAGAAGTGGTCGTAGCCAAAGTTTAAATCAGAGTGTTGTTCAAAATCTTTTAGAAAAACAGAAAATATTTAAAGTAAATAAGAAAGTTGAAATTCAAGAAGAACAGAATCGCCAACGCTTGGCAGAATTTGGATTTAAGCAATTAAAAAAACAAGATTTTGAAGTTGATGGTCAAGAGAAGAGTTTTGCTCAAATAGATATTTTGCAAAACTCTTTGGAGTCGGAGGCTTTAGCCCCGAACAAGACGAGGCTAAATCCGTCGATTCCGAGAGTTTCTAATTCGTTGTTGGTTCCTGTAAAATTTAAGAAGAGTCAAGAACATCAGTATAAAAAAGAGTTAGAACGATTAAATAAAGAAGTAAGAAGTAGTCGTAGCCAAAGTTTAAATCAAAGTGTTGTTCAAAAGCTTTTAGCGAAACAAAAAATTTTAAAAATAGAAGAAAAAGTAAAAAAACAAGAGAAACAGAATCCTCAACGTTTGGCTGAATTTGGATTTAAGCAGTTAAAGCAAAAACGTTTAAATGAACATACAAATGAAAAATTTTCTAAAGAAGAGAAGAATTTTTTTGAACTAAAGAATATTCCTCAAAAGTTTTTAGCATCAGAAATATTTGTTCCTAAAACAGCGAGGCTAAAGCCGTCGATTCTGAATGTCTCTAACTCGTTGCTTGTTCCTGTAAAATTTAAGAGGAGTCAAGAGCGTAAGTATAAAAAAGAGTTGGAGCGATTAACTAAAGAGCTAAAAAATAGTAGTAGCGATAGTTTAAATCAACGTGTTATTAAAAATATTTTGGCAAAACAGAAATCTTTAAAAATAGAAGAGAAACTAAAAAATCAAGAGAATCAAACGAAGCAACGCTTGGCAGAGTTTGGATTCAAACAGTTAAAAAAACGAGATTCAAAAGAGAGTTTAAAAGAAGAATTATTTAAAGAAGATTTTAATCTTGATGGTCAAGAGAAGCATTTTGCTCAAATAGACATTTTGAAAAACTCTTTGGAGTCGGAGGCTTCAGCCCCGAATAAGACAAGATTAAAGCCGTCGGTTCCAAGAGTTTCTAACTCATTATTAGTTCCTATAAAGTTTAAAAAGAATCAAGAACGTAAGTATAAAAAAGAGTTGGAGCGATTAACTAAAGAGCTAAAAAATAGTAGTAGCGATAGTTTAAATCAACGTGTTATTAAAAATATTTTGGCAAAACAGAAATCTTTAAAAATAGAAGAGAAACTAAAAAATCAAGAGAATCAAACGAAGCAACGCTTGGCAGAGTTTGGATTCAAACAGTTAAAAAAACGAGATTCAAAAGAGAGTTTAAAAGAAGAATTATTTAAAGAAGATTTTAATCTTGATGGTCAAGAGAAGCATTTTGCTCAAATAGACATTTTGAAAAACTCTTTGGAGTCGGAGGCTTCAGCCCCGAATAAGACAAGATTAAAGCCGTCGGTTCCAAGAGTTTCTAACTCATTATTAGTTCCTATAAAGTTTAAAAAGAATCAAGAACGTAAGTATAAAAAAGAGTTGGAGCGATTAACTAAAGAGCTAAAAAATAGTAGTAGCGATAGTTTAAATCAACGTGTTATTAAAAATATTTTGGC
>Ga0256826_1000080_pt1 | contig 46352 bp, 69 predicted proteins | sample CV79metaG_FD_185975 | JGI IMG/M metagenome (GOLD analysis project Ga0256826, IMG submission 185975) | Hydrothermal vent microbial communities from East Pacific Rise, Pacific Ocean - CV79 | ecosystem: Environmental > Aquatic > Marine > Hydrothermal vents | place: Pacific Ocean: East Pacific Rise...
AAGTACTCAAACAGACCAATGGTATTGATACACTTTTAAAGGTGGAGGATAGGGGTCTTACGAAGGATGTAGAAGCATTGAGTAGAATGTACTCTCAATACTATAACAAGTACGTTACAGAGCATGCAGAGGCAGGTAGGTTCTTACAGATTCCATTTAACTTTGTGTCTAACGAGAATTCTAAAGGCGAGTATAAAATGACATTACTCAGTGAGGACGAATTAATCACTGCTGATAGGTTCGGTATTCGTGATATAGATGAGGCTAATCCTATAATGTTAGGAGGAGTGACTTACTACAAAGCCAAGAGAACTGATATTGATATACCATACGAAGAGGGTGCTATAAAGCTTACAAACATCCAACCAGAAGGAGTATCTGTCAAAGAGTATATCTACACAGCTATGGTAAATAGTAACAAGGAGGCAGGCTCAATTAGAAGCTTAAACGAGATACAGAAGAATGTTAATAAGTTTATTGAGGAGTACTCCAAGAATCCACATAAGGTTGGTAAACTGTTAGACCTTGGAAACAATGGAGCTATTCCTAGATATAGTAACAATGGTAATATAGTGGATTACATTATCCCATATAGTAACTCTGAGAAGGTAACAACACTCGAACACTCCAATACTATAATGGAAACCATTCCTTACAGTATATCTAGGCTAGTTGCTATGGACATCGCAAAGAAGAACAACATCACTGTGGTAAATACATTAATAGACTTCAAGAATTCAGAAGATGAAAATGTGGATAGTGTGGTCAACTTCTCTTGGGTAGGTGCTAACAGTAAGGGGGAGTTATCTAAAGCATGGGACTTATTTCCTTCTGACCTTAAACAGTATATACTAAAGACAACTGGTAAAAACGGTATCAGTATTCCCGATGCAGTACTGAATCAAATCATAGGGTATAAGTCTGCATCCATATCTAATATCAATGTGTTTGGTAAGGGAATTACAAGTAAACCAATGAAGGATGCTATATTAATAGGAGAGAAGATTGTAAAGGATACATTAGGTCACTTCAAAGGAGTTCTGATTAAGTTCAATCCAAACATATTCATTGGTAACTTAATATCTAATATGATGGTAGCATGGGGTTATGGGATCAGCCCTGTACAATACTACAAGTCATTTATGAGTAATTGGGACTTACTGAGAGACTATGAAGCTACAAACAGTACTCTACGTAACCTACAGATTAGAAAGGTAGCAGGAGAGAATGTAGATGGTCAATTAAAGGTAATCAAGTCAAAGTTGAGTAAGAGCAAGTTTAAAGCACTAATAGATGATGGTCAGTTTACTCCACTAATAGAAGATATGGACACATCATCAACGTCAATACTAGGTAACACTCTGAACGCTAGAATAGGAGATAACCTAAGAAGTGACAACTCAGTAGTTGTTAATGGAGTTGACGTTAGTGACGTTGTATTGAGAAACTCTTATATACAAGCTAAAAAAGAATTTGCTAAGGAAGGTAATACATTATCATTTGAAGAGATATTAGAAGATACTATATTAATGTCAGATGAAGGTAAGGTTTCAGCAACACAATACAATGCATTTAAATTTATATATGGACTAAAGGGTAGTAGTTCAGAGGAGTTTGCTTCAAGAGTTGTGACATATGGAGATACAATAACAAGACAGATAATATTTGAAAAAAGAATGAAAGAGTTGGGGAAAAAGAAGAGAGAGAATGTTGACGCAGAGTACAACGAAGATTACGTTACCAAGGCTGATGAACAGCAAATCTTGAACGAATTAGACCAATTGATTGTTAACTACAGCTATGTAGACAACAAGTATCAGTCTTGGATGGAGAAGGTTGGAGGATTGTTCTTCCTTAAGTACCTGTTGAAGTCTCAGAAGGGTTATAGAATGTTTTGGCAAAAGAACCCACTTGTAGCAGGATTCCAACAAGGAATGCAGAATGCTTTGGGTGTAGATGTTGCTGACCCACTTGATACAGTTGTTGGGAAGAACTTTGCAGACTCTATTGCTAATAGAGAACAGTTGGACGACCCTTTACATGTACTTTGGGAATCACTAACTCCTAATATAGGAATGCCAGTGACCCAGTTACAAATGGATAGTATTTACAAGTAGGAGAAATCCTACTTACTCCCCAAATGGGAATCCTAACTGCTCATTAAGAATATCATCATCCTTTATCTTACGAATGATTAGTGATAATAACTTCTCAAACTTATGCCCTATAACGAATGTCTTAGGGTACTTAACCCCGTTGTTGCCTTCTACCATTCTAACTTCTAAATAGCTTGTAAGTCCAGACTGCGTAGGACGTGTATCATCCCCGACTAGCTTACAGCTACGTAGAGCCATATAGACCTTGGTACGTCCAAAGTTAACACCATGTGTACGAGATGTAACTAGCATACTGAAAGACTTCATATCTAATAATCCGTCAGTGTCTGTAACAGAATCTAGTTCTATTTCCAATGTTTTAGTGATTGACTTCTCTACTTCTAGTAACTTATGGGTATGCTCATGTCTTTTAGCTTCTAAGTGATAAGCCTTTTCCATAAGTTGAAATGGCGTAAGTTCTGGAACTGTTTTGTTCTCTAGGTTACGAATATACTCCTTTTCGAGTTCAATGAAGTAGTTACGGATTTCCATGCCTTTCTCACTTCTCTGAATCATTGCTAAATGTTTAGCAGTTTCGATTGTAATGATATATTCTTTTAAAAGTTTTGCACCAGATACCTGCTCCATTTTTTTGTGGAGCAGTACATAGTCGGTATCTTCAACAAACATTTTAAGCTCTTTCTTAATCCAAGTAGAGAAATCTGATTTAAGACCTAACTCTTTATGAAGGTCACGAGCGTTAACAGAATTTACTTCTGCACCATTGATTGTTGATTGGATAATTAATTCATTCATTACATTTTCTTTCGTACATTATAGTATTGTGAGTTGTACTGTGTAAGTGTTGCGAAGAGGAGTGGTCTCATGACTCTCTTCTATAAATACATTCTGTAGTGGTCTTAAGTTAATAAGACCGAAGTTAGTTTGAGACCACTCCAGAATATACTCATGTCTGTATTATACCACAAGTAGGAGAAATCCTACTTATAGTGACCTAAACTTATTAACAATACGTCTAATGAATCCAATATCTTTGATACGTTCTTTACCGAACGTGTCCTCAATAAGTTCTATAGTATTGCCATTAACAATAGTGGTATTACTGAATCTGCGAGGACTCAGCTCTGTATTAATATAATTGAATCTGATAAGGTTACCGTGAACAGTATGTACCTCATTGAGCATCTTGATAAGCTCGTTAATATTATCCATATAGCACCTAACATCTAAGTCTAACGCTAAGTACCTGTACACCATAAAGCCTACCCTAAATGAGAAGACACCACCATCATGAGTAAGTCGTACCTCATTAACAACATTTTTATTAATAGACAGTAGCACTTCCTTGATACGTGGAAGTGGAGTTACTGTCTGTAATAGTGGTTTCATGTCACTGGTAACTGCTTTTAGTTGTTGCTCCATATTAACATCCCTCCGTTTCGCTGAGCCATTGGGTATACATGCCTCTAAATGGGTCGATGTACTGAACTGCAACAGCAGAATAGTAATCATCATCACACGATGTGTGAAGATACGAAGCAGTTACTCCAAATGCTTCAAATGTAAGTTTAAGTAAATCTTCGTGAGAATTACACCCATTCTCGTCAGCTCTGTCTGTTACCCCATCATCAGCACAGTTACCATATTTATATGCATTGCCTAAGAAGTACCCAAAGCCTTTCTCATCCATCACATGCTCTGTATCATGTATGATATTAAGAATATCAATGCTGTCTTGGTTACCTCTGACATTCCACTCAAGAACTGAATACTCTTCTGATAGTAACTCCTCTTGAGTTGGAGTCCATTGGGTAACACCGTTGTTACCGTCCTTGACAGCTAAATATGCTTGGTATGGGACAAGGTCATTGTCATACTTGCCTTCCATTACTTTTAGTAAGTTGTTACTTGCAGGGTATGAGTTAGCCTCAACGTAATAGAAAATCCTATCTGTGTCGTGTGCTAGTGCAACAATGCTACCTTTCTTCATAGCCTCTATGGCTGTTCCTATAAACATTACTTACCCTCTGCTTTCACAGTTTTTGCCTTTGCAGCTTTTGACTTAGGTTTAGCAGGTAGTAAGCTAGCACATAGTGATGATACACTTGTGAATAGTTTGTTAAACTCTTCAGCAGGTAGCCACTTCGGACTTTCTCCGTTTGTTAAATACGAGAATCCATCAGTTGTGATGTGGGGATATGTATCTAAATACCCTTCTGTAAATGCCTCTGTGTTTGTTGACTGCTTAGCTGTAATTACATCTGACGGTGCATATGCTGTAAAATCTTGACTCATGTTATACCTTTAATAGTTGGTTTGAGTAGACTAGGAATCGAACCTAGAACCCTCAGCTAACGCTGAGTCCTTACCATTTGGCTACCTACTCATAAGTACCCCTGCGTATTTGTAGGGGCATGTGTATATTGATACTGTGATGTTAATGTTAGTCTATCTTATTTAATTAACAGCTTCTCTAAGTGGTAACTCACTCCAAGCATATAGATGAATGAAGGTCTTACCTACTGTACCATCTTTCTTATACTTGTATAGAGGAGCTGTAACATTCTGAGCCATAAGCCCATAAGCATGTTTTGTACCTTTCTCAAATCCATAGAAATGATACTTAACATCATCTTTCCAAACTACTGAATCAGTCTGGTATTTTTCATTTAGTGATAATACTCTCGCTGTAGCCAAATCCTCCTGTGCTTTTGTTAACTCTCTCGCTAGTCCTTTAGTAACTTTAATAAGTCTATCAACATCCTGTTCAAGCTTTCTCATTACCCTACCACCACATAATCAGTAGCCAGTAGGTCTGTCTGAGATGCTAACCAAGGCACAACACTGCCAGATGCTGTTCTCATTGCGATATAGGGGTCTATTACAATAGTATGACCTAATGGTACATCATGTGCATCTGCTGTAGCTTGATTTGCAGGAACACCTTCTGGATACCCTGCCATATATACTAAGTATAGTCCTGCACCATTCCACCCTTTACGAGCTATTCTACTACCACTCTTAAGTAGTCTTACTGCTTTACCTATGTCAATCTCATCAACGTATGCATAACTACTCTTGAAGTCATGTTTATCAATAATCCATCTATCTGTTGGAGTGTCTAAATTTTGAACCTCTACTGCTCCGTTGTTGAAAGTTGTAACTACCTCAATCATCGATGTTTTAACATATCTTGGAAATTTATTAATACTCATCTATCATCCTTTTATACTCTTCAAGAGCTTTGAAATCACTCTCACTGAACTCTGCTGTAACCCTTGATAGTGCCAGCATACTTGATTTAGTACCGTACTGATACAGGCTAGTGCTTGGTAAATCTACCACCATACTTAGGTTGTATAGCTCAGTAGACAGAGGATTCACAATAGTAACCTTATCATTTGGTAACAATATAACATTACGGTCAAAGACTTCTCTAATATTTTCTCTGTGAAAGTCTACAGCTTTGTTGATAGAGTTTACCAACCCGTCTAAACTGTTGAAATTAATATACTCTCTAATACGGTAGACATTACTGTACTTATGCTCAAACGCTTCTGTAAGCACTTCATCTATTCGCTTTGATGGGACTGTTACACCTATCGAATCATACAATGCTAATATCTTACTGTACTTTGTTTCTACAGTTTCTATTAGACTCTGTACGTGAATTCTATTAACTTTTCTAACTTTTTTATGTGACATTATGTTTCCTTTTATTTATTTATTAATATCCTAGCGTTTAGTAGGATACCTGTCTTGTTTGGAAGAGCATCTTCATATGCTGTTCTTCCGTTACATACCATCCTCTACCCATACCTTCAACTCATCCAGTATATGGTGCATTTTTTCGATGTCCTCTAACCTACCTTCTTTGCCATCCTTCTTACGCATGATTCTTTTAATAATATCACACTCCAAATAGTTTAGCTGTGGATTAGCTTTAAATATATCCCAAGGCTGTACCTTAAGTTCTGAGTAGTTACTTGTACCTACGTTATAGTCACGTGTATCAGTATCAGCTGCTGAGAAGTCTTTTGGAAACCCTTCATAGTCTACCATAGCCTCTACTACTGCTTTATTGAATGCATTAGAGATATACTCTGAGATACCCTGTAAGAAGTTGATAGAACATAGTAGTACAAAGTTGTCTGAATGGTAGCATTCATTAATACCTGTATTAGTTACAAACTCCTCTACTACATAGGAGTTAATACCTAAAACTCTACAATCGTATACTTGACCATCATCATCAGCCATACATGTACCTAGTGTAAACTCATAATTGAGATATTTATAGTCTTTATTTGTCATTGTTTTCCTTTCTTATGCTATACACATAGCTGAACCTATCTCGATAAGCTCAGTATATCTACTCTTTGATTTAAGTCTTTACTATTACTACTTTAATCATGTCTATGCTCCTTAATGTACTTTCTTATAGCCTTCTTTACTACTGTATTATGCTTATCTGCATACTCTAGGATAACGTCTCCATTACCATCTATTGAGTATACAGCACAACTCTTACGAAGGAATTTACTACCAGTGATAGATTCAATACCTTCTTTAACACTACTCACATATGAATGAATAGCTGCACTACCATTGAATTGTAGGTAATACTGTTTACGTCTACTTCTGTAATGATTACGAACATTTAGGAACGTATTATTATAGATATTATGTAATAGCTTCTTAAGCATATTATTCTCCTATTTTAAATCTTCTAGTGGGTACTCTCCACTCATGGAGTTCTCATACACTGTGGTAGGAGGTATCATACGGTTATGGTATTGCTTATCTGGTACTGCTCCAAAGCAGAATAAAGCTTTAGCCTCCAAGTAAGTAAGTGTCTGCTTGTTCTTGCTAAGAGCTATAATAACTCTCTGATGAATTTGAGATGGAGGTGGTGTAATTTCACTGCTTCCTGTGTACCTTTTCCAATCACTCTGTGTAAAGGTTTTTTCAAGCTTATTTCCTTTTCCTTTGTAGAAATAATTTATATGGTTTGGTCGTTTCTCTCCACTCTGTAGAGCAGTACGTTTTAGCTCTTTATATACTTTTTTCTTGCCTATATACCGTGTACCATCTTTATATATAATACAGTATATAAACCCGTACACATCATACGGAAGGGTGGTTATAGGCTCGTTTGTCTCTGTGTTAATCCAAGGTTTCATTAGACTACCTTTATTTGAATACCTACTGGGGTTGTGAGTTCTACTGGTGCATTCCATTTACGTACTAAGTACGATAATACACTGATGACTGTACTTAGTAACATACACTACACCTCTACGTTATTATTAGTAATCTTGATTTCAATAGGTAACGTGTAGTCATCCTTATGGAGAGCATACAGCTCTTCAAGAGCATCTTTAGTCTCCATTGATACGTATTTACTATCTAGCTTTGCCTTATAGACAACAGTGGAAGGTTCTCCTGCTACACATGTAGCTACTTCATAACTATACATTACCAAACTCTATACTACGTTTACGTGCTTTAACTGTAGCAGTGTTATGACCATTAGCATCTCTATGTTTGGTGGTATCAAATCTAACTAACTTTGTACCAGTTCCACTTTTAACTTTGCAGTAATAACCTGCTCCTACTCTTTTCACTAATTTCTTTTGCATCATGACTCCTTTTAATATGTTTTGGTTGCCCTACCGTAGAGGTAGGATAGAGGTTTTAGTTTAGGTGTAGCTGAGGTAAGCTCCCACCTTGTGTGATACCTGCATTATCCAATGTAGGTAAAGTTTCTTGTTGTTGTGGTAACGATGCAGACGGTAATTCAGCAGGTACTGATACTTGCTGTGTGACTGATGTACCATTCGCTACTTGGGTAGGTTCTGGAGTTGCAGGTGTTGGTGTTTGTAATGCAGCAGGGTCAATAGATGGTAACGATGCTGTAGCAGCTGATGGTAACGTACCTGCCGATGGTAATGCTCCTGCCGAGGTATTACTCTGTGTTCCTGTAGAGCCTGTGCCTTCTTCTTTAACTTCTGTCCACTCTTCGTACGTAGTGTCTCTGTACTTATACGTAGTAGCCTTCTTCTCCTCTTTAGCCTTAGCCTTATCCAATGCAGTACCAACATAGTCAACCACTGGTACTTGTGTGTCAATAGCATCTTTAAACTCTGCCAATGAAAGTCCCTGTCCACTGAATACTCTACGAATAGTATTGTTCTCCTGTGCTTTAGTCTCGTTGTTATTATTGGTGTACAGTTTTCGCTCAACTTGATTTGTAATCCAAAATGACTTGCCTTGAACCTGTTTCAACTCATGTCCATCAACCGATTTGCCAAACATATCTTTGGTAACTGCTGACCATCTAGCTGTAACTTTAGCCTTAGCACCTACGAAACCTACCATTGCTCTAACAATAGCAGCAGCCTTAGATTCCCTAACCTCGCCACTCTTTTTGTCAGTATAGGTGTATAGCTCCTTAATAGATAATACCTCATCAGTTCCTTTGATTAGGAAGTCTAATACGATGAATGAGCTTCTACCATCCTTAGATGGATAACCGAATACACTTAATAGATCTACTTCAAAAAGTCCGTTTTTATGTACAAACAGATTGTCGGATGCTTTCTCTTCTTTTGCGTCAAATGTTACTGTGGTAAATACTGAATTCTTAGTCATGGTGTTTTCCTTGTTGTTGTTAAATTTTGGTGTTAAGCAGTTTATCCACATATTGCTTAGGTGCTGTTGTAGTGCTACGACGGTATTAATATACCATTGCTTCTTGCTTGTTTTCAAATGCTCTGATGTCATCTATCATTGCCTGTGCATCAAAACCTTCTGCATCTTCATCATCTAACACATCTGGCAACATGCTTCTACACGCTCTTGGGAAAGCCAAGTCTTTATGTGCGATGAGTCTAATCCCGTCTTTAACATGAAGGTAACTTGCGTAGTTAAATGCACCCAATATCCCACCTGTTGAGTCAAATGTCTTACTACCTGTTGCAGCGATGATAGGTTGACCTGTCTCTGGTTCGATAACTGCATGGGCTAAGAACACTACATTAATACCTCTACCTACCAATTCACGTTCTACCCAAGCTAGGAACTCGTCCATAGCCTTTGCAATGTCTACAGCCTGTGAGCCGTATACATTTTTTGTTGTAATTCTGATATGGTCTGCAATCATTTTGTATATATTTGTAACGGCATCAAATGCAATAGTAGCAGGTAATCTACCGTTCACTCCATGGTATGCTAGTAGCTTATTAATCATTGCATCTTGAAAGGGTTGCATACCTGTGTACTCAATAGCTTTATCTGGGAGAGCATTAACAGTCTTTCCATTTACCTTACTTACAAACTCTCTATACGAGTAGATGTTAGCATGTGGCATGTTAAGAGGGAATCTCTTCTTAGTATCTGCATAGAATACAAAAGCATCCTTTAGCTTTATAAGAGCCATACTCTTTCCTGCTGACGATAGTCCTACTAATAGGTACTTAGACCCTACTTGTGATAATTGTGGTGCAACTGGCTGTGCTTCCTGTTCTACTGGTTGTACTGCCTCTGCCTCTACTGGTACTGCTACTTGTTCGCTCATCTTATTTCTCCTGTTGTGGTAATAGCAAACATAGTTCATAGTTTGCTTTGTATGTTGGTTTGTACTCTTCATTTGGAGTTGCTGAGTACATCTCTGTAACTTTCTGTGTTATGGTTTTCTTAAAATCGAATCCGAACACCCCTAGTGCTGAGTCTATACCTAAGAATGTTACTAAGTTTGAATGCCACTCTATAGGCTCATTACCATCTACATCGTGAGGTGTGTTTACCATAACTGTATATACGATATACATACAACTCAGTTCTTCTACAATAGCCAATAAGTCTGTATTGGCAACTGCTTCATTGAATTTACCAATGTGAGTGGTAAAGGTATCCTGTGCATCCTGTAGCGATAGGTTTGACCAATGGACTTTACCCCATGCTACGATTCGTTCATCTAGTTCAATCATTGTTTTCCTTTTACTTACAGTACAACTCGACCTCTAAAGTCTCCACCTTCTCTGAATAGCATATTAGAGATTTGTGGGTACTTTAAAGAGGTCTGATGAGTCACTACAATATCATTGTAATACTCTAACAGTTTTGTGATGTCTTCAGCAGTAAAGTCATACCTATATGAATTAATCTGCACACCTTTTGTCTTTGTGTTATACACATTTACCATCTCAATGAACGATACCTGCTGATTTGGATGTGTTGCATTCCAAGCTAAAGCATACGTCATAAGTTGAATTTTGTGTTTATCAATATCAGACTGCTTCTGAGTAGATGTTTTATAGTCCCTTACTCCGAACTTAATAGTCTTACCACCATTTGGTATAACGATACTTGTTGATACACCTGCATTATTAGCATTATCGTACTCTGCTCTATTAACAGTCCTCCACTCTTCAGTATCTCTGTTTAACAGTACACTGTACTCTGCTTTCTCACATACAATAGCATCAATAGAACCTGCAATATAATAGTCGTTTTCTGTTTCTCCACTATATGGTACTTTTGCACATACAGTCGGCTCTACTTCTACAATATCATACTCGTCTTTGGTTTCTAACCAATTGTTACAGGCATCGTAGAATGTGTTATCACATAGGTTTTGAATCCTAGATGACTCCTCCATTGTTATAGCATCATTGTCACATTCTTGTTCTAAATACAATGCAATATCTAACAATACTCTTTCTCGTGTACGTTCGTCCTTTTTACTCTCAAAGATATAATGGATACAAGTACCCTGCACACTATTAAAGTTACCATTGAAGGTAGACTTACCCTGCATATTAAGCAGCCACTCTTTAGGGTTACTCCTAAACTTTGCTAATCCACTTGGGCTTAGTTTAAAACTACCTTCTGGGACTTTTACTTTAGTATATGAAATCATCATTACACTCCTGTTCTAATATTTGAAACTACCTCTAAGAATAGCTTTTTGATTTGGTTTTTACCCCAAGAATTTTGTGTCTCTAAGATTGTATAAAATATCTTAACCTGTGCATCTGTCATGTTAACTCCTTCATTATTTGTTTATGTGTAAGTGGAAATACCTGTAGTGACTCTATGGTATCGTCAAACTCTGCTAGAACTAACTTACCATCCTCTAAAGGGTAGTAGATAGGCTCTCCATTGGTAGGTAACCACTCTTCAATATCATCTGTACCTAAGGCAGCATGGATTGTATTAATACCATCACTAGTGCCAGTAACAACGTCAGCGTCAGAGCTTGTGCATAGAACAGGCTCACTACCATTGAACTTATAGTAATTACCTACATATTTATTAGTTACAGCATCATCAGACACCTGTAACAAATCAAACCTACTTTTAAAAAGTACCTCTATTGGGTACACCGTAGATTCTTTAGGTGGTTTAAGGTTATCGTTAAAGGTAGTAACTAGGTACATACCGTCTTCTAGTATTACTACCAACTCTCCTACTTTAGGAGTCCACACCACTGCATCACTGACATTAGATGTATACAACTGTGAGCCTAAAGAGAACTCACACATTGTACTATCATCTATCTGCATACCTATCCTATGTCCACCATAAAATGTGAACCACTTATCTGTAATCATAATTATCCTTTAATAAATTTATTAATACTTGAACTCTACATTGTCAAATGAAGACTCTCTTGGTTTTGGTAATGAGAAGTTTTTACTTATATACGCTAATAGTGTATCAGCATCCATAATGAATCCCTCTTCAACCAACATACAAAGCTTGTCTTCTAGCTTAGTCCTCTTCTCTTGGATAGCATCTGTTGCTAAATCTGAATTCCAAATGTTGTCTTTAGGGTACTCCTTTCTAAATTCAGTTACAACCTCTCTACCAAATATATTCTCTCTTAATGCTCGTGAGAATATTAATGAAGACTCTTCAGTTTTATTAATAGAGAACTTGTCTTTAAGTAGTTGCTTAAACTTGTTGAAGTTTGTACCACCTTCGTCTCTATATTCAAGAATTTTGCCATTTATGAATACATCGTAAATCTGTGCTTCTAGTTGAGGGTCTAACATCGTTGCTACTTTTAACAGAAGCCTTAAGTCCATCCAATAGCCTCTATTAGATAGATGTCCACCAACTTGTGATTTTATAAGATTAGGGAAACATTTCATAATTGCTTTTAGTTTTACACGTCCCTTTGCGTCTATATACCCATCCAGTAGTGTATAATTTGCTGAAATATTTGCAATGGGAATTTCCCCGTTTACCTTATTGTGGGCTTTACGAGTATCTTCCGTACTTATTCCTATTACAAACTCCCAAAAGCTACGTCTTCTTATAAGATCGTGTAAGTCATCAAAAGGCTTTAGTCCTCTACTGACTCTCAGTGGATTACCATAGTCAAAAATACCATTAGCATATCCCATCTGTGTTTTATGACCTATCTTAAAAGTCAGATCCTCATTTATCTTTACTGCCATCATTTGATTAGTCTGCATCGCTATCCTTTAATAAATTTGTGGATTTGGCTAATTATCGTACTTTCTATAACAGATACAGGCAATGGTCTTACCATTTCATCATTAATATCCTCTAATAGGTCTTCAACCATATCTTGATTCCAACCCATGTCACATGCCTTACGCATTGCACCATATAGCTTTGTACGTCTACCGTTGACTGCTTCATAAGCAAACTCAAATGTCTCTTCTCTCTCATCCCATTGGATGTCAAGTTCTTTTTGATTTTTAGCTACTTTCACTTTATCAATCTTAACCTCTGTCAAGGCTTTGATGATATGTGGTTTGGTAGGTAACTTACTACCATCTTCGTGGTAGATGACTTTACTATCAGCATAGCCATAGAACATACCTGCTTTATTAATATTGGTATCAACCTCTATTCCTAATAGGTCAGCAACACTCTTATAGAATCTCTTCCACTGCGAAGGAGATAGGTCTATTGGTCTATCAAGTTCAAAGATAACTCTATATTTGAATAGGTTAGTATTATCACTAGTTGTAGCAATAATATGTTTGTAGTCCTGTAAGATTTCTGATAGCTGATTCATATTCAAAGGAGTATCATCAACGTCTAGGACTATTAATGAAGATGGGTCTATACAAGTAGCCATTGAACGATAACCTGTTCTATGTACTCCCTTACCATCTACTCCATCTCCAAAGTGGTATGGACTGTATGCTAATGGTCTATTAACAACCTCAGCAAGTTGAGCGAATGGTACGTCAAAGTTTTGGTATCCGTGGAATGCACGTTTACTCATATACGCTTTGGCTTCTTTAGGATTACTCCAATTCATCCATTCTCCTGCGTCGTTCTTAAACATCTTCAATGATATTGGAACAGTCGTTGAAGGAGTTACTTCAACAGGTGTAGCATTATTAATATCTTCCTGGGAAGTCTCCTCTGTAGTGGTAGGTTCATCATAACCATCAGATATATCAGTAGGGTCTTCTAGTACTTCCTCATCTACTGTACGAAGCTTTGTGAACTTGATATTACCCTTTTTGAAAGAATAGACACCATCCCTATCAGCAGATGAGCATAGCTCTAATAGTTCAGTAATCTTCTTATCTGATACATTACTTGCTACAAGACCCTCTTTAATAATGGAGTGTTTTGATATAATAAGTGTACTACCCTCGCAAAGAGAATTACAATGGTCTATTAATAGTTCATAAGGCTCTTTCTCTACTTCAATTTGAAAGTCTTCTAAATCATCAATAAAAGCCTCTACAACTGATATAGCTTGAAGGTAATGTGACGGTTCAATTACCATCTTACCACTTAACATTGCAAACATAGATGCAATTTTTAGTGCTTTCCAATGTAAATGCTTTGTAGCAGTTTTCTTCATAAGGAACTTATTTAGTACTTGCTCGCTACGTAACTTACAAAACTTCTTATACGCATTATAAACCTCACGTGTATTGAAGTCATCCTCTGATACTACATTGACTGCTGACGGTATCTCTATAGCACGTACTGGGTCTGCTAAGATGATAGATGTTACTAAGTTAGCACGTTGGGTAAGCTCTGATGCGTTAACTTCAAACTCATTATCTGTTTCTGACATAGCATTAACCATATCTACAACAGATTCAAACTCATCTTCTACTGGCTGTGATGAATCAACACATACTAAACTACGTCTAGCATACTGTATTACAAACAGTTCCATGAACTTATCACGTGTACCCTTATCACTCATAAGTGTCGCCATGCTACTAAACATAAGTGCATTAATATTCATACCTTTAATATCATTTGTCTGCAAGTCGTTTGTTTTAACAATTTTTGATGGAATATTACCAAGGTCATATCCTATTGCGAGACTTTTTAATAATGGCTGTAAGTCTTTACTTGACTTCATGTCTGAAACTAACTCTGAGACGACAAGGTTGAATCCTCCAATCCCAGTAGCCTGTAATACATCCATTTGGTTCATAGCACCTTCCTCGGTACTGACTGATGGGAACAGGGTACGGGTTGAGCCTTTATAGAACTTACCCCACTCCTTGTCATCTCCATTCTCTACCACACAAGCCTCTTTAGCCTGTCTGATTGACTCAAACTTCATACGTTCTGTGATGGCTTTGTATGAGTCATTAAAACACCCTCTTACAGTGGATACTGACTGGTCTTTACCAGAACCAGATTTACTGAATAGGATGCTTACTAAGTTAGTAGAAACAGTAGTCTTACCGTTAAATCTAATATACTTACCCATGTTTGATACTAGTGTACAACACTCGTGTACAGCAATGAACAGTTTCATCTTGTCACTGACTTCGTTATCAATAATTTTTATAGCATTACCTATGATTGCAGGGTACTTGACTGTTTTGTAATCAAGATTGTCAAAGTAACTCTGTAGCCTATCAAGATTTTTATTCATTAGTATATCCTCCTTTATTAGAATATCAAACAATTAAATTTGTAAGGTTGATTGCATGGTGTTTGATTCCAAACAATCTAAATTAATACCTTAAATGTAGTGTAGTAATACACATAAGTATACCACTACGTTTGATTAATTTAGCTCTAACTGTCTCTCTTTGATTGTGATACAAGCCATTGTCTAATGTTAGGTAATACATAATTCCTAACAAATGCATTGTAAATAATATCTTCATTAACGTACACAACTACACTGATATTTTTATTACAGTATGTGTGTATATTCAAATTAGACGACTGGAACTTTGTAGGTGTATTTCCTATTGTTGCTGCAACGTACTGATGCGTACTAAGATATTCATCGATTTTATCTAGCTCTTGTTGGATGTTTGAGTACGATGTACCAATCAATCCTTTTACCAATGTATCTACTGTGCTATTAATAGTATCTTTCTCTTTAAATATTAATGCAATATTTTCTTCTAACTTTGACATTACTGTCATTCCTTTCGGTGTCTGTACACCTTATACGCTCTCTCATACTGACCATACTGAGCAAAATACTCTGCAATGTCATCTAATGATACTTCTGATTGTGCTACGAAGTATAGTCTAAAATCTTCGTACTGCTTTTTAATTATTAATTTACCTAAGTCCACCCTATTGTGGTAAGGTTTAGATTTAAGGTAACCCAAAAACTCTTCATCTGCCAACGCTACTCTATATAGCTTACCTAACATGATGGAGAATTTCACACCCATCTTGCTAGTTGTTGTCCTATTGAGGCATAGTTTTAATGAGGTCAATGCACTTACTTTACTACTGTATCGTTTAGTTGCATTTGCTTCTTCCATCCATTTAAACCTGCTCTTATATGTGTGGATGGATACAAAGTCCATATACTGCTTACAAAATTTTCGTTTCATCATCGTACATATCCATAGCTTTTTCAGTAGCTTTGAGAATCTCTGTATATGAGTACTTTAATCTGTAGTGTCTATTTAGGGTAGTTGCTATAATGTACTTCTTAGACCTACTGCTTGGATATGTTCTGCAATATGCCTCTAACTCTAATTTCATACGTCCCCAACTTGTTAAGTACATAAATCCGTTGAATCCTAAGTATCTGTAGAATTGCTCTACATGAACCTTCTCATGTGCTACTATAACTCCATAACCTGTTGGCATCTCGTCATCAATAATGATAACATTGCCTATTGTTACTCCTACTGCATTCTTGTAAAATGGAATCTTACGAAACCATGTACCACGGAATATTACTGTAGGTAGGAACTTGTAAACTACTGAACCTTGCATTGTGTCTCCTATATTTTTAAATTTATTATACTGTAAAGTACATGAAAGTCCTCGAAGTTGAGGACTTATTGTAACTTACTATACTGACAAGAACTGAGAAGGGTTGATTACCTCTACGTCATCTATTAATAACAGACCATCGAATGTCACTACTAACTCAATACTGGCAACTGCCTTACTCAGCTCAACGTTAGGAATGAAATTGATAGCACCAATATGTTCTAGGTATGCTAGCACAGAAGATGTTAAAGTCTTAAACTGTGCATGGTCTAATTCTCCATTAATACCTACTACTCTTATAGCCCTAATCATCGTTATCCTCCTTTGTATCTAAGATGTCTTCAATGTAGCACGGTAACGTAGCAGCACCTAGGTTAATTTTATGGAACAGATTTGTTATCTTTACCTTACTACCAAATTTATCTAAGCCAGATGTTACTGCTTTTAGTGATGAAACTCTCGATGAGTATGTGAATACTGTCTTAAAATTACCGAATACCATAACACCAAGGCTCTGTGGGTACGATGTATCAGTAAACTTCTTACCGTTAACTATAACGTCATACAGTGAACATGCTAGTTCAGCTCTATCTAACTCCTCATCAGCGTTAAATGCTTCTACTATCAACTCATTGTCATCATCAAACTCTGGAGGAAATCCATCGTCTAGCATATAATTAACCACATCTGATACTAACATCGTATCTTCTAAGTCCCATCCTAAAATACTGCCTGCTACATAAACTTCTTTATAAACTTTCATGACTTTTCCTTGTACACTGAATCCTCAAAGAGGAACTTATGGTCATCTGGTAGACTACTATACAGCTCATTAGCAAACTCTCTAATATGAAAATGAGATGCCTTGTCTGTACGTAGCTTTATAAAATGCTGTAAACTCTGTGCGTTAAACTGCATCTGACCTTTATAAACGAATGCCTGTGGCAATAGTAACTTAATATCATCGGGCTTGAGGTCTGGGTTCTTAACAATTAGCTCTATTGCCTCAGCACGCTGAGACATGAGTAGTTCGTTAACCCTCTTATCATTACTCATCTCATACTCTATATTTAAGTCTCTGATAGTGTACCGTGTTGAGTTATGCACAACAATACCATTCGCTACGTAGTTATGAGATATATGATTAACTTCCATATCGAACATCTCTATAACATCATTCTTAACAATACTTGTTATCTTACTATGCTTAATTGTAAATACTCGTTTTGACATACCTTTTCTTGGTTTAGTCTCTTTAGCACGTAATCCTCGCTCTTCTGTAGTTTTAACTGCATGGCATCTATGACATAAGACTTGCATATTAGCTAAAGATGTAGCTAATTCTGGATGAGACTTTACAGGTTGTATATGGTCAACTTCTAACATTTCTGTACCTCCACACTTACTACATGTAATACCATCCGTTAGTAAAAATCTACGAACATTTTGAGATATTCCACTAGCACTTTCCCTAGCAGTTTGCTCTTTCTTTTCTCTTGTACGTCCAACTAATACATCTTTATACTCTGGCATATACTTGTTATGATTGTTATGTACTACCAATGCTTTCTCCTTATCAGTATATTGTAGATTATGTATCTTAAGCCACTTACGTAAGGTGTTATAGTTAATATAGAATTCTTCTGCTATATTAGATAACCCCTTCCCTTGATTCAAAAATCCAATTTTAGTGTTTTCCAACCACTCTTTATTTTTATATAATCTATACCCACCTGTTTTTGCAGATGATGTACCAATTATACTTTTTTCTAAGTCTGTGTACTGTAATTCAAATTCCCTTAGCTGCTTCCTTAAAAGTCTCTCTGAGTAACCTGTATCTTTAGCAATATCTACTAGACCCTTACCTGTATTTAAATATGTATATTTCTGCTTATGTAGCCATTCTCTATTGTAGATAGTAGCAACTCCGTTTGTAGCTATACTGTCTCCTACTGATAAGTCTTTAACCTTAATCCATCTACCATCACTGTAAAACTTATGGTCTATTGATGTGGTAATCTCTTTACCATTATCTGTTGTAATGGTATATGCCTGTTTAGTCCCAGTACTGTATATCTCAGATATACTTACAAACTCAAATTCTTTTGTAGCCTCGTTATATGTACGTACTTTTGGCAATCTTTTTAAATCATTTTGCCTCTGGTACAGTTCTTCAATGGTCTTAAATCCGTTAGATGTTGTTATCCTACTATCTCCAGAAATACACTTGAATGCATTATCTATACCTACTTGATGCCGACTGGCTTCCAATAGTACAGATGTTGATACTTCAACATTGAAAACATAATGCACAAAGCGTAACATAGACGAATGTTTCATCTTATTACAGATTCTATCAATTCTCTTATTACCCCTATCTTCATTTGGGTAGTATTTTCCCTTATTATAGCATTTGCCAATTCCATTATCAACAAACTCCAACGATGGTATATTAATCAGTGTTGCTTTCATATATGTCCTTTATTGTTCTAAATTTCCATGTGTAAACATGATAATATCCTCTGTTAAGAGAGGATACTACATGACTACTTCGTAATTATATGTGAAGATGTCTAATAGGAGTAATCTACACCTATGAACGTTCGAGTATCTCTATTAATACTAATCTACCAGTCTTCTCTGTACGTATATACTTAACATGTGCTTTGATGTATGTCCATTCTCCAATATTCTTTGTCCACGGAGGTGTAGCAATTTTAAGTGTAACGTTTTTATTAGTATCGTACAGGATACAATCATTGTTATTATAGAACTCCAATGTTACAGTACCTTCACTCGGTGCTTTTGATTTTAAATCCCTAACATTTGTACGTTTTAGATGATGGTATTTACTATCGACTTGATATACTCTCTTAACACGTTCCTTAGCCTGTATACCCTTTTCTTCGATATAGGCAATAGCTTCTATTACTTCGGGTGTTTGAGTGGTCTGAGGAGCTTGTAGAGCTTTGGTATCATCTTCAAGTGCATTGATTTGGTCTGAGATTTTTGTTAAAGCATTTATCTTCATCTGATTAAACGATAACTGCTGAGGTTTTTTAACTTTACCCTCTAACTCTTCCACTTTATCAATAACATCCATCAATAGTCCGTTATCTAATTTAGCACCTACAGCTATAGCTTGTTTAGCAGTAAAAGACAGTGACGTTATATCCTCCTTTCTATTACCATTTTTATCATAATTTGATAGGCAAACTTTTTTTGCCGAACCGAAGTTTGGGGCTTCAGACGCAAGTTTTTGAATAGTAAGTAAAGCTTGAGAATGTTGTTTGAATCCTTTATCGCCTTTCTTTACTCCACGTTTTTGGTTGATAAAGTCAACAATATCTCGAAGTGTCATCACACAGTTATCCTGTGTATCTTGTATGTTGTTTAACATAACAATGGTATCTTTCATAAATTTAAAGAGTCGAAGCATGTGGTTTACCAGAACACATAATTCTCAATAACTCTTATCGGAACACCAAGTGGTGTCCTTTTAAGAAAAGGTTCTGGTAAACCGATAAAAGTTAATTGTTTCAATATTATACCATAGGTAGCTTTCACTACCCATAGTGTATCAATGCATAGACCAATCCATACCGACATCACTTTCACACTTAACATCTAAAGGTAACTTCAAATGTTTACATGCCATATCAAGACCTACATCTAACATATCAGTAATAAAGCTACACAGTATAGGGTCATCGTCAGCTTCTACACTAATTTCGTCATGAACAACTGCTATAGGCATCCAACGCTCTCCTATGGGGTATTTGTTGTTAATAAGCTCATAGCTGAAATAAATCCACAGTTTAGTAAGAATAGCATTACCACTTTGTAATACATAATTCAATGCCTTGTGTGGACTATCTACTCTGATGAATCTACCATCAAGAGAGATGATACCTTTGTTTTTCCTTATCTCTGCAACAAGTGATTTTACTAACTCTGTATGACCTAGTACACCTGCAAACATATTCTTCTGTAGGTTATTACCCCAAAACGATAGTCTGACAACTCTATCTGTAAGTGGTACTTTTACACCCTTTTTAAGTGGGTAGTACTCCTTACCTGCAATAGTCTCACATCGTTTTTCAAGTTTTTTACGTGTTGCTTCAAACTCTTTATCAGTAATGTTGGATATTTCCTCATCGGTTGGGTTGATATTCCATGCTGATAGTAATCCACTACTACCATACATCGAAGAGTACCAAAGTGGTTTTGCACCTTTACGAGTGATCCCTACTGTTTTTGCATTGATTGAATGTAGGTCTGTACCCTTGTCTTTATCGCCATTCTCTTGTATATCTGCAAATTTACCATCATCGAACGGATACAGTGCAATAGCCTGTAGCATCATTTCTGCCGATGATAAATCCGATGTGATAAACTTCTTACCTTTCGGTACTGTGAACATGCTTCTGAACGTAGTGTCTGAACTCATTTGTTGTACATTGAATCCTTTTGTTATACCACCACCTGCTGAACTACGACCTGTACTACAAGCTCCTAGAACTTGGATACTACTGAAGGCTCTATCTCCTACCATATTCTTCTGAATACCCTTAAGCATAGACCAATCCTTGTTTAGCTTAAATCGCTCTGCAAGTAGTGGTGCTTCCTCAAATGGTAAGGTTTTCATAACATCCTCGTTAAGAACGGGGTTATTAGAATCTGATAGGATAGTGAACCTATGGTCATATTTCAATTTAAAGAAGTGAGCGATACTCTGCCTACTACCTGCCTTGAACTCCATAAGCTCAATAGGGATATGTAAACCAGTATGCTCTATTAATACCTTACGATAGAATATACCATCCTCTTCCTTGAATGTATCAAGTTTTTTAGACTTTGGCTTACCATTTTTATAGTAGGCAACTGGGCTAACGATGGTCTGTAAAATACTGTTTGGTGTCTTATTGGTAATCTCAATCCATAAAGAACTGTTACGACTAATCTTCTTACCTGCTTTCAGAGTATTATAATACCATCCTTCATCATCTTCATGTAATGTAACACACTGTAGCTTATCTTCTATCTGACATGTAAATGACTCCATGATATTGCTCTTAGTCTTACTATTAATAGCAACACGTTTGAATGAATCTGCTTCGTCACGTACTTTGTTATTAACAAGTAGTCCAACCAAGTCTGGTAAGAACTTTGTACTAAACTTTGGTGTCATAAATTCTGCATACACTGTATAATCCACAGGCTTTGTTACAAAATCATAAAAGGACATATTAATAAATGACTGTATATGCTCGTAGACCTTTGCTAACTGGTTGAGTATCACTTGTCTAGTATCTGTAGGTGTAGCTTCTCTATAGTAAGGAGTAAAACATCCAGACAGTTTCATATCTAAACGTTTAACACCCATCTCATACTTAAGCTCTAACCCTCTCATAACTTTAGGGTCTATATACCATCCGAATGCTGCATAGTATGCTGCTACAAGGGTGTTGTAGACCTCTAACTGTATTACTCCAATACTTGGGTAGCTCTTCTGTCTTTGAAAGTACTGTAAGACCTCTAATGTAACTTGAGTATCTGCTTCCAAATACTCAATCAACTCTGGTGTTATAGTGGTATAATCATCAGTCTCCAATTTAGCCTGTCCCTGTAATCTCTGTGACCATGCACCTAATGAATGAGATGAACGTAGGAACTTGTTCTCTATATTTTTACTAAGAGGCATATGCTCTAAGTACCATTTAGGAAACATCAACTGAGAGAGTAACATCGTATCTAATACCTGTGTATGGTATGATAATATATTAATATCATATAGCTTTAGAAATACTCCAAAGTCATACTGTGCATTGTGAGCTACAAACTCATCTCCACGGTCTAACATTGCTTTAATATACTCTATACCTGTCTCTACTGTTTGATAGCCTAATTCTCCATCCTTGGTAAATGTGTAACTTTCAGATGGGTTAGCTACGTTCCTAATGTTAAAACATGAGATATAGGTAACCTCTGCTAAGAGAGCGTCACATTCTAAATCCACTACCCACTGTTGTTTATCTGCCATTAATTTACTCCTTTCATGTTTCATCCTCAAGTACTTCTAAGTATCTCTCAAAGAAGTCTAAGTACTCATCATCTGAGTAACCTGCTCCTATAAGCTCTTTAGCCATACATATCCTATCTGGTGTAACCCAAACTCTATTTAATACATCTACTGTACCACCACGTGACTCCAACGGTACATCTCTATTAATAATATAGCTGATAATATCTGAATCTGAGGCATCTCTAAACTTACTCATCTGACTCTCCTTTGTCCTCTTCATATAGAAAGTCTACCACGTACTTGCTACGCCCCTCACGTTCTATTGAAAATAGTGATTCTGTAAAATCTACAAAATTATCTTTTAAGAACCTATTAGAACAAAATAACGGATGCTCTGGTTTGAAGTTATTAGTTTTGTTGTAGTTATCGTATAGCCAATCACGCAAGTCTCCTATTTTAATTCTGTTGTTATTTTTCAACTGGTATTGCATGTATTTAACAAGCGTAGCAGTAACCGATGCATCTTTTGGTTTCATAGTATTAATCTCCTCTTTTATTTCACTGGAATACTCTATTACAGAATCAGATATTGAAGATTCTTTAGTTATAATAGCTGTGGAGTCAGATAATAGCCCAAGAGAGTCTTTTGTAATGGTAATACTGTACTCACTGTCTATACCTGTCTTAGACACCAAAACTTTAAAGGTAGCATCTCCACTAACACTGGATGCTCCTCTTATGTCATCACTAGACTTACCAACATGAGCAACAAAAACTATTAATAAGTTATGCTTCTGTGACACTTCACGAACTCTTTTCATAATATCCTTAGCATCCTCATTTTTATCTTCTCTCTGTATCAGCTGATGCCATGTATCTACTATTAAACATCTTGGCTTATTGTCATTCTCTTTGACGATTGCATCAAGTATAGAGTTGATAACATCTTTAGGCTCTAATCCTTCTAATAGTGAGTTACGATAATGGAATCCATGCTTTGTAAGATTGCTATATGTGTCTTTAGCCTGTGCTATAGACTTGCTATCACAGTCAATATAATATTTACCATCAAAGTTTTTCATACTCTTAATAGTATCTATTGCTATTGTAGTCTTCCTACTTGCAGGTAGTCCATAAATAAACCCTACACCATTCTCAGGAAATACTTTATTAGAGGATGCAACATCCCCTTTAATATCTCCAAACTGCTTCCAAAAATCATCGTCTATAAATAGACCCATAATTTACTCCTTTAATTAATTGTTTATAAGTATATTACTATTCTCATTAATATATGTTTAAATATAATGAGAACTGTACTACACTCTGTATTAGAGTGAGAATAGTGAGAACAGTGAGAACTATTATTTATGCATGTGAGAATTGGGATAGTTCTCGTATAGTTCTCGTATAGTTCTCATTTTTTAAATCCCACAGTTACTTACTTTGGTCATTGTTACCACTATTCTCAACGATACATGGAAAATACTTCTCACTATTAAGTGGTAAGTAATGAGAAGTATATGTTAATTGGTAGTATTATTTATAATTCTATGTACCTAAATAGATATAAGTGTACATAAAACATGTACCTATCTCCATTTGTTATATCACTTGGTGTGGTATAATAGATAAAGACAAATACAAAGGATTTACATGTCATGTAAAAATAATGATAACGACTGTATAATAGATATATTAATATTAATAGAACTATCTGTAGCACTAACGTGAAGGTATTAATAGTATCAATCCATATCAGTGCATGGGTATTAATATATTAATAGTCTCACGTGAGTGTTAGATAGGTAGAATGATGTATTAATATTAATAGTTAGTTATCACATCTTTCAATTTTAGAACTGTAGACCTTTACATAGTTCAACAATAACATCTTTAGTCCAACCGTTCCCTAAGCAATGGTCTGCTTTGTTACGTGTAAGACATTTAGTGTATTCATTTTTAATACAAATGTATCCGTCCATACTCTGCTCCTTTACTTATTGAAGAAAAAGTAATTGTATAAGTTTGTCATACCATTCCCGTGTCCACCTGTCTGTGCGTTTTTAACACAATTATTACATACTTCCTTAAATCCTATACGCATATTGCCAAGTCTTATTGTATTAGACTGGTTGGATTGGCATACATCACATGTCTTGGTATTATTTACCTCTACGTACTGTGACCCATCCCAAACGAATTCTAATGCTTTGACCTCGTTACTGACCACTGTTGTAAGATTCAATAACTTGCTTAGACTTTTGCCTGTAAGTCCCTTAAGCGTGTTTAATACCACACTGTTTGAGACACTTACTACAGTCAAAGTATCGTTTATACCTCTGACTAAAGAGATTTCAGCAGTAGCTTTCATACTACACTTCTCCTACTTCGTTTGGTCTATAGTATGGAATACTTGTAAAATCCTGTAGTTGGTCACTTGACTGTACTACACACTTTGTTGTTGTCCTACCATTACGATAAGGGTTACCTTTAGGAGGTGTTACGACCTGTGGTGTACCTGTTTTAATAATGGTTACTGATGGTTTCTTGTATACTTTAATACCTATTTTCATAATAGCCTCCTAGACTAAATCTGGCGTTAATGCCAAAATTTTGTTAACTCTTAATATCTCTTCCATAAGCTCTACGAAATGTAGTAACTTACTGTACTTACAATCATCGGCATCGAACTTGTCTATCTGTTTACTGACTGAAATTGCCAGTTGTCTTACTGATTTGTAGCCAAACTTTTTAGCTACTGATGCAGGATACTCAAGTATTACATCTACACATTCCAGTAGGAATAATGAAGACTTTACTGATGCATATCTTGTTAATAGTTCTCTGTACCCTACCATGAACATCTTCCCGTCCTTGGTACAGTAATTAAATAACTCTAAATTGGTGTTTTTAACACAACTGATAAACCCACTACTCTTGCCTAATAACTCAGACTGTTCTCTAAGTGATAATTCCATATCTTTCCTTTACTCTTTTAAAATATATACTTGTTAGTATAATAATAACCTCCGAAGAGGCTACTATATAGTAACTTATTAGACGTAGCTAATCTCTACCTCGAATCTCGCTCTGCTGATGCTGACGTAAAGCAAGTACATTTCTGCCCGATACTCACGGTATATTTGGTGGTCATAACCATCTTGATACAATAAGTCCCAAGGTGTACGTTTGTCTGCTCTAGTTGCTTTAATATACTTAATACTAGCATCCTCAAACAGCTGTGATGGACTTTTAAACCCTGTCATAATAACAGAATCGCTTTCACTCGTTGCGTGCAATTACAGGGCGTTATTCTGTAATCTGAGTCTATTACGACTCAACTATATATCTCTATATAGACCAGACTATATCTTAACCTACAGCATTATCTGTTTAGGTTCTCCATGTTTCGAGTCACTTGACCCTACTCCCATTATTGGGATAGTCGTTACACATAGGAATCATTTCTGAATCCCTTGCTCGGTATTGTCCTTAACTTAATAGTAGGAGTTCCACCGAATTAATGGAGTAATCCTCTAATCATTTCTGACTAGCGAGGCTGTTTATTAATTCATTATGTTTTGAATTATAAGTTAACCTTTAAGTAGAAACGGGTTGTTAATGAGGTTATTATGACCTCTTACAATGTTGTTAGACACGTATGTGAATAGTTCTGACATTCCTAACTCACGCTTAGTCATTATATCTAATATCTCAATGACTGTATTGAATGATTGCCCTGTATTATCTTCTATGTACTTAGTAATACCTATACCTTCCTGCTTATCCATATCATTAATATATGCTTTACAGTGTTCCTTGTACTCTGAATCTAACTTGTCGTAATTCGCAATAGCACGTAGGTCTTTAACACTGTTAGCAAACATAATTGCATCTTTGTTAGAGGTTATGAATAAGAAACTTGAAAGAACATTTCTAATTTCCTTGAGGTCTACTCCTGTATCAAACTGCATACCTGCGTCAGCCATCTGAAGCATTATAAAGAAACATTGGATGTTTGTACGGGAAATGTAGAAAGTAGTCTCTATCTTGCCTGTACGGTCATATCCTGTGTATTCCCCTTCATAGCCTAACTGACGTAGGATTCCTAATGCTAAGTTACATACATGCTGTGTACATCTAAATGTACGGGTAAGAGATAGTTTTGTATATGTACGTAGTTTAGGCTCTTCGAACAGTGAGTATCCTTTTAATAAGAACTCAAATATAGCTTGATACCTATCGCCACAACATATCTGTTGGTTAATGTCATTGTGGATAGCTAATGAGCCTATTTGTGGATTTAGGTCTTGACAGTTATGTACCACAGTTTTACTTGCACTAGTACCTACTAAGAAGTTGTGGTTATCTTCTACTTCAAAGTCATATACCGTAGCTTTACCAAAGTCTTCCACTTCTCTTACAACCTCAACTCCAAATGCCCTATACTCAGCATTAGGAACATATTCGGCATATGAGCCAAATTTGTAAGATAAATCTCTATGAATGTACTTGCCTATAACTGCTAACAATTCCTGTGTACCTGCTCTGCCGAAATTGATTCCATAGAATCCTCGTCCTGCATTTGCTACCTGTGCATTGATACCGAATTTGGCTAGTAGTATATCTACAACATACTCATTTTCCTCTTTAGAGAGGTTATTTGAACTAAGCGTGAAATACTTGCCTCGCTGCATACTACCATCATCCATCATCCATACTGCTAAACCTAAAGCAGTTATATCTTCCATAACAGTCTGTAATGTAATCTCTCTGTCTACAGCTATCGAAGTTGTGCATGTTGAAAATACATTATCCTTACCAGTGTAGCCACTAGTTATACGCTGTATGTTTTTACGTGGTATTCCAAAAGCATCTGATTTCCATTTTAGGTAGTCAAGTTGCTTCTCTCCTTGTGTAAATTTAAGTCTAAATGCATTTTTTGGGTTGTCCTTGAACTTGCTTACTGGTAATGCTATATGACCATCTCCAAATGCTGAACCAAGTAATATCTGGTACTGGTCATCATTTAGGTACTTAGATGTTTTCTGAACATCACTGTTGCTTTTAATTAATAAATCCCCTTTACGAAGTTCTCCTGCCATTACATACCCACGTGTAGTAAGTATTTTATGATTAGGTGTACATTTGATTTTTGTAACACCTGTAGTATGAACTTTAACAATATCTCTATTATGTGATGTAAGTGGGTTAGATGCACGTTTCATCTCAAACTTATCTGTAGTCGTATTAAATGACTTTACCATTACCTTTTCGTTACGGTTTAATCTATTAACAATACATCTTATCGTCTGCTGTCGTCCGTCTTCTACCTCTACCTTTGTATCGCCTGTAAGACACTCATCTGCTACAAACACATCGTAATACTTACTAAGTAAAATACTCTTATCTCTGATACCTAATGTAAAAATTTTCATATAAATATCATGAGTCATAAGTCCCATATTAATAACACCAATAAATAGTTTAGCCATTGCAGGGTTACTCTCAAATGTTGATGAGGTACTTTCACAGAACTCTTTAAGCTCTCTTCCTAAATCCCAAGGGTTGGCATATTTACCATAGGCTTCAACTAGTGTATTACCGTGAATCCATGGTTTAATACCTGCATACCTATTAACAGAATAACTCTGTCCTAAGATGGTTACTGAACCTGTATCAATAGTATGTGTCTTAGCAAGCTTGTGCATTGTCATTGGAAATGAATTCTGCAAATTATACTTCTTCTTATCCTCTAAACCTTCTTTAGCCAAGTGGCTACTGAAGGTTACAAGTAGGAACTTCTTATTAGGATTATACTGCATAACCAATAACATTGTGGAGGTGTTATGAGTAGTTGTAAATCCATCTGTGATGTAAAGGTGGTCGCCATCTAGCGATATACATTGCTGTGGCACTGCTCTTGATGTCTTAACTATTTTTGTTATAGCCTTTCTTAATCTATTTTGCTTACGTACTGTTACTTTGTTAGCCTTACGTGGTAACCTAAACGGATTAAGAGTGTTGAACTTTACAACAATAACGAATAACGGGTTATTTCTACAACTATCATGGTATATCCCATACGTACATGAGCCACCTAGGGACTTTATAAGCCCCATAATATCATCACGTAACTGTGTGGATGTAGTAGCATACTTTATACGATTCCTACTTTCTACTGAACCATCACAGTCCATAAGACCACGAAGTAATTCGATTCTCTGTTCTCTTGATGCTGTTAAGTACATCTTAGGTATAAACTTTGTGTGACTATATGAATGTAGTAGACCCAACTCAGTTATAATTCTTTTAATACTATTACTGTGATTACTTTTACCGACTGAGCTTACAAATGTCTGTTGAATACCTTTATCTGAGGTATGTCTACATGACCCTGCCTTTGTACCCTCTGGTAACATACTGTTACATGTGTCTATTATACTACTATCATCCTCATGTGCTGATAATAGTATGGTTTTATGTAGACTACCGTCTGCTAATAAACACCCAAGCAGATAAGGCTCTAGTGGTAATTTAGTACTATTGCCATATTCAACTTCAGTCAATGGGACTTCCAATACCCATCCACTATTGGTCTTCAATCTTGTATCCATGAAATCCTTTAAAGGCAGTACTCTGTACCCTTTATTTTTATTCCAATTTCTTGACTCAATTTTCCATAAATGCTCTAGTCCACATTCTGCTATAGACCCATCTGAAAAATGTAATTCATACACGTCCTTAACTCCTTGTGGGTGTATACCAAGTACTGTATTGATTGTACTATTAGGACTACAAACTTTATCCCCAACCTTAATATCTCCCATACGTATGTATCCGTTAGGTGTTAAAACTAAACTTGTTAGAGGCTGTTCCTTACTACAGCCTGCTTTAGCTTCGATTAATATGTTATCTCCTGCTAGAGATGCCTTCACAATCTCTATCTGTTCCTGTGTGGCTTGCATTAAAGCTCCTTTAGGTTACCAATCTGTACCAATCGTTTCTTTACGATGCCGTCTGAGCCTCTGTACTTATCTTCTTTTGCTGTAAAAGATACTCTTACTAAGCTACACGGGTCATTAAGTTTTGCAATAAACTTATCTACTCGCTTACACTTAGCAATCCAAACATGATCACGTGGAAATGATTTACCATCTTCTGTAGTAATGTTTGAGATAACTACCTTAGGGGACAGAGTATTGCTGTCCATTACTTGTTTAATGTCTAACTTTGCTTGATATGCTCTAATCTTCTTTGCCATATTGACTCCTGTATAATTTAATTTATGTATTGATGTAAAATACAATACAGTCCTCCTAAAAGGACTCTATGTACCTTCTATAAGTACCTGTTTACTGTTGTTGATAGAGTATCTAACATCTCGCTATATACTTCGTCTTGATGTTCATTGGCAAATGCCTCTGGGTCTTCTACTCCATCATCTTTAGCAGATGCTACAATATCTGCATATAGTGCTTTTTCGCTTATAATGGTGCTACTACCAAGTACTGTATAATCTACTAACTTCTCTGCATATCCAATAGACCTCATACTTGTAGCTGTCTCATCAAATTGCATACCGTGAATAACAGAAACTTTATAGTGCAGTAGGTTGACTCTTGCTAACCAAGCTAACTCGACTGTTGTGGTATTGGAATCTATACTCTTATCCATATATGTGATACACTCTAATACAAGTGCTTTAGCCTCTCTGTTAGTTAGTGCCTTTACATCGAATTTTTTGTATACATTGTCTTTCAGTATATCTTTTAACATTGCTGAGCCTTTCATCTTTAAATCTGATTTTAAATGTAAATAACCTACACCTGAGAATCTTTCATCCCATTTGTACTGGAATCTGACTCTACCATCAGCAGTAAAGTTACTGAAACTGATAAAGCCATCAATAGACTCCTTTAGGATTTTATTAATAGTAGCAATTTCTGTTTCATGGTTGAATACAATATCCTCGTTACCTTTGGTCATTACACCGTAGTAGTTACTTGTACTTGAACACTTGGGTATAGTTAGGTCTGAGTATGTATTATAGATACTGTAAAGTAACGTGTACTTGTCCTCATTGAGTCTACTCCATTTCACTATAAACTCCTTTCAGAATTTCATCTGCTCTTCTATTGTTCTGTGCTTTAAGATTTCTATTCTTACGAAGAGTATCTTCCTTGTCTTTATTAACAATCTTCACTGCCAACCATAATAGAACAGCAGTAGGAAATGTTATTAATAACATAATCTTTGACCAATCAATGAAATTTTTCATAGCATTGTCTCCATAATTTTTAAATTCACTATCAAAAGTAGATATTAATAGAACAAGATTCTCCTGGAGAGAATCCTATCTACTAACGTATAAGTAACGTAAGTGTTAGGCATATAGCCCATGTAAGGTTTGTATACAGTAAATTATCCTGTGCCTGTCTACGGTCTTCTATAGCATAGTACATATCCATGTCTGATTTCTCAACTTTTCTACGTAACCTCTCTAACTCGACTCTCTGTTTATCTATCGTGTCTTGTAATTCTTCCATTTATGATATAACCCCTTCTTCAAAATCAACTGTGATCAGCATGTTTGCCTCCATATCTTCTAAGACATTCTCCACTTTTTCAAGTGATAGTCCTGTAGCTTCCATTAAATCGTCCCAATCAAGGATTATCTCCTCATCGTCTCCAATTACCTCGATAACTGCCTTATATACATTATATGAGTCAGTGAATGACTCCATTAGTTGTGACAGTTTCTGTCTGTTTCTCTGTAGCTTGCTCATAGTTCTTTTGTTCCTTTTCATAGTAATTAATAAGTGGAAGTATAGGCTGAATAAACTTATACACTTCTTTGAAGATACTAAATTGTTCCAGTCTATATGACCTAAGAGTTTCACTTTTTAAGTTAAAACTTAACTGCTTGATGAACATGTTTGTATCCCCACCATATAACTCTGCCGATGCAGGATATGCGAAGATTCTTAAAGATAGTTGTGGTAACTTCTTAACTCTGTTGTAGGTATGTAGAATCTTATCCCTACGTAGGAGGTATAACGTATTAAATTTATTATACCCATCTTCCAAATTACCGTCTCCAAGCTGTGAATACAGCGTAAATAATGGCTTATTGGTAGAATGTAGTGCATCAAAATATGTTTTACTTTTACCAACAGCTACTGACCATCTCTGCTGAGGTGTTAGATACTCGCTTGGCATAGCTGCTCCTTTACATCTTTCAAGATAGACTTGAATGCTACAGCAGTGTCGTTCTCTACTGCTCCTATGGTTGCATCATATCCATTAAAACTGACTACATGCATGTTATAGTCATCATCAAAACGGTATTCCATACCTAACGATACAGCCAATTTAGCTGCCAAATTTTCGTTAAGTTTTCTCAATTTCTTGTTCTTCGGTAGCTTCTGAACCTTTTTATTAGGCTTGCTACGTTCACGTTTAGTCTTAGGTACTTTATTCTTCTTTGGTAACCTAACAGGTGCTAACGTACTATAATGAGGCTTAGCGTTGAACTGTGAATCAAACATAGCTAGCAGATTAATCACAGGTTCTATATCAGACACCTTTGTATTAGGATGTACTGTGTCCTTAATATCATCATCTGATAATCCGTACATGTTTAGTAGCTTGACATTACCTATTAAGTTAAACAGGATACCAATTACAACGCTGTTACTTACAGGTGTGCTATCCAATTTTTTAAGATAATGAATCACAGTACTTCTAACGTAGTTAAATTCTTTCTCTGTGTGTTTACGAGAAGCAACAGCTAAAGTATTAGCAACAACTGAGTACAGTTTCTGAGAGATTACAATATAATCTTCATTGTCCTCCTTGTTATTTTTCATAGCTGAAGATAGTATCATTGTTATTGCTAGCATCTTCTTCACTGATGCTGACATCTTAACGATTTTAGTTGTCATTGTGTAACCTTTTTAGTAGATTTGGGTAAGTGTCTTTCAACACTTTAAATATCTCCATAGTTTGGAGTATCTTTGTTCTGTTAGTCGGATTTTCAAACAGCCTCTTAACAATACTGTTTGTCATACTTTGAACACTTACATAGTCGAAGTCATAGACCATATCATCTGTGAATAGTTCATTAATACTCAATCCTTCTGTCTCTTTGAAGTGATAATAAAGTGGTGTAATGTATACTTTTAATGCATCGTACTCAGAGATGACCTTTGGGTAACCTTCCATGAACATACGACCACCTTCAATACACTTCATATACAAATCCCAGTTACTATGTTTGGTAGAAGAGATAAAATCTTTACTCTTTCCCATCATAAGCGATTGGGTTCTTTCTGATAGTGCCATAGTGTTTTCCTTTCAATTTTTAATCTGTGTACTTATAAATACAAGATGGACTATGATTATAATCCATATCTATCTACCTGTCTAACTTTTGTTTTAACAGTAATTCACAAAGAGTGAATGTCACACTTCTCATCTCTACCTCTATCTCGAATCCTTCCGAGAACACATCGTATGAGATAGATCTTGCTATTTCAGATGCCCTAAGATTAAAGATACAATCTTGAATGGACATATCATCTGAGAATTTATAACCACTTAACCCATCGATTAGCTCTTCTGCCTCATTGGTATCTATATCTCCAATCAGCTCTCTTAGGTTCTTGTTAGAATCGTCCAGTGGTAAACCACCAGACTGAATAAATCGTTCCATTAGTACCCTCCTGCTTCAATTTTAGTAATGACATACTTCATGTTCTATCCTCATGTATTTAAATTTTCTCTGTTTAGGCAGAATACTATCCTCCAATGAGAACACTATCTACTTAATATGGTATACTTCTATAAAACATCGGAGTATACACATGAAACATAATCCTGTAGTAAAAAGAACAGGTGGTATTTACCACTTACGTGGTGGTAACATTATATTAAACGACATGACCATAACTAACTGGAACTCAGCACATGGTGTACGTGTTCAGAAGGCTAGGTATAATCGTCTAGTAAAAAGACCTGTAACACATTGGTGCAAAAACAGGGGAGTTACAGATGATAAATCAATTACCATCTTAATGTTCTTAAAAGCTCACGGAAGGTTTGATGAGGTTGCTATTGCATTGGATAGTGAGCTTAACTACTCACTTGGTAATATTACAGCGATACTACAGCGTTGACTGCTACTTTGGCTTTATTACGTATCGAAGCTGCCTCAGCTTTGGTATATCCATGTTTGGACACCAATGATGATGTCATCTTTGCAATCTTTAGTTCGATACTAACCAGTTCTAACGCTACTGTCTCATCGAATATTGCTTCCTCTCTTCTACCATATCTAACCAACGTATCTGTTACTTCTGACATAGCAGTAGTCAGAGCCATAGAAGACGATTTAACTGGGTTTAAAATACTGTCCAGTAGTGATATATCTTCGTACTCATTATCAAATGTTCTCTCTTTTAACATGTTATTCCTTTATATTTTACTTATATTAAACACACTAGGAACTACTGATGTAGTCCCTATCTGCCTAACCGTATAGCTCTTTGATTAAGTTCTTAGCCTATAGACTAGGTAAACCGTTCTATTAATGCCAACCTGCTTTAATGTATACTGCTGCTATAAGAGTGTCGTAGTAGTTATCAAATTTAGGTAACCCTATTCCATCAGCCATAGCTTTAGAGAACTCTTTGAAGATGTCCTCTGAATGTTGACTATAGAATTGTGAGTAGTCCTCTATAAAGTTGTACTTTAGGTAGCTTACAAGAGATGTAAGTAGTAACTTTTCATGTACAAATACATACATACTATCTACATGTTTAGTACATAGTACCCATTCATAAATATCATGACCTCTAAGTGACATCTCATCCCTACATCTCTCTATAATATCGTCACTGTCAGTGCCTTCAACGCCTACATGTGATATATCCACAAACTCAATAAACTTGTGCATCCTCTATCTCCTTTTTAACCTTTTCAAGTTCTTCTATAACCGATGTACCACGTATACTCTTCCACTGTAGTTTTTCAATAACAGTACCATCTTTACACGTGAGCTTTGTAGCACTGCTGTACATGTACACACCACCGTTAGCAACACATGCAATATTCTGTAACGCTCTATTTAAATTAGAACCATGGTATGTTATTACAGTAATCTTAGCAGTGAATCCTACGATAAGACAAATAAACCCTACAGCCATATGTGATAATAAGTTGTACATTACAGATACTTATTAATGAATGCTACAGCTTGGTGTAGTGTAGGAGTATGGTTAGCTAGCCGTAATAGCTCATCTTTGTACTCCTCTGATGTAGTTAACCAAATGTCTAAAGTGACGGTTTTACTGGCTTTGAATGTATCTACACCGTTACTGCACCAAGATAGTACATCATTACCTGCATCTCTACCACAGTCTACCCACGTAGTTATATCAGCATCAACTGAGTCAATCTCGTCTTGTGTAAGTAGTCTATACTTCTTGTTCCTACTAAGGTACTCTTGCATAGCGTACCATGTCATACTTACCTCTAACTTTTTCAAATCACTATTCATTTGTTCTCCTTAATAAGTAGTTGAATCTCTTTGAGTTTGCTGAACCTATTCATAATAGATAGCCACTGCTCTCCATCAAATAATGCATCAATACCTCCAAGGTATTCCACATAGTCACTGAACTCTTGAAACGATTCAATCTCAGTTAGGTACTCTTTCAATAACATCTGTAACGGTTCATAGTCTGTATCTACTTGACTACCTATCACGTAGTTCTCTAAGTCATCACTAATACATGCACCTGTAATGAAATATGATGTACCATGTAACTCTTTTGAGTACAGTTTAGTATACAGTGCTTGGTCAAGAAGGTGGATTTTTCTCCATCCTAACGTAACACTATCTCCTTCACATGTGTATACCATAGGATGATTCTCTGGATAATCTATATAGTCACGTGATACTAACGTAGGCAGTGATGACTCTATATTAACCACTACCTTAGTATCTCCTACAGTAACCTGTACATCATACTTAATATCTACATTACTAACAATATTACCGTTAGTTAGTACTACATTAGTAGGTGTCTCTCTAATCGACATACTCTTCTCTACAATTTCAACTGTATACATAATTTCTCCTATCTAATCATATACGCTTGACCATCAACTTCTTGATGTCCTGCAAAATACTGCTCTTTAACAACATCTCTGTTAATAAATTTTTCCATACTAGAAAACTTATCAGACTCTCTAATAAACTCTTCTACCAAGCTGTCAACAGACATACCTAGTGGTTCAACACCATCTATAAAGCCCAAAGCATCATCTAAAACAAGATTAGGATACTCATTGTTAATACATTTGATTTTAAAAATCTCCTCGTCTGTTAGACCTAATTCACTCAAGTCTACATCTTCATTACTCATGCTTACAATATCCGACATAATTTACCTTTATTAATTAAATTCGTGTATAAAACACAATAGAAGACTATTAATAATCTTCTATCTATCTTACAGTGAAATTCAATGTTCTTCACTATTCAGTAGGCTGATGTTGTGTGTAGGTATATCATTTCTCCTTATCAAATGGCTGAGGAATATAGGTAACCAATGGAATACATGGGATAGTAGATAATGTCATAATTTTACTATCATAAATATCCTGTGTACTATATACCGTTCTAACCATACTATCTGACACTATAGGGTTTAGGTATAAGTGATTATCTACAATACCCTCACGAATCTTGCCACCATTTTCGTTTAACGTATGAGGCGAACCCCATTCAATACTACGATTAGCTGAACCTGCCACAGCCAATGTTAATAACATGATAGAAGGATCTATTCTACGTATATCTGCATAGTCTAAATCCAATAACATTGGTTTATCAGAGATGTTAGCCTTGTAGTTGTACATGTCTTCTGATACACTATTAGACACCTTATGAACATCTGATTTATCCATTGTTTATCCTTTATATTGGTATAAGAGTATCCCCGTAAAGTGGGGATACTATATGCTAACTAAGTGTAAGTATATATGTAAGTACAATAGTACCAATAGATGCTAAGAAGTAAATCTTATTCCCTAACACTTCATTTGTGTTTTGTAACGCTTCTATCAATACCTTCTGACTATCTATTGTCTTAACCTGTGTATAATTCACATCGTTTAGATGGCAGATATGGCTATCCTTATCCTGTACCATATTAAGGAAATGTTCCTCAGTGTTCTCTCCAATGTTAGAGAAGATGGTAGCTCTGAGTGCCTTTTGTGAAAGTATGTGGCTACCAACATCTCTTATGTCTACCACTGTAAAGGTCATGAGATTCAGTAAATCTGAAGCTACCCTAGTAGCCATCTCTCTCTTTAATGCCTCAATGAATCTTTGATAATCTTGGGTAGCACCCTGTCTATCAATAAGTGTCTCACAGGCGTACTCTGTAAGTTCCATTGTTAATGTAGATACACATAGTGAAGGACGACCTGTTTGGTCTATTCCCATATGTGGCTTACCTCCGAAGAGGTTAAAATGTAATTTCTGAGTGTGCATTTATACTCCTAAGATTGATTTGATACCATCCCAGTTATTGGATGTAAGTAGTATAGTTGTAGTTAGTATAAATACACCTACCATCCCTACTACTACCTTAACAAGTTCTGTCTCGATGTGCTTATTAATAAGAAGTTCCATCCTACTTGTGCGTAACTCTTTGATGGTATCAAACCGTAAATTTGTCTTAGGCAACTCTACCTCAAACAAGTCCTCTGCCTGGTCAATAATGGTAACAGTTCCTGTAAATGTACCATATTCGTCTTCTAGTTCATACTCTTTCATTCCTTTGCATCTCCTATGTCTATATAACTATCCATATTGTTAATATATGTCTCTTTAACTTTTAGTGTAGACGGTAACGCATAGCGTACTCTACCAAATAGCAACTCTAAAAAGATATTACTAAAATTTGGTATTACGTCGTATCTGAATCCCTGTCTAAGTGACTCATTCCATACATCTTCATCAGTAGGTACTTCACAATACTCTTTGCACTGCTCCACTATTCCGTTTGGTATGTCATCAGTATTAATCATGTTGTCTCCTTCGGTATGTTGTTGGTATTAGTGAGTTTATGTTTGCAGTGTATTCAATAATACGTGTTCTCACATCTTGTATGGTTTCCCCGTACAATGCAGCAAACCACATCATATCAAATGTAACAACCCATTTACTACCTTCTAGTACAGGAATAGGTAGTGGTTTCTTTACTACGCTACCATCACGTAGTCTTATAAAATAGCAATAGTCATCATTAATAGTAGACTGGCTTAGAGCGTATACTACGCCACTTTCCCCGACAGTTAATGACTCACAGTTCAGCTCATTCCGTAGCTTGTGCTTAATCGAATTGTTTAGATGAGTACATGCATCAATACATTCTAATGTGTAATACACACGCTGTACAGCCCATTTGCCCTTGTATGCATTTACAATCACTTGCTGATGTATTACATCGTCGATGATTGTGTAGTACTCTCTAACATACTCACGACTACGTTCTTCTACAAATATATCAACAGCATCTGTATCAAAATACTGACGATGTGCCACCATTGTGACACATTTACTAATATCTTCAATAGTATAAATACTACACATATCCGACTGTAGCCTATTAATACAAAAAGACTTTGTTATAGTGTCTGGTGTATGAGATTGGCTACTGCTTGGCTGTACTGTGATATTCATAGTGTTAGGTTTTATTTTGGGCAATACTTCCCATTTGGTTACTCTCATGTATATACTCCTTTTGTATTATGTAATTAGCTCATTAAGGCTGTCAATTTTGGCATCCAGTCTCATAGCCATTTCATGAAACGATTCGCCAACTAGATTACTAAAGTCATTTACATTGACCTCAGCAGTCCATCTACCATTTTGATATACTGGAATAGGTAAAGACCTTTGAAAAATCTTATTATCCACTAGTGTAAAATAACAGTGTGTATCCTTAATAGGATAGGGACTAAAGGCGTAGATATTCTCTTCTCCACCAATCCATAAGGCAGGGCATTTTAATTGTCTTCTGAAGAACTTCTCAATAGCTCTCAGCAAAGGTAATAAAGATGACCATTCCAACGTATAGCTAATTCTATCTACAATCCAGTAGCCTTTATTAACATTTACCACGACCTGTTGGTTGAATCTATCCTGCATTGTATAAAACTCTCTAACATACTCTCTATCACATTCAATAACAGAAATACCTGTATTATGGAACTCTTCTATATGTTTTACTTCTCTAATACATCTACGAATATCTTCATCAGATACACACATAAGATACGTATGATATAACTTAGGTAGCTTTCTAGTCATCCATATCGAGTTAGGTGTACTACCTAATCTCTCTACTGGTTGGATATGCACATGCAGAATATCTCCATCATCTACTGACCATTCAAGCAGTTTCATCTAATGCATCCTGTAGGTTAACCAATTTAATCTCATACACAGAGATAATGTAGGTATTAATATACTTACCTTCTGCGTCTTCATTATTATTAGCATCTACAATCATAGAGTATGATAACCATGCACCATCGTCCTCATCAATGTAAAGGTCTTTACGATTTATCTTTTCATATCCTAAGCTCTCATTAGCCACATCTATGGCATCTAAAGCAGTAGAAGCTGTAACAGTAGTGTCACATTCATAAATATTAACATTCTGCCCTTCTCCTTCCTCACTCCACTCGTTAACCATATGGTCATAAGTTACTTTAAAGTATTTTAAATTTGTTTCCATTACTCTTCCTTTTGTACAATTAATGTCACTACATTAGTCATAAGACCTGTATATGAATTCATAGTAAATTCTTCTGTATATTTTAGCTTACCTATAACATGGTAACCATTAAATATTAGCTCCTCGAATAGCATATGGAGTATATCATCATCAAGGCTACGTGTCTGTAACGTAGCCACACCAAAATTGTGAATTGTATCACTCGTAATAGTAGCAATCTTACATGTCGCCATGAGTTCTATTACTACGAGAACTTCCTGTACATTTGGTACGAACTTCATAACACTTGCGATGCTACTATCGACTCCTCTTCGGACAATTTGTAAGTAGATAGTCTACTGGTTAGTGTAGCATCAAAACTGTTTAATAGTTTCCGACTATCCTTCTGTTGAATCTCTCCAAAGAACCCTAGAGATATGACCTCATTGTTAATAATAACCTTGGGACTTGATTCTACTGCCTTACCTAAATGTATTACATCGATATACGCAGTACCATTACAATCTTCAGCAAGTTGAACATACTGAGAAGCATTTAAAATACGTGTTACAGCATTAACGTTACTGATAACCCTCTTCTCCACAATCTTACGGAGTTCTCGCTGTGACCATAGCCCTAGCTGTATTAATAATTTTTCATACATTATTTAACCTTTCTGTTAATAAACTTGATAATACCTCAAAGAGATATTAATAAAATTTACTACAGAGACATAGTTCATAGCTCTCGCTACTACTCTTTGTCTCTTATACTACTGGACACCACTTATGTGGTTATGGGAGTCCATACACCCTTTGACGCTTCCATTGCTTACTCACGTAGATACAGCGTTTTTACTGTATATTTATCTTACACCTCATAAGTTTCTCCTAACCTTTAATAAACTAATACCGACTTTCAATCAGTCTGTAAAGATTCCCGTGAACCGTGTTACTGATAATCTCATTACGTCTAAGTTTAGCGATAACACCTGTCTCAAATGCGAATCGTCTGTCAAGTCCTGTACCACCAACTAGGATAGTATCCCAGTAACCGTTGATTATAAACCCAAGAGCCTTAAGCATTGCATTATATTGTCTATAATGTCCTTTAGATAAATTACCCTCATACGCTTGAACAAGTAGGTCAACCTGTCTATACTTCTCGTTAACCTTCTTAACCTGTAACCTGTTAGCTCTTACTGCTTTAATATAAGATAGCACATCAGCCTCGAATAGCTCTACAGAGTATCCTGCTATGTTATTAATACCTGCTAAAATTCCACCGTTCATTACTTCTCCTTTATATTCCTAACTCAAACAGAAACTCTGCAACCAATGCGTTCTCTGTCTCATCTCTTAGTACACCAAATGCCTCACAGGCACTGACCATCTCTGCTTCAAAACGTACATCTAAGTCTACTTCTGATGTACGTAGTTCCATATCCCCTGTCTCGGGGTTTACTACTTCATACTGACTCATAATGAACAGTGTAGGTACATTAGTACTAACACAGTATTGGTCACATGAAGGATCTGTCAACACAGGTTCATTGTATACGATACCTGCATCTTTCCAACTATTAATATCTTCAAGCTGTTCTGCTTTCATGATTTACTTTCCTTTATTACTAGCCAAGTATACAGTTGTAATTCTTGCAATAGCTTTGCTGTAGCTTGTACATACAGTTACATGATTGATAACGCAACTGAATCTATTAATACCTATGTGGACTACCTCTACATGGATATTAAGTGCTAAACCTTGTGTTACTACTAATTCTGATTTTGATTGTGTCATAATTTACTCTTTCTGTTTTTAATTTATATGGTGTAACCCATAACAGGACATTACTAATAATGCCCTATATAAGTTTCTATAATAATCCTACTACGTTGTTAAGGATAAAGTCCCTACCTGTACCAGTCCATCTCGTCTGGTATACTCTGTTACAGTAAGATACTATTTATTAATATCTATTAACTATAACTCCTCAATTCGTTTTTTGAACTGGTCTGTATCTCTTGTTGCACTTGCCTCATTAGGAGTGAATATACAAAATGCTCCTACCTTACTTAGAGTAAATTCTACCAATGGCTCGTCTGAACCATCTTTGAAAAAATTAGCAGTTGTAAATCCATCAGAGATATGACTTTTTACCTTAACAACATAGCCTTTCCTATCTGCAAACTCTTGGGAGAGTTCTTTGAGTAACTCTGACTTACTCATCCGAACCTCCTTTCAATAATTTATCACGCAGTAGTTTCATATCATTATCAGATAATTTAGAAAGCATATCAAATACTTCCATTAACTGTGGATTGGTGTCGGAAGATTTACCGTCTAACTCGTCAAACGCTGAGCCTTTTACATCCATATCTTTCTGCTTACCTTTTAGAATTTTCTCAACAACACTCACTGAGGTAGTCTTCTTAGGAGTTACCTCCCCTGTACTATTGTTAAATGCCTCATAAGTATATACACCACCTTGATGTAGTGTATCTATAACATCACTGAATCCTGCTACATCTAAAAATCTAACAGACTTAACAGAACGCTCACTAATGCCATATAGTTTTGCTACCTCATACAGTCTCGATGTAGGGGATAACTTATGGTACATGTATGCACTAATAGCTTTTTGGGTTTTAGTCTTATCTCTTCGTGTCTGTGTTTTCATAATAAAATCATTTACCTCACTTTCTTTAGTTTCACTTGGTATAATTGCTATGTGGAATTCGTTAGATTTGATACGCTTCATAGCTTTGAATCTACTTTTACCATCTGCAATTTTACCTTTGTAGATAACAATTGGGTCTGTTTTATTATTAAAACCAGTACTAATGATACTGTTTCCCAAAGCGTAAAGTTCGTCTTCTGTTGGATAAGGGTCTAGCTTATTCAACTCCATTAACTCAAAATAGCCCTCTTTTTCGTAATGTTCTATATGTGCTAAAGTTAAAACTTTAACTTCTAAATCTCTAATGTCTATCATCTATAGCTCCTTGCTAATTTTTAAGATACCTAATTATAGGGAAGTAATGCTTAAAGTTACATTATTTTTACACTATCGTGCAACTTTGCACTTCTCTATTTATATCTATATAGTTACTCTATAGTTAACTAACACTTTTTCTCTCACAGAAAATAACGTAATATAACACCACATCTCCTCCATAATTAATTTATTAATATTAGTGAAATCAAAACGAGAAGGTAACGAAGTGAACTGAACGTGAAGTGCATCATCTATATATTAATAAATATCTACTACATTGATACTAGTCACAGCGACAGCGTAACTCCATCTCTCAAAACTCTTTACTCACGTGAGTAAACATTACGATAGAATCATTTGGCTACTTCGTACCTGCAACGCTACCATCTACATTTATTAACACCCTCCTAAAACAATAAGGTATTAATAGATATAGACTATGTTAGTAGTAATCCATACCATTGTATGCCACATACACTATTAATAGCTTTAAGGGTACATTATGTTACAGTGAGATACTATCTATTAATATCTTTAATCATAGCTGTACCTTTCATAAGTTTAGAGACATTTAGGTCTATACCATTTACATTTTAGTTGACTGCCAAGAAATCTTGACTGTACCAAACCAATTGTTTTTACGTCTCCGTATATTAGTTTATATCAGTGCATAATCGAACTATATCGTATATAGCTTACAGGTTTAATATAGTCAACTATCTCTACTCTATAGTCCATAATCAAGAACGAAGAAAAAGCCCTCGGCAGGAGTTCCATTAATAAGAGAGGAATTCTTACGAGAATTACAACAAATTGAGAAGCGAATATAAATAGACTTTAGCTGTCAGCAGATAGCGTTAAGAAGTTTTTCAAAGCACTTATTGAGAAGAAAAAAAAAAATAAGCCAACCATACCCAAAAGGGTACGATTAGACTATTTGTATTTTAACGCATCAAAGGCAGTATACATTAGGGCAAGTGCTTCGTCTTCCATGCTACATTTGTTACCCTCAGCATCTAGCCAATAATGCTCAATACCACTGTGGATATAGTCCATAACCAACTCTGGTGCAGTGAGAGTATCGTGGCTATCCATAAGTCTGTAGGTATGTTCATGTCTACCAACATTTAACTCTACTATGCTTATGTAATCTCTATCTGAGATTACATCCTCATGGTCTGGGTTATAGTCATTAGAAGACCAGTAATATGGCTGTGATGATGATAGTCCTTTATTTCTTTCCCATACTACATTGCTTATATCTGCTTCAATTAATGAATCCAACTCTTCTGATAATTCATTAATAGTCATATTTACTGACTCTGTAAGCGAATACTCTGCTATCTTGCGTAATGCTTTAATAGCATCTATAAGTTGTGATTTTGTAATTGATATACTGTTGTTATTTTTCATGGGATTATCCTTGTTTTATTATAATTTTTTTAATAGCCCATATAGGCACAGTACCGTCACATGATAATGACGGTATATTTAAGTTATGCTGACATATAGTTATATGTACATTCCTGTATTGCAGACAGGTCTGCTTTTGGTAGGATTAGACGTTCTACCTCATATTTATCAGCTACTTGGTCAAGTATCAACTGAGTCTCATCAGACATATCTAATAAGACACTATGACCCTCTTCCATAATGTCATTTATACTAATATCTTGAAGTTTAACTTTATCCAAAATATCAACAAACTTATTATTGAATCTATCAATCATATACAGCTTACGCATCCACATAGCATCACGTGCATGTTGAATTGCTGCATAGCCTCCCATTGTCTTTAGGACTGATTTAACAGTAGCATCTTCAGCATTTGATACTCTGATATGCTTAGTCCCAAAGTTGGGTAGGATAGCACTAATAACAGCAGTCTCAACATGCTTAACTCCATTATGAATAGGAGACATGAGAGGTACTTCGATCCTACCTGCTTGGATGTAAGAAGTTGATGAAGCAGGGAAACCATCACTCATTTCCCAAGTAATTACACTATGATTAACATGGATAGCTCTAAACCATTCAGCAATCATATTTGGTATACGCCATACGTCTTTACCATAACAATGGTCAAGAGCCTGTACTAGTATCTCTTCAGCATTACTAATATCATCTAACTTATCCCCAAATAGAGCCTTGAGCATACTACGAACACCACCACCATGTAACAATGATACTTGAATACCTTTTACATCATTACGGCTAAATGCCTCAATGATAGACATAGCAATAGCATCATCCTTGAAGTATGTCTTTAATACATACAGAAGTGCTTCTAACATAGCATTATGACTATCATGTACCTTATTTTTATCAACAAGATTTGCCAACGTTTGCATCTTAAGATTCCCATGACTTGAAGCCAAGTGAATAAGTCCAGAGTTAGTCATATCAAACTCTAACAACAACGTAGTCAACTCCCCAACTGATTGGGTATATTCAAACACTTCAATCATGTACAAGTAGTCTCCAAGGTCATTAGGAGTGATGAGGTACTTAGCTTTAAGACCCTTATACTTTTCAAACGACATCTTACCATCTTTCATCAGTTGGTAAGCACCATGAAGCTTTTGGGAGTATTCAATAGACTTAGCCATATCTATAACCTGCTGATGAATGTCATTAATATTATCATCAAACAGCTTGACACCAATCTCTTGAGGTACTCTACCACTTGGTAATAACTCAACAGCTAGAATCCATTTAGCTTCATTTACTTTAGAGTTAGTGATAACATATGGAGTAGCTGACCTAATAGTACGGGACTGAAAGTGATTACCATATATACTAATAGCTCCAAAGTTCAACAAAGGGTTTTTACGACCACGAGTATCACATTTGGTATACATCACAAGAGGAGTCTTCTGAGATGCTATAGCAAGCTTATTAGCCATCTTAGCCTCTAGCATGTAACGAGCATATATCGAATTAACACCTTCCTTACTGTTAACAACATCTTTCATAGCCTTTAGGTAGGCATGTAGGTCATACATACGGTCTTGAACCTCAATACGATACTCAGTATCACTACACTCTGCCAAGTGTTTTGGTACTTTAATACCAAGAAGTCTATGACCTTTAAACTTCATAGAGGTGGAAGTCTTTGTAGGTATCATTCTATGTATTTTATCTTTAGTAGATAACGCCTCAACAGACTCTTGATACTGACATACAGAACGATACGTAACACCTGTAGTCTCAAACGATACTTCCCACTTAAGCAATGGAGTCTCAAGTAGGTAGTTTGTAATAAATACTACTACAGATTTCTCAGTCCAGTAGTCTGATGGAAGGTTTAACTCACTAGATACAATACTAGCAACAAGCCCAGTAGCATGACTGAGGTTTAGCCCATTAGTAATGCTATTTTCAACAGCTTCAACAATAGTGTCAGTAGTATCGTTCAATAGGTTTAACATGTTGTATACTCTAACTAGTGCTTTTTCTTCGATTTTAAGAGCTGATGTTGTATGGATAAGATTTTGCATTATAATTCCTTTAAGAGTTAGTACTATCCCCAAATGCGTAGGAGATAGTTGAGTGGTTAAGTATAGAGAGGTTGGAAGTCAGACAGATGGAAGACTAAAACATATCGTCAAAGCTATCACAATGGTCAAAATTAACTTTACGCAAATCAGCCAAAGCACCAGATTTAACAATAGCACCTGCAAGCTTACCTGCTGTGAACACTTTACCAAATCTATCAGTAAATGAACCAATATACGATAAGTGTGCTAATACGAACGAGATGTCCATATCATTAAGAATCATATCAGTACTACCTGCTATCGTCATTCTATCTTTAGGTAGAATCTTTGGATTAGCATGGTTTGCATCCAAACGAGCTTGTATCGTTTCAGTAGTTGTAATGAACAACTCTTGATACCCTGCATCATATATAACCTTACCACGTTGCATACTAGCCAATGTGAAGTTGTAATGAGTTCTAGTGAATTCAGAAGGTATGTCATTTTTATCAAGATTATCATCAGTTTTAAGACCTTTTACGACTTTAGCAAGTAAGTCATCAAATGATGTTTCTTTCTCCGTTAAAGCACCACGTACGAGAAGGTATGAATGTAGTACAGGTTTAACAGATGTGGACTGGTCAACTAAATCTGCACTAAACTCATCTTCGAAGGCTGAGGTTACAGGTACATTTTGCTGATATG
>Ga0256826_1000081_pt1 | contig 46192 bp, 40 predicted proteins | sample CV79metaG_FD_185975 | JGI IMG/M metagenome (GOLD analysis project Ga0256826, IMG submission 185975) | Hydrothermal vent microbial communities from East Pacific Rise, Pacific Ocean - CV79 | ecosystem: Environmental > Aquatic > Marine > Hydrothermal vents | place: Pacific Ocean: East Pacific Rise...
GTGCTTTAAAAGGTTGTTTGGTTTTCCACTCAGGATGTGTTGATGCTAATTCTTTTACTCTGTCAAAAGCAAAGAGCACCTGTGTATATGTTGGGTACTCCACCCATAAGGTCCCATCATTGTCAAAGGTAGCAATCCGCTCAGCAGGTATGACATAGTCTGGACTCCCCTTCGTTGTGACCTTTTGGACAAAGGCTATGATCTTACTTTTGACTTCACCTTCATTCCATGAGGGTAAAGGGTCTGTTGTTTTTGCAAAAAGAGGGTTAATGAGTACTAATAAGATAAAAAGTATGGAGATTTGTTTCAATGATCGCATGGGAATCCTTAGATGAGGGGTAGAAAAAGCATCAATGTACTTACCTAGCTTTAAAGATAAGTTTAAAGCCAAGAAAAGACACAAGAGGTCAAAAGACCTCTTTAGTTTACTTTACAGAAGATAGATCGATACCATCTGCTTTAAATTTTGCTTTGAGTTCTCTTACTTTGTTAAAACGTTTGATCGTCAATGGTCCTGTGTAAACCTCACTTTGAAGTTTACGAGGTGGATACTTTTCGTACGTACCAACAATTTTTCCAATCGCTACATTAAAGATAGGAAGTGTCCATGTCTTTTCTGTAAAGTTTGTCATAAACAGGTCGTAACGCTCTGCTGGATCTGCCATGAGGTCAAAGATCTGAGGAACTGTTGCAACATACTTTTCAGGACCTTTCCAACCAAGGTTAGTGTCTACTGCTTTAGAGCCTGTTGCTGCACCATCATCACCACGAAGGTTAAAGACTGCTTTCCAACGTCCAACACGAACAGCACCTGGTGCTAACTCATTTTCTGTAAAGTAGTACCAAGTATTTCTTTTGAAATCTTTTGCATCACCAAACATCAGTGGAGACATGTCGTAACTGTCAAACATCATTGGTACATTTTCTCTATCTTTAGTCGGAAGTTTTGTTCCTGCAATCGATGCAAATGTTGCCATGAGGTCAAGACCACCAGCGATAGCATGTGACTCACTACCCGCTTTGATCTTTGAAGGCCACCAAGCCAGCGCTGGAACACGGCTTCCACCTTCACGGTCAGTACCTTTAGTACTTCTAAACGGTGTGTAACCAGAATCTGGATAAACATCTTGCCAAGCACCATTGTCTACCGTGTAAAATACAAAAGTATTGTTTTTAATCCCTAAGTCTTTGATCTCATCCATAATACGACCAATGTTGTAGTCAAGTTCTACTACTGAGTCAGCGTATTTTGATTTGGCGATAGACTTACCAACAAAGTTTTTAGAAGGTAGGTTTGGTTGGTGGTTTTTTGCAAAGTTGATGCTCATAAAGAAAGGTTTCTTTCCTTTTGCAAGTCTTTTCATATCTTTAAGCACTTGATCCGTCATCACCATATCAAGCTCAGCGATATTTTTCATCGTTACCTTATGCTTCTCAACAACTTTTTGACCTGCTTTAGCTTTAAGCACACCCGTTGTTACTTTTGCAAAGTACGCTCTTAGTTTATCATCCATGTCTGGATTCCACTCAGGCATTGCGTAAGTATAGGCATTGAGGTGGTAAAGAATAACATTGTCCATCTCATCATAACCATGTGCTGTTGGCATGGCATAGTCATCTTCACCTAAGTGCCATTTTCCAGTAAAGTATGTATGGTAACCTGCACCTTTTAGAACATCGGCAAGTGTCACTTCAGCCTTTGGAAGACCACCACCTTGTCCTTGAAATGCAACCGTTGTCATACCACTACGGTTAGGAATACGACCTGTCTGCATTGCGGCACGACCAGGTGTACATGAAGGCTGACCATAAAAAGACCAAAACTGCATCCCCTCATTCGCCATTTGGTCTAGGTTTGGTGTGGGCATACCACGACCAACACCGCCACCGTATGAACCCAGATCACCCCAACCTGTGTCATCAGAAACGATCATAACGATGTTTGGCTTCTTCGCCATAGCATCTGTCGCTGCTAACGATAATACTATGCCCGCAATGGCAAGCATTTTAATACCGCTGTTTAGCTTTGTAACTATATTCATTTTCAGTACCTTTGATTTAATTTACTATTATATACTATCACAATAGAGTATTCATGTCTATCCATATGCCGACACCATCTGCAATAGTAGGGTTTTAGAAGCGTTGAATACAAGGAGTTAGCTATGTCTGGGATTATCTCTCTAGAGTGTCATGATGTTGATGAACTCAATATCTCTGTCAAAGATGCCAACCTAGAGCATTACCAAACCGTTCAAGGCCAAATGTTTGGTCAACTCACACAGATAGAACTAGACAAAACCACCATTAACACAGGAACTTACAACCAAAATATGATTGCCAAGGGAACCTTTGCTCAAGAGGTCATCACCTTTGCCTCTTTGATCGATGCAACTGAAGGTAAGACGATCTTTCGATCTAAAGAGATCCCCAACAATTCGGCACTCTGTTTTAGTGAAGGTTCTGAGATGTCCTATGCCATAACACCCAACTCAACATGGAGCACCTTTGTGATACCAAGAGATGAGCTTGAAGCATTAGGTTTTGATATTGGAACACTTGCAGACACTTTTGTAGGAAGTGTTGATCAACCCGTATCACAAATCACCACCCTCTTAAACGACCTCAAAACACTTAGCCCTGAAGAGTTTGGCTACCTTGATCAAGATCTTGTGTATGAGCAGTTTTTATCTGCTTACCTTGACGCCTTTTCACATACGGACCAACTGGTTAAGATGGATAGAGACACCTACAAACAAGTAGCAACTCAAGTCTATGAATATATTAAGTCTCATAGTGACACGACCATCATGATGGTCGATCTTTGTAAGATGAGTGGTAGAAGTGAACGCACCCTACAACGCTCTTTTAAGAAGTACTATAATATCTCCATCCAAGAGTTCATCAAGTCATATAGGCTCCATCAGGTACGACACCTTCTTCTTAACCCAAGTAACCATGAGACCATTAGCATGATCGCCTTACGTCATGGCTTTACACACCTTGGCCGCTTCTCTCAAGAGTATAAAAAGTTTTACAAAGAGAGCCCTTCTGAAACACGTCATAAGGTACAGTGGAAGTAAAACGCAATAGATAAAAAAATGAAATATTTTGTAAGTAAAAGAGGTAAGCTATAGAGCCTTGAGTTATGATGCGTATCACAACCTAAGGTCTCTTTTTAATGCTATTTTTGTACTTTTGAAGGAAACTTTTCTAAGATCTTTGTAACAATCTCATTAACATACTTGGTTCTCTCTTGAGGGGTCTTTTGCTTTGAGAGTTGATTTTGAGCACTAGCCGTCCAGATCGCTTTTTTACTCGTTTTATCTATCATACGAATGTCAAAAGTTCCTTGGGTGTAGTGGTATGTGTCGACTGTAGTGTAACCACCAAACATCCCAATGGGCACAAAGTCACTCTCAACATCTGTCTTGTTTTTACTGCCATACTCATAAATGACATCAAAGTCAGCCTTCTCTTTAGAAACCTCTTTATAACCCTTTGCTTCTAAGTTTGTCTTTATAGCAAGGTTGATCCTATCTTCAACAATAGAGTTAGTAGAGCTTTTATGAACAATGCTAAAACTACTTTTAGCAGCTATGTTAACGCTAGGATCATAGTCTGTTGAGACCTTAAGTGTCGAACACCCTGAGATAAGTGCAATGGTGATGAATATAATAAGATTTTTAATCATGTTAGACCTTTATAAGTTTCAAAAACTTTTTTATCAATACTAATCATACTACAGTTATAACTGCATTTTAAAATATTGATACAACCATTTTATATCAAAGTTTCTAAATGTATTATCAGAACATTTCTTGCCTGCAACATTCTTTTCATTGAAATCACTCAACATATAAGATATCTTATATAGTTTAATGACACCAAACTTTCTCTCGAGTATGCTCTTGTCTTGAGCTTATAAACACTCCACATTGTGTTACACTTCTACAGTAAAAAAGTGCGAAGGTCTATAGTTATGCAAGAGTTTTTAAAAGAGAGTAACATCATCAACTTCTCTAATGAAGCCATCCAAACATTGTCAATAGCCTTAGCCAAAAATTGTCATAATGATGAGGCCATCGCTAAAGCCTGCTTTGAATATGTCAGAGATGAGATCCACCATAGTGGCGACTACAAAGACCCTATAACTACCTCTAAGGCAAGTGAAGTGTTAGCACACAAGACAGGTTGGTGTTATGCTAAAAGTCATCTCTTAGCGGCACTACTACGTGCCAATAATATTCCTACTGGCTTTAACTACCAAAGACTCAGTTGTGATGAGTATGTCAAAGATATCTACTGCTTACATGGACTCAATGTCATCTACTTGAAAGAGCATGGCTGGTACAGGGTTGATGCCAGAGGAAACAAAGAAGGTATTGATGCACAGTTCACCCCACCTCATGAGCAGTTAGCCTTTGCCTTAGAGGCTCATGAGTTTGACCTCAATGAGATCTTAGCTGATCCTTTAGAAGTGGTGATCAATGCCCTTGAGTCTTACCCAAGCTATGATGAGATGATCCAACACTTTCCAGACTACGAACCCCAAACCCATTAAAGTAGTCTTTGCTCTTACGTGACATATTGTCATTGATTTGAGTGATTTGCCCTCTCTTTGCTACAATCACACTACATAGATAAGAAGGTAGCAAACCGTGGCTAAGAAAAAAGTACTTTTTGAGTGTCAACATTGTGGTCTCACCACCCCCAAATGGATGGGAAAATGTACCAACTGTGGGGCATGGGACTCACTTGTAGAGCTCAACCAAGACCAACAAGAGATCATCAAACTAACGGCTGCTTCACCTTCAGGTAAGAGTAAGGCGATGGCCATCACTGATGTCACACAGACCAAAGTCACCCGTTTTTCTAGTAATGACACCGAACTTGACATGGTCTTGGGTGGTGGTGTAGTGCCTGGTTCACTCACACTCATTGGGGGAAGTCCTGGTGTTGGAAAGTCTACCCTACTGCTTAAGATAGGGGCCAATATTGCTGCGCAAGGCAAAAACACCCTTTACGTCACGGGTGAAGAGTCTGAAGGCCAAGTAAAGCTTCGTGCAGACCGTCTAGGAGCTACCACACCCAATCTTTACCTCTTAAGTGAGATCAGACTCGAACAGGTCCTTTTAGAGCTCAAGGAACGTGAGTATGAGTTTCTCATCATCGACTCTATTCAGACCATGTACTCAGAGACCATTAGCTCTGCTCCTGGTTCAGTCACACAGGTGCGTCAGATCACCTTTGATCTTATGCGGATTGCTAAAGAGCGTGGCATTGCCATCTTCATCATCGGACATATCACTAAAGAGGGTTCCATTGCTGGGCCTCGTGTCTTAGAGCATATGGTTGACACTGTACTCTACTTTGAGGGTGATAGCTCTCAAGAGTTGCGTATACTCAGAGGGTTTAAAAACCGTTTTGGTCCAACCAATGAGATCGGTGTCTTTGAGATGCGTGAAGAGGGTCTCATCTCTGCTAAAGATATTGGCTCACGCTTTTTTAACCAAAACAAATCGCAACCCGGTTCTGCACTAACTGTTGTGATGGAAGGCTCTCGTCCTATCATCTTAGAGGTCCAAGCCCTTGTCTCTGACTCGCATGCACCCAACCCCAAACGCCAAGCTACCGGTTTTGACAACAACCGTCTTAACATGCTTCTCGCCCTTTTAGAACGCAAGTTAGAGATCCCTTTAAACTCTTATGATGTCTTCATCAATATCACCGGAGGTATTAAGATCAATGAGACCTCTGCAGACCTTGCCATCTTAGCCGCTATCATCAGCTCATTTCGTGAGCGTGCCATCTCTAAAGAGACTGTCTTTTTAGGTGAGGTCTCTTTGGTGGGAGACATCCGTGAAGTCGTACAACTTGAAAGCAGGCTCAAAGAGCTCAAGATGCACAACATCTCTAAGGTCTTAATGGCTAAAAAAGTCAAAAATAGCCAAGGTGTCAAATGTTATGAGGTCGATGAAGTCAGTAAACTGCTTGATTGGTTCTAATGCGCTTCATCTCAAGGGTCTCTTAGAGTTTTATTATCCAAGACTTTGTATAATCTATATAGAAGAGAAGTTCACAGCTACAAAGGGTGTGAAGTTCAATAACTTTACTATTTTTAAGGGTTTAAAATGTCAGTACCATGTATCGATGCCGAATACAAAGGCGAAGAGCGTTACACAAAGATCTCATTAGCATACACAACAGATGAGCAAAAAGTTCAAATAGAACAAGCACTTGAGAAGGTCCTTAAAAGTTGTAGTTTAGATCACAATACATATGGAAGTGACATCTCTGATGGACGCCATGTTATTATCATCGAGTTTCATGATGATTACGATCGCGAAGGTGGTATCATCTTGCAAAAGCTTGTTGAAGATCTTGGCATCAAGCAGTGCCAAAACTAAGAGAGATGATAGGTATTGATCTTATCAGATTAGAGCGTATGAAAACGCTTATAGAGAAGTATGATAGAAAGTTTTTAGTAAAATTTTTAAATGAAGATGAGATTTTATTGATCAAAAACCACCGTACAGCCTCAGGTTTTTGGGCAGCTAAAGAGGCTGCTTCAAAGGCTTTAGGATGCGGGATTGGTGCTGAGTGTAGCTTTCATGACATCATCATCACTAAAACAGCTAAAGGTGCGCCACTTTTAGAACTCTCTGCTAAAGTCAAAGCGCATTTCAATATAAAAAGTTCAGCACTCTCTATCACTCATGATGGTGATTATGCCATTGCCGTGGTCACACATAAAGCTATAAACGCTTAATACCACTTCTTACTCAAGCGATCCCTCGCTATATTGCCTAGTAAAATCTACTTACCCACCACCAACAAAGTCTAGTAACTCTAACTTATCACCATCGCTCAAAACATGTGAACCCCATTGATCTTGCTTCACAATCTCCATGTTGACAGCTGCAGCCATCACCTTACCTTCAAGCTCTAGCTTTTGAAGCAGTGCCAACAGTGTTGCACCGCTCTCTATCTCTCTCTCATTTCCATTTACGATAACTGTCATAGTGATTCCATTTGTATAATATTTTTGTATTGTAACTTTTGAAAATCTATTTTAGCTTATAGATTGTCTTCACTATAGATTATGAAGATTGGGTGCTATAGCATGATCATCCATATAGGCTTGTAGACTTCCCTTCTCTGCCATGGAGACTATCCACTTTTGAAGCCCTGTACGCTGTTTTTGGTACTGCATCTTAGGGACACCCATACCACAGCTTGACTCTACTGCGTAGATGTTTAACTTAACAATACGTCTAATGAGGTTGACATCCCCCTCAAACGTAGAAAAATAAGCTTCAAAGTCTGAATGATCTTTTTCAATCAGTTCACCCTTACAAAAAAGCCGTATAATCTGTGCAGGTCCACTAAAGGCATTAAAGACAACAGTCACTTCACCACCTGCTCGAATATCTCTAGCGGTTCTATCTCCACTTCCTGGGTAGTCTAAAAAGATCATACTACTTTCATCAAGTACCTTGGCACTATCAAAACCACGCGGAGAGAGGTTGACTTCTGCACCACTGGCTGAAGCGATATAAAAGAGGTGTTGTTGGTTGATAAACTCTATATTTTCTGGTGTTAAGATCTTGTATTGTTTGCCCATGCTATTTGTTGCCTTTACTTTGCGACATTGTATCTTTGATGGAGCTTACCATAGAGGTAATAAAACTACCCCGTTTCACCCGCATAGGCAGAGGACGACATGCTGCCATCACCCCATAACCAATACGTGCTAGTAAGATACCATTACTCATACCCTCACCTGCTGACAAGGAGAGTTTTGAGACTACCGTAGACTCTGTCGCTGCATTAACATACTCTGTAGCCAACTCAGCAGCACCCACAAAAAAGATGGTGTAAGCACCCTGCTTGAGAAGGATGATCGTAGAGATCCATCCCGGTTTAAAGCCATATAGTGTAGCAATCTCTTTACTCAAACGCACCCCACGCCAGATCACTATGAGTGCATCCAAGAGGGCCAATGGGGAGATGGCCGTTGAGAGTGCTGCTTGAGCTGACGCCACTTTAATACGAGATTGGACCTCTTGGTCTATAACGTCTAATACCTCTTCGTCCAACTCCTTATAGATAGCACTATAATCATGCGAACTACTAATACGCTCACGTAAGACGTTAGCTTTTGCATCAAAGGCTACATTTTCTGTAGAAAAACGACTTAGTAAGGCTAAGGTCATAGGTACTATCTTTTTACTAGGGTGCTCTTTCTCTTTACAAAAGCTCTGTTGATGACGGGTGGCACTTTTAAGCATCATGATCTGTTTGTAGTTTTTGTAAGTTGCAATACTTAAAGCACTCAGTAGTAATACAAGGGCTACTAAGTAGATGATGTCTAAAACAGAACCACTACTAAGAAGATCTTGAAGTGTAGCTACCATATCAAGCACCAACACTGTCATAAAAAAGAGCAGCGTGAGCATCATGACCCCACGAAAAGAGCCTAAAAAGCTTATGGCCTTAAGCACAAACCCCTCTTGTTGTGATATTGTCACATTATCAAGGTAAGTTGCCTCAACATTGGTACCACCACTGGGCTTGTCTACAAACGGTGTAATGAGATCTTTTGGCGTAATATCTTCTTCAACGACTTCACTAAAAGGTTTTATGCTCATAACAGATCTCCTAACAGTTTTTCAATGACTTTGTCCATGTTGATGTGCTCTAAGGCCTCATGTTCAGAGTAGTTACGCTTAGGTGGCATAAAATGTTTAAAGGCATAATGTTCACTCTTCCATGATGCTTTGTTTGGGAAAGATGAAGGCATCTCACCGGGGTAAAGGTCATGAAGTTGGCCATCTTCTTCTAAGATACCCCGAACAAATGAGAGTTGTTTACCCTCATACTTTTTCTCAATAGTGGTCGTTGACTTTAAGGCAGAGACAATCTGCGTACCCGTCTCTATATGCGAGATATCCATATCTCGTCTTAGTTCTACCACCATCTCCTCTAGAAGTGCACTAAAGTTGGCATGTTGCGAAGCAGCTACTTGGTCTGCCTTGGTCGCAACAAAGAGTACTTTTTTAATGGAAGGGCTAAACCATTGAAGCAGAAAGTTCTTGTTATTGTGATCATAAAGAGCCAACATACTTTTAAGACCTTCTCTCATATCAGCATGACACTTATAGCCATTTTCCAAAGATTCAATAACATCGACTAAGACCACTTGACGCTCAAAGCCCTTAAAGTGTTCTAGATGAATCCCCTTAACGACCTCATTAACATACTTCTCATAACGCTGTTTAAAAACAGCCACCAGTTGTGAGCTAGCACCATTAATAGGGGCAAACACCAACATAGGGTCATTGGCCAAGTCTGAAGGCATCACAAATCGTCCTGGTGTGATCTGTGAGTAGTGTCGCTCTTTTAAGCTCAGAACTAAAGACTTATACTTTTGGTGTAACGCTGTCTCATACTCCACACCACGACTCTCATTAGAGAGGGAGTGTACCATCTTCAAGTAGCCCTCTGCTTCAGGATCATCAAGCCCTTTAAGCCAAGCTAAGGTCTGAACAGACCATCTTTCATACCCCATCTCTAAAAGTGACAGATCTAACAACCACTCTCCCGGATAATCAATAAGCTCTATCGTAAAGGTGGAACTGCCCATAAATGAGAAGTAGCTTTTACGCTCAAACTCTAAAAGGGTGTGAGAGATGGCGTCCGTACCAGCAGGCCATAGCTTCTCATTTTTAAGTTGCTCTATAAAGGTGTAGTAGTCAAAACGACGCACATTGTGTAGTGGTGGCTTCAGAGTTGCCTTAAAGGTTGCATGTGATGTTGTCACACTCAAGAGTCTGTTTTGATGTAAAAGTTGATCAATAAGTGAGGTGATAAAGACGGTCTTACCAGAACGACTTAGTCCTGTGATGGCGATCTTTATGGTGTTACTCTCAAAAAGGGTACTGACTTGATCTACGATCTCGTTGGGAAGATCAAGTAGTGAATCAAAAATATTTTTTGCCATAGTATCTCCTAGTAACAAGACGATACCGAAAAAAAGTGTCTAATTTGTGAGAAAGGGCTAAAGGGCCATACCCACATCAAAAACACTCGAAGCAAAAAGCCCAAAGTAGAGGGTTCCCGCCAACAAAATAAACTGAGCAACCAACACCATCTTATTGCTAAAGAGGGTTTTAGAGTTCGTTGCTTCATCAAAGTACATATGCTTAATAATCCAAGCATAATAACCCACAGAGAGTGCCGAGTTAAGCAGTGCAATCAACACAACATACCAAAGTCCAGCATCTACTCCCGCGTAAAAAACCACTACCTTACCTAAGAAGCCTGCTAGCAGTGGAATACCGGCAAGCGACAAAAGCTGTACACTAAACAAAAAGGAGAGTAGTTTGTTGCTCTTAGCAAGACCACCAATATCATCTAAGGTGACAATATCATAGTGCTTACGCAAGGTATCTAACAACAAAAAGACCGCACTTTGCATGAAGATGTAAGCAATGGCCATATAGAGCAGTCCTGTAGAAGCGTAGCTGCTCTGAACTGCTGCAAATGCAAGTAACATGTAACCTGCTTGTGCAATGGATGAGTAGGCTAAGATCTTGGCAATACGTTTTTGAAACAGTGCCATAAAGTTGCCTAAGGTCATGGTTACAACTGCAAGTACCACCAACAATGGCACACTCAAAGTGACTTGAGCAACGATAAATGGCTCAAACATCTTAAATGCAGCAACAACAACCACTGTCTTAGCAACTCCACTTAAGATAGCCGCATGGGAGTGACGCACTAGAGCATAAGTGTCTGCTGCCCAACCATGCATAGGAACAATGGTGAGTTTATAAAAAAGTGCTGCCAGCATGATAAAAAGACCAACTGTTGAGAAAAGGCTACTCTCTGATGGCACAGCCTCCATCAACAGACCGCCACCCATCACATAAAAAGCGACGCCGAGCAATAAGATACCTGTAGCAATGGAGCCTGCTATGAACATCTTAAGTGCCCCTTCTGCTTGATCAGCTGTTTTGATATAACTGACCAAGACAATACTAATAATACTCACCGCCTCAAAAGCGATGACAAAACTAAGTATGGTGTCACTTTGAAGCAGCAAGATAGACGCTGCTCCTAAAAAGAGAGTCTGAGTGATGGTGATATCTTCATCATCATGTAAGACTAAAGCCATCAGCACGATCTCTAAGATCAGCTCAAAGAGTCTGATTGATTCATTTGAAGAGAAGCCAAACAGCCCAAGTTCATAACCCCCAAGCGTTAATGACATACTCACAAATAGACCACCAATCACTAAAGGTTTAAACCAAGGCGTTCGGTGAAAGGCTAAAGAGAGAAGCCCAAGTGCAAACAAAAGCATAAAAGCACTAATCATAAGGCACCTCCTAATGAAGAAAATTGGCTAAAGGCAGGATTAATGATCTCATATAAAAGTGAAGGCATCAGACCAAACAAGATGATCAAAGCAGCAAAGACAACAAGTGCTATAAACTCCATTTTTGGCATCTTAAAGTCACTCCCTGCGATCTGCTCACCCATCTCGCCATAGATGACCCGTCTAAAGGTCCAGATAATATAGCTCGCACCCAGCATTGAGGCTAAGGCGATGACAATAAGTGAGATACCATAAACATCAATAGCACTAATTAAGATACTCAACTCACCAATGAAGCCCATCGTTCCCGGTAACCCAAGAGCTGCTAAACCAGAGAGTACAAAGATAGCAGAGAGGTATGGTGCCTTTTGCATCAGACCACCCATGTCTGCCATCTGCCAACTGCCTGTTCTTTGGTGTAAAAAACCTGCAATCAAAAAGAGTGGAGAGATAATGAGCGCATGACCTACCATCTCAAAAAGTGCACTACTCAGACCTGAGAAACTAAGCGTAGAGATAGCTATGGTCACAAGCCCCATATGAGAGATGGAGCTGTACGCTACCATCTTTTTAAGATGGGTCTCTTGGAGTGCCATAAAACCTGCATAAAAGAGCGTGATGAGACCTAGTGCCAAGATAACCCATGAAAACTGTGCAGAGTACTCTGGCATCATCAAGATAACCATACGAATCATCGCGTAAGCACCCATCTTCAGTAACACACCTGCAAGTAGTGCGGAGATAGGCCCAGGTGCTTGTACGTGAGCATCAGGTAACCATGTATGAAACGGAAAAACAGGCATCTTAACAGCAAAGCCTATAAAGAGTAACCACCAGATGAGTACAGGTGAGAGTAACATAGACTCTTTGACTAAGGTCATATCTAAAGTGCCACTCTCTTTGTAGATCAAGAAAAAGGCCAGAAGTATCAACATTGACGCGACATGGGTATATAAAAAGAACTTAACGGCCGCGTAGACACGCCCCTCTGCTCCCCAAATACCTACTAAAAAGTACATCGGTACTAAAGTTAGTTCCCAGAAGATAAAGAACCATAACAAGTTAGTACTCATAAAGAGACCCATAATCGGTCCAGAGAACAAGATAAGCAGGTTAAAGTATGCTGCTTGGTTCTTCATACTCCAGCTTGTAAGCGTTACAAAAAGAAGCATCACTGAGGTCAACAATAACATGATGACACTAAGTTGATCGACTTGTAGTGTCAGCACAAAGTCAAACTGTTCTACACTAAGGTAGCTGCCAAGGTCTAGATATCCACTCTGTGGTAAAGCTGTAAAAAGGTTAATATTAAAGATAAACCCACCGATAAACAGTACTAAAGCAATGTACTTACTAAGAGGGCTCTCACCTTTGATAAACAGTGCTAAAAGAGCCGCTAGTAAAATAGGTCCAAATATGAAATATATAGCACTCATTTAAGACCTCCTACAATCAAGGCTACCAGCAGTAGAAGTAAGCCAACAACCATCGCCCCCGAGTTGTTTCCAACCACACCACTTTGCAGTTTAGAAAACTGTTTTGCAATACGCTGAGAGAGAGGAACGCTAGCATTAACAGAAGCATCTACTACCTTTTCATCACTCCACGCCACGCCTTTAGAGAGACTCTCTACTATAACATTTTTACTAAAGTAGTGGATAAGATACTCGACATAATAACCATTGAGCAACACTTTGTTAATGGCACCAACCAGTGGTTGCGATGCTATTTTTTGTGTCAGATCAAGTCGTTTGACATAGTAGTAATAGACAATCAAAGCAAGCAGTACAATACCACTTAAAAGTGACACCACTAAGCCTGCAACATGTGCCTCTTCATATGCTTCACCTGTAATATACTCAGCCAAAGAGAGTTGATAAAAGCCCAGTCCAAAGGTAACCAGAGCCATCACACCTAAAGGCATGATGATCCAAAACTTAGAAGGTGACGTCACCTTCTCAAAAAGTGCTTTGTCTCTAGGTTGACCACCAAAGCTCAAAAACCACAATCGAGCAATGTAGGCAATGGAGAGTAGACCTGCAAGGGTACTCAACGTGGCAACCAGCGTGCTCACGTCGGGATTGATAATCGTTGAAGCAATGATGGCATCTTTAGAGTAAAAACCACTAAAGGGAGGGATACCACTCAATGAAAGAACACCCATACCCATAAAAAAGGCAACCCATATGAGCTTTTTACCCAGACCACCCATACGCCACATATCTTTCACATGCCCTGCTGACATGATGATGGCACCTGCACCTAAAAAGAGTAAGGCTTTGAAAACTGCATGATTTACAAGATGGGTCATTCCTGCTGCAAGTGAACCTGCTCCCAGACCAATAAAAGCAAGAGAGAGGTGTGACATCGTAGAGTACGCCAGTACCTTTTTGAGTTCACGTTGCACTAAAGCACTTGTTGCCCCAATGAAAGCACTTATGGCTCCTACACTAACGACAACAAGTAGTGCTTCTGCTGCCACATAAAAGTCAAAAAGACGGGCAACAATGTAGATACCACTGTTGACCATGGTCGCACCGTGGATCAATGCAGAGACGGTTGTTGGACCTTCCATAGCACGCATTAACCATGGAAAAAGAGGAAACTGTCCTGACTTTCCAACGGCAGCGATAAAAATGAACACAGCGATCAAAAACATCATATTTTGAGCGATCTCCGAGTTCTTGGCCATAGCATTAATATGGACCATATCAAGTGAACCACTCAAATAAAAGAGAAGACCAATCGCTGCAAAGAGAAAGATGTCACCAAAGCGGGTAAACAAAAAGGCACTCATGCCTGCATCTGCAGGATCTTTACTCTGGTGCCAAAATGAGATCAACAAGTAACTAGCAAGTCCCATAAACTCCCATCCTACAAAAAGGGCGACCATATCTTTAGCACTCACCAGTAAGATCATACCACCGATGAAAAAGAGTACTTGTGAGTAGTAACGGGGTTTATGAGGATCATCAGCCATATAATCATGAGCGAAGTGGATGTCTAAGAGACCCAAACCTGTTGCTATGAGCAACATCACTAAAGAGAGGTGGTCAACATAGAGTCCAAAAGGGATGCTAAATGCACCAAAACTAAACCACTGCATAGGGATGTCAATAGGTTCTGTATAGTTAACAAAAAGTATAACAGTGATGCTAAAAAGAGCAATACCTGTCACTTCAGCAACCCAAAAGGCCATCTTTTCAAACCTAAGACCTATAACAAAAGCTAAAAGAGCTCCTATCATAGGAAACAGAAGGAGTGCTACAACTAAGGTACTCATACGGACTCCTTCTTCTCAAGTTCATCAGGAATGACCACTTTGGTAAGCTTGTTTGTTGCGGCAAAGATGATGATGCCTGCTGCCGCTTCAAGTGTTGCAAGTATCATCACCATATAGGCTAAGATGATGTTTTGTGTCATACCAAGGTAGTGTGCTGTAATGGCGAGCATCATGATGACAGCATTGAGTAACATCTCTAAAGAGAAGAAGATCCTCAAGAAGTCACGTCCCGAACTCACCCCATAAAGTCCTAATCCAAACAGAGCAAAGGCAAATAACATTTCAAACTCAAACATCTTGACTCCTTCGTGCTTTTAACATACCCGCCATTTTGATGGTTCCATAAAGCAGACTGCTACCAATAAGTGCAAAGATGATGACAAAGTCACTGTACTGTGCAGCAAAGAGGTAAGGATCTTCTACAGGTGTACCACTTACTTGTACTAAAGTATCTACACCACGTAAAAAAAGTGCACTTAAAGCAACAAAGAGTAAAAAGGCACTAAAGGCTGCCCATGGACGGGTTTTGGCATGTGGAAACTCCGTACCAATGATAGTCACACCAAAGAGCATCAACACCATGATGCCACCTGTATAGACAAAAATCTGAAAGAGTCCTAAGAGTTTGGCATCAAGACCCATGTAGTAAAGCCCCAACAAAAACATCATCAAGGTAAAACTAATGATAGCAGGTACACTTTTTTTGATGACAAGCGAACTCACGGCTAAGATGAGTATTACACTTAAAAGTAGTAGGTTCATTTTGTCTCCCCCTCTTCTTCAATAATAGGTGCGTTAAAGTCAGGCGTACCATCAAGGATTTTGGACTCTTGTGGTGCTTCTCCTGCCTCTTCTGCCGCTTTAGCTTTTTGAGCAGCCTCTTTCTCAGCTGCTTTTTTCTTAGCAGCAAGCTCTTTTTTAACCCGAGTGGCTTCCTCCTCTTCTAAACGACTATCTATATAACTTTGAGGGATATCCACATTGACCCAAAAATCACTCTGATCTTCATGCCATCCCCCACTCAACATATCGTAGCGTCCACCACTGAGCACAATGGACTTTTCAGGTTTCGTAGGACAGACATCTTCACACAGTCCACAAAAAATACAGACCGAGAGGTTGACCTCTGGTACGATGTTCTGCTTTTTAAAAGGTAACTCTTTCATTGTGATGGCATGAGTAGGACAGATCTTATTACAAGCATCACAACCTATACAGGTCTCATAATCCACACGATGCTCTCCACGATAACGCTCAGGAGCATGCATACTTTCATAACGCACATCTATCTGCGCAGGACTCTTCACAAAAAGAGCCTTAGCAACACGTACAGTCCGATTGATAATGTCAAAAAGTATCATCTAGGCTCCTGTAAAAAATAGTGCTTTAGCTAGCATAATCCATGCTACATTGACCAGCGAGATAGGTACCATGTAGTGCCATGAAAAGTGCAACATCTGTTTAAGTGTAATACGAGGTGTCGCCGCACGTAGCGTCATCATCATAATAGCAATGCCTAACATCTTCATAAAGAACCAAAAGTAGCTGTCAAAACCAATACCTTTGTAGGCTCCTAAAAAAAGCGTCGCCGCTCCTGCAAAAACTGCCATAAACTCTGCAAACTCTGCCAGTTTCAACATAAAATAGTTGGTACCACTGTACTCCGTGTAGAGACCATAGACGATCTCTTGTTCTGCATCTGGAATGTTAAAAGGAGGCTGTTCTAGCAATCCTAAGAGTGCTATAAAGTAAAGTACAAACCCAGGAAAAAGTACGAGGAAACTCAACCAACTACTTGACTCGACTATAGTCGTCATATTGAGCGTTCCAAAGAGCAGTGCGGGTGAGAGTGCTGCCATAAAAAATGAGGTTTCCATGGAGATAGACTGAGTGATAACACGTACACCACCTAAAAAGGAGTACTTGTTATTTGAACCAAAACCTGTTAAAAAGAGCACAAAAGGCTCAATGCCGATAAGCACGATCATGGCCAATAGACCATAATCCGTGTTAACGACTACAAAGCCCTTACTCCATGGTACAAAGGCAGCCGGAAGCATCGCGATGATGACTGCTATAATAGGCATCATGGAAAAAAGATAAGGGTTGACACCAACAGGGGTAATGCTCTCTTTAGTCAAGAGTTTACTCAAGTCAAAAAGGGTCTGGTAACTTCCAGCAGGCCCATTAAAGTGTGGCCCTACCCTTTTGTGAAGGGGTGCCATAAATTTTCTAAAAAACCAAAAAAGTAGCACGGTCCAAAGCAGAACATAGACTAGCCCTGGAAATACAAATGCTTGTATCATCGTCTCCATATTAACCTCCCTATCGATCTAAGTCGCCCTGACAGATGTAGAGACTGCCAAAGATAAGTGGAATGTCAGAGAGTGTCTTGCCTTTGAGCAAGTGGTCTAACATCATGGTATGGTTAAAACTTGGAGCCCGCATCTTTAAACGGTATGGTGACTTCGCTTTATCTTCTGTCACCAAGTGCATCAACACCTCACCCCTCGCCCACTCTACACGACTAATAGCTTCACCTTTAGGGAGCTTTTTAGGTACCTTAACCATGTGATCTTTGGTAGGGTTAAAAGCGCCTGAGGCTACTTCATCTTCAATATGCTTTTTAGCCTGTTTGATGATCTTTACTGACTGCTTTAGATCTTCAAACAACATCACAAAACGGTCTTGTGAAGCACCTGCATCACGGGTGATATACTCCATGTCTACTTGGGCATACGCCGCATATGGCTCATCAATTCTAATATCTGTTTTCACCCCACTACCACGAGCAACAATACCAGAAAGACCAAATTCTAAAACCTCGTCAGCTGTTATAACACCTACCTTTTTAGCACGCAGTTTCATGGTAGGATTTTTAACAAAGATCGCCTCAACTTCACCAATATCGCTATCAAACTTCTCTATAGCTTTTTGAAGTTCATCTAACATGCTCATATCTAAACCATAACGTACGCCACCAGGTTCTATCGCTGCTGTGGCGATGCGTGCCCCACTGTATGACTCTAAGAAGTCTAAAAAGAACTCACGAGTATCCATATTCCACATCCCTAAGGTGTGTAGTCCCATGTTATTAAAGAAGCCACCTAGACCCATAAAGTGAGACGAGACGCGGGCGACTTCACCTAAAAGTACACGCATCCACTTAGCAAACTCTGTAATCTCTACATCTGCGATCTCTTCAACCGCCATACAGTAACCCGTCATGGAGTTGATGTTGTCCATAAAACAGAGGCGCTCCACTGCCACAATAGCACCTACAAAATCCTTCTGTGTCACCAAATGTTCCAAGGCACGCCAGACATAACCGATGTCAGGGTCAACACTGATGACCTCTTCCCCATCACAATGGACTTTAAGACGTATCGGACCACTTGCAGGGTGTGTTGGCCCCCAGTTAAGTACTGTTTCTGAGCTATCAGGGTCTAAGTTGACTTCGTTAGTCGCCTGTTCCTCTTTAAAGGCATCTACAATGAGCTGCATGTTTTTAAGGCTATCTTCTTCATGTTTGAGCCAGTCAAAGTCTTTTCTAAAAGGGGCTTTACCTATGAAGTCTTCAGAGACGATGATCTCTCTTAAGTCTGGGTGATTCTCAAAGATAACACCAAACATAGAAAAAGCTTCTCGTTCATGCCAATTGGCACTCGCAAAAAGTGGTGTCAAAGAGTCTATCTTACAGCGTTCTCGTTCTCTTGGTATCTCACACTTTAACCAAAGATTTCTCTTGGTAATAAGGTCTTCAAAAAAGTAGTTCATCTCCATGACATCTTCATCAATGAAGTCCGTAGGAGAGACCGTACTCAAAGAGCGTAGACCCTCAGTTTTAAGTGCTTGGGCTACCGCTAAAAGGTCACTACTTTGTATGAGTTTGGCTTTGATCCAAATCTTTTTATAATCTTCAACATAGGCTGTTTCAAAGGCAGCTAGGATATCTTTGATCTTCTGCATTAAAACTCCATCTCTTTCCACAGTCCACCTTGAGAAGCTGCACTAGGTTCACCATTTTTGATCTTGTTCTTGACGATCTCAAGCCCTTCAATGATCGCTTCGGGTTTGGGAGGGCACCCTGCTATGAAGACATCTGCTGGTAAGATCTCTGTTGGGTTTTTAATAACCGAGAGTGAGTCATTGTAAGGGCCTCCATCAAAAGAACAAGCACCTAATGCCACCACATACTTTGGTTCTGGCATCTGAGCATATGTTCTTAAAAGTGCTGGCAGTATCTTTTTACTGACCAAACCTGTGATCATCAAGACATCTGCCTGACGGGGTGTTGGAGTTGGCATATAGCCATAACGTTCCCAGTCATAACGTGGTCCCATGGCAGCAGCCATCTCTAAAGAGCAACAACCTGTACAAAAGTGTGCCATCCAGAGGCTTTCACTTTTAGCGTAGTCAAAAAAGTCCAATATCTTAAGCATGTTCACCCTTTTCATGTTCTCGCATTGCGAGTGTGATGGCCAAAGCCATGATCAGTGCAAAAGCAGCAGCAACCATAGAAGCATGCTGATCTTTGGCATAAACAAAGAGCGTAAAGAAGAGTCCTGTCATGTCAGCAACAATAAACATAATGGCGTAGATGAAAAAGCCGAAGTTTGCTTTTTTGGGGACACTACTACTGGCAGGCAGACCACATTCAAAGTGATCATTTTTAACCGCACTAGGAGCGTAAGGTGCTAAAGCAACACCTAAAAAATATAACAGTAACACAGCCAAGACCACAGTCACCGCGTAGATAAAAAAAGTTTCCAAAAACACTCCTTAATACACTCGAATAAAACGATTTAGAAATGGTAAAACCCTATATCTAATAGTATAACACAGTTACTGTATCTTTATAGATGTTTGAAAAAATATCTGTAAATGGGTAATAATTTTGAGATAATATTGATGAATATAGAGGTAAATATATCGTCTATTTAGGGGATAAATAGATCTTGGTTATATAGTATGAAAAAATCTTTCTAATATAAAAAATACTAATCATTCTTTTCAGAATGGGTAAGTTCACATGAAGCAGTAGACTCTTTGCCCATGATCCATGAGATGATACGGCTCAAAAAGGAGCTAAGACACATCATAACTCTTTCCTAAAACGGATCATCTTAAAACGTTCACCTAAAAGATCAGGCATGATCAAAGTCTTGATCTTCTCTAGTTCTTGCTTGTAGATCTTCTCTTCAACATGCTCTTTAAGCATCTCTAAAAGATCCATGATCCCCATGTTTATAAGTGCACTCATTTGGGCTTTGAGCTCTATAAAGGTCACACCCGCCTCTTCATAAGCATCTTTAACATGCTCAAAAGTAACATCATAAGTGATATCGGTCTTGCCAAAAGCCTCTTGGCGATTGAGTTCTTCATCAAAGAAAGGGTAAACCTTATGTTTGTCGTAGACACGTAGTGAAAAGTCAGGACGGGCTTTCATCTCTCCATAATCAAAGCTCATAAACTCAAAACTTTTAGCGGCACCCGCCATCTCTTTTGCAAAAGCTTCATACCCTACAGCGATCTCACCCCGATCTTTATAGTACTTTGCCGCTTTTTCACTGACCCATGCATTATCAACATCAAACACAACATTGCCATCTTCTTCAACCCGTGCTGTCTTTTCATTATGAAACAGTTCACAAGCAAAGGCATCAAAGATCTCGTTAGCAATAAAGAAGGCATTATCGACATGAAGTTCACTCAAACTTTTAACGTGAGTGAGTTTGATGGCGTCACCAAAGCATTCATTCAAGTAGTTGCGTTGTTGCTCTTGTAGTGCGTCAAAACGCTCTACAATGACAAACTCAAAGCTCTCTAAAAGTTTAGGTCTTAAGGTGTAGATGAACTCAATGAGGTCTGCCGTAAAGTAACCATGATGGGCACCAATCTCACAGATGGTAGCATTAGGTTTTAAAAACCCTTCATCAACAAGTGAGATGATATGTTTGGCAATGGTTCCACCAAAGAACTTGGAAGTCGAGACAGCGGTGTAAAAGTCACCCTCTTTACCAATAGTTTTATACGTTGCGTAGTACCCCTGCTCTCCATAGAGCCACTCTGTCATATAACTGCTAAATGTCACTCATTCTCCTGAGGTGCTTCATTGGTGATTTTTTCATAAAGAGTAAGTAGTTCCAACTGTTTGTCAATAGCATAGATCTTTTTATTGATCTCTTCGATGACTACTGAGTTACTTAAGGTATCTACATCATATTGTGTTTTATAACCCGCTTTAAAAAGGTCAGTTGTCTCACTTAAAAGTGAATCATAAAGAAGTTTGTTCTCTTGTGCCAAAGTGATCTTCTTGTCGAAGTTCACAAGGTTTTGCATAACCTGATCGTAAAGGAGTTTAAGCTCACGTTTTTTATCATCAATGATAACTAGTGACTTTAAATATTCTACTTTAGAAGCTTCAAAATCATTATACGCGTTGATATCTAGTGGCATAGATGCTGCAATACCATAACGGTAAAAATCTGTTTCAACAGAATTTGAGATCAAACTTCCCCCCGCTGGAAAAGAGGAGTGTTGCTTTTGCCAGTTGTATGAAGCTTGCAAGTTCACAGAAGGAAGGTATTTTACTATGGTCGTATTTTTGTAAAGTCGGTCTTTTTCGCTTTTACTTTCAGCAAGTTTGATATCAATATTATCATTGAGAAAACGCTCTTCATCTAAAATAGCTAAAAAAGGAATTTTTGCCTCTTTAGGGTCCAAGTCACTTAACTTTTTAAACTGTGCAATCAGTTGGGCATCTCGACTTTCAAGGTCGAAAAGTGCTTGTTTGACCACATTGAGTTCAATAATGGCATTGTTCAAAAAGCCTGAGTCAAGTTGTCCATTAAGGTATTGTTCACGTTTCTGTTCCAAGTTGATCTCAGAATTGGAAATCTGCAAATGCTGTTTTTCTAAAGTCAATTCTGACTGCTTGATTTGCATGAGAAGATCAACAGCTTGTTTGATCATAATGCGTTTTTGCTGGTCAATAGAGTAGTTTGAGTACTCTCTAGATGCTGAAGCAAACTTAATACCATAAATAATCCCACCACTTTGAAATATGGGCTGATCTAAAGCAATAGCTGCATTTTGGTTTTCCGACTCACCTGTATATAAAGGGTTGTCATTGTAAGGGTTTGAACGGTTGATACTATATTGTAGCATCACAGGACGAATCCAAGAGTCACGTAGTTTTGAGCTCTCTTGGTCCGCTTTTTCATACTCGTACCCAAACTGCTGGCGTTTGAGTGTTGAAAGATAACCATCAAGAGTAGTTGCTTGACGTTGTTCTTGTTCACTCATCTGTTGTGCATCAAAGATTACAGAACTGTTACCTTCTTGTGTAAGGTTATGATCTGCCGCACTTAAAAGTGTTACACAAACAATACTAAAGGCTAGAGATAGCTTTTTCAAGACGTTTAAACCCCTCATTCATCTCTGTTTTAGTGATGGTTAATGGTGGCAAGAAACGTAAGGTATTACGCCCTGCTTTGAGTACCATCACTCCAGCATCTCTCGATGCATCAATGATCTTAGTTAATGTCTCAGCATCTTTAACACGCAGACCACGCATCAGACCAAAACCTACCGCTTCACTAAAGAGATCACTATGTGCTTTTTGCACGGCATCAAGCTTTGCAGAGAAAGCAATGATGATCTCATCTAACTCTCCACTCTCTTTATAGTTTTTCAAGTAATCCACTACCGTCATCACCGCAGTTGAAGAGAGGTAGTTACCACCAAAGGTTGAGCCATGATCACCTGCACTTAAGACATCTTTTTTGGTAGTCATCACTACACCTACAGGAACACCACCGCCAAGTCCCTTAGCCAACGTCACGATATCTGGTTCGATCTCATAAAGGTTTGAAGCGAGAAACTCACCTGTTCTATAGACACCAGTCTGCACTTCGTCTACGATAAGTAAGATATCTTTTGATTTTAAAAAGGCAGCTAGTGTTTGAACTTTAGCTTTGTCAACAGGCTGAACACCACCCTCTCCTTGAATGAGCTCAATCATCACTGCTACAGTATGATCATCTACAAGACCCTCTATATCATCAATGCCATCAGCATAGACAAAACCATCTGGAAACGGGCCAAAGTAGTTGTGCATTGACTCTTGGCCTGTTGCTTTAACTGTTGTGATGGTACGACCATGAAAAGAGTGCTTGAGTGTGATGATCTTGTATCGTTTAGCTTCGCCATCAACTTCACCATACTTTCGTGCGATCTTAATGGCGCCTTCATTTGCTTCTGCTCCTGAGTTACCAAAGAAACATTTCATCTCATAACCACTCGCTTCAACAATCTTTTTAGCCGCCCATTCCTGTTGTTCGATGTAGTAGAGGTTAGAGGTATGGATGATTTTCTTAGCTTGTTCTGCGATCGTATGGGCTAAAATATTATCACCATGACCAATACTGACAACACCAATACCTGAAGTAAAATCAATATAGTCTTTACCATTGCTGTCCATCAAAGTCGCATTATCGCCAGAGACAAAAGCTACATCTGCTCTTGCATAAGTCGGTAGTACATAAGAATTTTTTGTTAACATTTTTTTACCTTTACTTTATGCTCTTGATACGCAGCACTTTTGCCTACGTAACTCATTGTTGAATCTGTTAGTCTGTTGACACCCGCTGTTCCGGAGTAGACTAACACACAGTCATCTCTTAGACGCTCATCTATAGCAACTTCTAGCTCAACTGAACCATTATTACTACTAAGCGACAGGCGTTCACCTGCACTATATCCATGTGAAGTGTTAAGGTAGACCTTATCATCTCGTTTGAATTGAGAGTTTAAAGAGGTTTCACTTTTGGGTGTGATCAAGAAGAGACCTGCTTCGTCCACAGTGTCACTTGAGTACTCCTCTAAAAAGAGATACTCACCATCATCTGTATCAAAACCTTTGTCATAGGGACGCTCTTGACGTCCTTTGACCATACAGACTTCACCATTGTCTTCACCAAAACTTTGAAAGTGCTCTAAAAGTGATAGTTCACTCTCTAAGTCAATATCAAAGGCATTACATAAGTATGATGTTAGTGCATACTCGCTTATACCTGCCTCAGAATCAAAGAGTTTTGGCATCTCTTGAAGCTGATTATGTCCATAAGAGGTACGAATATCATCTTTTTGTAAAAAACTCTTTGCTGGAATGACCAAATCTGCAACTTGTGACGTCTCATTCTCATACAGGCCAAAGTAGACTACAAAAGGGCACTGCTCTAAAGAGGCCTCTACTCGGTTAGTATCTGGCATCTGGTTTAGAGGGTTGGCTCCTTGGATAAAAGTGACTTCAAAACGTCCAAACTCAGCATTGACTTTAGAGACTGCTTTAGCTGATGACTTTTGCTTAAATGGCATAACAATGCCTGTTTTAGAACTTCCTAAAAAGTTAACACCACACCCCTCTTTAGCATGAAAGCCCATGATCGTTGCAAAACCATCAATAGCCTGTATCACTTCATCCCCATTACGTACCTTTTGGATACCCACACCTGTCAAGATCATCGTCTTTTTGTTTTTGATCAGATCAAGGATCTTTCCAATATCACCTAGTGTCACATCGATACTGTCTAAGATCGCTTTAATACGGACACTTTGCGTCAGTTCATAAAAATCATCATAACTGCTTGCAAACGCTTCCAAATAGGCTTCATCTTCCAAACCATTAATGATTGCAAAGCGTGAAAGCAGTAACGCTAAGTAGAGATCACCTTTAGGTTTGATCTGTATATAGTGTTCTGCCATCTCAGCGATCTTCGTCTTAACTGGATCAATGACAATGATTGTCTTATCTTTAAGTAGTGGCAACAGATGTGAAGAGGTGGTATGGATATTACGTCCCCACACGATGATCACCTCACTCTTTGCGATCTCATCATAAGAGTAAAGTTTGTTAGAGCCCCGTCCCTCTAAGATCCCGGCTTCTCCCGCACCATCACAAAGGCTTCCCTCTGTTAAGGTTGCACCATGTGAAGCAAAAAAGTGATCACTGACCTCTTGCATCAAACCAAAGTTTCCACTTCCACGGTAATGTAAGATTTGTGAAGGTGTTGAAGCTTTAGCAATGCGCTCTTGAAGTACCCTAAGTGCCTCATCCATAGAGATCTCTTTGCCATTCAGTCGAGGTGCTTGAATAAACTCATAGTTATTAAAATGGTTAAGGTGAGGACAGAGATAACCATGAGTATGGCTATCACTTACCCCTTTAAGGCTTGTAGGTGTTGCAACTACATTACAAGCATCATAACAGTCCAATGGACATGCTGTGATTACACTACTTTGACTCATTTTAACTCCACTTTTATAAGTTGTGAAAACTGTTCAGGTCGATCAATAATGATCTCTGCCTTATAGCTTGAAAGGTGGGTCGCATCAGCAATATTCCAAACTCTTGTGATCTTGTACTTTGATTTTTTACCATTAATGTACAGTGTCTTTTGCCTAGCATCTTTCATATCTGTTGCATTAAGATAGATCGTTAGTTTGGCCTTAGAGACATCTGCAATCTTTGCCAGTTCCATACCAGGACTAACCACTTGTCCCTCTTTAACGTTGAGGCTGTAAAGCACTTTACCCTTTGCTCTAAATGATTTATCACTGATACTCTTTTTAAGCTGTGCGATACGCAGTTTAAGATCATTGATAGAGATCTTTAGGTTGTCGATCTCTTTTTGCGTTGCGATGTACTGGTTTTGAGTCGTGACCAAATCATAAAACTCTCTATCTTTTTCTATCGTTGACTTGGTCTTAAGAGACTTGATATTTTCGTAATTGGTCTGTTTCTTTTGAAGCATCTCTTCATAGTTTTTTAACATTGACTCATTAAGTTTTAACGTGTTCTCAAACAAAACAACTTTGCTCTCAATGCTCTTAAGTTCAACTTGGTCCAACTTATCATCAATCTTTAAGTAACGCCCACTGCCTAAAAGTTGGCCGGCACGTTTCTCATCAGCATAAGTCACCTCTCCTGAAACATTTGATGAGATGATATAGATCTCATATGGCGCGGCTTTAGAGTAGTAGTCCTTTGCCAAAAGTGATAGTGATGTTAGTAGTAAAAGTGATACGATTTTCTTCATGATATTCCTCATTGTTTAGGGTTTATTTTAGCCAAAATATTTTAGCTAAGGGCTTAATCTCTATCTTTAATATTATTTACCATCGCATATAAAGTTGGTAGATAAAAGAGGTTCATTACAGTTCCCCAAATCAGACCAAAACCAAGACTGATCGCGAGGGGTTGCATGATGGCGGCTTGTCCTGTTGCATAAAACATCAAGGTCGAGAGTCCAACAAAGGTTGTGACCGTAGTGATGATGATAGGACGTAGACGAAGTTTCGCTCGGTAGTAAAACTCTTCAGCTTTATGAGTACCATGTAAAAACTCCAACATGATGATGCCATCATTGATAACAACACCGGCCAAACCTAAGATACCAATGACTGATGGCATTGTCATGTTCATCCCCATCAGTTTATGACCTAGCAGTGCGCCAAAAATTGAAAATGGAATGACAGAGAGAATCATCAAAGCATACTTGATCTTAGGAAAGATCAATAACAACAAGATCAACATGATAAACAGCGCAAAAACAGAGGCTGTTAACATATCATTTTTGAGTTGATCATTTTTCTCTTTTTCACCTAATATCTCTACACGTAGACCCATCTCTTGTATATGTTCAGTAATAGGTTCTAGTTGGGTCAATACCTCTGAAGCTGTTAAGACTGTCTTATCTACATTGGCACTCACCGTCTTAACAATATCACCATTCTCTTTTTCAATGATCTCATAATCTTGTATCTTAATAAAGTCCGCCACCTCTTCTAAGTTCACAAAACGGCCATCTGAAAGCGGTATCTCGAACTCACTAAGTGTATTTAGCGAATCTTTTTGTTTATACTCCGTCGTGATATCGACAACACCTTCACTACTATAGGTTTGTGCTTTACGGTTACCCAAGAAGTAGCCACTCAAGACTTGCGCTACAGCACCTTCAGAGAGGCCAAGCCTTTCTCCATATGCATTGAGTTTGATCTTATATTCCATCTTACCCAGACGAATATTATTGACCACATCAGCCACACCATCTATCTTTGCCAAAGCCGTTTCTAACTGTGACACCGCGTCTTGAATCTTAGCACCATCACTGCCTATAAGATTGATCTCGATATCGGTCTTGACAATACCCGCTTTTTGCTCCATCACAGCCAACTCATCTACCCCATACTCTACTTTAAGTGGTGCAATAATATCTCTTAATCTTTGTGCAACATCTCCTGAAGAGATGGTACGAACCTTCTCTTTAGGGTCAAAATCAAAAGAGAAGTCTAAGATAGGGTTGATGTAGTGGTTGACCCAGTTTTGAGGGACTTGCTGCTCTAGCTCAACAGAGATATAAAAGAGGTTTGTTCCTGTATCCCAAGAGTTAGAGAGGCTACGGCGCTTACCACTCAACATGTTGACACTCTTTAAAAAAAGATCATCTTTGTGTTCTAAGATCGCTTTTTCGATCTTATTGGCTACTGCAAAAGTAGTATCAAGATTGGTATTGATATTCATCTTTCCGGTAATATTCATATTACGACCATCAAAAGCGGGAAAGAGTTGAAAATGCATCGATTTCAACGTACCTACGGTTAAGATCGGCACCACAATAAAGAAGATTGCTAAGGTCATCTTTTTATGATGGATTAGTTTATGAAGAATATACTCATATCTATCCGTCATAGGCGTCCAGTCTAAAGACTTGCTCCCTTTTTTGAGAAGCTCTTTAGCGTGCAGTGGTAAAAAGAAGAAGCTCTCCAAGAGTGAGCCTATCAAAACCATGATAACAACAATAGGGATAAGTTTGATAAAGAGTCCCATCTCACCACTCAACATAAACATCGGTAAAAAGGCTGCTACAGTCGTTAATGTGGCCAAGGTGATAGGTAAGATGACCTCTTTGACCCCTACGATCGCAGCATCAGCAGGATCCATCCCCTCATCGATATGGCGCTGAATATTTTCGGATACCACCACCGCATCATCAACAGCAATACCGACTACAAGTAGTGCACCAATCAGTGAGACCATATTCAGAGAGTATCCACCCACATAGATAAAGATCAGGCCAATGATAAAAGCAAAAGGCACGCCTAGTGTCACTACAATAGCCGTATTACGGTTGATCAGTAGATACATCGTCAAAAAAATCAAGATTAGACCAAAGGTAAGATTTGAGATGATAATACTTAGACGCTCATCAATAGGCTGAGAGGAGTCTTGAAAAGCATTAACATGTAAATTAGGATAACTTTCACTAAGTTCTCCATCAATCATTGTTCTGATCTTCTCAGAGAGGGCTATGGAGTTACCTAAGGTATCTTTAGAGACCTTCATCACTAAGTTGTACTCACCATTAAAGGTAGAGAGTGTGATATCTCTAGGATGATAGAACTTCAGTGAAGCAATATCTTTGAGATAAAGCTGTTTTCCACCTACACTAATAAGAGAATTTTCCCAATCTTTGATATCAGATTTACCATTAGAGGTTGAGACAAAGATAAAGTTATCTTCTGCATCAATATCACCAATGGGGTAGATATAAGAGAGGTTTCTGATTGCATTTAAGACATCATTTGCACTTAGCTTGTAAGCATTAAGGGCATAATCATCGATCTTAATCTCTAACTTAAGATCAGAATCACCATAGATCAACACCTCAGAGATATGTGGGATCTGTGAAATTTTACTTTTGATACGCTTGGTCTTCTCAAGCAGGGTCTCAAAATCATCAACACTCGATGCCACTGAAAGTTTCATCAAGTCTCTGTTCTTATCGAAGACCGTAGCAATAGGTTCATTCATATCAGGAGGAAGGTTTTGAGAAACATTGGCCAGTTGGTCTTTGACTTTGTTTAAGACCTCATAACTGTTTGCATTATCATCAAGTGTCAAGATGACAGAAAAACGACTTGGACGAATCATACTCTCGATCTTATTGACCCCGTTGACCGTTGAGAGGTCATCTTCGATGTCACGTACAACCATTTTGTCTAACGTATTGGCACTCGCACCACTATAGGCACCTGCAACAATAATCTTGTTGAGTGTGACATCAGGAAAGATCTCTTTAGGGATCTTGATATAAGAGAGTACACCCGCCATTAAAAGAACAATGAGTAGCATATGGTTTAAAGAGGTGTTATTAATAAAATATTTGATAATTTTGGTCATTGAAATCCCACTATATAAGTAGAAGTATTTTAGCAAGTTAATGTAAATATATAGGTTTTATAAGGAGAGTGTGTAGTGGCAGTAAGCCACCACATAATATATAAAGAGTTATCCGAAGATAGAGATCATAACACCTGCGGCAACGGCAGAACCGATAACACCCGCAACATTAGGACCCATAGCATGCATCAAAAGCATGTTAGAACGGTCATACTCCATACCTACTTTGTTAGAGACACGCGCTGCCATTGGCACGGCAGAGACCCCTGCAGAACCAATCAGTGGGTTAACCTTAGTTCCAGGGAACAAGTTCATGATCTTCGCCATGATAACACCTGCTGCAGTACCTACAGAGAATGCTGTCAGACCAAGAACAAGAATGGCTAACGTATCAATGACTAAGAATTGATCCGCTGCCAATTTAGAACCAACACCTAGACCTAAGAAAATCGTTACGATATTGATCAATGCATTTTGAAGTGTATCACTCAAACGCTCAACCACACCAGACTCTTTTAAGAAGTTACCAAACATAAACGCACCAATTAGTGGCGTAGAGTCAGGAAGAACCATAATGGCTAATGACAATACCATAATAGGGAAGACAAGCTTTTCAAGACGACTAACATGACGTAGTGTCACCATCTTGATCTTACGCTCATCTTCATTAGTTAATGCCTTCATGATCGGAGGTTGAATGATCGGTACAAGCGCCATATATGAGTATGACGCAACCGCAATTGCACCGAGTAGCTCAGGCGCAAGTTTGGTTGCAATAAAGATCGACGTAGGACCATCTGCCCCACCAATAATCGAAATCGCAGCAGCTTGCTGTAGTGTAAAGTCAAACATATCTGTGTACTGAGAAAGTGCAACAGCACCTACCAAGGTACCAAAGATACCAAACTGAGCAGCACCTCCAAGGAGTGCTGTCTTAGGGTTAGAGAGAAGCGGACCAAAGTCTGTCATCGCCCCAACACCCATAAAGATGATGATCGGGAACATCTCATTAGCAAGACCCATATTGTAGATAACACCTAAGAAACCATGTGGCCCTGCAATATTGGCTACGGGAATATTAGCCAAAAGTCCACCAAAGGCAATAGGAAGCAGTAATAGTGGCTCATACCCTTTAGCAATCGCTAAGTAAAAGAGTAAAAAAGTGATCAAGATCATTAAAACACGACCCCATGACTTATGGAAATCACTCATCGGTGCACCGTGAGCATTAACCTCGTCTGGATCGGGACTCATAATAGCGTAGACACCTGTAGACTTTAAAAATCCAACAGTCATCTCACCCAATGTTTGTGGTTGATAAGTCTCTTCTTTGTGTGTACTTTTTGTAGCACCCTCAGCAGCATGTACGCCAGTTGCATGCGCATCAGAAGCATGAAGAGAGAGGCTAAAAAGCATCACAGCAAAGAGTTTAAGAACAATAGACTTCATCAGACTATCCAATAACTGCTACGACTTGGCCTTCGACCACTTTGTCATTGACCGCAACATTGATTGACTTCACCACACCACCTTTAGGTGCAACAACATCAATTTCCATTTTCATAGACTCGAGGATTAAAATAACATCACCCTCTTGAACGCTCTGACCTGGATTGGCAACGATTTTCCATACTGCACCTGGAAGAAGTGCTTTAATATCCATACCAACACCTGTTGCTGCTGTTGATGGAGCTGCTGCTTCACCATTGGCTGCTACGACTTGAATGTCACCTGTGCCTTCTGCTACTTGTACGCTAAATGTCTGTCCGTCTACTACTACTGTATAGTTACCTGCTGCCATATTTCCTGTCTCCTCTGTTGTCTCTGAAATTTTACGTACGTTTACTTCTGCTTCGCCTTTAAGGAATGCGATACCTTTCTCTTGACATGCTGCTGCAATAAAGATGTTCTCTTCAGTTGTTTCGATACCCTCTTCTTTTAGGATGTTCTCCCAGTGACCAAGAGACTTGGTTGGATCAGCATCTGTAAGCTCAAGAACTTTTTTAGTTGTTGGCTCAAGATTCATCTTTTCTGCAGCGATCTTAACGATCTCAGGATCTGGTGCAACTGGAGTCTTACCAAAGTATCCAAGTACCATCTTTCCATAACCTGGAGCGATTGCTTTCCATGGACCTTGCATCACATTGTTGAGTGCTTGTTGGAAGTAAAACTGAGAAACTGGTGTTACAGAGGTACCATAACCACCACGCTCTACTACTTCACGCATAGCATCAATAACATCTGGAAAACGCTCTAAGATATTGTTATCACGCATCATCTGCGTGTTAGCTGTAAGCGCACCACCTGGCATTGGCGAGAATGGGATCAGTGGAGAAACCATAGTCGCTTCTGGAGGCATAAAGTAATCTGCTAAAGAGGCTTGAACCTCTTTTTCGTAAGTCAAAATCTTATCGATCTCAAGACCACCAAGATCATAATCCATACCTTTTGTTGCATGAAGCATTGTCAGGATATCTGGCTGTGAAGTACCACCAGAAACTGGTGCTGCTGCCATATCAATACCATCAATACCAGCGTCTAGTGCTGCCATATAAGCTGCCACTGAAACACCCGCAGTTTCATGAGTATGTAGGCGAAGATGTGTTCCTTCTGGTACAAGGCCACGCGCCATTTTAATCGTCTCGTAGACTTTTTTAGGACTTGAAGTACCTGAAGCATCTTTGAAACAGATCGAGTCGTAAGGGATCCCGCTATCTAAGATCTCGCGAAGTGTCTTCTCATAGAAAGCAACATCATGAGCACCATGACATCCTGGTGGAAGATCCATCATTGTTACAACCACTTCGTGCTTAAGACCATGATGGCTTATACGCTCACCAGAGTACTTTAGATTCTCAACATCATTAAGTGCATCAAAGTTACGAATGGTCGTTGTACCGTGCTTTTTGAAAAGCTTAGCGTGCATGTCAATAAGTTCACGAGAACCTGTGTCAAGCATGACCGTGTTCACACCACGTGCAAGGGTTTGAAGGTTTGCATCTGGTCCAACAATCTCACGGAAACGGTCCATCATTGTAAATGCATCTTCATTCAAGTAGAAGTAAAGTGATTGGAAACGTGCTCCGCCACCAAATTCGAAGTGTGTGATCCCTGCCTCTTTCGCTGCTTCTACTGCAGGAAAGAAGTCATCCATCAATACACGTCCACCGAAGACAGATTGGAATCCGTCACGGAAGGTTGTGTCCATAATATCAATAAATTTCTTAGCCATTATTATCCTTATTTACTTACTTGTCTGTGATGCATAATAGCAGCGGTAATCGCTGCCACTTTTTTTGCATTGTTTTCCATAGCTGATGATGTATTGTTCTCTACATCATTGGGTTCTGGAAAAAAGCGATGAACGACCTTTGACATGACATTCATCATAACGATCATGACGATCAAGAACATAAAGACTGTCCCCATTCCGAGCAACATGATCTTCAAGCCTTCAAATATATAATTAACTTCCATACTTGGCCCTTTACACATAATTTCGCTTATATTAATACAAAGCATATTAAATCCATCTCAAAGCATGTGTATAAATGCTAACACAAGCACTTTAAATGTTACCTTTTAACGCTTATATCACTACACTTAGAGAAGTAATCAAACTAAAATATTTAAACAAACTTTTTGGTTGTGATGTTAAGGTATATACTACCCATGAAGTTGGATATAGCCATCAATTACTTTTAAATCTTAACCATTTAAAGAGTCTTTTTTAGCTAACATTCTAAAATACAAATACGGAGCATCTTCAACTATGATCGCTGGACTATACGAACAAGACATTAGTGCCATTATACTACTAGGCATTATCGTCAACTTTATCTTCTCTTTTCTTTTTGGTTACTACCTCAGTGTCAATATTGGTATGCAAGAAATGATGGAATCTAAAGGTGATAAAAAACAACCTGCTTGGATGGCACTAAGCCTCTTGATCCCATATGTTAAGATGCTGATCACAATGTATCGTGTTACCATCTTACAACTTTACTTTCTCAACCAAGGTCGTACACATAAAGACTTTTGGGTCTACCTTACTAACGAACACCAAAGCTAAAACTTCTATAAATTCTTAATACTTTTTAAAACTGCAATGGGCTATCATAGTATATCGTGCACAAAATCAAGGCTTTGGTACACTAAATATGTTGAAACTATTACCCTTAATTCTTATACTAACGACCTACGCTCATGCCATCACACTCAAGCAGATGAAACAAGAACAACGTATTGCTATTGTCATTGGCAATGAAGAGTATGATGATTCTCCTGTAGAGAGTGCCACAAAAGATGCCCACAAGATGAAGGTTTTTTTAGAAGCCAATGGGTTTTATGTCTACTATGGCGAGAATTTAGATAAAAAAAATACGATTAGACTACTGCGCAAGTTCAACAAAGCACTTAGAGACAATGCCATCGCACTTTTTTATTATAAAGGACACATCTTACAATCAAAAAAAGAGAACTACCTTATCCCTATTGACAGCGGTATCTTGGCAGAAAAGATGTTAAAGCGAAAAAGTATCTCTTTTAAGTCTGTATTACAAGGCTTAGATCATGTCAATAGCCGCTTAAACATTCTCATACTCGACAGTGCAAAAGGAGATACCTTTAGTAACTTTGCACCCAAAGCAAAAGGACTCTGTTCTATTAGCACTTCAGACGCTTATACCTTCTTCTTTGCAACAAAAACGGGAGTGATCGTAGATAATGATAGATTTACCCATAACTTCATACAAAGTGCCAAAACCAAAGGACATGACCTTCTTGATATCAAAAATGATCTTTATGCCTCCGCATACCTACATAAACATCAAACACCTTTAGTCTATACCTCTAAAGCGACCTCTTTTTTCTTTGTACTTCCTGATCGCCTCATATCTAAAGATGAAAAAGCCTTTAAAAAGATCCCTATTGATAGCTCTAAAAAGCAGTTAGAAGACTTTATAATGCGTTACCCTAACTCATCTTTTATACCTGAGAGCAAACAACGTTTAAAGATCCTTGAAGAGAAAGATATTGCACAACGTCGCGCAGCATTTGAAGCAGCTGCCTTAAAAGCGACACAAAAACAGAAAGCTTTACTAGAGGCTAACGAAACGGCCTCTACTAATGAGCTTTTAACCCCCTAATAGTCAAGTGCTGACACCCTCTTTTATAAATATTTTTACAATTGTTATATTTTAATAAATTTTGTCAAGGTAATGTCAAGTTATAACTTTTGATTAAGTTATAAAAACCTATAATAAATTGTTTTTGTTATATTTTAATATACTAAAAATACCATATAACTGTAGGGGTTACATATGAAACATCCATTACCTATCAATAAAGAGGTCACTTTTGAAGGTGGCGTTATGATCACAGAGACAGATACAAAAGGCCGTATCACTTATGTCAATCGCCGTTTTATCAATATGTCTGCGTACACTAAAGATGAGCTTATCGGTATGCCACACTCCATCATGCGACATCCAGATATGCCACGATGCCTTTTCACCAACATGTGGAAGTCACTTAAAGAGAAACAGATTTGGAAAGGCTATGTCAAAAACCTTCGTAAAGATGGTGCATACTACTGGGTTATTGTCTATGTTGAACCAAAATATAATGATGCAGGTGAGATCATTGGCTATATCGCTGCACGTAAGATACCAGAAGAACGTTCTTTAGATGAGATCAAAGCAAAGTATGGTGAGTTACTTGATATTGAATCGGCATCAACTCAAACTGAAAATATGATCACCAATATCATTGCTGAAGAGATGGGTGAAGTTGTTTAAGTTTATTTATATTAGTTTGTATTAGTATTGCACTATGCGAACTAACATTATCAATTTTGGAGATGATGGATCCATCTCTCCCTCATACGATTATCATACAACGTTACAAGACTTTGTTCATCTTAAAAGGGCTCTTTTAGATGATAAGATTCGTGCGATTAGTATCTTTGCACATGGTGGCATGGTCTCAGAAGCCAATGGTATGATCCATGCTCAGCACTTTACTGATCTTTTAAAAGAGACCGCTACGCACCCTGTGACTTTTGTTTGGGAGAGTGGCTTCGTTAATGCTTTTTATCTTGATAAAAACAGCCCAAGAAGTAGCAACCTTTTCGATAAAGTCATGCGTCTCTTTAAAACCAAACGTAAAGTGCATACCCATCAAAAAAGTACCAAGATAACACCTCACGTAGGTTGGTATCAACGTATACTTCATATTTTATTTAAGATATCACGATTACAAGTCTTTGTTCAACGTGGTTGGATGGGAATGAAACAAAAATCACTCAATACCTTCTCTCCAAGTTGTGATCAACATCTCTATGCGGGTGATCTTCTTTTACAGACCCTTCAAGAGGTATTGGTTCAAAAGCCCACACTTAAGATCAACTTGGTGGCACATAGTACGGGAAGTATTTTGATTGGTGATATGCTGCGTTATAGTGCCAAGCATTTTCCAGATATCACCTTCAATAACATCTCTTTGTTAGCACCTGCCAATACTTTTGAGCATTTCAAAGAGAGCTATGTCACACTTGAAAAAAAGTATACCGAACTCTACTTTTTTATACTCAATGATACTTTTGAAAAAAGAGACAAGTTTGCATGGTATTTTTTTAACCGTAGTATCTTATACTGGATATCCAATATTTTAGAGTCACGTTTTGATACCCCTATTGTTGGGATGCAACGACATATAGAGTTAGACCTTCCGCACCATGATGAACTACACTCTAGTGTTAAGTACTTCCTTAAAGAGCATGCTAAGGTCCATCTTCTGATATCAGACAATAGAGAAAGTGACGATTTCATCAAAACAGCGGCTTACAAACATGGTGAATTTTTTCCAGAAGATCCATACACCCTAGAGAGTCTTAAAAAGATCTCCTGTTATTAACGAAAGTTTGTACGCTCGATCGGTGGTTTATAGTTAGGATCTTTACCTTCAACAAACCAGAGTTTTTGTGACATCTCTGAGATCGTAGTTTTAAAGCTCTCATCAATCGAGCTGATAAAAGTTGAGCTACCATACACACTTAGTAAAAGGGCTTTCTCTTGCTCAAAGCGCAACAGACCTGCACTGTTTTTTTCTAACTTATCACTACTATTATTTTCCAAGTTCGCCAAGATCCATAGTGCATAAAACTCTATAGAGTACGTTGAGACAACTTCAGAGACATAGGTCTCATAGTCTCTATAGCCACTCTTTTCAAAAATAGCGATCATCGTTGATAAGACCTTATGAATCGATACTAAAGGAACCATTGAAAAAAGCATGGTATTGACACTCTTACCAAAGCTATGTTCCGCACCAATAAAGACTCTGACGCCACCTTCTGTATCACCAAAGTTATTGGTCTTGAGGCCAATCAGTCCTATATCTGTATGACGATGACGACCACAACCTTTAGCGCACCCAGAAAAGCCAATGGTGATGTTATGTTCATTAATCTTATCTAGAGGCAGAAGATAACTCTCATCTTTAATACTCCAAAAAGCGTAAGGACAGTACTCACTTCCAGCACATGCTAAAATATTTTGACTTTTAGTAGGAGAGACTAATGTCGTCAGAGGTGCTTTTAAACCTAAAAAGTAGATGTTTTGATCAATACCAAAACGGATCTCACACGCTTCATCTTTAGCAACTTGAGCTAAAGTCTGTAACTCCTGAGCGCTAACACGTCCAAAATCACTCTGATAACTAAAAGAGTACGTTCCATCTTTAAGCGACGTGTTAACTTCAAAATCCCCTTTTTGTAACATGATCTCTGCACCTGAGACAAAAGGCTTTTGATACTGCTCTTGAAGCTTCGCTTTAAAGCCCTCCATACCAATATCTTCTAGCAGATAAAAGAGTCGTGTTTTGGAGCGAGAAAAGCGTGATCCATTTTGATTAAAGGTCTCAACAAAGGCTTTAAAAAAGTCTAAAACCTCATCTTCAAGCAAAAAGATGTCACTGTCTTGTGCGACTTCAGTGTTTTTACCACCCATATAAACTTTATAACCATAAACATCATCTTTTTGTGCCAGTTGAAAGTAGAGATCATTTGCAAAAAGTGAAAGTAAATTGGCACGGTTTCCAGAGATACCTACAGAGATACGACGTGGCAATAAGCCTACATACTGAGGATTTTTCAAGATATACTCTTGCATCGCCATCATAAGCGGATAGGCTTCAAGTTCACCATACAGACCTATTCCATCATAAACATCACCCACAATGTTTCTAATGTTATCGCCGAAACTTTGCCAAGTAGAGAGTCCTGTCTCATTAACCTTTTTAAACACCTCTAGTACATTTTCGGCTTCAACGCCTGAAAGTTGTATACCTGCACGTGCGGTTAAGATCATCTCTAGATCGTATGCATCTATAATAGCGGCTAAAGCGATAAACTGTTCAGATGTAATTCGGCCACCTGGTACACGAATACGAATGGTAAATTCATCTTCTAAAAAATCAATATTAAAGATACCAAAATCTTGCAAGAAGTAGCGATCACCCTCTCCCAAGTTCTCAAAGTCAAGGGTCTCAAACTGCTCATAAAAATCAATGGGACGCATCTGTGCTTTGTAGCGTTCTCTCTTGTTTAACTTCTTATCGATCATACGCCGCTCCTGAAGCAAATTTTGGCGATTGTACTAAAGTTTCATCACAAAAGTGATGATGTGAATCAAGCTAAAACAGTGCTATGGAATCTCTTTGAGTTGACGCTTAAGGTAGGCAATACGGTCATGCATCTGGCTCTTTTTATAGTGCATTCCTTTGAGCTCTTTGAGTGTCAAATCGGGATAAGAACCCCCATTACCCTTAGCATCACTTCCATGGCATCCTGCACAGTTACCACTGTAAAGCATTGATCCCTCTTCAATAAGATTAGGATGGGGACTTTTTTTGCCAGAGAGTGTCACAACATAAGCTGCGATCTTGATACTATCTCCTTCATAAGCATATCCAGCAGCCATTGAGCCTGAGGGTAATCCTAGTACATCTGATCCCTCATCTATAACATCTTGGATATAACTTTCACAACACTCTGGAGTACAAGGCCCTTGTATCATCTGTTGCAACGTTTCTAATTCCAACGTTATACTCACTTTGGTTGGAGCCTCAAATGCAGGTATAAGAGGTTTTGATGGACACTGCTGAGGCTCTTTTTTCTCTTCACATCCTGAAAATGACAATAGTATCAATAATATTACATATATTTTATTCATCCGCTAAGTATAACGCCGTATACTTATAGAGCTTGCTCTATTGACTATTTTGCTAAGATTTAGATTACAATATAATATCTATTTGATATCTTACAAGGTCTGTTTATGAAAAAACTACTGATTTTACTCCTTATGCTGAGTGCAAGCACACTTCTTCTTGCCAAAGCGCCCTTAACACTTAAAACATATTATGTTCAACAATATCAAGTCACTGAAGAGATGCAAGATGACAAATTAACCCATGAAGAGCTTAAATCTCTTGTACAAAACCAACAAAAAGAGATCGATACCTATATCATCGAACTCATCAGTAACAAAGAACATACCATCAAAGAGTTGACCTATAATTTCACACCCGAAATTTTACAGCTTAACCGTAAGATACATACCAACAATGCCCTCAATAATATAGAAGCAGTCGATAGAGATACGATCGCCATTACAACATACCATATCAAACAAAATATCAATGATCTTCTTGCTGATGTACTTAGTATCTCTGATAGTCTCACAACCATCGAGTTTAACAAACAACTCAATAATATCCTCAAAAAGTTTCAAGATGCACCGGGATTTATGGATGAGAGTCGTTATGATGAGTACTACTACTCTAAGAGTAATGACCCCATCACAATATCGATCAAACACAACTTGCTTGATTATAAGACTGCCCATACTATATTTACCAATATACTCACCTTCTTCTCTAAAAACCAGATGAAGGTACATCAAGCTATCTTACTTTCAAAGTATCAGATCACCACCTTTAACACCTATGTCAATGAATTTTCATCAGCACAACAGATCAATCCTACTTTAGCCTATATAGGACTCGATAGCGCTAAGGTTGTGATGATCCTCTTTATCCTCGTCAGTTTCTTGATCTTCAAGTATTTTCTTCTTTTTGTGACACAGTTTGTATTAGGGATTATCCTCAAAGATAAGTCAGATATAGAGTATGTCATCTTAAAGACCAAACGCATTTTCACCATGTTCACACTCTTTTTGATGTTTCATATCCTTCTTTTGATCTACTCTGGATTTATCCTCAGTGAACGTGCAGATCATTTCATCTCTATTATCTATGTCTTAATCATCGCTATCATGATCTATAGATTGATCAATACCTCCATCCATGTTATGAGCAAACATATGCAAAACCGCTTGCGTGTTCGTAATGAAGTGATCAACCTCTCACTTAAAGTAGCTAACATCTTTATCTTAAGTGTTGCGATCATGTTTATCCTCTCTATCATGGGTGTTAACATGACAGCCATCCTTTCAGGTCTTGGTATTGGTGGTGTGGCCGTTGCATTTGCGGCTAAAGATACCATTGCCAACTTTTTTGGTTCGATCTCTATCTTGTTAAGTGATCTTTTTGAACAAGGCGATTGGATTGAAGTCGATGGCTTTGAAGGGACCGTTGTAGAGTTGGGGCTTCGTGCTACTACCATCCGTACGTTTGACAACGCTTTGATTGCTATTCCTAACTTTAAACTGGCCGATAATGGGATCAAAAACTGGAGTAGACGTAGTGTAGGTCGCCGTATTCGTATGCATATTGGTGTGACCTATGGCTCTGACTTTGAAGATATTAAAAAAGCGATAGAGGATATCCGTCAGATGATCAAAGAGAACCCACTCATCATCTCTGACACAGTACAGTCTCGTTACTCACACTACTTGGTTAAAAACGAGGATCTAGAAGGGATTAAAAATACCTCTTTGATCTACTTGGATGAGTTTGGCGCCTCAAGTATCAATATCTTAATCTACTGTTTTTCTAAGTCTGTTGTTTGGAATGAGTGGTTAGAAGCGAAAGAGGATGTCATGTACAAGATCGCAGATATCTTAAAAGCAAATAATCTTGAGTTTGCCTTCCCTACCATGAGTATTCATCTTGAAAATAAAGATAGAGAGATCATTGATTAGGCGATATCGATTGCTTCATGATTTTGAAGCTCTTCTAAGATCTTAGAGTCCACTCTAATAGCTGACTCTAACACAACATTTTGAAGTTTAGAAACAATGTTAAGCTGTAAAGGACGGTTACCAGGATAACGACGTACCAGTTGGTGTAACTCCTCTAACAGTGCTGTACTCTTATCCATACGGATACGCAATTTCAGCATCTCAGGTGGCTTCTCAGCGATCTTTGTCTTGAACTTCTTAGACTCTTTTTTGACCTCATCAAGCGTAAAAATTTTAATCACAGAGATACGCGTAAACATCTCCGTATGGGTTACCTTGACCTTAAAGCCTACCGGCTTTTCAAGGTTCATCTCTTCAAGCTGATCGAGTTTATCACTAAAGAGCATCATCTCGATATTGCCATGAAAGTCCATAAGGTTCAAGATACCAAACTGGTTCCCTTTTTTAGAGATCTTCTTTTGGATCTCTTCGACTTTACCAATGAAGATCGCTGTTGAGCCATCTGCAATATTTTCGATCTCTGATGAGAGGGTGTAGTTAAGCTCGCTAATGCGTTCACGATACTCATCAAGAGGGTGACCAGAGACATAAAAGCCTAAGGTATCTTTCTCAAAATCAAGGATCTCTTTGAGTCCAAACTCTGCCTCATCTTTAAGTGTCAAGTCAACACGAGATATCTCTTCATCATCTCCAAAAAGACTACCTACCGCATTTTTCTTTGCTTGTGAAGCATCTTTGGCTTTTTGGATAATCTCTTCGATCTGTCCTAATATGGCACGACGCGAGAGACCAAAGGCATCAAATCCCCCTGACTTAGTAACAGATTCAAATACCCGCTTGTTGACCTTTTGAGGCTCAATGCGGTTGATAAAATCTTCCATGTCCAAGAACTCACCCTCTTGACGCATTTCAAGGATGGATTCTACTGCTGCTTCACCTACCCCTTTGATGGCACCTAGTCCAAAGAGGATAATATCTTGACCATCAACTTCGATCGCAGAAAACTCTAACTGTGACTTGTTGATATCTGGCGGAGAGAGGGTGATCTCCATACGCTTGACCTCATCGATATACTTGACTACTTTTTCAGTATTGTCTTTTTCAGAAGTTAGAAGTGCTGCCATAAACTCTTGTGGATAGTAGGTCTTTAACCATGCCGTTTGGAAAGTAACCATAGCGTAAGCCGCAGAGTGTGACTTGTTAAAACCGTACCCTGCAAACTTCTCAATCAAGTCAAATAGTTCAGAAGCGGTCTGGTAGTCAAGCCCCTGTTTTTGGGCACCTTCTGAGAACTCTTTGTTGTACTGCAACATGACATCGACTTTCTTCTTACCCATAGCACGACGTACAATGTCTGCTCCACCAAGACTAAAGCCACCAATATTTTGAACAATCTGCATAACCTGTTCTTGATAGACGATGACACCATAGGTTGGCTTGAGGATCTCCTCAAGAGCCTCAAATACGTAGACAATCTCTTGACGACCATGTTTACGTTCAATGAAGTCATCTAGCATCCCTGACTCCATTGGTCCTGGTCTGTACAGTGCCAAGACCGCAATAAGGTCTTCAAATGTTGATGGTTTCAGACGACGGTTAAGATCTTGCATTCCCGAACTCTCTATCTGGAACATACCCACTGTCTCACCTGACTGAATCACATCATAGACTTTTGAGTCATTTTCATCAATAGTATGCCAATCAACATCAACGTCATAACGTTTTTTGACTAACTTTACGGCTGCATCAATAACATCAAGGGTCTTCAGACCCAAGAAGTCAAACTTAATGAGATCAACATCTTCAAGGTAGTTCAGAGAGTACTGTGTTACAAAAGTGGTCTCGCCTGAAGGCTTATAGATGGGTGTCTTATACCAAAGTTCTTCATTAGAGATCACAACACCAGCAGCGTGCATCCCGGCATTACGTTTAAGACCTTCAAGCTTTTTAGCAAACTCCCAAACACGTGCGGCCTGAGGGTCCGTCTCAACCAGTTCGCGGATCTTAGGCTCTTTTTGAAAAGCTCCCTCTTTGTACTTGTCTGTCCCCTCTTTACCCTTACCATTAAGGGTAATACCCAACTCATCAGGAATAAGTTTGGCCATCTTGTCTGCTTGAGAGAGTGGTACATCTAAGACACGAGAGACATCACGAATGACCCCTTTAGCCAAGAGTGAACCAAAGGTGATAATCTGCGCTACTTGGTTACGACCATACTTCTCAACAACATAGTCGATCACCTCACCACGACGAGCCTGCATGAAGTCCATATCAATATCGGGCATTGATACACGCTCTGGATTCAAGAAACGCTCAAATAGTAAGTCATACTTCATGGGATCAATATCGGTAATATCTAAGGAGTAAGCCACCAATGAACCTGCAGCAGAACCACGACCTGGCCCAACAGCTACACCCATATTTTTGGCCTCTTTTACAAAGTCCCATACAATGAGCATATAACCCGGAAACTTCATAGAGTTAATGATATCCATCTCAAAGATCAAACGTTCTTTATACTCTTCATGACGCTCTTGAGGAACATACTTTAGACGATTTTTAAGACCAACTTCACAACGATAGATGAAGTATTCAGCATCTACTTTATCAGCAGCACTCAGCCACTTTTTATGATCATCTTTAGAAGCCTCTTCAAGAAGTGCTGGATCATCTTCTGCTTGAATATCTAACCCCTCTTTTTTAGCATACTCAGGCGTAAACTTAAAGTTAGGGGGGATCGGATCACCTAAGTCAAGCTCTAGTTGACACTTCTCAACGATCTCTTGGGTATGTTCTAGTGCTTCAGGTATATCAGCAAATAGCCGTGCCATCTGCTCTGGAGATTTTAGGTAAAACTCATGTACAGAGTGACGCATACGGTTAGGATCATCATAAAGCTTATTCATCCCAATACACATAAATGCCTCATGATACTGTGCATCACCTGCATAGGTGTAGTGAGTATCATTAGTCGCAACGATCTTGATATCACACTCTTTGGAGAGCTTAAGTACCTGCTCATCAATATAGAGTTGATCACCAATACCATGACGCATTAACTCTAAGTAGAAGTCATCACCAAAGATCTCTTTATACTCCATAGCTACACGCTTCGCACCTTCATACCCTTCAGCTCCATTACGTACATTTCTCTGGTTAGAGAGGTTTAGGTGCCAGTTGACTTCACCTTGAAGACAAGCCGAACTACAGATCAACCCTTCAGAGTGTTCACGAAGCTCATTTTTGTTGATACGTGGAAAGTAGTAAAAGCCATCGATGTAAGCTTTTGAGCTCAGGTACATCAGGTTTTCATACCCTTTTTTATTTTTGGCATAGAGACAAATATGAAAACGTTGTTTGGTACTTTTATCATCCATAGTCTCACCATTATGGATGTAGCCTTCCATCCCAATGATTGGCTTGATGCCTGCTGCTTTCATCTGGTGCCAAAAGTCTATGGCACCAAACATATTTCCATGATCTGTCATAGCCACTGAGGTCATGCCTAGTTCTTTGACACGATCAACAAGGTTTGAGATCTTATTTGCTCCATCAAGAAGGGAGTATTCGGTGTGTAGATGTAAGTGGGTAAAAGGCTGTACGCTCATCTAAGATCCTGAAAATTATTAGTGGTAGATTATACTCTTTGGAAGTTAAAATGGGCTGTATTTTCAGGAATTTATAGGCGTAAAAATCTCCATCTATGAAGAGTAAATTCAACCTAAACGCAAGATGCGCTATAATCGCGTCTATAATTAACAAGAGGATGCTCTGTGTACTTTCATAAATCAAACCGTTTTAATCTGGTCTATCTCTTTATGGCCACCTTTATCTTTATCTCATTTATCTCTAGAACGATCCTACTGACCTACTCATTTTCACATGTTAGCCTAGGTTTTACAGACCTACTCAAAGTCTATGGTATTGGTCTGTTTTATGACTTTGTGGCGGTGAGTTACTACATCATCCCTTTTGTCATCTACCTTATCTTAGTGCCTAACAAGATCTTCAACTCTAAAGCACATAAGCTAGCAGCTACAGGTATCTTCTTTGGTTTTATCTATGCTATTGTCTTTAATGGTTTTAGTGAGTGGTTCTTCTGGGAAGAGTTTGGAAAGCGTTTTAACTTTATCGCGGTGGACTACCTTGTCTACACCACAGAAGTGATCAACAATATTCTTGAATCTTACCCTGTACCACTACTGTTGCTTGTTGTCTTACTTTTAACAGCAGCACTCTTTACTTTTTATATGAAAAAAACACAAGCGTTACACTCAACCTTTAGCGATGAAAAAGGGTTTAGAGCACGTCTTAAAGAGGGTCTTATCCTTCTACTTTTACCCGTGCTTTTCTTTAACCTACTCGATCAACAGAACCTCACATCTGCTTCTAACAACAAATTTAACGCCGAACTCTCTAAAAATGGCCTCTACTCACTCTTCTCTGCATTTAGAAACAACACCCTTGATTATGATGACTTTTATAAAACTAAAGAGATTGACACTGTTTTAACGCACCTACGTGAACTACAGACCAATCAAACAACACAGTTCACCACTGATGACATTAAAAATATCACACGTCACTATAGCGCTAATGGTGAAGAAAAACGCTATAACGTGATGTTGATCATGATTGAGAGTCTTAGTGCTTCTTACATGGATATCTATGGTAATAACAAGAACCTTACCCCTGCTATGGATGGATACATGAGAGAGTCTCTCTTTTTCAACAACCTATATGCTACGGGAACACGTACTGTACGTGGTATGGAAGCGGTCACACTCTCCATCCCCCCAACACCGGGTCGTAGTATTGTCAAGCGCCCTGACAACCATAACCTCTCATCAGTTGGTTTTGTCTTCAAGGACAAAGGATATGACAACAAGTTTATCTATGGTGGACATGGTTACTTTGATAACATGAATGAGTTTTTCTCTGGTAACGGTTTTAATATCGTTGATCGTAATAACTTCTCTGAAGATGAGATCAAGTTTGCTAATGTTTGGGGTGTTTGTGATGAAGACCTGTTTGACAAAGCGATCAAAGAGGCTGATAAATCATTTGAGAACAAGCAGCCTTTCTTTAACTTTGTGATGACAACATCAAACCACCGCCCTTTCACCTTCCCTAAAGATGGTATGACACAACCAGAGCGTGAAGGCCGTGACAGTGGTGTTAACTACACAGACTACGCAGTTAAAAAGTTGATTGAAGCAGCATCAAAAAAGCCCTGGTTTGACAACACTCTTTTTGTCATCGTAGCCGATCATAACGGAGGAAGTTCAGGAGAGGTTGATGTACCACTGTTTCGTTACATCATTCCTGCATTTATCTACGCACCAAAGATCATAGAGCCACAAGTGGTCTCCAAACTCTCATCACAGATTGACCTGATGCCAACAGTGATGACACTAATGAACTGGGACTACAAAGCCAAGTTTTATGGTAACAACATCTTAGCACCAGACTTTAAAGAGCAAGCCTTTGTCGGAAACTACCAAAAACTAGGCTACTACCGAGACAATCGTCTGACAATCCTCTCTGCAGATGAGAGTGTTAAATCTTTAGAGATCGAATCACTTAAGCTCAACAGCGTCAAGTACAAAGACATTGCAGATAATGAAGATGATATCAACAACGCCATCACCTACTACCAAAGTGCCAGTTACTTGTACAAAAACAATCTGACAAGACATACAGCTAAGTAGCAGCGTTGAGCATCATTCTCACCACGCTTAACTCGCGTTACACCCACACAGCGATTGCCCTTCGCTACCTCTATGCCAATATGCAAGAGCTTCAAGAGACCACTGAGATCTTGGAGTTTAGCATCAATGACAATATCCAAAGCATTGCTGAATCAATCCTAGCAAAGAGCCCCCGTATCGTTGGTATCTCTGTCTACATCTGGAATGCAACAGAGGTACATCAACTCATTGAGATCATCAAAAAGATCGCACCCACTTGCCAGATCGTTATTGGAGGCCCAGAAGCTGCTCATATGCCCCATCGTGTTGACTTCTCTCAAGCTGACTTTGTGATCAAAGGTGAAGGTGATATTGCCTTCTATAAACTCTGTAAAGAGATCTTCTCAAACACAGCACCTCAAGAGA
>Ga0256826_1000082_pt1 | contig 45877 bp, 54 predicted proteins | sample CV79metaG_FD_185975 | JGI IMG/M metagenome (GOLD analysis project Ga0256826, IMG submission 185975) | Hydrothermal vent microbial communities from East Pacific Rise, Pacific Ocean - CV79 | ecosystem: Environmental > Aquatic > Marine > Hydrothermal vents | place: Pacific Ocean: East Pacific Rise...
CTTTGTATGTTTCACGCTTATTTAGTTTATTGTCCATAGGTAAATTATAGCATATAATAATCTTGGAAAATGATGTTGATAACTATAGAACCGGATAGATAGGGTATTGATAAAGGCAAAGGGATATTATTAGTAGATGAAGTTGTACTAGTAAATGGTAAAGATATTATTGCTGTAATTAAATGTAAAGTATTGAAATAATCATCATAAGAATGGCTGCATATAGGCAGTCACTCTTAATGATTCAAGCTAAAAAAAGTAAATAAGTCTAAACCTAGATCCCCCATCCGCGTTTTGTCCATTTTAACTCCGCGATTGACAATCTTGAAGAGAAAGCATTTTAACATTGAAAATCGAATACTCAAAGCTTATGATGCAAAGAACAGAGCGTTCTACACCACATATCTCAACGATAAGCTCTTAACAGATGAGTACCTACATTAGGCTGCATCACTTAAAACCTGATGATTATGTACTAGTATACAAGAATAGACCTCTAGAGAAGAAAACTCTCCATAGATTCACTTATCCCATTTATAAAAAATTATTTAACTATAACTTACTAGACTCAGATGAAAAACATAAAGCATGTAATCACACTCTACGACATACCTTTGCTACCATGCTGTAATGCATAACAGTGTATTTTTAGTACAGAAACTGTTGAACCATAAAGATATCAACCAGACTTTGAGATATACAAAAGTAGAGAATGACAAAAAGGCTGAGTCTGTTGCGAAGATGTTTAAAGTGCTATAATGATTTAATGAAAAAAACAATTGACAAACTTGCTTTGTGGGCAAGTAGAAATTCATATATAAAATCAGTATATATATTCGGAAGTAGGGCGAGAAAAGACTTTAAAATTGATAGTGACTTAGATATAGCATTAGAAATATTTAAATTACCAAATGATGATACTACTCTTACAACTTGGATAGGGGAACGTAGAAAATGGACTTTGCAACTTGAAGCTATTCTGCCTTATAAAGTAGATTTAAATTTATTAGATTTTTCAGAGGATTCTTCTAATGTCTTAAATGGTGTAAAGAATGATGGTAAATTAGTTTATAAATTTTTTGAAAAGGCTTAACAATTATGATGGAAAATGATAATATAAAGATATTAGCAAATGGTAAATTAGATGAACAGTGGATAAAGTATGATAGTGATATTATATTTTACATGGAAAGAATAGAAATAGAAAGTACTTTTAACTTCGATGAAGATGATGAAGACTTAAGAGAGTATCAAAATATATATGGGAAACTTAAAACATTAAATAAATCGTATTACTTAGAAGATGAAAAAAAATCAAATAAAGAAAAATTAGCAATAAAATCATTTGAGACTTATAAAACGATAGAAATAACACTAATGGAAGCAGAGACTCAACAAAAAGATATACCAATTAAGTTTGAAGAATATGATAAAGTATTATTCATTTCAGTTGAACTACCAAAAACTATATTTAAATCAATGTTAAAGCAGATGTATGGCAATAATATAAATATATCTTTACATGTAGACTTTAATAATTGTTATTATGATTCTTATGCACCAGAAATATTTGATATGTATATAGGAGATGACAAAGGGATAGTTAATTCAATAGAAATAAATTCTAAGATGTATAAGAAAAAGAGTTAATTATTTTAGAGCTTATTGTGAAAATTCTTTAGATAATAAATGGTATTCACTAAACCATTTATCAAGTTTTATTGTTGCATAATCGTAAGGATACTCACTCTTCGAATGAACATTTTTTGGTTTTTGATAATCTAGATATTCTTCAAGTATACTCGAAATATCTTGATGATTATTAAGTATATTTTTAATTATTTCATCTTTTTTACAGGGAATATAAAACTTTATTTTTTCAAAAATACTTAAAGACTCTAATATCTTTTCTTTAATGATAGTATTATTTGAAGAATGACTTTCTTTTATTTTGTTTAATAAGTCTACATTACTTTTTGTAGTGAAATCCCAATATGATATTGCTTGAAATGATTTATCAATATCACCATTATAATAATTGTGAATTCCATTTATTATGATATCTTCTAGTTGTTGAGTTTGATGATAACCTAGAACCTCTTTTATTCTACCTAAGTTTTTCCAACCTGTATTTTCAGCATCTATAAAGTATCTAATAAAATATTCATCATTATTATCCACATAGCTATCGAGTTGTAATAATACTTTGCAAATCCATCCCGAAGTAAAATCATGATAATTGTGAATTAGTTTTATATACTTAATGATAAGTATATATACTTTTTGTTCAAAAACAGAGTTAGTTAATTTTTCTTCTACCTTTTTGAGGATATCCTCTTTTATTTTTGAAATATTAAATGGTCTATTTAAACTTTTACCTAAACTTTCTACTCTATCTATTTCTGATACTAATATTAGTAAGTCATTGATTGTTGTGCTTTTCTTTTTCATCAGAAATAGAGTGTTAAGTAAATAATCATCTTCCATATCTAATGCGATAATAGTTATATCATTTTGAAGGATATCAACTTCTGTTGATGAAAGTCCAATTTCTGCTATAGAAAGGGGATAATTTGTTTTTGAGTCAATTAATAAACTATTTAATTGTAATTTCATCACTATTATATTTCTAATGAAATCTTGTGTGTTTTTTGCTATATTACAAAGCGTATCATCAACTTCTAATACACCATTATCCATTGAATGTTGTGTATAACTTCCATCGGGTCTTTTTTTTCTATCACAATCCATAATATAAATCCTTTATTCCTAAAACCCACTAAGAAACATCATCAAAAAGTGGCTGCATATAGGCAGCCACTCTCAACGATTCCCTCTAAAAAAGAATAACCTACATTCCTAAATAAGAATGTAACACCTTAGGAATATCTATACTTCCATCTTCATTTTGTCCATTTTCCATAATAGCAACAAGAGTTCTACCAACAGCTAGAGAACTACCGTTAAGAGTATTTACAAACTCATTTTTCTTACCATTTTTGTAACGGATTTTAGCTCGTCTTGCTTGGAACTCTCTTGTGTTTGAGATAGAAGAGATTTCGCGGTAAGTGTTCTGTCCTGGTAACCATACCTCTAAATCTGTAGTATATGCAGCACCGAAGCCTAAGTCACCTGTACATAAGTTTACAAGTCTGTGAGGGAGTTCTAGTGCTGTGAGTAAGTCAGATGCACAATTAACCATCTCAACAAAAACTTCTTCACTTTTTTCAGGTGTAGTCATAGCAACGAGTTCAACTTTATGAAACTGGTGTTGTCTTATCATACCTCTTGTATCACGTCCAGCAGCTCCTGCTTCTTTACGAAAACATGAAGTGTATGCAGTCATCTTTTTAGGTAACTCTTCGGCTGTTAGTATCTCATCAGCATAAAGATTAGTTACTGGTACTTCAGCGGTTGGGATGAGGAAAAGGTCAAGTCCATCCATCTTGTATAAGTCGTCTTCAAACTTAGGAAGTTGCCCTGTTCCCTCAAGTGATTGACGGTTTACAAGTGCTGGAACACTTACTTCCTCAAAGCCTCTTTCACGGTTGAAGTCAAGCATGAAGTTTATAAGTGCACGCTCTAGTCTCGCACCCATTCCAAAACTTACTGAAAATCTTGAAGTCGCTAGTTTTACACCGCGTTCAAAATCTATCCAGCCATTTTCTTCTGCAAGTTCCCAATGCTCTTTAGGAGTAAAAGAGAACTCTTTAGGAGTAAGTACTTTTTTTATCTCTATGTTGTCATTTTCATCTGCACCATCTGGTACTGTGTCATCTGGCATATTTGGTACTGTCATCGCTAAAGATTCTAATGCTACTTGTGCTTCGCGTTGTACTTCAAGTGCTGCATCAACTTTGAGGTTGTTAGCTTCTATGCGAGCTTTTAACTCGTTTATATCTTTACCTTCGCGTTTATAAACACCAAACTCTTTACTCATTGCATTTCTTGCAGCCTGGTATGTCTCAAACTCTGCCTTAGCAGCTTTAAGTACTTCAAACTTCTCTTTGAGTGTTGCTAAGAGTTCACTGCTCACACCTTTACGAGTTAGTTTAGCACTTACTCCATCAAAATCTTTTTGTAATAATTTTAAATCTATCATAGTTGTTAATTTCCTTTATAGTTATACTAATATATCTTTTGCTATTTGAAACTGATTTGCAGTCATGAGGTGTATCTTTGGGTGGAGTGCCTTGATATCTTCAAAGAGCTCTTTACTAAGTTCAAATCCAACCTTATACTCTTCCTCTACACTTTTTTCATGGGCTAAACGCAGCCTCTCTATCCAAATGTCTGGAACATTTATACCCGGAACATGAGCTGAGAGAAACTGTGCGGTTCTAAGTTTAGTTATAGGAAATATACCAAAAATAAGTTCAGCTTTTTTCTTTTCAGGACAGCACTCTTTATTAGCATTTTCTTTCATTTCTAAAAGTATTTTTGCACTTTCTAAATCATATACTGGTTGTGTTATGATACCTAGTGCACCGTGTTTTATTTTCTTTTGTATCTTCTTTTGAAGTGTTTTTGGGTTTTTCGCATAGGAGTTTACAACTGCAAAAGGGTAGAGTGGTTTAGGTTCTACGGCTAATGGTTTTCCTGCATAGTTCATCCCCGAGTTAAACGCAGAGATAATGTCTAAAAGAAGTGTCGAGTCACCTTCAAAAACACCTTTTGCACGTGGTTGATCACTCATAGTTGCAGGGTCACCGGTAAGTGCTAGTATGGCTCTTATATCTACCTCATTCGCACCGAGTAGGTCAGATTGTAAGGCTATTTTGTTCCGATCTCTCATACTCATAGTAGCAATAACGGGTTTGTTAAATCTATCTTGGAGCATTTTTGCTGCAAAAAGTGCATTGTATTTTAGTTTTGCGAGTGGATTGTCTGTTGTTGAAAATCCGTCTACATATTTGTCTAGTTCTAACGCAGCTATTTTCTCTATGGTCGGAGTAAAAACAGGAGAGTGTCCCGGCGTCGTTTCAAGAGTGATATATGTGTCATTATTTAGTTTTTCTAGTAGCGTATCAAACAAATAAAAGTCCTCTTTAGTTATAATGCCCTTATTATAACAAAAGAGAGTAAGTATGAGTTTAAAACTTGCAGTATTTGACTTCGATTCTACACTTATGGATGGGGAAACTATTGATTTTTTCGCAGACGAGTTAGGAATAGGTGAAGAGGTTGCTCGCATAACAGAAGAGGCTATGAGTGGAAGACTTGATTTTTTTGAGTCACTGCAGCAGAGAGTAGGACTACTAAAAGGTCTAGATTTTTCTGTTGTTGAGAAGATTAGTCAAAATCTTCCATATATGCCAGGTGCAAAAGAGACTATAGCCGCTCTAAAAGCAAAAGGTTTAACAGTTGTATGTTTTAGTGGTGGTTTCAGGACGGCTACAGGATTTGCAAAAGATATTCTAGGTTACGATGCAGACTTTTCAAATGTTCTGCATGAGAGAGATGGAATACTTACAGGTCTTGTAGGTGGAGATATGATGTTTTCACACTCTAAAGGCGATATGCTCGTGCGTTTACAAAACATCTTAGGTGTAACTGCTGCAGAGACATTAGTCTGTGGCGATGGAGCAAATGATCTGAGTATGTTTAAACATGCTGGGACAAGAGTTGCATTTTGTGCACGTCCTGTTTTAGAAGCCCAAGCGAACATAATAATAAAAGAGAAAGATTTAACTTTAATATTGGAGAATATATAAATGCTAGAAAGTACAGTGTGGAGACAATACCACAATAACAATGATTTTAGAGAGCGTTTAGCTGAGTGCTGTGTTTTAGATAGCATAGACTTAATAGAAGATGACAAAGACCTATATGGTGTTATGAAAGCAAAGCTTACAAAGAAAGAGTTAAAACTTTTTGCTATGGATAGTGCAGACATTTCAGATACAAAGTTAAAAGAAGAATTCTCTTATGATGATGCATCTCTAGAAAAAGCGAAGTTCAAACTCTATAAAAAACTCAAACAAGATAAAACAAGACTAGAGTTTAGAGAATCTTCAAGAAACTAAAAGACGTAACAAAAGAAACTTGAAACTTAAAATTTTAATATCAATTCCTACAATTAATCTGTTATTTATATAATTAGTTGTAGGATATCACAGACTTATAACAAAACAAGGAATACAAATGAAAAAAACAACTTCATTATTACTAGCTGCAATGGTTGCAGGGTCAGTATTTGCAACAGGTGCAATGGCTGATGCTAAAAAAGGTCAAAAGTTCTATCTTAAGAAACTAAAAGTTTGTAAAAAAGATGGTCTTAAAAATGGTGCAGTTTTCGCAACTAAGCATTCACGTCAAGAATGGGCTTCTATAAAAGATAGCGGTAAGGTTCAAGATGAGTGGAAAACTATTTGTCCACATGGTGAAAAGAAAATTAAAAAAATGAAAGAAAAAGATATTAATAACTTATACGATTTTGTATGGAAATATGCATCTGATGGTGAAGTTCCATCTTGTGGTTAATCCCACAATTTCTTAACTAGACTCTTTTTAGAGTTTAGTTTTTCTACTTGAATTACCTTTTCTTCTTCCCCAAACTACTTCAATATTATTTTAAATGAAACTCTTCTAGATCGCTTTTTGTACTCAATATCATTAAACATTATATTTTTACTATATGCATTTCCACTACCCTCAAGAACTTTAGTAAGCCATATTTGCATTGGTTTATCTTGCTTTTTAAAGATATAGCTTATTGTTTCGTAAGAACGATTTAGTGAAAGTTTTTCGTTGTTGAGGTATCTTTTCTCAAAACCGACCTTACCCCATTCGCTAGAAGTATGACCATTGACTGTTACTTTTGCTATCTCTTCTTTATATTTGTATAAAAATGGAAGAAGTTTTTCAGAGAGTGTTGCTAAAAAGAGTTTTTGTTTTTTTGTGAGTTTATACTCACCTATTTGAAAGTAGAGACTTTTATCTATGATATTTATAGTTAAATCTTTACGAATCTCGATCTGTTTCTCTTTTATTTCATTTTTAAGGAGATAGATGAGTTTTTCATAGAAGCTATTACTTGTAAGCGCAACTTGAGCCATAGAAGCATCAGAGTTTAGCTTTGTAATCCACATATTAGTCTCTTGTGATTTACTATCAGTATGAACACCTGCAACTGCAGCTTGAGAATTATGCATAATAGTTACAGCATTAAATAGGTCATAGTTTTCCTCCCCATAATGCTCTTGGTTTAAAAGTTGTAAATTTGAATCTAGAATCATAGCTAATCCATCTGTATTATAGCTATCTTTGACATACCCGACAGCGATAAATTTTCCGTTTGAATACTCTTTGATATCATTTATTTCACTTGGGTAAGTAGTAAATATCTCTTTATCAAGTAAAATATTTTGGTACAGATCAAATTTTATAAGTCGTATATGCTCTTTTTGCATTTCATTGTATTGAGTTAGAACTGCTACAAAGTTATTATCTTTGAGTCGAATAATCTTCTTAGGAATGACAGTGTTATCGTTATTTCCTTTTTCTTGATAATGTTTTAGCCATACTCTATTTCCATTTTCAGTGATTCTCATTAGGTTGACATCTCTGTTTATCTTGTACGAAGTAGTACTTATGACCATTATAGAACCATCTTGTGCTTCAACTGCATCTATTCCACTGTCATCATGCTCTGTACCATACTTCTTGCTCCAAAGTATCTGGCCATGTTTATTAAAACGTGTTAAAAATATATCACTATTACCAAGACCAGTATTAAACATATTGTCGTGTACACAACGGGATGTTATTGATGATCCAACGGCTAAAACACCTCCATCACTTAAGAGAATTAGGTTACTCATTCTGTCGTAGTTTTTAGTGCCAAATGTTTTTGTAAAGATTATGTTTGCATTAGCATCTAGTTTAAGAACGAGAAGTGATCCATCGAGTGTATAGCCTCCAACAAAGTAACCATTAGTAGGTGTCTTTACAATAGCTATCGCTTCATTAAACTTAGAGAGGTTTGAGATTTTGTTTAAGATTATGTTCGCTGTCGCATCAACTTTTAAAAGGTGCATCTGTGAACCATAAGAGGCAGATATACTACTGAGATAGTCAAAAGCATTTGTGTAAGAGCGCTGGGAAGAAGAACTTTTTTTATACTCTCTCGAAAAACCTATTGCTGTTATCGTTCTATCGTAATCTTGAGTAATATCAAAGAGAGCAGCATTAAATGGTTTATGCACTATGACTGAGTAATCAGACATCTTAGCATAGAGTGAGATTGCAAGTGTGAGGATAAAGACGATAATTAGTTTCATATGGATTACTTTTTACTTTATAGTAGCAAATAATATTCCTAAATGATGAAAAAAAGTGGTATGGGAAAATAAGCCCCAGAAAAGGGACTTAAAGAAGACCTATTTAAGGTTTTCGAATGGAGCAGTTACAACTGTTTTACGAGTTACTGTGTAAGGAACAAGTGCTGCTGCACGAGCTCTTTTAATTACTACAGCTATCATATCTTGGTGACGTTTACAGTTACCAGTTAAACGACGTGGCATAATTTTGTATCTCTCTGAAAGTGAGAAACGTAATGCACCAGCATCTTTATAATCCATGAAGTCTACTTTTGCTTCACAGTATTTACAATATCTTTTTTTATATTTTCTTTTTTCTGCCATGTTATTACCTTTGTTATCTATTTTTTTCTAAAATGGAATTTCATCTTCGTCTATATCATAGCTTGGAACTGAGTCTGCACTTGGCATTTGACGACTCTGTTGCTGTGCCTGGTTACTTTGTGCACCTTGGCTCTGCTGTTGCTGATAACCCTGTTGTGGTTGTTGCTGTTGCACTGCTGGTTTTTGGTAACTTTGTTGTTGTGGCTGTTGGTAACTTTGCGCTTGGCCTTGAGCCGGAGCGTTGTATCCACCACCTTTGTTACTATCTGCTGGAGCATTTGAAGGAGCATTGTATCCGCCGCCACCCTGGTTGTCTCCTTTAGAATCTAACATTTGCATTGTTTCAACTGTAACAGAGTGTTTAGAACGTTTCTGTCCATTTTGGTCTACCCATTGGTCAAGTTTTAATCTACCTTCTACAAGAATTTTACTTCCCTTTCTAAGGTATTGGTTAGCAACTTCAGCACTTCTTCCGAAAAATGTAATATCTACAAAACATACTTCCTCTTTCTTTTCACCATTTGTAGTGAATTTACGAGTAGTTGCGATAGCTGTGTTAGCAATGGCTAAGCCACCACTTTGAGCATATCTAAGTTCGATATCGCGTGTTAAGTTACCAACTAAAATTATTTTATTGAACATAGGTTTTCCTTAATTGTTAAGTCTATTGACTACTCAGCTGCTGCTTCAGTTGCTACTGGAGCTTCTGCTTCTACTGCCGCTGGTGCTTCTTCCACTGCTGGAGTTTCAACTACAGGAGTTTCAACTTTTGCTGGAGCTTCTGCAGCTTTTTTAGCTTTTTCAACCATTCCGTTAAATGCCGCTATTTCACGATTTGTATCGTATTTAATAGTTACAAAACGAAGTAAATCTTCGTTAATACGGAAACGTCTTTCAATTTCAGTAATTGCTGATGGAGCAATTGATGAATAGATAACATGGTAGTAACCACGTTCGTTTTTGTCAATAGGGTAAGCTAATTTTCTCATTCCCATTGGTGTTGTCGCAGCGATTTGCCCACCGTTTGAAGTAATAACTTCTTCGATTGCTTTAACGCTAGCTTGAATTTCTTCTGCTGTTAATGTAGGTTTTACGATTACTAAGTTTTCGTAGTTTCTCATATAGTATGATCTCCTCTTGGTATTTGCCTAAATGGCGTTTGATTCCCCCTCGGATAAAGCAAAATAATGCTTGAATATAATATCACGATTGATATTACAAAGAGAAAGGAATTGGGATTATACAAGAAAAATACTTAAAAAGTTATTATTAGATCTCTTTTTGTAAGATATACTCTATCCAGCACCCCTTGTATAAGCTGCTGTTTCCTCTTTTTTCATGGATGTAATATTTATTGCCTTTTGTGGCTTCTATTGCTTGAGTAATTGTATCGTATGTGTCATAACTAATATTATTTATATCTTTAGAAAGAGTATAAATAGTTTTTTCACTTTCTATTTTATTATCAGTTTTGAATATTTTTGTAAAAAGACTTTTGAGTTTACTAAGCAATATTATTTTTTCCTGTTGTTATATAAGTTAATTTTATCTAAAGATATTTAAAACAAACTTTATTTAACTACTGCTCTGTTGATAATATTATGTCTGTGTGCAATAAAAATGCTAAATTAATATTTAAGAGGGTATAGTTTCGAAAATTCACATAAAGATATAAATTAAAAATGGCCAGAAAAAAGAAAACAAAGACAAATAAAAGTAGCTCAAAACTATTAACATATATAGCATGGAGTTTAGCTCTTGTTGCACTCACACTAAGTAGTTTACTTGTAGGGTACTACATAGGCTTTGATTCTGGAAAAAAAAGTGCTCATAAGAAACTAGAACAAGTTAAAAATAGACATCTCATAGAACTTAAAAAAATCGAAAAGTCTGTAAAGAAGAGCAGTGTGAATACAAGGCTAAAAGAGGTACTGAAAAAAGAAGTTAAAACTAAACAGTATGTTTCAGCTGTACATGAGTTAGATGGCAAATCACTTGCAAATATTCCTAAAATGGCGAAGCGTGAAAAAAAGATTTCTTCTAATAGACCTCGTTTAGCAATAATTATTGATGATGTTGGTACATCTTCACAAGTAAAAGCAATAAAAAGTTTAAATCTCCCTCTCACGATGTCCTTTTTACCTCCAAGTCATGCTCGCCCAAATACACCTAAACTAGCTAGTCATGAAAATTTTTATATGGTTCACTTACCTATGGAAGCTCAAAACTGGAGTGCAGAAGAACCTAATACACTTCGTATTCACGACACACAAAGAACTGTATCGGCAAGAATTTCTGAGATTAAAAAGCTTTTTCCCAAAGTAGCATATGTTAATAATCATACAGGTAGTAAATTTACTTCTAATGAAGTTGCAATGAATAGACTAATCTTTGCTCTTAATGCAAATAAAATCCATTTTATAGATAGTAGAACTACAGCTGAGACTAAAGCACCTAAGGTAATGAAGAATTTTGGTTTTAAGTATGTCTCTCGTGATGTTTTTTTAGATCATCATATGGATAAAAAATATGTATTAGGCCAGATAAAACAAGCGATAAAAGTAGCGAAAATCCATGGAACAGCAATAGCTATAGGACACCCTCACAAAAATACACTTCAAGCTCTCTATGAGTCAAAAGAGTTACTTAAAGATGTGGAGTTAGTCTATATAAATAGACTTTAATTGTATGCAAACTCAAGAGATTAACTTCCATATTTTAGAGTTGAATAGTATGAAAAAGTACCCAAAACTTCTCTACTATAAAGGAAACACTTCTCTTCTTAATCGAAAAAAGATAGCTATTGTTGGTAGTCGCAAACCAAATCAATATGCAAGAGCAAAAACAGAGGAGCTAGCCCGAAAACTCTCAAATGCTGGAATATGTATAGTCAGTGGTGGTGCATTAGGTGTTGATGCTGTAGCACATAGTGGTGCAGGAACTAACAATACTATAGTTATTGCGGCTACAGGCTTAGATAAACGCTATCCAACTATAAATGCATCACTTATAGCTGAAGTTGAAGAGAAGGGTTTAGTGCTGAGTCAGTTTGCAAATAAAACACCCTCTACAAAATACAACTTTGTAATTAGAAATGAAGTAGTAGTCGCACTTGGAGATGTTTTAATAGTAACTTATGCTGATTTAAACTCAGGCACTATGCGAAGTGTAGAGTTCGCCTTGAAAATGAAAAAGAAAATTTATGTTTTAGCACATAGAATAGGTGAAAGTGAAGCCACAAACAGACTTCTTCAAGATGCAAAAGCTGAAGCTATTTACGACATAGATGATTTTGTTAAAAAATTTACTAATGTAACTGTTATTAAAGAGAAAAAAAGTGATGATTTTTTAAAATTTTGCCAAACAAATCCTTCTTATGATGAGGCCCTTGCAAAGTATCCAACAAGAATTTTTGAAGCTGAACTCGGTGGCGAAATAGAGATAAAAAATGGACTTGTAAATTTACTTTAATTATTAAATTATGAGCATTGCATCGCCGTAAGAGTAAAAACGATACTCCTCTTTTATAGCTTCAGCATATAATTCCTGTGTTTTATCAAGCCCTACAAAAGATGCAACTAACATAAGTAGTGTAGATTTTGGAAGATGAAAGTTTGTTAGTAAATAGTTTACACGACTAGGTTTGTTATTTGGGTGGAGAAAAAGATTTGCTTCGCCACTTTGTATTTTTCCATGTTTATCGTAAAACTCTACAGTTCTTGTAGATGTTGTTCCTATACTTAAGATAGGAGTAGCACTGTCTAATATCTCTTTAGCTGCGTTTGATATGTCATAGTACTCTGAATGCATCGGGTGCTCTGTTATTATCTCTGCATCTACAGGTTTAAAAGTACCGCTTCCTACATGAAGTGTCACATATGCATGCTTATGCTTTTTACAGATTCGCGCATGTTGCTCATCTGTAAAGTGTAGAGATGCAGTAGGTGCTGCAACGGCACCTTCTTCTTTAGCAAATACAGTTTGGTACTCATTAGCATCCTCTTCATTATCTTCCCTCTGTATATAGGGCGGTAGCGGTATATGCCCTATTTTATCGATTATAGGAAGTAACTCTTCAAAACGCAGAAGTCTATCATTTTGTAGGAAGTGCACTATCCGACTTCCATCTTCTCTCAGTTGTATAACTTTTGCACTGAGGTTTTCATCAAAGTTAATCACTGTTGCAACTTTAACTTTACCTCTAATATAAACATTTATATCATTTGCATTTAATGCTCTGTTTATGAGTAGTTCTATTTTCCCACCACTTGATTTAAAACCAAAGAGTCTTGCTTTTATAACCTTGGTATCATTAAAAATGAGTGCTGTATTTGATGGAATATACTTCTCGAAATTGTAAAAGTAGTCATGAGTAATAGTGTCAGTCTCTCTCTCGTATATTAAGAGCTTAGCATGGTCACGAGGAGAAGCTGGATGAGTCGCTATAAGCGCCTCGGGGAGAGTGAAGTCATAGCTTTGTGTTAGTAACTCTTTTGGTGTATTCATAGGAGACTATTTTGTTTCTTCTAGTTTATCCATATCTATAAGGATCTCTTCTTCCTCGTCCTCTGCATCATCTTCGTCATCATCCTCTTCGTCTTCAGCAGGATTAACTGCCTTAACAATAAGAATAGAGAGACCATAGAGAATGATTAATGGACCGGCCATAAGAAGCTGCGTTAAAACATCTGGTGGTGTGAGAAGAGCTGCAACTATAAAAATGATTACAATAGCATATTTGAAAAATGCCATCATCTGTTTGTCGTTAACTAGTCCTAAAAGTGCTAAGAAATAAGCAAAAACTGGAAGTTGAAAGGCAAGTCCAAATCCGAACATAATCTTCGTGAAAAAGCCTACATAATCTTCGATGTTAATGAGTGGTGTGAACTTGAAGCTACCAAAGGTGATGAGAAAGTCAAATCCAAAAGGAGTTACTACATAGTAAGCAAAAAGTACACCGATAGCGAACATGGTAGTGCCACCTGCAACAAAAGGTATAACCATTTTTTTCTCATTAGCATAAAGACCAGGTGCTATAAATGCCCATATTTGAGAAAGTATTATAGGCAGTGCTCCCATAATAGCCGCAAAAAATGAAACTTTAAGTGCTACAAAAAATGCACCACCAACTTGAGATGTTGTTATCATCCCATCTGCTGCATGAACAGACTTCTTCCCTACTTCAATAAGGGCAGTATTGAGAGGCTCAACCATCCAGTTAAGGATAGGTTCATGAAAGAAGAACATTACAAAAAACATAACTATAAGACTCCCGATGGAGATACTAAGTCTTTTTCGAAGTTCTACTAGGTGAGGGCGTAATTCATCAAACATCTTTTATCTCTTCCTCTTTTTTCTTCTTTTTAAAAGTTACTTCTTGAACTTCTTTTGGTGCTGTATTTATAGAAGCTATATCGTCTTGATCATCATCCAAAAGAGGGTCTGTCATAGAGTTAAGTTGTGCACTTACATGCCCTTTAATATCAGTTACTTTTGAAAGTTCTGATTGTGCATCTTCAAGTTGTGCTTTGTATGCAAGAGCTTCTTTTTTTATATCGCTTACATTCATCTCTTCTTCAAGTGTATCTTTAACATTCCCAATTGCATTTTTTGCACTACGGAAAAATTTTGCTATATCTATCATAGTACTAGGGAGTTTATCTGGTCCTATAAAAAGGATGGCAATGACTGCTATTATAAGTATTTCGGTGAAACCCATACCAAACATGTAAAACCTTCATAAATTATTTAGTTGTGGGATTTTATCTAAAGAATGATTAAAGAGTGATTATGAAAAATAATAATGACATAATCTGTAAATTATAAATTAATTAGACTATACTTGTGCTACATATTAGAAAAGCAAAAACTACAGCTATTGGAGCTATAACAACTTACTCTATGTGAATGATTCAAAAAAGAATATTTATAACTATCTTTTAAATAATAAAAAATGGAAAGTAATAATGAAATGGAATATAAATTTAGCACAATCAAAAGTTAATTTACCTGAAAGAAGAAAAGCAGCTAATTATATTAGTACATATAAAGAGAAAGATAATGCTCTTTTTTTAGCTTTAAGTAGTTATGTGGTGTTCGTTTTACTCGGTGTAATAACTGGTCAAATTTATATTGAGTATTTTAGTATTACTAAAATTATTGGGTCTCTTGTTACTGTAATCATACTTTTTTTTTACTTTTGGTGGTTAATGATACCTGCCGAGATACTTTTTTTACTCACAGATAATAAACTAGAGGTATTTAGTAGGTTTTTTGGAAAGTATGATTTAATTATTACAGATAATTTTATATATGGTTTTGAAGCTCTCTCTTTTCTTTTGATTTTTATACGAATGATAACTGCGATGAATTTTTTTAGAACACACAAGGCCATCTTTAGTACAACTTTTTATAAACTACTTCCACTGGGGATATTTTCCATATTTATACTCTCTTTAGCAGCTATTAAAACTCTTTTTTTACTCAATTCTGGAAACACTTCATTTGAAGTATGGATAATAGCTCAGTCTATTGGAATTATGCTTTTCGCTATTTTTCAAGCTGTTTTTACAGTTTATAAAAATGCACAAGACGATCTCTTGATTCTTAACAAATTATTTGGTTTAAAGCGTATTAGTTTGATTCTTGTTTTAGCTCTTATTAGTTTAATTTTTATAGGAGGAATTTCCTACTACATAGAGAGCCAAAGCCTCTTCCTTCAAGTTAATCCCTATATTTTTTACTATATTTTTGCCATCATATATAGTACTCTATTTTTTATGAGTCTAAAATACTTTGACGAGAGCCTACAAATAATTGGATATGTTAATAACAGAGCTTTAAATATCTTATCGTTAATAGTACTGAGTGAAATGATTGCTCTGTATATAAGCATGGGGTTTGCACTGTTTTTTAGAGATGATGTAGATGGTGGGCGTTTTATGTTAGATCTTACCAGCCTCTTTCTTTTTCCAATATTTGCTTTAGCATATAGAAATTTTTTAGCTTTTGTTTCGCAAAAGGAGTCCAAGTTACCGAGTTTTGCTATGGTTGCTGCTTATATTGTTTTTGTGTTTATTCCTCTTTTTGTACCTATTTTATCTGAGATGTTTTCACTCGTTACTCATACTTTTGATGGACTCTTTACTGAACTCATTGCTTTTGTTACCTCAGGATGGTTTATTGTATGGATTATTATCTATATTATCGCATTTTTAGGATTCCCACCTTTGGTCATCGTTGCTTTAGCTGTCTCACTGTTTCAGTTTCTATGGACTGCTACAGGAATGTTTTTTAGTACTTTATGGCAACTATGTTTAGTGTTTTTTAAAAGTTTTTTAATGTTACTTGCACTTATAGTTGTAGCTTATATAGTGCAGTTTCTCGTTGTGAGAGTAGTTGAGTATCTCAATCGTAAAAAAGTTTATATTCAAATTCTTATACTACTTGGGCTTTCTTTGTTAATAGTTGCTCCTGTGAAATATTACAACTTAACACCTGTTCATATAAAACAGGTGCATGCATTTGATTTTGCTATAGCAAAAATAGAGCCTTCCTTTAAGCCAAAAATTAGAAAAATTGTTTCAGAGGTAAAGTACAACATTGAGGAGTCTTACTATGGCACTATTAAATCTTATAGAAATGAGATGAGAAGTGTTGCAAAGATATACTTAACTATGTCAGATACTATGAAAGAGAAGTTACTCCAAGATGCACAAGAGACATTAACAAAAAGAGAAAATACTATAGTGAATAATATCTGTAAATCTACAATAGTTATTGATGATGCTGTGAAAGATGCAGATTTTACTGAGGCTTTAACTCAAGAGGAGAGAGTATCTGTGATTAAACTCTGTACTCGAAAAGTGATAAAACATAAAAATAATGCACTAAATAGGATAATCGACGAGATAAATAAAAGAACTTTAGCCTCTTTTAAAAAACGTTTAAAATTAATAACAAGGTATGCAAAAGAGTCTCCAAATAAGCAAGGTCTTGCATGGTCTTACCCATCAAAAGTATTTATGGGGCAACTTGAATATGATCTTTTAAAAGAGAATATTTACACACCAAACAGTATATATAAGAAGAAGCTACAAAAAGTACAACAGAAGGTTCAAAAGCAGAATCCTCGATACTATAAAAAAGTACTACTAAAAAGGGAAACTAGATATATGTCACAGGCTCTAAAAGTATACAAAAAGTATAATATTTCTATAGAATGAGAATCTGTAAACAGAAGTACATAGATTTGATATGATAGCTTGTGTTATGCAGTAAGAAAGAGTGTTATCTCATCTGCTAAAAGATAGTCATTGTTATAAAAAACATTCCCTTCTTTATAAAGTTTTTGCTCCTCTAGTAGAAGTTGTGCTTGTTTGAGCTCTTGAGAAGTAAAGAGAGTCTCTTTTATACCAACACATGAACGCATACCTAAGAAAAACTGTTCTATCTTTTTATCTTCTTCCTCTAAACTTTCAACTCGAATGTTGAGTGGGTTTTTTATATACTCTTCTATAATTGGAGTAGGATAAAATCGCTCTAAGTCTAGTTTTCCAACAGCTCCTGCACCTACACCTATATACTCTTTGTACTCCCAGTAACCAAGGTTATGTGAAGATTGGTACTTACCAAAGTTACTTATTTCATACTGTGGCAGTCCTTTTTTCTCTATAGTCTCAAATATCCAAGAGGTAAGTTCTAACTGCTCAGAGCTCATCTGCGGTTTTGACTCAAACGCAGTGCCTTCTTCTATAGTGAGAGCATAAGCACTTATATGGTTTATAGGGAGGGAAAATGCTGTCTCGATATCTTTGGCAATGAGCTCTTTAGTATCGCCTAGTGTTGCATAAATGAGGTCGAGTGAAAGGTTCTCAAACCCAAGTTCACTTGCATTCATTATGGCTTCTTTTGCCATTGTTGGTGTATGTGCACGGTTAAGCAGTTTGAGCTTATCTTCATTAAAGCTCTGCACTCCAAAACTTATACGGTTAACACCAAGTGCTTTCATTCCCTTAAGCCACTTGAGAGTTGCACTATTGGGATTCGCTTCACTTGTTATCTCTATGCCCTCTTGTAAGTAAGGTTTTAAGATTTTAAATATTGGTTTATAAAGCTCTGGCGAGACCGTAGACGGTGTGCCTCCCCCTATAAAAATAGTCTCAATAGATTTTTTTTCTGTTTTAAATCTTTCTATCTCAAAAAGAAGTTGCTTCTCTAAAGCAAGCATATACTCCTGTTTTAAGTGAAACTTATCTACATAAGAGTTAAATGCACAGTATGAACATTTGGAATCACAAAATGGAATATGAATATATAAAAGCATTAGGCCTGCATCATTAGAGGCATTATCATAGTCCCTAGTAGCATAAAAATAAGTATCATAAAAATAGCATAAACCCAAATGACCCATTCATGAGTTCCACCAACTTCCTTCATAGTTTCAAGTCGTGTTTGTTCATCCTCTATAACAGTTTCAATCTCTAAGAGTTTTTTTCTATACCCTTGATAAACAAAGTAGCTTCCGTAACCACCAGCTAAAATCATAATTATAAATGAAACAAAAGGGATAAATCCAAGAAGTGTAGAAATAACAAAAAGTATTAAAGATGCAAGGTACTGTTTCCGATACAAAAGGTAAAGAAATCCACCACCAAAAGCCCACCAAGACCAGTTCCACTGTATCTTGTCTACACCATTTACATTAAACTTTTTAAAGGACATCTGATACCAAAGAGTTTCAGAAGGCTTATCTATAAAAGCCTCTATCATTTTGTCTTGATAATCTTGTGTAGATTGGTCTTGCATCATAGTCCTTAGTTCATTAATATATCTTATTGTATCTAAAGTGAATAAATAGAGCTATTATCTCTTTTTAATGACTATTTTTGTATAATCGCGATAATTATAATACAGGCATACATATGAGTAGAAATGTGAGTAAAAAACCAGAGTATCGTCCAAATGTGGCGATGATTATTGTTTCAAGTAACTATCCAGAAAAAAAAGAAATTTTTATTGCACAGCGTAATGACTTAATCGATATTTGGCAGTTCCCACAAGGTGGCATTGACAAGGGCGAAGAAGTACAAGAAGCACTTTTTCGTGAGATGGAAGAAGAAATCGGCACAAAGAATGCAACTATTGTTGGAGAATTCCCTGAGTGGATATCTTATGATTTTCCTACGAAAATTGCAGAAAAAATGAAGCCATACAAAGGCCAGACGCAGCGCTATTTTCTTATGAAATTAGACGCAGAAGCAAAGATAGACTTAACAACATATCATCCAGAGTTTTGCGACTATAAGTTTGTAAGTGTTAAAGATGTTTTAAATCATACAGCACATTTTAAAAAACCTGTGTATGAGACTGTATTAAATTATTTCAAAAAAGAGGGACTTTTATAGATGCTAATAGTTCAAAAATTTGGTGGCACGAGTGTTGGTGATCTAGATCGCATTCAAAATGTTGCAAATCGTGTAAGTGCCACAGTGAAAGATGGCAACGACGTAGTAGTTGTTGTCTCTGCAATGAGTGGAGAAACAAATAAACTTGTAGGTTATGCGGAACATTTTTCTGCAAATCCTGCACAAGCTGAGATGGATATGCTTTTATCAGCAGGAGAGAGAGTAACAGCTTCACTTCTCTCTATCGCACTTGGCGAGATGGGACATAAGGCTACAGCGATGACAGGTCGTAAAGCTGGAATAGTTACTGATCATCATCATACTAAAGCTCGTATTGAAAGAATTGACCCGACTGTAATGCAAGAGGCTATTAAGGCTGGAAAGATTATTGTAGTTGCTGGTTTTCAAGGTGTCAATGAAAACGGTGATGTTACTACACTTGGTCGTGGTGGAAGTGACCTCTCAGCAGTAGCAATTGCTGGAGCACTTAAAGCAGATCTTTGTGAAATTTACACAGATGTAAGTGGAATTTACACTACAGACCCGCGAATAGAACCAAAAGCAAAAAAGTTAGACAAAATCTCTTATGATGAGATGTTAGAACTTGCATCACTTGGTGCGAAAGTACTTCAAAACCGTTCCGTTGAGATGGCAAAAAAACTCAACGTAAACTTAGTAACAAGAACAAGTTTCTCAAATGAAGAGGGAACATTAATAACTACAGAGGAAAATATCATGGAAGCACCATTAGTAAGCGGAATAGCATTAGACAGAAACCAAGCACGCATCTCACTTATGGGTGTAAAAGATCGTCCAGGAATAGCATCTGACATTTTTAACAAGTTAGCTACTGCTGAAGTAAATGTAGATATGATCATACAAAACAAAGCACATGATGGTGCTACAAATATTGACTTTACTGTTCCAGTTGGTGATTTATCTGATGCTAAAAAAATAGTGGATGGTTTTGTCAAGAAAGGCGAGATAAATGCAGACTCATATAATGAATCCATCTGTAAAGTATCTGTTGTTGGTGTCGGTATGAGAAGTCATACTGGTGTTGCTGCAAAGGCTTTTTCAACTATGGCTGACAATAACATAAACATAAATATGATATCAACAAGCGAGATAAAAATCTCTATGGTAATAGATGAGAAGTATGCAGAGCTAGCAGTTCGTGGTCTTCATGCTGCTTATGAGTTAGATAAGTAGACCTGTGCCAGAATATATACCAGACTTTGCCCAGTGGAGCCTTGACGCAATCCGTGAAGAGGGTGGAAGTCTAAGCTGGTTAGAAGAGCAGCGTTTTGAGTGGAGTAAGACTACTGCTTATGCATTAGAACAAGTGCTCCAAGGTAAAACTATTATTCTTATTACGGATGATAAACGCAAGTGGTTAGAGACTTATATACTCTCATCTTTAAACACGGCAGCTCTTGAGCGTCCACTCATTCCAATAGTGAGCATTGATAGCTTAAGTATTCACTACAATAGTATTAGTGGTGGTGAAATGATAGATGTAGTAGATGACATGATCTCTCTCTCATACAAAGATGACTATTTCTTTTGGTACATCGGTAAGGGTGAAGATAAACGCTGCGATATAGCTAAAAGAAAAGACAATAGCTATTTTTGGATGTTTGATGAAGACTTTAATAATGCTTTTACTCTAAAGTCTTATGATAAACTCTTAGACATAAAACTGCTACAACTCTATAGACTTTTTGATTCGTCACTAAACGCAACAATGTTTGGAGAGGTAGATGCAAGCTCATAGTCTTATAAAGGGGCATATTGTCATAGCTGATGATATTGAAGCTGAAGTATCACGACTCGAAGAGGAGTTAAAACCTTTTCGTGTTGTGAAGTTTATTCATACTGATGAGAGTTTTAAAATAGAACATGCAAAAGCAGTTTTAGCAGAAGCTTATGTAAGTGAGTCTCAAACTAAGTATATAGTTTTAGGGGCAACAGATTTAACAGATGTAGCACAGAACTCCCTCTTAAAACTTCTAGAAGAACCTCCTCGTAACATAGAGTTTATTATTATAAGTCCTACAAAGTCCAATCTCTTAGCAACCGTACGTTCGCGTTTACCAATACTCAAAATTAATAATCATCATAAGGTTACAAGTTTAGAGTTAAATCTTGCAAAGCTTGACTATAAAGATGTGTTTGCATTTTTAAAAGAGCACTCTCGGGTTAGAAAAGAGGATGCAAAAGATTTAGTACAAGCACTGTTTCATAGGGCTACTGTTATAGATATGCTCATACTTACACCTTTACAGTTAGATAACTTTGACAGTGCATATAGACTCTTAACCCTTAACTCTCGTCCTCAAAGTGTTTTAGCAATGCTACTTATGAGTTTTGCAAGAGAACGATAATGATAGTAGAGAAACTCTCCTCTAGCATAGATATAAAAAAATATTTACACAATATAAATGTAGATAGTGGTGGGGTTAGCATACTCAGCTCTAAAGCCAAAACACACATAATAAGTATAAAAGATTTAAATGTGGGTGGTGCAAATATACTCAAACAAGATGCACTCTCTATAGGTGCAGACTTAGCAGTACCTCGTGGAACAGTTTTAGCAAAAACTCCGAAAGTAGACTGTATACTCATCGCTACAACAGCCCAACTAAAAACACTCTCTAAAAAAGAGCTCGCACAACCTTTTGGTCTCAAAGATTTAGCACAAAGACTTAAAAATATAGTAAATGTTAAAATGCCAAAAACTGTAGAAGTTATGGGCATAATTAATGCAAATGATGATAGTTTTGTAAGAGAGAGTCGTTTTTCAGATCTTGGTGCTATAGAAAAAATAGAGAAGATGATAGAAGAGGGTGCTAGCATAATAGACATCGGTGGTGTCTCCTCTGCTCCAAATACAAAGAGTGTAAGCATAGAGGAAGAACTCTCTCGTGTGAAACCTATTTGTGATCTTATAAAGAAGAAAAAGCTTTATGAGAAGGCTCGTTTTAGTATAGATAGTTATGAGCCAAAGGTAATAGAGTATGCTTTAAACGCAGGCTTTAGTATTGTAAATGATATTACTGGTTTAGTGAACGATGAGGTAGCTAAAGTAGCTGCTAAACACAATGCTACAGTTGTAATAATGCATATGCAAGGGAAACCTGAAACTATGCAAGAAGCTCCCTCGTATGAAAATATTTTAGATGAACTTTACATATTTTTTCAAGAGAGAATAGCGAAGGCTGAGAGTTTTGGAATAAGTGATATAGTTTTAGATGTAGGTATAGGTTTTGGAAAAACTCTTGAGAATAATCTCACTCTTATTAAGCACTTAGAACATTTTATGACTTTAGGAAAACCTCTTTTAGTAGGAGCTTCAAGAAAGTCTATGATAAATATGCTTGATGAGTCAGAAGTTGAAGATAGACTAGGAGGGACTCTAGCAATTCATCTAGAGTCTGTTAAAAATGGAGCAGCAATTTTACGTGTCCATGATGTAAAAGAGCACTCTCAAGCACTTCGTCTTCAAAAGGCTCTGTGTGGGGTTTAGGTTTAAACCATAATCCCACGAATCATATAAAATAATAGTCCGGCTAAAGTTGCAGCAGCTGGAACAGTTATAACCCATGCAGCAATAATTTTCTTTATAGCATCACGTTTAACATACTCTACTTTTTTTGTCTGTTTCATATGTCTTTTAGTTGATTTGATAATTTTTTCTTCATCAGATATAAGCTTATATAGTTCTACAATTCTTTCATACTCAATAACACTTTTTTCATCTTTCTTTTCTAGAGTTTGAAGTTCGGCTTTGTAAGCATGACGAGTATGTTTCTCATCTTTTATAAGTTCTTTGTCCTCTTTTATAGTGTTATCTGCTTCACTGAGGTGAAGATACTCACGTAAGAAACCAACACCAAAAACACCACCAATAGCGATATGTGTCGAAGATACAGGAAGACCAAGCTGAGAAGCAATAATAACTGTGATAGAAGCCGCCATTGCAATAGAAAATGCACGAATCTGATCTAATTCTGTAATCTCAGAACCAACAGTTTTAATGAGTTTAGGACCATAAAGAGCAAGTCCTAAAGCGATACCAAGAGCACCAACACCCATAACCCATAAAGGGATACTTGCCTTACTTGAAACACCACCATTAACTACTGCATCATTTATAGCTGCGAGTGGCCCAATAGCATTTGCAACATCATTTGCACCATGAGCAAATGAAAGAAGTGCTGCTGCAAAAATAAGAGGAACAGTAAAGAGTGTATTTACCGATGCTTTTGTATTTTCAAGAGTATCAGTACTTTTTGCAAGCTTAGCTTTGAGTATAAAATAAACTGTAATTGCTGTAATAAGTCCTAAAACTAAGGCCGTGAAAAGAGTTGGTTTTTTTGTCATCTCTATAGAAACAAGTGGTAGAAGATTTAAAAAATCTACTACTTGTGGCCATATTTTTTTAAGACCTTTGAGTGTAAGGTATGTTACAAATGCCCAAGACATAAGTGCAACAAAAACGGGTACATAAGCTTTGGCTGCTTTAACCTTGTCTTCTTTAAAGACTATAGATTTTTTTATAGCATAAAGAAAGCCTGCAGCAATAACACCACCAAGAACAGGTGATATAACCCAGGAAGCAGCGATTTTTGCCATTGTTCCCCAGTCTACTATACCAAAACCAGCAGCAGCGATACCCGCACCCATCACACCACCAACTATAGAGTGTGTTGTTGAAACAGGAGCTCGCATCATAGTCGCAAAGTTAAGCCATAGAGCTGCGGCAAGGAGGGCAGCCATCATTGCCCATATAAAAGGATCAGCATTACCACCAAACGCAGAGATATCGATGATACCTTTTTTAATTGTTTTTACAACCTCTCCACCAGCAATAAGTGCACCAGCACCTTCAAAAATAGCTGCTATTATAATGGCCATAGTCATAGTCATTGCTTTAGAACCAACTGCTGGTCCTACATTGTTTGCAACATCATTTGCACCAATGTTCATAGCCATATATGCACCAATAAGGGCTGCAACGGCAAGAAACATATTATTTGGAATACCACCATTACTTAAAAAACTAAAAGTAAGAACTCCTATCATAAAGAAAAGAGCAAAACCTAAACGTGTAAAGTCTGTTCCACTTTTTTTAAGTGCTTCTTCTTCTAGTTTTTTCATAGTGTGCATTTCCATCTACTTTCCTTCGCTTTTAATAGACGCTTTTATGATTTCAACCCGTGAAGTTGGTTTATCACCTCTTGCTGTCTCTACAGAGTTTAGTTTTGCTAAAACTGCATAAGAAGAAGGAGTTATTTGACCAAAAATAGTGTGGTGACCATTTAACCAAGGTGTTGGAGCTGTTGTTATAAAAAACTGACTTCCATTTGTAGAGGGACCAGCATTAGCCATTGCAAGAATTCCTGCTTTGTCAAAAGTTTTGTTTGTAAACTCATCTTTAAATGGTTTATTCCAAATGCTTTCACCACCACGACCACTCTCAGTAGGATCTCCACCTTGAATCATAAAGTCTTTTATAATACGGTGAAAAGCAATACCGTTGTAGTAGCCATTTTTGATATGTGTCATAAAGTTTTCAACAGCTAAAGGTGCAACTTCTGGAAAAAGTTCTATCTCTAAGTCACCTTTTGTTGTTTGTAAAACTACTATAGGATGAGATGTATTAACCTTAGTTGTTGTCGCTTGAGTAACTTGTTTTTTAGGTGCATTTGAGTTAGATCCGCATGCTGTGAATAGTAAAGTAGCTGCTAATAAAGTAAGAGAGAGTATATTTTTCATAACTTATTTCTCCTCTAGTGTAAGACAAACAGAGTTTATACAGTAACGCTGATGTGTAGGAGCTGGACCATCTGGAAAAACATGACCGAGGTGTGCATCACAAGTTGCACATACTACTTCAACTCTCATCATACCGTGAGTATTGTCTTTTATCTCTGTTACTGCATTCTCTACAGCTTCAAAGTAACTAGGCCATCCTGTACCAGAGTCAAATTTTGTATCTGATTCAAAAAGAGGAGTATCGCAACATACACATTTGTATGTTCCTTCACCCTTATAGTCGTAAAATTCACCTGAAAAAGGTGCTTCTGTTCCGTGCATTCTACATACTGAGTAAGCTTCAGGACTTAACTGTGCTCTCCACTCTGTATCACTCTTTACTACTTTGTTCATATCTGTTCCTTAAATCGGTTATCTCTTGACAATCTTCTTCGTAAAGAACATCGACACTAAGTCTTGCTAAATTAAAGGCATATTCTATCGAATTTTCACTGTTAAAACATAAATCCATTAGAATTATATGATTTGCTTTGATTGAATTAATATCTGCATAACTACAAAGAACGATATTCCCAAAATCTTGGTTAAGCAGGTGGAGTGAACTATCTAACTTTTGTGGAGTTTGTTTAATGTAAGAAACTAAATCATCTTTTAGTTTTTCACCACTAATAGAGTTACTAACAACAACAATATCAGTTGCATTACTTTGAAGAAGTCTTGAAATTATGCGCATTGCTTTTGCTTGTGGTGTAGTTTTATAAAAGCGGACTTCTTTATTTTCCCCTCTGAAACTTTTAGAGAGTTGCAGTGGGGAAGAAGAGTCTTCATTTACAAGGAGTAGTCTATTTTTGAGTTGAATATGTTTAAGATAAGATATAAATTCTGCTGGAAGAGTATTTGCATCATCACACATAATTATATCTGCAGCATTAAAACTTTTTTTCATAAGTTTCGCATCAATCTCTATATGGTTTATAGGACCTTTGGCAACTTTCGCTCTGTGTCTATTGATGAGTTCAGTGGGTGTAATTATTTCGATGGCTGTTAGATCTATTTCAATAATTGCATGTTCTACGATATCTAAAAGTTTTTTCTTGAGTGTATCACAGGCAAAAGTCGTTGGCTTTATTATGAGAATATGTTGTGCATCTTTTTCAAGTAAAGTAAGGATTGACTTCAAAAGTAAAAGTGTACTTTTCCCACTCGCATAAATGCCTCTCAAAGAAGAGCAAGTAGGGAGAGGAGAGTTTATAAAGTTTTGTTGTTCTTTTGTACTCATATAGACATTCGCATCGTCATCTAACATAGCATACTGTACTAGCAGTGTACCAAGAATGATGTCAATAGAAGTGAGAGTAGGGTCTTGTGGTGAAGCACTCTGAAGCTTTTTAAAAATATCAGTCTGAAGTGAGTCACTGAAAATTACTTTTTCTTGAGGCAGTAGTTCTTTAAATGAATCATTTAAATGCTCATACTCATCAGCATTTAAATTTTCCATTAGTAGGTAGTTAAAGATAGGAACACCATCATTATGTATTATTTCATTAAATTTTTGACGAATTATACTCTGTGTATTTTCAAATGCTAGTGTGTTGTCATTTGCATCTTGGTTCTGTGCTTTTTGTATATTTGAACTTTTGAGTTCATCATAAGTCCACTCTTTTGTTTCAAAAAGGTAGATCCCTCGTTTTGGATCAAGGAGCATAAGACCGATTCTATACGATGAGGTATGATGGTATATGTTAATGTCTTTGTAAATTAGAAGATCACTTTGTGTAGATAAGCCTTTAAGCTTTTTAATAAGCATTGTATCTGGAACACTGAGAGATTTTTGTTTTTTACGGAAAAAAGATGTGAGTGAAGTTAAATTCATATGAGGATAAACGCAGTCACAAAATGTGAAAGCGTTTGTGTGATTATTTGCCTGAAGCTACACGGTCTTTAAGACCTTTACCAGCTTTAAACTTAGGAACCATTTTATCTTGAGTTGTATAAGTTTTGTCAGTACCTGGTACTTTACCACTTTTACCTTTTTGAAGTGCAGCAGTGAAACTACCAAAACCAACTAAAGAAACATCTTCTTTTTTAACAAGTGCAGTTGTAACTGCCTCTGTAAATGCTTTAATTGCCGCTTCTGCTTCTACTTTAGTTTTGTACTCACCACTTGCTTGTACTAATTCAACGAATTGAGCTTTATTCATAAATATACCCTTGGATTAAAATATTTTCCGAATTTTCATTGGAATGAAATAATTCAGCTATAGACACTTTATACTTTATTTGCTTAAATTTTTCTTCTTTTTACTTAATTTGGAGATAAATATTGATAATTTTGTTTCTTTTAGTCCATATTTAGCCACTTTGATGAGCTTTCGCATATTAAAACGGGTTTGGTTAGAGAAGATTAAAGTGGCTAAATTCTTCATTTTTTGGTATTTATCTGTGTGTGTATGTATAGAGAGAAAAACATCGTCTAGACCGTCTCTTTCATTTTTAGTCAGTGCACTCATCTACTTTACCCCTCTAACCTATTGATTTTTCTAACAGCTCTTATAATCTCATCATCTTCTAATCTTCCTAACATCTGCATAACTGTAGCGGCAGCTTGAGGCTTGGCTCGCCCAAGCTTCCAGTCTTGATATGTACGCATAGAGATTCCAAAAGAGAGAGCCATATCTTTAAGCGATATTTTTTTCCCATTGTTTTGTGACTCTAAGGAGTTGTGAAGAATATTAAATAAATCATTGATTTGCATAGTTGAAATTATACGAGATATATACTTAAATATACATTTAATTTCTTATAATATAATATAAATTGTGTATTTAAGTATATTAAATAACTATTATATATTATATATATGATTATTTATAGCTTTAAGTGTGCTAATAGTACGGAAAACCGTGTATAATTTAGAAAAATATAGCTCTATTAATAGAGATAAAGAGAGTAAGTAACTTTCTAAGTTACTTACATATATAGGTTTTGATAATTGTTATAAAGGGGAAAGGTATATAGGTTGTAGAGAGTCTAATACTCTAGTAAATCACTGTAATCATATTTAGAAAAGTCTAAATAGAGTTTCCCATTTTGTTTGATAACTCGAATATCTTTTCCGTAAACAGCTAGAAATCTTTTTTTAATGATTTTTTTCTGATACCCTTCTAAATCAAGTGTTTTTAAATACTTTTTTAATTCAACTATCTCTTGTGCAACTTCCTTAGTTTCTATGGGTGTAAGAGTCTCTATTTGAGAAGTTGCTTCTTCTCTGTCTGCCGTAAGCTTCGCATTTACTAACTCTAAAATATTCTTAAGTTGTATATCTTTATCACTATAGACCTGCTCTATTTTACTCATCTCATCTCGAAGCATCTGCTCTTTATCATCTATGAGTTTATCTACTTTCGCTTCAAGTTGTTCTATCTTGTCTTTGAGTTGTTGGTTCTCTTTTTGGTAAAGTCCAAGAATCATGGCAACAGTAGTTTTCTGTTTTGCTGGGACAGGTGCTACTTTTTGAGTCTCTTTTTTCTCTTGTAAACCTTCGTCTATTGATTTACGTACTTTAGGATTTAAAGAAGCTCGTGTAACTATAATATATGTAATACCGTTTTCAATAATATAGTTAAGTTTTTTTGAACGTAGTTTTGAGTTTATCATCTCTTTTGACATTTTAAAGTGTTGCGAGTACTCTTGTAAAGTTAGTCTCATTTTTTCCCCTTATTTAGTAGTTAGATAATTGAGTTGTAGTTTATATCTGGTGGATTAATAATTCCTGATTTTCGTAGCCAGATTAGACAGCCTCGTTTTTCGTTGTTGTGTTTATCTTCAAATGTATATAGACTAGATTTTTGTAATCCATGTTTAGCAAGCAGTGTATTAAAGTCTTTATGCAAGATTAGAAATTTTTTCAAACTTTCATATGCTGTATCTGATACCATAACAGTTGAAATATTGAAGTTTTTTACTTCTAAGTATCTTGCACAGTCATTAAGTCCATCGCCTATAAAGTTTTTACTTCCCAAAATATCTGTAAATTCATTTACTTCACCAGTATGCGCAGCAATTCTAATACCTTTAAAATAAGGGTACTTTCTAGAAATATGCTCTGAGAAGTGGTTAAAACTAAGTCCTAAAATAGCACCGAAACCTTTGAGTCTAGGATTTAAAATACAGTAAAATCCATCACCAGTTGAAACAAAACCTATTATGAACTTTGCTAAAGGAGTACTAGAGTTTACTAGCATTTTTTCTATCATTTTCTTAAAGCTTTTTGTTAAAAACACTACGATCTCAAGCTGTTGACTAGAAGAAAGTTTTGAAAAATCTATGATATCTATAAGCACTATATCTGTTATAAGTGCTTTTGTTTTGAGTTTTGCCATTGGTGTCATTTTATCATAAAGTTCTTTTAAATGAACTTTTAAATATAATTGCGAAATTAAATTTTCAGAGGGTGTTGATATGAGTAAAGGTATTTTAGATATTGTAAAACCAGGGGTTCTTTTTGGCGAGGATGTTCAAAAAGTTTATGATCACGCAAAGAAAGAGGGTTTCGCAATTCCGGCTGTAAATGTTGTAAATACTGACTCTATTAATGGTGTTATCGAGGCTGCTGCAAAAGTAAACTCTCCTGTTATTATTCAGTTTAGTAATGGTGGGGCATCTTATTTCGCAGGAAAAGGTCTCTCTAATGAAGCTGAAAAAGCAGCTATTGTTGGTGCAATTGCAGGTGCTAAGTATGTTCACACAATGGCAGAAGCTTATGGTGTAGCTGTAATCCTTCATACTGACCATGCGGCAAAAAAGTTACTTCCTTGGATTGATGCTCTTTTAGATGCAGGTGAGAGATACTTCAAACATGTAGGTAAACCACTTTTTTCATCTCACATGCTTGATCTTTCAGAAGAGCCATTAGAAGAAAATATTTCTACTTGTAAAGCTTACTTAGAACGTATGAGTAAAATTGGTATGAGTATAGAGATTGAGCTTGGTTGTACAGGTGGAGAGGAAGATGGTGTAGATAATACAGATATGGATAACTCACTTCTTTACACACAACCTGAAGATGTATGTCTTGCTTACGAAGTTTTAGGTGCTGTATCTCCTCACTTTACTATAGCTGCATCATTTGGAAATGTACATGGTGTTTACAAGCCAGGGAATGTTTCACTAACTCCAAAGATCTTAGATAACTCTCAAAAGTTCATCACGGAGAAGCATGGTACTGATTCTAAACCTGTAAACTTCGTTTTCCACGGTGGTTCAGGTTCACTACCTTCTGAAATCTCTGAAGCTATAGACTATGGTGTTATTAAAATGAACATCGACACAGATACTCAGTGGGCTACATGGGATGGTGTTCGTGAGTATGTTGCTAAGCATCACGACTACCTACAAGGTCAGATAGGAAACCCAGATGGTGATGACAAACCAAACAAAAAGTACTATGACCCAAGAAAATGGTTACGTGCAGGTCAAGAGACTCTTGTAGAGAGAGTTGTTGAAGCATTTAAAGACTTGAACGCTTTGGATAGAAACTAAACTCTTCTTCCTTTATAATTTATAATTCTTTCTTTAAATTTCTATCATTTTCTGCCTAAGTGGTGGAAAATAGGTGGAAATACTTTTTCTTCTTTCCTACCCCATATATGTTCCTTGTAAAACGACATCACAATATGATTCTTTTTAGTTTTGAGTATTTTTATTGATAATAGTAGGGGTTTTGGGTGGATTTTTGAAAAGTGGCTGTTAAAATTAATAGCTCTTTTGTCTAAAGATTGAAAGGATATGAACTCTATTTTCTCTAATCTGAAATACGGTAGTATATTTTTTGTAAATAAAGTCATGAGTATTTGGTTTATCATTGTAATAACTTTTTCTACATCGCTCTGGCATTTCATTTAGAGTTTTGATGTTTGCTCTCAATTCTGATATAAATTTATTAGCTTTATTAAGGGTATCTTGTTCAGTAATATATTTTTTGATAAGGAATAAGTCTTGAAAGGCTTCAGGTTCAACAATTATTTTATAAATCATTTACGAGTTTAAAACTTTATCAAATGCATCATCTAATTCTAATCCACTTGTATCAGAAATATTATTTATTGCTTTTTGTACTTTTAATTTTGCTTCTTCAAAAGTGACAGCATTTGATTCATCTGTAACAGAAATTTTTTCTTTTGGCAAGATATCTAATAATCCCATAAATTTATCAAAAATTGAATCATCAATTTGTAATTGTAAAGTATGCATTGAAATGTCTCCTTTTATAATAACAAAATTATAACTAAAATATCTAGAGGGATGAATTAAAGTTAGTAGTAACGATTGCCATCGAGAAGCTGTCGAGAAATTAGTTTATTTTTATAACCTGATTATCAACCTTATTAAATTCCATATGTCCTGTCATTGACACATTAACATATTCTTTTAAAATGTCTGAAGTCTCAGTGATCTTTTCTAAGTCTAAAAAATAATCATCAACAATATTTTCTATTTTTGTGATATTAATACTATCTATATTCGTGCCAAATCTTTACTAGTAATGAGAGCTATAACTCAATATACAGCATGTTATAGCTCTTTTAATAGTTTCCTGTTACTTCTGTAGGTGCTGCATTTAAAAGCTTTGTAGCATAGCTTCTTTGCCTAATAACTTCTTTACAGTAGAAATAATTTTATCAATATCAGCTAAAGGATTTACTGCAACTGAACGAAGCCACAATTGATTATCAATAATACATGTGGAGAACATACCTTCTGGCAATTGTTTGAAAAAGTCTTCAGTAGTATAATTTAGCGGACGAAATATTGTGATAGCGGTTTGTTGAGATTCTAATACACAAAGGTTTTCTTCTTTTGAAAGTTCTTTACATAATTTATCTGCTATTTCTATTGAGTGTTCTATCAGGTCCACTATTCCATCTATAATGTCCCCAGAATGTAGGGAAGCACTCCATTTGGCCACCGCGAGCATTAACACTTGGCCAGCAGAAGCATCAACACTTGGCCACCGTGAGCGTCTCATAAGTAGCCACTATTTCTCTTGATGCTCCTATAAGGTAGATTTAAACTAAAAGATATTCTTAACTAATATAATGCACCTAATTTAAAAAAGAAGGTGTGTAAATGAGGAGAGTATCAATGAGTAAAATTAAAGAGGTGTTACGACTAAAATATCGTAATCAATTATCCAACAGACAGATCCAAACTATGACAGGTGTCTCTCGAAATAGTGTTGCCAACTATATAAAGAGTTATATAGCATTAGGCTCTTCCCTCGATGAAGTACTACAACTTAGTGATGCCGAGTTAGCACAACTTTTCATATCCAAGAGACCCCTCAAAGCTAAAAAGACCCCTGACATTATCCATCCCGATTGGAATGAAGTACACGAAGAACTCAAGAGAAAAGGAATGACTCGTAAACTCTTATGGGAAGAGTACAAAGAGAAACAACCCTCACTCTACAGTTACAGTCAGTTCAATCGCTACTACAAGAAGTTCATAAAAACAGTGAACCCATCTATGAGACAGATTCACTATAGTGGTGATAAACTCTTCATCGATTATAGTGGTGTGACAATGACTATTACAGACCAAGTAACAGGTGAACTCTCAAAGGCTCAAATATTTGTAACAGTCCTCGGTGCTAGTGGACTTACTTTCGTACACGCCACTGCAACTCAATCCACTAAAGACTTTATAAGTTCCCATATTCAAGCCTTCAACTTCTACGGAGGTGTTCCAAACATCTTAGTTCCCGACAACCTAAAAGCAGCAGTCATCTCACATAAAAAAGGAGTTGTAAGACTCAATGATAGTTATAAAGATATGGCAGAGCATTATGGTGTAGCAGTAGAGCCTGCAAGACCTTATAGCCCTCAAGATAAATCTAAAGTTGAGTTGGGTGTAAAAGCAGTACAAAGATGGATACTGATGAAGCTTCGTAACCATACATTTTTTAGTGTAGATGAACTCAACCAACAGATATACCTGCTCATTGATGGTTACAATAACAAGATACTCAGAAGGATAGGTAAAAGCAGGAGTGAGTTGTTTGAGACATTAGACAAGCCACTACTCCACCCACTCAGAGCAAACCAGTACATCTTTAAAGAGTTTAAGAGAGCTACTGTAGGGATAGATTATCATATAGAACTTGAAGGAAGCGGTTACTCTGTTCCATATATTCATCTAGGTAAAAAAGTAGATGTAACTTACTCTGCTACATCTGTAGTTATCTCTCTTAATGGAGAGACTATAGCACATCACCCTAGACAGATACAGAAGTATCATGACTCAACCCTCTTAGAACATATGCCTACTGACCACCAGTACCAATATGAAAAATGGAACCCTAGAAGAATACTTAACTGGGCTAACTCTATAGGAGCTAATACAACAGCACTGATGGAGAAGATTATGGATAATCGTTCTCACCCCTCACGAGGATACAAATCTTGTATGGCGATACTGAGTTTCTCTAAAACATATGGTAATGATGCATTAGAAGCAGTCTCAGCTGTTTCACTTGAGATAGAGCGACATAATGTTGCATCTATAGAGTCAATGCTAAAAACTAAGAGCTATCTACTTCATAATCAGCCACAAAGTGCCAATAACCTTTATATGAATAATCATGAAAATATTAGAGGAAGTGAGTATTACTCACAATACATAAAGAACCCTACTCAGGAGATAATCTAATGATTACACTATCAACACTTATGGAACAAACATCACAGTTAAGTCTCTCAGGCTTTAAAGAGTCTCTGCTATTTCAGAGTGAAGATACGAAGTACCAGTCACTATCGTTTGAAGAGAGACTCTACCATCTCTTTGAAGCAGAGATAAACCAAAGACAGGACAAACGAATAAAGAGAATGCTCACACTTGCTAAACTCAAGGACTCTTCAGCATCATTAGATCAGATTCAGTACCATGCAAAAAGAAAACTAGATAAGTCACAGATACTCTCTCTTGCTAACTGTGAGTTTATAAATAAGTTTCAGAACATATTACTAACAGGTGCTACTGGAACAGGAAAGAGTTTTTTAGCTCAAGCCATAGCACGAAGAGCTATCTCTCTTGGTTACTCTGCAAAATACTACAGAGTTATAACACTCCTTGAAGAGATAAAAATGGCTAGACTAGATGGGAGTTACACAAAGACACTTGCAAAAATATCAAAGTTTAAACTTCTACTACTTGATGACTTTGGAGTAACACCTCTCAAAGGAGATGAGATAAATGACCTATTTGAGATTATAGAAGAGAGAACTCTTAATGGTTCTATCATCATAACAGCACAACTTCCAATAAAAGAGTGGTATGCATATTTAGGGAATGAAACTATAGCTGATGCTATGATGGATAGGCTCATACATACTGCTCATAAAATTGAACTCAGTGGTCCATCTATGAGAGAATTACTAGCCAATAGCTAAAACACTTGGCCACCTATGGTAGAATGTCATAAGAATATTTTTTAGAAATCTACTGGCCAAGTGTTGACGCTTCTGGGTGGCCAAGTGTGCGCCTCTCTACAAGCTTTATACCCGAAACATCAAACTACTCAAGCATACAAAGAACATTACAAATATAAGTATCTACTCAAAGAGTTTAAAAATGATAACAATCAAGTTGTTATCGATACTCCTAACAAGGTGTGGGCTACTGATATAACTTACATAAAACTCGAGAAAGGTTTCGTATATCTTGCAGCCGTTATTGACTGGAATACCAAGAAAATACTCTCGTGGAAGTTATCTAATACTATGGATGTAAAGCTTACAACAGATGTGTTAAATGAAGCACTAGCACTTTATCCTAAACCAGAAATATTTAACACAGATCAAGGCGCTCAGTATACTGCACAAGCACATGTCAATATACTCAAAGAACACGACATCAGAATCTCTATGGATGGTAAAGGTAGAAGTATCGATAATATCTGTATAGAGAGATTCTGGAGAACGATTAAGTATGAAGAGATTTATCTCAATGATTATAAGAGCATGAGTGAACTGAGATACTCTATAGATAACTATATAGTAAAATACAATTCACGACGATTACACTCTGCTATTGGAAATAAAACTCCTAATGAAATCTATGACACAGCTATCAGTAATTTAGAATTGAATAATCAAAAGTTACTGTTAGTAGCATAATAAGTGAAATAAGAATGTTGGTTTAAGTGGTCTTGACAGATGGGGACATTATAAAGACCATTGTACGCTAAGTCTAATACCAGTTTTACCAGAATGATTTTAATAGAGTTGGATAAAGAAAATCAAATATTTGGGCAATTTCCAGATTACAATACATTAAACACAATAGAACATATTTGTCCACAGAATGGAAGAGATACAACCGGTTGGACTGAATACCTAGGTAATGATTCTGATAATGAAGACTTAAAAAGATATATACATACAATTGGAAATTTATTACTATTAAGTAGACCAGCAAATTCATCCGCCAGCAATAATCCTTTTGAAGAAAAAGTACTTAATTACCCTGACTTAACTTTTTTGGATAAAGATGTAAGAAAAATATATGATAATGGAAAAATTTGGGATATAGAAAGTATTAAGGATAGGTCTAATAGATTGACTGTAATAGCACTCAAAGTTTGGGCATGGGCAAAATAAAAAACCAGTTTATAAATCCCCTCAACAGCCGAAACCCTATTCGCTTCGGCTAACTTTATATACAGAGTCATATTAATATCACGATGATTCATTAGCTTCTATATCTCAAAAGTGCTACTTGATTAAGTCATAATCTCAGTATTGAACTTATGCTATAATAAGGCAATTTAAGCTGATAAGGAATAGATTACTATGCTAAATCGTGATACTATCATTACTTATTTACAAGAACATAAAGTTGATTTTATTGATAGATATTCTATTAGTAAAATTGGACTTTTTGGAAGTTTTGCAACAGAGAGAAATATTGATAGTAGTGATATAGATATAGTCTATGAAACATCTTCAAAAGGTTTAACTTTTAAAGAGATGATAAACTTAGAAAATGAGCTGAACATAGAGTTTGGAAAAGATATAGATTTGGTCAATTTTAAATATATGAATCCTCTTGTCAAACGAAAAGCTATTAAAGATATCATCTATGTATAGTGATAAAAATCTTATTTATATATTCACTATTTTAGAAGCGATTGAAAAAATAAATCTTTATACTAAAGTATTTGAAGATGATGAGTCTTTTTATTATGCAAATGACCAGATGAACTTTAATGCAGTTGTTAGTCTCTTGATAGCAATTGGCGAAGAAAATAAAAAGATAGACACTAAAATAAAAAGTGACATTGATTTTACTTGGAATGATATTTCTAAAATGCGAGATAAGATATCTCATAATTACAGAGGTATAAATCCTTATATGGTCTGGGATATTATTCAAGATCCATTACAAGAGTATAAACAAGTCCTCATATCTGTTTTACCAAAAGTAGCTGACTTTAACGAAGCTCTTGACGATGCTTTACAATCAGAGTTTTATCTTAATTTAGGATATCTGAAGCTATAGGGTATGGTGTTATTAAAATGAACATAGATACTCAATGAGCTACATGGGATGGTGTTCGTGAGTATGTTGCTAAGCATCACGACTATCTACAAGGTCAGATAGGAAACCCAGATGGTGATGACAAACCAAACAAAAAGTACTACGACCCAAAAAAATGGTTACGTGCAGGTCAAGAGACTCTTGTAGAGAGAGTTGTTGAAGCATTTAAAGATTTGAATGCTATGGATAGAAACTAAAATTATTTTATTCTTCTCACACCTTATTTAATATGCATAAGCTTTTGCATACTTTTTAAGGGGTTTCGCTTCACCAGCTTTCCTTCATGATAAAAAACTACAAGTTTAAAAGCTCCATTATCCAAGGTTTTAATTGCAATATTATCCGGACTAATAGTATATCTTCCAACTACTGATTCTGTAGGCCAATCTATATGACTATATGAAATATAAACTAACTGTGAACAGACAATTTTATCTGTTGTCTCTACATCAAAGTTAAAATCATACTCTTTTCCTATTTGACGAAGTGTTAAGAGAATAATCTCTTCGATTTCTTTTTTTGTATGACTCTTTTTTTCTCGTAAAATAGCTACATCATCAACATTCATAAAGTGAGAAAGTGAACTTAGTGTTGTTCCTGTCCGTAATGACTCTGCAACAAGTTTATGCTCTTGAATCTGTTTATGATAAGGTTTAATTAATGGATGATTCCATAAGCCAAGCTCAATGAGTTCCTCTTTGGTCCCTATCCATATAGCTGCATGTCCCCAGTGTCCCGGAATCATACTATCTGTAAGTCTAAAAGGTGTTTTTTCTAAAAGTATATCCCCTATTTTAAGTTTATTTATAAGGTCTTTGTGTACATTTTCATCTTCATATAAAAGACCTTTTCTCTCTTCATAGGAACCTACAGCATTACTGAAAGTTTCACTTATTGAGTTTATACTGTCATTTCTAATTTCATATAATAAGTCAGAGTTCTTATGCCCCTGCATATTACTTCTACTGCTTGAGAGAGTATTTTTGTTTAGATTTAAAACAACTTTGTAAGATTTAGAGTTTTCTATTATTTTTGTTAAATAGTTGAAATTTTCATCTTTTTTAGCATAGTTCTTAATTTTCTTTTTATTCTTTGAGTAGTAATTGTTCAAGTTTATCACTGTATTAGTGAGGTCTTCATCTAAAAACCTATTTGTGAGAGTTTCAAGTAAATAATCATTTCTATCGTAACCCTTATCACCTTTATTTACATAACGACGAAATTTTTCATTCTCGTTTACAATAGATAAAATGGAAGAGTAGTCATCATACAAGTACATAAGTGTTGCAAAAAAGAGAACTTTACCTTTTAGCTCAATTTTGCTATTGTTAGTATATTGCCCATCTCTAATCCAACATTTGTTTTCACTTAAGACTTTCAGCATGGGTTTAATAATAGTAACATGCTCTTGTATAGTTGCATTTAATTGGTTTAAAGTAGCAGGGGAGACAGGTTTCTCATCTTGTAAAAATTCTTTATTTGCTTGGCTTAACATATGTAAAGATTTTTCTCTGTAAACCAGACCACTCTCAACACTCTCTTGAAGTCTATATATATCTAAGTCGAGAGAAGTATTAATTTGTAAACGAGTTAAAGAACGATACTCTTCACAGCTTTTTTCTCTTGTTATTTGAAATACTTGTGCATTGTTGTGAGAAGCACATGATGAAAAGAGTATAAGTAGTGTAAAAATTACTGCAGTTTTTAAAAATATTGTTTTCATATTTTTCCTAGTATGTAGATCATGAAAATTCAAAAAAAACATTTTCATCCCATCCAAATGGATTGTTTTTATTTTTCATAGATAGAATATCTGATGGGGTTGAATCAAAGTTCTTTTTAAAGCTAGCTCCAAATTGTGAAAGGTTATATATTTGAAACTCTTGAAGTACTTCAGAAACATTCTGTTCTCCCTCTTTTCTTAATGCTATCTCGACATAGGATAAGAGTAGCCGTTTATAGTATGCTTTAGGGGAAATTGTAAGGAACTTTTGAAAAACCAACTCTAAAGTTCGTTCACTTGTGTTAAGTTTTTTTGTTAACTCTTTTATCTGTATTGGTTCTTTAATATACTGTTTCATCATCTCAATAGCTCGTTTTACCAAAACATATCTTTTGTCAACAACTGCACTCTTTTGGAGTGGTTTTTTGAGTAATCGTAAGAGACAATCTTTTATCTCTGATTCGAGTACCTCTTCGTTATTGAGAACTGCAGTATGAAGGTTTAAAAATATTTTCAAATCTTCATCATTAAATGAATAAGAGTTATATTTATAGTATTGACTGATATCATCTATATGATGTTGCTCTTTCAAGAATTTTTCTAATAAAAACTTTGGAACTAGAAGAAATCGGATATCTGCAAGTTCATAAATAATTGCATCTACATCATTAGTTTTACCCTTTGTTTCTATAGTGTTATTATCTAGTAAGTCTCCATGCCATAAGCGAAGAGTTCTAGATTTTCCACCGTATACAAATGGATATAAATCCTCTGGTAAGGTACCCATAAAGTGTAAACTTTGATTAGAACTAATATGCATAGCATTGATGGGGGTTGAGAAGTTACTTGACCTGACAGTTATGTCTTCAATCACTTTATTTAAGGGGATTGTAAATATCATTTAGTCTCACTCGTTATTTTTAAGGGCATAATCTTAACACAATTTTCGTTTTTTCGATACCCCTAAATGGTGATAACTTAGTATGATATTGTATATCATTTGAGAAGTAATTTAATGATAATAGGGAGAGAAAAATGAAAAAAATAAACCTAATAATGAGTCTACTATTAACTTTAGGATTAAGTGTTGTAAATGCAGAAGAAGAGATGTCCAAGGAAGAGTTGGCAAAAATGTCTCAAAATCCAGTGGGTAATATGTACAATGTACCTTTAGAGTACTGGGGACATAATGGTCTTGGCCCTGATGGTGATGGTTCGACAAATATGGCTATATTAAAACCTGCTATCCCTGTCTCTTTAGGCAGTGTAAATGTAATAAATCGTTTCATACTACCTTATGTTGTATCTGATCCACATAATGGCGGTGGTTTTGGTGAGATAAATCTTCCTGCTTCTGATACTAAAGACAGCGGCTTAGGAAATTTTCAGTATCAAGCAATTGTTTCACCAACTGATCCTGGGTCAGTAATATATGGACTAGGAGCAGCATTTGAGTTTCCTACACATACTGGAAATATTGGCTCAGATAATTACTCCGTTGGACCTATCCTTTTAGTTTTAACTATGCCTGGAAACTGGGTTTTTGGTTCACTAATTCAAAATTTATGGTCTGTGGGTGGTTCATCAAAAGATAATGATGATGTAAATGCTTTAACTTGGCAAGCCTTCGTAAATTATAACTTAGATAATGGTTGGTACATAACGAGTACCCCTACTATGACAGCAGACTGGACAGCTCCAAGTGGTGAGCAGTGGACAGTGCCTATTGGTGGTGGTGTTGGTAAAATGACAAAATTTGAAAGTTTCCCTCCTGTAGATGTAAAAGTACAAGCTTTTTCAAATGTCGTGACTCCAACTGGTAGTGCTGATTGGCAGGTAATGTTTGCTGTAAAGCTGATGCTCCCTAAGCAGATGTTTCAATAGTGTACCAAAATAGAGGTGTAGATTTCGTTTTTTCTATACCTCTAAATGGTAACTATGTAGTATGATTAGTTAAAAGACTTCTTGTAAAAATAAAAGGAAAATATAGATGAATTCAAGTATTAAAATAGCGGTTTTAATATCGCTCATGTTATCGAGTTTAGCATATGCTAAACCAGTTACTATAGATGGTGTAAATTATCCAGAGGGACGTGTTCCTCAAGAGATAAAGAACAATAAATATCCTCGCTCATATTTTCCAAATACGGAAAAACTGGGTAAATCTGAGATGCGTATTATTGCACTTGGAACAGGTATGCCTAACCAAACACCCAACAATAAAGCGGCTTCATTCTTAGTGGAACTAGGTAATGGAGAGAGCTTTTTGTTTGACCTTGGAACAGGATCTACTGATAATCTTGCAGGACTTCAAGCAGATTACTCAGCATTAGATAAAGTTTTTGCTACACATTTACATACTGATCACATTGGTGATTTAGCTGCTTTATGGATTGGTGGTTGGGTTGCTGGTCGTTATACTCCGATGCATGTTTATGGTCCATCAGGTTCTAAACCGGAACTTGGAACTGCAAGTATGGTAGAGGGTCTTAAAATGACATGGGCATGGGATGTAGCTGGTAGAACAGGTGTTCTTCCTGATGCAGGTGGAGAGATTTATGCACATGAGTTTGACTATAAAAAGACCGCTGTGGTATATAATAAAAACGGTGTAAAAGTTATTGCATTCCCCGCTATTCACGTTATAGATGGTGCTGTAAGTTATAGACTAGAGTGGGAAGGTTTAAGTTTTGTATTTGGTGGCGATAGTTATCCAAATAAATGGTACTTAAAAGAAGCAAAAGGTGTTGACGTTGCAGTGCATGAATGTTTCTTCACTCCAGAACAGTGGATGAAAATCGCAGGTTTCCCTTACAAAAATGCTTACTTTGTAACATCTATGATTCATACGCCGCCAGAAGCTTTTGGTAAAGTAATGAGTACTATAAAACCTAGAATGGCAGTTGCATATCACTACTGGAACCATAGAGATATAGAGTTTGAAATTCATGAAGGTATTCGTAAGACTTATGATGGACCATTAACAATGGCAAATGACTTAACAGTTATTAATGTAACTAAAGAGAATATTGAAGTTCGTGAAGTTTCTGTAAACCATGAAGCTTGGGGACAAGGGACAACTAAGGCTTGGGATGATGCACCAAGAAGTGCATTCGGTGATGATTCACTCTCTAAATTTTTAATTGATGGAAAAGTACAAGGTTTTGTCTCTCCTCCTAAACAGAAGTAAGACTCTGTTACAGCTCTTCTTATTTCTCTTGTTTTTTAGTATCAGCTCTTTAGGAGCTGATGCCCTCATGGTCAACAATGCTATGTTTAATCCTAGTATCGCTACATATTTTATAGACAGATATGGTGTGCGACTAGAACTAGAACTAAGTGAAGAGAGTCTTGAGTCCTTTAGTGACTTGTATCCAAACTCATTACGCAAGGTAATGGGTCTCAAACAATCTCCTTTAGATAAGCGTTCAAAACTCTTTTTACAAAACAAGCTCACTATTAATGCTGATGGAAAAAAACTTTTTGCACAAGTTGTCTCTATGCATGGTGCTAAAAAAATTATGAGAGACGTAATAACGGGTGAGATTTTAAAACAGCAACCTCTTGACTCACCTGCACAACTTTTCATAACTATTAAGTACTCTTTTCATAATAAACTACCAAAAGTATTAGAGTTTAAACATAATACTAATGCTACACTTGCGTTTATTCTATACCATGAAAATCAAGCAGTAAATAACTATGCCTATCTCTCAAAAACACAAGAACTACACCTTAATTGGAGTGATTCTTTTTACACATACTTCACTTCAAATACTCTCAAGAGACAGTTTAAATACCCGGCAATGGGATACTTATATATAGAGCCAAGAATGGTTCGAGTGGAGACACTTATGAGATATAAAGATATAGAGAGATTGTCAGGTTCACAGAAGAGTATAAAAAGTTATTTTTTAAAAGATAATAAATTACTTATAAATCATAAACATCTCTCTCCTGATATAGTAAACATTAGTTATTTTGAAGTAAGTGAATTAGGTTTAAAACTCACTAATAATAGTAAAAGTATTGATAAAGATTTACTTTTTGTTGGAGTGAGTCAGCAATACTATGTAGATAAATTACCATCTAGTGTCTCATCTGAGTGGAACTATTTTAATAAGTATACATCGAAGATACTTTTTAATATAACTGATCCTGTAGGACCATATCCAAGCTTTATTTATAAAGAAACACCTCTATTTGAGTGGAAAAACCTAATTAAACAGACAAGTGAAGAGTTCATGACTCCAGTAGAAGTTAAAACTGGACTAATAGTTGACCTCCCTCTAGTTGGCGAGAAAAAGCTTTGGAGTGAACTGCCAACTAAAAAACAAGCAAGACAAATAATAGAAAAAACTTTGCAAAATATTCGTATTGCTTTTATAGAAAAAGAGCCTCACAGACTAAGTGCTGAACTATCAAAGACTCTTCACTCAAGTAATCCTAGTTTACAAAAAGAGTTACAAAAACTGTTTGCACCTTCTGTTGTTCGTGGTGGATATGGCTCTGTAAAAGAGTTTGGCGATTTTGAGATAAAGAGAATAGATGCATTAAATGCTAATAATGGTTTTAGTATCAACCTTAGAGGTGAAGTGAACATCATCGCAAGACATTGGGGACATGATGATAACAGTATACTTACATACCAAGTTATTATCGACTTTGTAGAGAGAAATAATAGGTGGTTTATTGAAGATTTTTCTATTCTGGACTTAAAGGATAAAGTATTATGAAATATATCTCAAAAGCTATTGTAGGGCTTCTTTTTTTAGTAGTTTTCTCTAGTGATGTTTTTGCACACTTCAAACTTAATTTGAATGTTCGCATTATTCATGTTGAACATCGGGGAGATGGATTAAATATATATATGCGTTTACCGATGCCTTATCTTGTTGCTGATCTTCTTGGTGAGATGAATGATGAGGGACTTCCTCTACCGGCTCCATATACTAGTAATGCAATAGAGAATGATATATTAGTACATTATGTAGATACAAATGCTCTTAATGGTCCTCTTTTTGAGATGAAGAAAATAGTTCAAAAATCACTTAAACTTACTACTGATGGTAAGGGTTCCAACCTGGAGGTAGAAAAAGTATACTTTTATAAAAATGGTACCCAGAGTGATTTTTCTACTCTAGATGAAGCGAAATTATCATTTATGGTTCAAAATGACTTGAACTCTTTTAGAGAAAAAGTGTATGTTGGAGATACTACTGTTGATGTACTTTTTAAGTATAGAAGTAGTGCAGATATAGATGAGTATTCTTTATCCTCTACATTAAATCCAAAACTACCCGACCAAGATGAAACAGCAAACATAATCTTAGACTATAGTCCTAGTGGAGTACAAGTATTTAGAGAGAGAGGTTTACTACTCACTCCTTTAACTATCACAACTTCTCTACTAGATGCTATGAGTACTTTTGTAAAAGAGGGTGTAAAGCATATACTCGATGGGAATGACCATATACTTTTTGTTGTCTGTTTAGTTCTTGGTAGTCTCTCTCTATCTCGTCTACTTTGGCGTGTAACAGGGTTTACATTTGGGCACAGTATAACCCTCTCACTTGGATTTTTTGGGTTTGTTCCCTCTGGAGCTTGGTTTATACCAGCTGTTGAAACGGGAATAGCACTCTCCATTATTTATATTGCAGTGATGGCTCTTTTACCTGATTTTACTTCCTCTTATAAACGAGAAAAAAGTGAAGTGGGTGTTGTTGTAGTTACTGCATTTATAGGGATGCTTCACGGACTGGGATTCTCTTTTTTACTACATAATATTTTAAATGTATCCTCTCCCAATATATGGCAGAGTCTATTGGCATTTAATGTTGGTGTTGAGGTAGGGCAACTGTTTATTGTTCTTTGTACTTTAGCACTTCTTTACATAGTCGCAAAAATAGGATCAAAGACAGAAAAAGCCACACGATATATTTTAGCTATAGGCAGTATTCTTATCGCTTTAGTTTGGACATTTCAAAGAGCTTCTATATTTATTTAGCACTTTTATAGATACTTTTAATATCTCCATCACTAGAGTGTTCTTTTATGAGGTGCATTAAACGATTAAGATTAAAACGCCAAAAAAGTTGGCTGTTAAACTCTTCATCTTTTTTCATCTCTAAAAATAGATCAGATGCATTTATCTCACCCTTATAATCTTTTATGATCTTTAGCATTAAGTGTGTTAGCTCTTTTTGGGACTCTTCTGTTCTATCATCATCAGCTAGTTGTTCGTTAGGTAAAAAAGCCCAAATTTTCCAGATACTCAGAGTTAGTAAAAAAAGGAAAAAGACGAGCATTATTGTTGAGGTTTCTAGTTCCATAGTCTTGAGCCTTATAAATTCTATTATTTCTAAATTATATCATAACAATTTTGTTAAAATTACACTATAGGAATAATTATGAATGATAAAGTATTTACAAAACCAATAAAAAAACAGTTTGAGTTTGATGAAGAAGTTGCAGCAGTTTTTGATGACATGTTAGAACGCAGTGTTCCCTTCTATAAAGAGAGTCAAAAGATTACTCAGTTTTTTACACATAAAAATCTAAAAGAGGGTGGTATAGTCTATGATCTTGGTTGTTCAACAGCTTCACTTCTCTTAAATATTCATAGAGGTTTAGAAGTAGATGCAGAGCTTATAGGGTTAGATAACTCCGAAGCTATGTTAGTTCAAGCTTCCCGTAAGTGTGAGGCTTATGGAGCTAAAATAGAAGTAGTAAACGCAGATATTTTAGAGTATGAGTATAAACAAGCCGATGTCTTTATAAGTAACTATACACTGCAGTTTATTAGACCACTTGTTCGTGAAGAACTTGTAAAAAAAATAGCACAGAACTTAAAAGATGAGGGTGTTTTTATCTTCAGTGAAAAGGTTATAAGTCATGAGTCAAAGCTCAACAAAGACCTTATAGAGTGTTATTATGATTTTAAAAAGACTCAAGGATACTCTGAGTATGAGATAATGCAAAAAAGAGAAGCACTAGAGAATGTACTCGTGCCGTATAGTGAAGAAGAAAATATTCAGATGGCGAAAAATGCAGGGTTTAAACACTGTGAAGTAGTCTTCCGCTGGGCAAACTTCGCAACCTTCATAGCTATAAGATAGTTTAGCTTCATATTTCGTCGTTAGTTTTCTTCGGCTAGCTAGCGCTATGCCTTTGAAAACTGCCTAGAACTATTTTACTAAACTACTCTTATAAAAAGTTATAAGTTTAGTAGACATTACCTGTAGGTTCAGGCTCTTTCTTTTTAAAGACATCACCCATCTCTTTGTAGGTCATGATGTCATCTTCTCCACACTCTTTATGGTAATAGCCCTGTAGGTCGTAGTACTCTTTACAGTCACTATAGTATTTTGCAGAAAGACCATGTTTATTTACGCAGCCTGAAAAAAGGAATGTTATAGTTATTAGAAATAGGATTCTTGTCATATGTGTAAGTAGCATTTTTTATACCTAAACTTTAAAAGTTTCAGTTGTTCTACAGTACTCTGCCAAAAAACATTTCTCACAATCTGGATTTTTTGCCTTACAGATGTAGCGTCCAAAAAGAACCATCCCTTGATGCAGTGCATGGAGATCATTTTTAAACTTTTTTACTAGTGTGGCTTCTGTAGCTATAGCTGTTTTGTCATCACTAAGACCGAGTCTATGGGCTACGCGAAATACATGAGTATCAACGGCCATTAGGTTGGCTCCTGTGTACTCTATCA
>Ga0256826_1000083_pt1 | contig 45765 bp, 17 predicted proteins | sample CV79metaG_FD_185975 | JGI IMG/M metagenome (GOLD analysis project Ga0256826, IMG submission 185975) | Hydrothermal vent microbial communities from East Pacific Rise, Pacific Ocean - CV79 | ecosystem: Environmental > Aquatic > Marine > Hydrothermal vents | place: Pacific Ocean: East Pacific Rise...
ACTTAGGCATAGTTCCTGTATCTGGTAGAACAGATGCTATATTAAATATTGCAGGTAAACAGCTAGTATTAGATTATAAAAATTCCGCTTCAAAAGGTAGAGTTAGTAGAATGATGTCAGGCTATGATCATCAACTCTTTTTATATAAAATAATGTTAGGTGATGATACAGCATTAACAGCTTACTACACCATGAAAGACTCAACATTAGTTGTTGATGATGATATTGGTATAACCGATACTCCACCTTTTAAAATAGTTTCAATTGTGGATGATTGTACTGTGAATGCTCAACAATTAATTAAAGAGCGTATAGAAGAACTAAGTCAGGGAATTATCAAGTTAAATACATTTGAAGATGATAGTATTTGGGATAAAAGAGGGGTTACAGCTTCATATTCACTTGAAGGTTCACCATTAATTACATTATATATGAAGGAGGAGGTATAGATGGCTAATTTAGATATAAACTTACAAGATTTAAATGTGATATCTGCTGGTGCAGGTTCAGGTAAGACATATACTGTTCAACAAACTCTTTCATCGTGGCTAAAAGATCACCCTAAAGATATAAAACCAGATAGGATTTTGGCTGTTACATTTACTAATATGGCAGCAAGTGAGATGCAATATAGAATCCGTTCAGCATTACTTACAAATGGAAATATGGAAGCTGCAAAAGAGGTTACATCTTCTCAAATATCTACAATTCATAGTTTTGGACAAAAAATTATTCAGACCTTTGCATATGAAGAGGGTATGTCTCCGAAAGTTAGACAGTTAAGTGAAGCAGAAGAAAAAATTCTTTTGCAGCTCTCTCTTAGTAGTCATAGAGAGATTAATGAAATATTAGAAAAGTTAGAATCTTTAGGTTATAAGGGTAAGTATAATGGTTCAGAGTATTCTACAGCATTAGATCAACTGCAAGGACGAGTATTAGGTTTAATTAACTCATTAAGAACTATAGGGGCGACAGAAGATAAAACAGTACAATATATTACTAAATTAGCAACTGAAATAAGGGCTCTTTATGGAGTCACTGATGATGCAAGTATATTAAATATTAATTTACATGAGTCAGTAAAAGTGTTACTAAGTAGTTTCCCCAATAGTATGAAAAATGAATTTGGAGGAAATGCTACTGCTGATGAAAAGTATACTTCTAATTATCGTGCTTTAACTAGAGGTATTGAATTATCAACTATTGAAACTGATTTTGGATTATGGAAATCACTACAGTCTTTGCGAATTCCAAAATTTTCAACTGTTAAAACAAAAGATATTAGAAATGCAATGAGTGATGCTGAAAAGATCACTATAAAAGAGAGTATTGAAGATTATGCATCCCTAGCAATAGATGTTATAGATGCTGCTAATAAGTTATCAGTGCACCCTGGACCTTTAGAAGAAGCCATTTTACATATTAGTACTTTATTACAAATAAGTGTTGACACACTACAGAGTTATAATGAGGCTAAGAGAGAAAATGCTTTAATAGACTTCTCAGATATGGTGCATATTTCAAACTCAATTATGGATAATGATGAGTGGATTACTGAAATGTCTAATACTTATGATTGTTTGGTAATTGATGAGTTTCAAGATACTAACCCTATACAGTTCGCATTATTATGGAAATTTAAACAAGCAGGATTAAAAACACTTATTGTTGGAGATTTAAAGCAGTCAATAATGGGATTTCAAGGGGCTGATGCATCTTTATTTGAATCACTAATTGATGATAAGACAGCAAGTATACATCAACTTGAAAATAACTGGAGAAGTACTCCTGATTTAATGAAATTTATTAATGCTATGGGCAAGAACCTCTATGGTAGTAAATATACTTCACTAAGTCCAAAATCAAGTTATCCATCAACTTTAACTCCAATGAAAATATTAGATTTTAATGATAATGATTGGAGTGCTAACGGTAGTCCCGGAAAAGGTAAAAAAAGTTTCAGCAGAGAACAAACAGATGTTATCAGTGCACATATTAAAGAAATGGTGGATTCAAAGGTACTTATATTTGATAAAAATACAAAAGTTCAACGACCTATCCAACCTTCTGATATAGCAATTTTAGGACATAGTCATACTGCATTAGGTAGAGCAGCTTCATCTTTAAGAAGCTGTGGCTTAGAAGCTCAAATTAAACAAGCTGGATGGTTTAACTCAAGAATAATTCAAATTGCTTATCATGCATTATCTTATTTGGCAAACCCATTAGATAATCATGCTGCACTTTATATGATTATTACAGAACTAGGTGATATGAGTTTACAAGAAGCATTAACAATGTATATTGAAAATGATAAAAAATTGAATCACCCTTTGATTGAAAAAATTGATGAGATACGAGAGCACACACAAACTTTAACTATAGCAAGACAATTGATTTTTATGATAGAAGAGCTTGAACTATGGAATTATGTATTAGAGCATGTAGATAGCTCACAGCAAAGAGCAAACTTATTAAAACTAATAGATTTATGTACAGAATTTGAATCATTACAGTTTGAGTCATTAAATGCATTAGGTATTTATGGTCGAAATATAAATAGTTTTCTATCTTGGTTAAGTATGAATGAAAGTGATTCCCAGCCTAAAGCAAAATCTATTAATACTCAAGCTGTACAACTCTTGACATGGTATGCATCAAAGGGGCTTGAGTGGCCTGTTGTAATTGTTATGGGTTTAGATACAAATAAAAAACCTAAAACACCTAATATATCATTAGGATATACAGATGAATCACGAAATGATCCATTAAAAAATACTTATGTTAAATTTTTCACACAATTTCAAGACGATACAACAAATAAGAAATTTGTTCAAAATTTAGAAGCAGCAGCTCACTCAACAATAGAAAATTTATTATATGTTGCAATGACTAGAGCTAGAGAGCAATTAATATTACCTTGGCCATCTTTTAAAGAAGGGAGTGCAGGGGAATTTAGTTTTATGAATAAATTAACGACTCTTTGTGAACTAGAAGTTGATTCAAGTGCTATTGAAATGAAAGAGTTAGATGATGACTTTGAAGTTAGTATCATTCCAGCTATTAGTTCAAATGAAGATATATTAGCAAGTGAAACTTCTGCTATAAACTACGGAAGAGTAGCTATAGAAACAATGGAACAGGTGGATCAAGTTTCTTCACAAATTTCTCCTTCTACTATAACAGAAGAGGGAAATATTGATGCTGATACAATCAATATCATAAAATATGGTCCATTAGTGAATTTATCAGGCTTAGATATGCCTGCTGACTCATTAGGAACATTCCTTCATCATTGTTATCATGTATTATTAACTAATAGAGAGATAAAAGATAGATTATTTTCTTCGTTATCTTCAAAATTATCAGATGATGTACTTAAACAAGTTGATATTCAAATAAGTGAGTTTGAAAAGTATTCATTAGATGCGTTTAAAATGATAAAGCTTGAGTGTGAAGTTCCAATATTGAACATAACTCCAGATGGTGGTGTGGTAAGTGGAAGTATAGATTTATTGATTGAAACAGAAGAAGGCTATTGGATTATAGATCATAAGAGTGATAAAGTTGAAGAAAATAGCTTCTCTGAACAATTTATTCACCACTATCCACAACTAATGTCTTATGTTAAACATACTAAACTTGGTAAGCCTATAATTGGTGTTGGTATTAATTGGATTAGGTATGGGATGCTTAGTTTGGTGAATGTGAGTTCTATTAATGATTAATACCTTAAAAAATACTATTGAAAGCAATAGAAGTTTAATAAATATAATAGGAATTATTTTATGAATATAGAAAATATTTTTAAAAATCACTGGAACTATTATAGTAAGCAAGGTGCTGGTATCCTTGATACAATACATAATCTTCAAGGTAAGATTAGCCAGGAGTATGCGGGTAGAGTGATATATGAGCTTTTGCAAAATGCCTTTGATCCAGTAGATGAAAATATCATAGTGAACATACAGAAAAAAAATAAAGATTTTTTTTTAATAGTAGCTAATGATGCCAAAGATAGTGGTTTATTTACTTTTGAAGAAAATTTCAATTATGATAAGAAGCATCCAAAAAATAACTTTAACTCTTTATGCTCTATAGCTGATTCAAATAAAAACTTTACAGAGAGTATTGGAAATAAAGGGGTGGGGTTTAGATCTGTATTTCAAGTAAATGAAAATATAGAAAAGAAAGTTGCATATATTTTAATTAAAGGTAATGATACAACTTCATCAGATTATTTAGGGTTTAAACTATATGAAACTGCTCAAGCTAAAGTAATTACAGAGAACCCACTTTTCAAAGACATAGAAAATAGTTTTAAAAAGAATGGACAAATAGATTCATTGATAAACAATAAAATAGCTGGTTATTGCTATCCAATATTAATGACAAAGGATGAAGTTAAAGAATTTACTTCTTTAGATAGTCAAATGAAAACAATTATTGTTGTGCCATTAGACGAAGATGCTTATGAGACAAAAGTTAAACCTTATCTTGAGAAGATAAAGAAAATCCACTTTAAATTTGTTTCATTAAAGTATGATAAAAAAATAACTATAAAATTTGATGGCAATGATGAAATAGAAATAGTAGAAAAAGATGATTATCTTCGATTTGCAGATGTGAAAATCGATAAGGATTTAAAAGATTTAGCAAAAAAATTAAACTTATATAAACAAGAAGATGAGCATAAATTTAAGATTAAAGTTGGTTGCTATTATAAGAGTCAAGAGAACTATATATACAATTATCTTCCTACAGAAATGAAATCACCATTTTGTAATATGGATATTCACTCAGATTTTTTAACGAGTTTAAACAGAGAGTCAATGAACTTAAAAGCTACAGAAGACGAAGGAAAATATAATAGAATTTTATTAACTGCTTGTGTAGAGTTACATTTTTATACATTAGCTACTTATTTAGACGAAGAGTTTGAAGAATTAAAATTTAAATATATTAATATTCTTTCTCAATCTAAGAATATTTTTGATAAAGATAAATTTTGGAAGTATCTACAAATTGATGATTCATTGGCAAAAGATTTAACAAAAGAAATCATAGAAAGTGTATTTGTAACATGGGAAAATTTTGGAAAATTTATAGGTCAATTAGCAAAAAAATATTTTGAACAAGAGAGTTTAAAAATAGAAAATTATGATGATTTTTGGAACATACTAGAGAGTTACTCAATTCTTATATCAGGGAAGCCTAACACAGGATATAAATGGGGGAAAGCTATATTATATAAATATTTTATAAGTAATCTAAGAGGGGCTAAAGTTATTCCAATTAAAAAAGAAGATGCTACCTATAAAGGCATAGTATTATCAAAAACAGTATTCTATAGATCCGAAGCACAAAATGATAGTGATACACAAGTATTGCTAGAATTAGATTTACTACCTATAAATTTAATTGAATATAATTTTGCAAGTTTAGGAGCAGATAAATTATTTAATTCTGTTTATCTTGAGAAAGGTAAGAATGTTATTAGTGAATATAATGGGGGAAATGAACTTTTTAAATACTTCAAACAGATAGAAAGAGATGGTGGAAGGTCAAAAAATAGTATAGAAGAAAATGAGCAAAATAAAATTCTAAAGTTGCTTTTTTATCTTTATGACACAATAAAAAATAAAGGTATAAAATACAAACTATCTACACATAGATATAATAATTTCTCAGAAAATGATACAAAAAGACAAGCAAATTTTGCTATTTCTACGATTTTTTTAAAAACTGGAGATCAAAAGTATAAACCTGCTCAATTTTGCCATGAAAATGAAGTAAGAGATTTTTTAAAGGCTATAATTGATAAAGATGAAAAAACAATAGATGGCTTCTTAAGGTTCCTAGGAGTTTCTTTTGATGAAAATATTAGATATACAGACTTTAAAGATCAAACATTGTTTGATGGATTAGATTATATTCCGGCACTATACCAAAAAGAAAAAATAGAAAAAAGTAATACAACTCCATATGTTGATCATATGAGAATATATTATTGTAATAACAAAAAGTGGGAATGTAAACACCCTGCACTTTATTATAAATCTTCCGTGTATAATCCAATTTTAACAGAAATTAAAAGTCACAATATCAAAGATAAAGAGTCACTTTCTTTAGTTGTTTTAAACTTAAAAGATTATTCAGATAGATATAATAAACAGATAATATCTACACTAAAGGAACCGATAGAGTTTGATAAGAATATTATTTTCAAAATGTATTCAGAGATATTTAAAAAATTTAAAAAAAAATTATTGATATACAAAGTAGATGGCAGATTCAATTGGGCACATTTGGATAAATTGAAAGATGATACATATTATATAGCAAAATCAAAAGAAGACTTTAACTTATTAAAAGACAATGTCAATATACTAGCTACTTTTAGTGATGTATCAGAAAATGATACTTTAAAAAGATATCAACATACAATAAATTTTGTTTTAAAAGACAGCACAAGTCAATCAGGTAATAATATCAAAAATGATATTAATTCTAAATATATGATTTATATTTTATTACTAATTACTAAGTCTAGTTTAAGTGATCATGATTTTATTGAAGATGATGAAAAACAATTACAAAAGTTTAATGCAAGATGGATAGATTTAGTATTTATTAAAGTTGAAAATATTAAGCTAAGTATCAAATATGATAACAAAGAATACCCTATGGAGGAATCTCAGAAACCAATATTAATAGATAACAAAGTATATTTTAAAGAGGAACAATATAGTGATTTTACAGATGTAATTGTTAGTTTTTTTAATATTGAAAAATTAAAAGACAGTGTAAAATTAATATTACTTGGGGATAAACCTGATTTTGATAAAAATGATTTAGATATATTGACTTCAAAATGGATAGATATAAAAGATACTACAAAAGATGCAATTATTATAGCACTTAAAGAGATAGGGCTCAAGAATGATATTATTTTTAAATTAAATTATACTCAAGATGACTATGACTGTAGTAGTAACAAAACAAAAACAGAAGATGAGATACAAGATGAAATAAATAAAATCACTATTGATAAGCAATTTAAAATTATATTTGATTGTAAAACAAGAAATCAAATGAAAATCAATAAAATAAGAAATAAATATCTACAAATATTAGATAGTTATCCTATTCATGATGAAAATACTTTAGTAAGACAAGTATGCTTATCTGAATCAGATATTTATAGTTCTATGAAGAAAGAAAAAATTGATTTAGATAGAGAACTGAAAAGCTTATATAATGAAAATTTAATCAGAAATTATGGTATAAATATTGATTTACCAGTTGTTGAAAATGAGAATATACAAGAAGTGGTAACTTCTCAAAGTTCTGTTAATGTAGATGTTACGAAAGATAGAAAAAATATTGAAAGTAATAAGTGTGCAAAACAAAGAGGTTTAAAAATTGAAATTTTATTAATTAAAGAATTGGCTATAGCATTTGAAGATGAAAAAATAGAGGTTATTAAACTTGCGAAGAATATATATGAAAATATAAAAGAAGAAACATTAGAAAATGGTGATAAAAGATTTAACTTAAAAAAAATACAAGAGTATGATGAAATTTTAAAAAATAGTAATTTAGAGGAAATTTTGCACATATCAAAAAATCTTGGGGATGGGGTAGGATTTGATATTTTATTTCCTACTAAAGAGAGTGGTACATTAAAGCTTTTAAAAGTTGAAGTAAAATCATCAGAAGCTGGAAAAACTATATATCTTACTGAAAATGAGAGAAAACAAATTTTAATATATAAGGAAAATAAGGACGATTTTTTTAAAATTTTTATTTATAAAAAGGATGCTACTAAAAAAGATATTACAGACTTAGTTTTTAAGATTTTAGATGATAATAAGAATTTTAAGAATATTAAAGCAGAAACTTGGATACTTACTATACCTTAATACTATGCCTGTATAAAAATAATTAAATAGCATTTGCTAATTAAAATATTATATTCTTTTCGAAGTTTTTTTTAAATACTGTATCTATAGATTTCTTATTACTACTAGTAAGAAGTCTTAACATTAACGACAAATAAGGCATAATTAACTACTTATAAAAATGTAGGAAATATTATGCCAATAGTACAGATTGTAGACACCATTAAAAAGAGAAAAGAAGAACTCGGTTTAACTATCGATAAAATGTCAGCAGAGTCTGGAGTAGGGGCTCGTACTATTAATAGAATCCTTGCTGGTGAAGATGTTCGTTATAGTTCTATAGAATCATTGCTCCGAAGCCTCAAGCTTTCTCTTAGTATTGGTAAATGTTAATGTCAGATACAAATACTTCTTACACACCTGGTCAAAGAGTAATAATTCGAGATGCCGAGTGGACAATCCGAAAAGTAGAGATTTTAGCTGATGATGGTTATGAACTTACTTGTGATGGGTTTTCTAACTTCATCAAGGGTAAAGAGGCTATCTTCCTTACAACTTATGAAAAAGTTATTCAGATTATTGATCCACTTGAGACAAAATTTATCGTTGATAAGTCTAGTGGATTCACAAAGTCACTTCTTTATATGGAATCTTTACTAAAAGATGTAGTCCCTACAGATACTAAAATTCATAGAGCTTCCAAAGCAGCAATGGACACAGTTCCTTACCAATTTGAACCAGCCCTACAAGCATTAAAACAACCCCGACAAAGAATCCTGATGGCTGATGCAGTTGGTCTTGGTAAAACTCTTGAAGCTGGAATACTCACAACTGAACTTATGAAACGAGGTAAAGGAAAAAGAATCCTTGTTTTAGCAGTAAAAAGTATGCTAACTCAGTTCCAAAAAGAGTTTTGGAATCGTTTTTCTATCCCTTTAACCAGGCTTGATTCACAAGGAATTCAAAGAGTAAGAAATAAAATTCCAGCCAATATGAATCCATTTTTCTACTATGATAAATCTATTATCTCTATAGACACTTTAAAACAAGAAGCACTCTATCGCTCATACATAGAAGAGTCTTACTGGGATATAATCATCATCGATGAAGCACATAATGTTGCAGATAGAAATAGTGGTTCATTAAAGTCTAAACTAGCCAAGCTAATCGCTTCTAGATGTGATACTTTGATGATGCTTTCAGCTACTCCACACGATGGTAAAGCAGAGAGTTTTGCATCATTACTAAACATGCTTGACCCTACTGCTATAGCAAATCCAAAAGATTACACTTCTAAAGATTTTACCGATAAAGGTTTAGTCATTAGAAGGTTTAAAAAAGATATTGCAGACCAAGTAGATGATGAGTTCAAAACTAGACAAATTTTTACTATCAAGTCAAATGCCACAATGCAAGAAGAGTCAGTCTTTGAATACATCTCAAACATTAGTTTTCAGTCCATCGATAACAGAAAAAGAAAAGCAAGTGAACTCTTTAGAACTACACTTACAAAATCTCTTCTCTCTTCACCTATAGCCTGTATAGAGTCTGTTAAAAATAGAATCAAAAAAGTAGAAAAGTTAGAGGATGATTATAGTGCAGATATAGAAACTTTAGAGGGTCTATTGGGGAGATTAGAAGATGTAGATGAAAATAGTTTCTCAAAATATAATGAACTTGTAAACCTCATACAAAAAAAGATGAAGTGGAAAAAAAGAACTGATGATAGAATAGTTATATTTACTGAGCGTATTAAAACGCTAGAGTTTTTAAAAGAACATCTGCAAAAAGATCTAAAACTTAAAGATGCAGAGATTGTCACTATGACAGGTTCAACTATGAGCGATATAGAAATAAATAAGGTCGTTGAAGACTTTGGTCAAGAAAACTCTAAAGTAAGGCTTCTCATCGCTACAGATGTTGCTAGTGAGGGTATTAACTTACATTACTTATCTCATAGACTTATACACTTCGATATTCCATGGTCTCTTATGACTTTTCAACAAAGAAATGGTCGTGTAGATAGATATGGTCAGGAACAAAATCCAGAAATATACTACATGCAAACACAATCTCAAGATGAAAAGTTTAAAGGTGATAACCGTATCTTAGAGATTTTAATTACTAAAGATGAACAAGCAGCTGAAAATATTGGTGATCCAAGTGCTTTTTTAAATGTTTATGATGAAAAAGAGGAAGAAAATATAGTTGCAGAAGCTATGAGCAGTGGCAAAAATGCAGATGAGTTTAGTAAAGAACTAGATGATAACCTTGAAGATGCAGAGTTTGATTGGTTAGCAAGTTTAACAGATGAAGACACTATCGATACAAAACTATTTATACAAGATGAGATAGTAGAACCAACATCTTTTTATGAAAATGATTTAATCTATGCTACACATGCTCTGAGATTTTTACAAGAAGCAAATAAAATAGACTCTGGTTTTAAAGCAAATGACATTAGATTTGAAGATGACCGTATAGAGATACATGCAAGTGCACTAGAAGATTTGAAATATAGATTTAAAATGCTTCCTCGTGAAGTTGTTCCAAAAGATTGGCACTTTAAACTCACTAATGATTTAGACCTAATTAACCAAGAGATAAAAAACTCAAGAAAAGATGAATCAGCATGGCCAAATATTCACTACCTTTGGGAACAACACCCACTACTAGAGTGGATAAAAGATAAGCTACTCAGTAACTTCGATAGACTTCAAGCCCCTGTACTAAAACTAAATACTTTAAAAGAGAATGAACTTATCTACATCATTAGTGGGGTTATACCAAATAAAAAAGCACAACCTATGATAAATGAGTGGATTGGAGTGAAGTTTACAGACGGTAAATTTGAAAGTATTATTCCTCTAGAAACCCTTTTTGAACAGACACAGATTAACTCTAAAAAGTTTCCAAACCCTGCAAGAGATTTTGATGTGAGTGATATTGAGACCAATCTAGATGTAGCCATAACAGAGGCAACAAAATATATTCAAAATCAAAGAAATCTATATGATGATGAGATGAGTACAAAAGTATTAAAACAACTTGGTGAACTAGATAAACTCAAAGAGAGACATATTGGGCAACTAGAACTAGACTTTAACCAAGAGTCTAAAAAACTAGCAAAGCAGAGAGAGATAGATAAAATATTTAAAGATTATCATCAGTGGATTAAAGACTCCATGGAGATAGAAAAAGAGCCATTTATTCAAGTGATAGCTGTGCTTAAAGGGAGTGCATCATGAACTTAGTAGGTATAGTCAATGAAAACGAGTTTTACACAAACCACTATCTCAATGAAATATTTGAAGGTGATATAAAAGATCGTATTAGTTCATGGCAAGAAAAAGAGAGTGAAAGTGAAGTTTATAAGACACCGTTTAAAAAACTTCGAGGTATGGGAATCCCTTATCTAGACCTACTAAAAGAACTCTATAAAAAAAGTAATACAGTAGAAAAAAAACTGCAAGCTTCACGAGAGTTCAACAAAGCTTTTCTAGATGTTTTTGGCTATGAGTATGCTTTTAAAACGCAAGAGTTAGATGAGCTTTCTATTCCGCTACTAGCATCTGTAGATAAAAGTAATGGGAGTCCTTACCTTTGGATAGTAGAGAGTTTTTGTGATGAGAGTTGTGATGTTCTTACAAACAACATTGTTAAAGAGCAACTAGGAGAGTTAGATACACTGAACAGTGAACTCAACTACGATGCCATTGTAACTTCGCATATCTTTACACAAGCAGAACCACCAAGATGGGTAATGTTAGTAAGCCCATTTCAAATAGTGCTTATAGAGAGAGCAAAATGGGCTCAAAAAAGATTTCTACGCTTTGATATAGAAGAGATTATAAGTCGAAAAGAAGATAGCATGTTAAAAGCTATCAGTGTACTTCTACATGTAGATTCACTTGCTCCAAAAGATGGACTATCACTTCTAGACACTTTAGATGAAAACTCTCATAAACATGCTTTTGGAGTAACAGAAGATCTAAAATACTCTCTAAGAAGTGCAGTAGAAAAACTTGGTAATGAAGCTATCTACTACCACTTACAAAATAATCCTAATTTTTTAGAGACTCCAAATATAGAGAGTGACTTAACAAGAGAAGCACTTCGCTACATGTACCGTATGCTTTTTCTTTTCTACATTGAGTCTCGTCCTGAGTTAGGGTTCATACCTGACAAATCAGAAGCATTTGTAAAAGGTTACTCACTAGAGACTCTAAGAGACCTAGAGCTGATGCCACTTCTTACAGATAACGATAAAAATGGCTACTACTTTAGTGAAAGTGTATCTCTGTACTTCGATATGATTTATAACGGTAGAGTGAGTCATAAAGTATTTGAAGGAAGAAAAAAGATATTTAGTATATCTCCACTTCGTTCACACCTTTTTGATCCAGCTAAAACACCACTGCTAAATGAAGTGAAACTTCGTAACCATGTATGGCAAGAGATCATTCAGAGTTTATCACTAAGTAGACCTAAAAGAGGAAAAGGCAGAGGTCGAATAAGCTATGCCAATCTTGGTATTAATCAACTTGGAGCTGTGTATGAAGCACTTCTTAGTTATAAAGGCTTCATAGCCAAAGAGACACTATATGAAGTGAAAAAAGCAGGAAGTAACCCAACAGAGTTAGAAAATGCTTACTTTGTAACAGAAGCACAACTTGGCGAATATAAAGAAGAAGAGAGAGTTTTTGATGATAAGGTTTTAAGAAACTATAAATCAGGAACTTTCATCTATCGTTTAGCAGGAAGAGATAGAGAAAAATCTGCTTCATATTACACACCAGAGGTCTTAACCAAATCACTTGTAAAGTATGCCCTCAAAGAACTGCTCGAAATAGATGATAATGGTAACATGGGTAAAAGTGCTGATGAGATAATAAATCTAACAGTATGTGAACCAGCTATGGGAAGTGCAGCCTTTTTAAATGAAGCTATAAACCAACTAAGTGAAGCTTACATACAACAAAAGCAGTTAGAGTTAAAAGAAAAAATCCCTCATGATAAATACACAGAGGAACTTCAAAAAGTAAAAATGCGAATAGCAGATAACAATGTTTATGGAGTTGACCTTAACTCAACAGCAGTAGAACTTGCAGAGATCTCACTCTGGTTGAATGCACTTAGTGGTTCGTTTGTTCCTTGGTTTGGTTTTCAGCTTGAAAATGGAAACTCACTTATAGGGGCTAGAAGAGAAGTCTATGAAACTCATCAACTTACAGCTAAGAAAAAAGCTCTTATCTGGTACGAAGATGCTCCAAAAAGATTAGCTCCTAAGTCACTTTGGTTAGCTAAAAAAAGAGAAACAACTTTAGCACAAGCACAAGGTTCTCTCTTTGAAGACACCTCAAAACTCCCACTTGTAACAGTTGAATATGAAAAAGAAGAAACAAAAAGTGCGGGTAGAAAAAAAGATACTCAAGTCTATCACTTCTTAGTTGGCGATAAAGCTATGGCTTCTTACACCGACAAAGTAGTAAAAGCACTTAAAAAAGATGAGATAGAGAAGATAAACAAGTGGAGAAAAGAGTTTATAAAACCTTATGAAGAAGGGGAAGTAAAGAAACTTCTCAGACTATCTTTAGCTATAGACAAGCTTTGGCAAGAGCAGACACGACACTTAGATGATATGAAGAAAAAAACAACAGATACTTTGTATGTTTGGGGTGAGAAAAAAGCAAAAACTCAAGAGTCAAACATAGAGTATAAAGACAGTGTTTTTGAGCAAGAAAAACTATCGCAAGATGTTAAAAACTCTTCTCCATACATGAGACTAAAGATGGTGATGGACTACTGGTGTAGTCTGTGGTTTTGGCCTATAGATGATGCAAATAAACTTCCAACTAGAGCAGAGTTTTTAGAAGATATATCTAAACTTGTAGAAAAAAGATCAGACATCATAATGGAACTAGACAGCAATAAATCTCTCTTTAGTGAAACGATGGATGAAGAGATACGACAAACACAACTAGATGAACTAGGTTTTATAGATGTAAATGAACTTATAACTAAAAGTGAGCGATTTCAAGTAATAAAAGAAGTGAGTTCAAAACAAAAGTTTTTACACTGGGAGCTTGAGTTTGCTGATGTGTTTGCTAAGAAAGGTGGATTTGATTTGATTCTTGGGAATCCTCCTTGGTTACTAGTTAGATGGGAAGAAGATGGAATAATGGGTGAAGTGAATCCATTATTTGATATACGAAGTTTCAGTGCTACAAATTTAAATAATTTAAGAAGTAACACGTTCCAATTGTACCCTAGTTTAAAAAATGAGTATATTTCTGAGTATGAAAGTTCCTCTGCAACACAGAATTTTTTAGGTTCTAATATGAACTATCCTTTAATTGCAGGGAAAGCAAACTTATATAAATGTTTTTTACCACTTGGATGGAAATTAGCAAATAATAAAGGAATCAATGGATTTGTACATCCAGAAGGTATCTATGATGATTCCAAAGGAGGTGTATTACGAAGAGAAGTATATAAACGTCTTAGTTATCATTTTCAATTTAAAAATGAATTATTATTGTTTCAAGAAGTAAGCCATACTAGAAAATATAGTATAAATATTTATAATAATAAGAATATTACAGAGGTTAGGTTTATAAATATCTCAAATTTATTTTTACCGCAAACAATATATACATCTTCAGAATATACTGGTAATGACAGAGTTTTAGGTATAAAAGATAATAATAATAATTGGAATATAAATGGGCATAGCAGTAGAATAATCACCATAACAAAAAAGGAACTTCAACTTTTTGCTAGTATTTATGATGAAGAAGGAGTGTCATACTTAGAGGCAAAACTTCCTGCTTTGCATACGATAGAGCTTCTTTCCGTATTAGAAAAATTTGTAAATTATCCAAAACGAATAGGAAATATTAAAGAGGAATATTATTCATCAGATATGTGGAATGAAACAAATGCCCAAAGGGATTTAACAATAAAGAAAAGTTCTACTTTTGTAAATTCAACGGAAAGTTTAATACTTTCTGGACCTCATTTTTTTGTTGGTAAACTATTTTATAAAACACCAAGGAAAATATGTACACAAAGTAGTCATTATGATGTTATTGATTTAACAAATATTGACAACAACTATATTCCAAGAACAAGTTATATTCCATATAGTAATGATTATAAACAAAAAATTCCAAAAGTAAATTTTAATACCAGTAAGGATATTACTGAATATTATCGATACTGCAACAGAGAAATGATTGATCCAGAAGTAGAAAGAACTTTAATATCTACAATACTCCCTAAAGGTACTGGGCATGTTAATACTGTAATTAGTTATGTATTTAAAAATAATAAACTTTTATTAGATTTTATATCAATGACAATATCTATACCAATTGATTACAGGGTTAAAAGTACTGGTGCTGGTCATGCAAATACATCATTGATTAGTCAGATACCTCTGCTAAAAGATAATTCAAGTTACAGATTTTTTATTCATTTGAGAGTATTAGCTTTGTTTTGTTTAACAGTTCATTACCAAGAACTTTATGAAGAACAATACAACAATAAATTTATATTAGATAGCTGGACAAAAAAAGATGACCCAAGACTAGATAAAAATTTCTTTAAAAAACTAACACCGGATTGGCAAAGAGATGTAGCACTAAGAACAGACTATGAGAGAAGACAAGCATTAGTAGAGATAGATGTACTTGTAGCCCAAGAGCTAAAACTAACTCTAGAAGAGCTAAAAACCATCTATCGTATCCAGTTCCCAGTGTTAAAACAAAATGAAAATGAAACCTTCTATGACATGAACGGACGAATAGTCTTCACAGTAAGCAAAGGCTTAACAGGAGTAGGTTTACCAAGAAAAGCAGTAAAAACAGCAACTCCATACAAACTAATAATACAAGGCAAAGAAACAGAAGAAAAACCACTAGGTTGGGAAGATATCATAACCATGCAAGAAGGAGAAGTCCACAGAACGATAATGGACGATACCATGCCAAACGGCCCAATTGAGCGAACCATAATCTATGTAGCCCCATTCGCAAAATGCGACAGAGAAAAAGACTACGAAATAGCATGGGCTGAGTTTGAGAAGAGAGCTTCTCAATCATGATTAAGCCTAACTGGGATATTTTTAAAGCAAAGTTCAGCGAGAATCCAGAAGATAATTTTGAGTGGTTTTCTTATCTACTATTCTGCAAAGAATTTAATAAACCATATGGAATATTTCGCTACAAAAACCAGTCGGGAATAGAAACTAATCCAATAGAAGTTAAAGAGCAAGTAATAGGGTGGCAGGCTAAATTTTATAATGGTACTTTATCAGGTCACAAAAGTGATTTACTGGGTACATTAGAAAAAAGTAAAAGAGATTATCCGTCAATTACTAAGATTATTTTATATACTAATTCTGAATGGGGACAAGGTCAAGGAAGTAACGATACAAAGCCAAAAAAAGAAGTTGAAGAAAAAGCAATAGAATTAGGGATTGGTATTGAATGGAGAACTGCTAGTTATTTTGAATCAGAATTTGTTGCTATTGATAACAAGATTATTTCAAGCTATTTTTTCAGTGAATCGCCACTTATTGATTTGTCACCTAAAAAAGGGTGGTATCCATATGAGAACTGGGCAAACCCTTCAAGTAATACCAAAGAAGAATATATAGTAAGTGATGAAACTGTTTTGATTAATAGTCATAATGAAAGAAAGTCTATAGTAGACGGGATTAATGAACTTAGAATTGAGCTTTTAAAAGAAAAAAGTGCTATTCGTTTAGTTGGACTGTCAGGTGTTGGAAAGACAAGGTTTGTTCAAGCAATTTTTGATGAGAGAATAGGTGAAAACACTCCTGAATCTTCATTAGTATGCTACACAGATATGTCTAGAAATCCAGATCCTTCACCCTTGGTTATGGTAGAACAACTTGTAGAAATCAATGAACGGATTGTTTTAGTTGTTGATAATTGCCCACCTGAATTGCATAGAGAGTTAGTTAAAACTGTTGGGAACGATCAAAGTAGGATAAGCTTATTGACTGTTGAATACGATGTTAGAGAAGATCTTCCAGATGAAACAGATGTTTATAAACTAGAGCCAAATGGTCTCGAAGTAATAGAAAAAATTATACTAAATAGATTTGATCATATTAATCAGATAAATGCCCGAAGCATTGCTGAATTTTCAGGTGGTAATGCAAGAATCGCAATAGCCCTAGCCGGTACACTGGCCAAAAGTGATACTCTAACAGGGCTTAAGGATGAAGAGCTGTTTCAAAGGTTATTTCAACAGAGAAATGGTTCAAACGAAAATCTAATACAAAGTGCTGAAGTATTATCTCTTGTATATTCATTTAATGGTAAAACCACCGATGACAGTTCTGAATTAGCATTTTTAGCAGAGATAATAGGAAAGAGTGCCCTAGAACTATATCGTGATGTTGAAGAACTAAAAAGAAGAGACTTAATTCAAACTAGAGGTGATTGGCGAGCAGTACTACCACATGCAATAGCAAACCGTTTAGCTAAAAAGGCTCTAGAGTCAATGCCTCCTAACTATATTACGAATAGATTTTTAGGATCTAATTCAGATAGACTAATTAAATCATTTGCACATAGATTGGCTTTTTTACATGATTCAGAAACTGCTATATCTATAGCTGAACAGTGGCTAGCAGAAGATGGCTGGCTGGGTGAAAGTGAATGTAACTTTAATGAACTTTGTATGGATGCTTTTAAGAACATTGCATCTGTATCACCTAATAAAGCTTTAGAATGCATGGAAAGGGCATCAAAAGATAATAGGAAAAACTTTTTAGATCCAAATGAAAATAGCAAATCAATGGACTTCGTAACTTTATTACGACATCTTGCATATGATATAAAATACTTTGATAGAGCTGTTTCAATTATCTGTCAGTTTGTAGTATTTGAAAAAAATGTGGGTAAACAGAATACTATTGAAGAAGTATTGAAGTCCCTATTTTGGTTAACCCTTTCAGGCACAAATACCTTAGCTGAGCAAAGAATTACGATTGTTTCAGAACTGCTAGAGTCAGAAAATGAAATTGAACAGAAAATAGGTGTTTCTCTACTTAAAGCATCACTTAAAACAGGCCATTTCACATCGCATGGTAGTTTCGACTTTGGAGCAAGGTCAAGAGGACTTGGTTGGCGTCCTACAACAAATTCGGATGTTAGTAATTGGTACCAATTGTATATTATACTGAGTAGTGAAATTATCTTGTCTAACCATCCTTTATCAAAAGAAGTAAGAAAATTAATGGCTGATAATTTTCGAGGTTTATGGAGAAACTCTTTTTGTTTTAGTGTGCTAATTAAAGAGGCAAAAAGGTTGCATGATAATGAACCTTGGATTGAAGGGTGGATTGCAGTCAAAGAAGCTATAAGTTTTGATGAGAAAATATATGCTTCTGATATAAAAGTAAAGATAAATGATTTAGAAGAATATTTAAGACCAAGTGATTTGTATGAAAATGCAAAGATATTTATAATATCTGGGAGTCATAGATCATATGATTATCGGATAGCTGAAACTCAAGAGGATAGAAAAAAACGAGAAGAAGTATTTAATCAAAAGTGTGTTGATATTGGTGCAGAGTTGGGAAAAAGTAAAGGAATTCTTTTTTCTTTACTAGAAGGATTAGTTTGCTCTGATAATTATATGTTGCATTTACTTATCAAAGGTATTGCTAGTGGATATAAGGATAATAAAGAACTTTGGTCTTTACATTACGATAAATACAAGGTCTTAGAAAAAAGTAAAAGACAAATAAATTGCACGAAAGCTCTTTTGTCTTATTTCGCAAGTAATGACCTAGATTACTTTAGTGAGTTGATGGATAGTTTAATTGATGATGATGTTTTTGGTGAGTACTTTCCGTGGTTACAAACATTATGCGTGGATAATAATACTGTTAAAAGGCTACATAAATCTCTTGAAGTCGGTTTAGCTCCTATGTGGCAATATAAAAACTTTTCTTATGGACGAAACCATGAAAATATTAGTGATGATGACCTAGCAGGATTGATAGAACATCTAATAACTTATACTGAAGGCATAAATACATCTGTAGAAATTTTAAGTATGCGGTTTCATGGTAAAACACAAGAAAAGCATTCTAGTATACTTATTGAAACTGCTTATAAACTTTTAGCATTAAATAATTATCAAGAAGATGATAATTCTGGTAGCGAAGACCATAACTTAGAGACAATACTTATAACTTGTATATACAATTTAGAAGATGATATATATGCTGTTCCTATATGTAAAGCATTATCAAAGGGATTAGAAACTTCAAGAATAGCAAATTATCATACATTTGTTCAACAGCTTAGTAAGACTTATTCGAATGTGTTTTTGGAAATTTTGTTTGATGATGAATTTATATTAAATTTTCAAGCGTGGAGATTTAACTTCTTTTATGACTTTGAAGAAAACTCTAGTATTGTTGATGATATTTCTATGGATAGTTTAATGAAATGGTGTGATGAAAAACCGGAGATAAGATATCCTTTTGTAGCTAGTATAGTATACCCTTTGATTCAAAAAAATGATGAGTTAGTAGTAAAACCAATTATTTATGCATTAATAGATAAAACATCTGTATTAGACGAGCTATTAGAAGGTTTAAGTGATTCCATAGAACCCCAAGCTTGGAGTGGATCAAGAGCTGATGTAATTGAAAATAGGCTTGGACTATTTGCTCAGTTGCAATCACATGAAAATGAGATTGTAACTGAATGGGCAAATAAAGAGTACAAAAAATATCTTGAGATTATTAAGGATATTAGAACCTATGAACAAAAAAACAATGAGAGTAGATATGAAAGATATGAATAAGTTATTAAAAGTGATTACCTTAATAAATGAGAAGATATGAATACTTCAGAAAATAGAGAACTCTTCAACACCTTAGGTGAACGAGAAATAGCTAACTTTATTGAACAAGCCCAAAGCTTGATCATACTCGCGATTCCTTCATTGTCAAACCTTATGGCAGAAAGTTTGTTAGAAAGCAAGATAGCTAATGTACAAATAATTATTTCTAAGGAAGATGCACTTAACGCTAGAAGTTTTGAACATGCAGAAGCTGTAAAGAAGTTACTGGAAAATAATATGGTACTTCGAGTCAGTGAGTCATTTACCTTAGGTGCCTTTGTTGTTGATGACAAGGGGTGGTTATTTACTCCGGAAGTTTTACCTCTAGCAAGTGTAAATTGTTTTAGTGTATCAAAGATTGAAGTTCAAAAATTGATATCTGGATTATCTGCAGTCTTAGTTCAAAAAGAAGTTAGAGACGAGCATAAGCCAGAATTAGGTGAAAAAATTTATAGGCAAGAAGAACTGATAAGAGATACTGAAGAAGAGAAAAAAGTATTAGAAATGAAGTTTGATATAGAAAAGATACAGCAGTTAGATATTGAGTTTGTTGAGACTGAGTTCAAAGGGCTAAGGCTCGCTACTAAAAAAATGACTATTCCAAAAGAGCTCACTAGCTTAGGTATGAATGATGATGTTAAAGAGATGCTATCAAGTAGTGCAAAAATATTTACAGGTGATCATGATTTTACAAAAGATCTGCGATCACTAGAAGAGAAACGAAATCAGTTAAGAGAAGATTATTTAATAAGCATTAAAGATTATGGTTTACTTATTCGCAAGCATATGAAAACAGAGTTTAATAATAAGCTTGATGTAATTAATAATGAAAAAGATAAAATTAAAGACAAAGTGCTTACCTCACTAGAAAAAGAGATAGAAAAAACGAAGAAATCGTTAATTAACTACTATTTGCCAATTGTCAAAATGAATCCTCCTCTTCATTTAAGAAAATTGAATAAGGTAGTTAATGAAAAGGTACTAGAAGGGTATTTAGATAATATTTTTGAAAGAAGTCTACCTAATATTAAGGTATTAGTAGATGAGATAGAGCTCATCCATAAGTACAAGGGTCTAACTATAGAGCTTATGAATGATAAAAAGTTTTTAAAAGCATTACAGGACAAGGGTGTTGAGTTATAAATTAGTTTAAAGAGAGAACAAGTAATGAGTAAATTAGGATGGGTAGATTTTTCATCAGAAGATAGAGAACAAGTGTCGAAAATTTTAGCAATGCTAAAAGAACCTGGTACCTTGGATGAACTTGGGATAGGGCAAATTAGAGATGCCTTTGCAGATCTTCTTTTCCCTGGATTTTCAACTGTCCAAACAAGAGCAAAATATCTTATTTTAGTTCCAACCATATTAAAAGAGTATCATCACTTAAATGTTAAACAACCTATTTTAGAGTATTTAAAAGAGCGTGAAGATGAAGTTGCAAAGCTTTTGGATATACACCATCCGAGTAGCACAGAGGGCATCATTGGTAGAACAATGGTTAATAAAGATGGCGTTGCAAAACGACCATCTAGTGTTTATTGGAATGCCTTTAGACAGTTTGAAATTATTCATACATTTATGTCATTAAATGAGTTCTCTCAAAAATATTCAAAAATCATCTTTCAGGTTAATAGCACGCAAGAACATGATGAGGGTATTGATGAAAGTAGTGCATTGCGTGAGGCTATTTTAACTCCAAATGGATACAGTAGTAATTGGTTAGAGGAGGTTACCTTGGACTTAAATTATGATGAGGCTGATTTTCTATATCGAAAGATGACTACTTCTTCGTATGTAAAGGATAGTGTTTCAACCCAACTATTTTTAAGTGGTTTGATGCAAGAAGCACTTGAACAATATACAGCATTGCAAAAGAATAAAGAACACTTGGACTTTGATAACTCCCTTGACCTTCTTGAGGACTTAGTACTTAGATCTAATGATATTTCTAAAGAATGTGCAGAGACATTAACATTGGCAAATGAATTTAGTCTAGCCATGGAAGGTCCACATATTAGATATAACATAGTTTTAGCAACTAAAGAAAATTATGAAAATGAAGAATTGGCTGAACATTATAAAACACTTTATAAAATATGGGAAGTAACAGTAAAGAAGCGAAAGACTTTTTCTTCTGGATGTTCTACTCGGTGGCTTCAAGCTGCGAAACGAGAACACTCTCGTGCCTTTAATGATAAGACAGTTGGTTTTATTGAAAAATGGAGTGTATTAATGCAAAGTGGTGCTAATGATGAAGTCTTAGATGACTTAGTAAAACATCAGGCACTAACGAATAAGGGCAAACGCTCTATTTTACATAAGAACATTCAGCATGCAGGCTGGGTTGGTATTAGGCGTTTAGATTATCGCTGGTCATCAGCAGTAAAAATTTTACAAGATATTGTGGATGGGTTAAATAATGATAGCACCAAATAAAGATCGTTTTGATTATGGAAAGCAATTAAATGCCCCACCCGGATATGAACTTGCTAGTGCCGTAGCAACCACATATACCCTTGACTTACAAGCACTGCTTGCTGTTAGTGTTGCACTTGGGTTTCAAGACACCTTGGAAGGTGATTTAAGTGGTGAAAAGCTACTTTTACTTGAATCAATAATGCACATGAAAGATAAGCTGAGAGTTTTTTATCAACAAGGTAAAATCACATTACCAAAAGAATATAATTATCTTTTTACTCTTTTAGAACCTTGTTTACATCCAATAGTTCCTGATCAAGCTTATGCCTCCTTTCATCCAAAGGTATGGTTGTTGAGATACAAGGCAATTGATGAGAAAAAGCCTAAGATATGTTATAGATTAATTGTATTAACTAGAAATCTCACCTTTGATAAAAGTTGGGACCTTGCTGCATCATTAGAGGGCGAATTAACAAATGAACTCCAGAGTAATAGGTCTCAATCTGAGTGGATAGACTTTTTTCTTTCTTTGGTAGAGGGTGATGCTGATTTTGGAGTAGGTGAAGTATTTGAAAAAGAGCTTCCTTTAATTAAATGGAAAAGTAACTTTGGAAAAAACCTAAAACTTCTTCCTGGAAGTGAAAAGTATAAAAAGCCTCTAAGTTTACGCACTGCAGATAAGGTGATGGTTGTTTCTCCTTTTCTTAAAGATGCCGGAGGTTATGTGAAAGCTTTAGATTGGTTAAATGACACACTTAATGAACCTAGTGAAAAGTTCCTATTTAGTCGAGCAGAAGAACTAAATGCAATAGGCAAAAAAAAATTAGAACATTGGAAATGTTTTTCTATAAATCCAGAAGTTGTAGATGGGTTGGATAAAATCAATGAAGGAACTCAATCGTATAACTTGCATGCAAAGCTTATTGTCACTGAAAATGAAATTAATACAGATTGGCACCTTGGCTCTGCAAATATTACAAGTGCAGCCTTGGGCTCAGCCGAAAAGAAACCTAGAAATACTGAATTCATGTTACGGTTTACTGGAAAAACAGAGATTATAGGAATAGATGTTTTACTAGATGAATTTCTTGATGAAGAAGACGAAGGCTTATTTATACCACACAAGTTTGAAAGTATAGATACTGAAGTAGATAGTAAGCATGATGATATTAGAAAGAAGATGTTTGAACTATTAGCCGCTGAATGGTTGTTGTCTGCTTATAAAGTAAAAGGTTCCGACTTGTTTGAAGTTGAACTAAAAGTACTATCTAAAGAGGTAGAAGAGATGATTTTAGATGAAAATATTCATGTTAAGGTTAGTCTTATTTCAAACATAGGAAAGCGCGAAACACTTAATCCAATAATGAAATGGCAGGATGTTAAACTAATAGATATAAGTGCATTTATTTCATTACAGATATATATTGATGATATGATAGAAAGTGATGCTGAAACATACATTATGCAAGTAGTTATAGAGCATATTGAAGATGGTGATACTAGGCAAGAAAATATTCTAAAGGAAATGTTAAATAGTGACGATAAAATATTAAACTATATTACTATGTTGTTAAATCCAGATGCTACAAAAAATGACTGGTTGTCTCAAGACATTGGAATATCATATAACTCTTCAGAAATAGATCCTCTTTCAAGTAGCAATCCAATGTTTGAACAATTAATGCTAACTGTGTCAAGACATAAAGAGGCTCTTTATAGAATAGAAAGGCTAGTAAGCTCTTTAGAAGAAAACAATGTTGTAATACCCGAAACATTTAGTAAATTATGGTCAGTGTTTAGAAAAGAGATAGAAAATGATGAATAAAGTAATTGCACAGTTAGATGAAACTTTAGCTGAGTTAAAAGATTTTCAAAAAGCTACAGTAAAAGCAACATTAAGTAAATATTCTGATCCAAACCATTCAAATAGGGTCTTAGTGGCTGATGAAGTAGGACTAGGTAAAACAATCGTAGCGAAAGGAATAATAGCAGAGCTATTAAAAGCACGTATCGAAAATGCTACAAATGTACCTTTAGTTGTCACATACATCTGTTCCAACTTAACCTTGGCAAATGAGAACCAAAAAAAGCTTGCAGTCTTAAGGGATGAACTAGAGCTTAAGCATGTTGCTCAACCTTCTTTTGGACGGCTAGTTGAACTGGCTGTTAATCTAAAAGAAATTGAGCATAATCCAAATATTTTACTTGAGGTTAATTCCTTAACCCCATCAACATCTTTTAAATTAACTTCTGGAAATGGGAATATGTGGGAACGTTACATTATTTTTCAATCACTTTTGAAAAGCTATGATTTTATTAATGAATACAACACCTTAAGTGAATTATTCCAGACAGAATATGTGGGTGATAGTAGTTGGAATTATCAAGAAGAAAGAATGCAATATTTTACGATTAACTCTGAAATTAATAATGATTTTTTAAGTAGACTCAATGAACCATTAGAAAAAAGACATCAAGATGAACTCAACTCAAAAACTTTAAAGGGCACATTGCAAAACTACTGTAAAGACCCCTTGTCTATTGCTAATACATATTTATTACGAACTTTAGTTCGTGTTAAACTTGCTAAATGTTGTGCTGGAAATTTAAGGGCAGATTTATTCATATTAGATGAATTTCAGAGATTCCAATCATTGCTAGATACAGATCATGAGAATGAGGAAGCACTAATTGCACAAGAAATTTTTTCTAAAAAAGAAAATACAAAAATATTACTTCTTTCAGCTACTCCATTTAAAGCATTATCTCGCATAAGTGAAGATGAAGAAGAAGGTTCTCATCACAAAGAATTAAGAAGACTCCTTGAATTTTTAAGTAGTAATGATGAAAAGTTTATAATTAAGTATGAAGAAGAACGAGAGAAACTACTGTCACAGATACTAAATTTAAAGAATGTTAAGGTTGGGGAATATGCATTTAATCCAGAGCATAAAATAGCTGTACAAAGCTATTTAAGTAATTTTATTTGTAGAACTGAACGAAGCCAGATTAGTGATGGATTTGATGAGACCTTTGATACTCAAGAACTTATCTGTGATGAGACATTTACATATGATGAGATTACATCATTTAAAGCGATTGACCAACTAGGCCAAGCTATAAAAAAGGTTTCAACTTCAAGATCTGTTAGCCAATTGTTAGAATTTTACAAGGCTGCTCCTTGGGCCCTCTCTTTTTTAAGTGGTTACCAGTTTAAGAAAAGTCTTGATAAATATAAAGACCATAACGAAGTCCGTAAAGCATTATCTTTGTCTTCTGCAGGTTGGATTTCAAGAAATCAATTAAATGGTTATAAAATTGATATAAAAAAAGATGCTCCTAATGCAAAATTAAAAAAGCTTATTGATACTTTTTTTGACAATGGAGGAGAGTCTCTTTTATGGGTCCCGCCCTCGATGAATAATTATAAAATTAATGGTAGACATGAGATAAATAACAATTTTTCAAAAAGTTTACTTTTCTCTTCTTGGGCTTTAGTTCCTAGAGCTTTAAGCGGATTGATTTCTTATGAAGCAGAAAGAAGAAGTTTTACATCTCCAAAAAAGCATAAATATTTCAAAGATAGTAAGCATACACCTAAGTTATTATTTCATGGAGATAGTAATTTGGCCAATTGGTCATTGGTATACCCCTCTAAAATTTTAAAAGAGTTTGCATTTGATAATAAAGATTTGTCAGTAAATGAACTGATAACAATCCGTACTAATGAACTGAAACTAAAGTACAGTACTACGAATGATACTAAAAATATAGATATAAGTAGAAAGCTCTGGTATGCTTTAGCCCCTATGCTTCTTGACCTCATTTCAGAAGAAAATAAAACAGACAATCATGTATTTCAATGGCTCTATGCAGAACAGGATAAGGCTTCACGTTTGAAACAAACCTTGAGAGAAAAACAATTAAATAAAATTCAATTACTTTTGGAGCAGAATCAAAATGTTACATCAGTACCATCATTTATGTGCCGCCATTTAGCTGAGCTTTCAATAGGATCCCCTGGCATTTGTTACGCACGTGTAACTGAGTTGTTCTGGCCTAAGGAGGAAAATAAGTTTCAATATATTAGTGAAATGTTTTTTGGTACCATCTCAATGTTCAATAAGTCTGAAAGTGAAGCTGTACTCAATAAAAAATATTCAGCTGAAAGTCGTCATTGGAAAAAAGTATTATCTTATTGTATTTACGGAAATTTTCAAGCAATGGTAGATGAATATGCTTATTTACTTGCTACTTCTGGATTTTCTTTGCAAGAGGCTAGTAAGCGCTTTGTAGAGGTTTTAGGTGTGAGTTCATCGAATGTCACATGTCAATTTAAAGAGTCAAATAAAGCTACTATAGCTAAAGAAGAACACAATAGATTGCGATGTCATTATGCAGTTCCCTTAGGGACTCAAAAGTTGAGTAATGAAGATGCATTAGATCGGGTAGGAAATGTTCGAGATGCTTTCAATTCTCCTTTTCGGCCTTTCGTTTTAAATTCTACTTCTATAGGGCAGGAAGGATTAGACTTCCATTGGTACTGTAGTCGTGTAATACATTGGAATTTACCAAGTAATCCAATAGACATTGAACAAAGGGAAGGACGAGTTAATCGTTTTAAGTCACTTGTAGTAAGGCGTAGAATTGTAGAAGCCTATGGCTTGCAATGTGAAGATGGAAACTTTTGGTCTGAAGTTTTTTCCTTAGCCGAAAGTGACACGAAGAAGAATAGAGAAAGTGATCTTGTCCCTTTTTGGCACTTCCCCAGAGGTCAGGCTAAAATCGAAAGAATTGTGCCAATGATGCCAATGAGTAGAGAAATCATTCGTTTAAAAGAGTCTCTTAAAATACTAGCACTTTATCGATTGGCCTTTGGCCAACCTAGGCAAGAAGAGTTGTTGTCAAACTTGTTAGAAAGAAATATGAGTGATGAAGATATAAAGGCAATGACAGAGGCTTTAGTGATTAACTTAGCTCCAATTATTCATCAAAAGAAGAATAGTATCTAATAAAGTACTTTGTTTTTAGTCATCTTTAATTTAAAAAAGTGTAGTATATTACATAGCTAATAGAAAATATTTCTATTAGCTATGTAAAAAGGATATATTTTGAATAAAAACATAGAAAGAACTTTACAAAAATATCCTTTAATAGATTATGCAACGATTAAAAATATTCTGTGTGCAAATGGTTATAAATATATTAATGATAAAATAAAGTATATGAAACAAGAAGGTCTTTTAACTCCTTTGAAAAAAGGACTTTATGTTTATCATTCACCTTATATTAAAACACTTACCTCCAAGGAAATTATAGCGAACAACCTTTTGGGACCTTCCTATATCTCATATGAGTATGCTTTATACTACCATGGGCTTATTCCAGAAAGAGTTGAAGAGGTTACTTCTGCTACAACTAAAAGGACTAAGGCCTATTCTACTAGTTATGGGGATTTTAGTTACAAGCATATTGATAAATCCTTATATGCACTTGGTCTTGTAATACTCTCAGCTAAACAAGGGAACTTTATGATGGCTTCTGTTGAAAAGGCACTTTGTGATAAGGTTTTTACTACAAGAGGTATTAAGATAGGGTCAAAAAAGTCTATGTTAATATTTTTAGAAGAAGACCTTAGAATTGATATGGATGAGCTAGTTGACTTTAATTTAAGCATTGTTGCAGAGTATTTCAAAATATCTAAGTCAAAAAGAATTGAAATGTTATATAAAGTGTTAAAGGATATTGTCAAATGAATATTATAGAGCAGATGCTTTCGAAGTACGAGATAGAAAGTGAAGATGCGTTGATAAACGCACTAAAAGAAGTTTATCAGGAGATTGCACTACTCGGGTTGTATCGTGGTGGTTTCTTCGAAAAAGCAGCTTTTTATGGGGGTACCGCACTGCGAATCATTCATGGTCTGGATCGGTTTTCTGAAGATTTAGACTTTACCTTGCTTCAAAAAAATACATCTTTTGATATTGAAGCGTATTTTCCTTATGTTATAGATGAATTTGAAGCGCTTGGCATTAAGATGTCACTTCATAAGAAAGCCAAATCAAAAGACAGTGATATAGAGTCTGCATTTTTAAAAAACAACACCTCTATACACACTTTAAATATAGAAATAAATGACCTAACAAATATTTTAGATGGAGTGCATAGTGGTAAAAAACTAAAAATAAAGTTTGAAGTAGATACAAATCCACCTTTGAAGTTTGAAACAACTGCACATACATTGCTTCTGCCAACTACATTTAATATAATCACTATGACCTTACCTAACCTGTATGCAGGTAAGTTACATGCCGTTTTGTTTAGAAACTGGAAAACAAGAGTAAAGGGTAGGGATTGGTATGATTTTGAATGGTACGTTAAAAGAGGTGTTCAAATAAATCTTAATCATCTGAAAGAAAGAATGGTAGAGAGCGGAGACTTTAAACTTGAAGCTGCCCTTACTCCACAGATATTAAAAGAGTTAATGAAAAATAAGATAGAAACTTTAGATATTAATAAGGCCAAGCATGATGTGCAAGTGTTTGTCAAAGATAAATCTAGACTTGATCCGTGGTCTAAGGATTATTTTAAACTTCTAACAGATAGGATTACCTTTTGATACCATCAGTTCTAGCATCACAACTTATAAAAGGTACTAAAGACTACCTAAATACAACATTCCCAAGCTCTACACCAGCTTTTTTTGAGATGATGGATAAGTTTGTTAGTGAAGAAGGAAAACTTTTTAAAGGTCCTTATGTTTCAGTTGCACTTCCTTTTAAAAAAGGGGATGAATCTGCTCATTATTTCCCCGATACTTTGAGTGAAAACTTTAAACCATTTTATCATCAAGAGTTGGCTTTTAAGAGACTTGGTGGAGAGATTGCTAAACCTACATTAGTAGCTACAGGAACAGGTTCTGGTAAGACAGAAGCATTTATGTATCCTATACTTGATTATTGTTATAAGAACAGAGATACTAGAGGTATCAAAGCTATTATAATCTATCCTATGAATGCACTAGCCACCGATCAAGCAAAAAGGTTTGCAAAGACTATATCTAGTACAGAATCATTGTCTGGAACAAGGGTAGGACTTTATATTGGTAGTTCTGAACAAAATCCTCATAAGAGTATGAGTGATGACTATGTTATAACTGATAAAGATATACTTTGCGATAACCCTCCAGACATTTTACTTACAAACTATAAGATGTTAGACTTTATGCTTATGCGACCTCGTGACCAAAAAATTTGGAAGCACAATATAGGTACAGATGTACTAAAGTTTATAGCTGTAGATGAGATACATACATTTGACGGGGCTCAAGGAACTGATTTAGCTTCTTTAATGAGAAGACTTCGTGCTAAGCTTGATGTAAAAAAAGGTCATCTAGCTTGTATTGGGACATCAGCTACTTTAGGTGGAGATGGTACTACTGCCATTAGGGAATTTGCATCAGATATTTTTAGTGAAGAATTTAATGAGGACTCTGTAGTTAAAGAGTATAGAATAAGTCCAGAAGAGTTCTTTGTAGATAGTGAAGATGAAATTCATTTTTACCCTCACATATCACAACTAAAAGAACTTGATTATAAAAACTATAAAAATGTAAATGAGTATATTAAAACTCAGTATTTTCTTTGGTTTAATGAAGAGATAGATGATGTGGAAAGTGACACATTTAAAGTTGCACTTGGAGTTAAACTAAAAGAACTTTATTTCTTCAAACTACTTCTTAAGACTTTAGATGGAAGCATAAAGTCTAGAGAACAAATCATAGATGCATTTATACGAAAGATACCTGTAAAGAGTTCATCAAACTATTTTGTTCATATGGTAAACTCACTTTTAGCACTTACTTCTTGGGCTAAGAGTGAAAAAGTCGGAAAAAGCTATCCTCCATTTCTTTTTGTAAGAGTGCAATTATGGTTAAGAGAGTTGGCTCGTATGGTAGCTACTCTTGATGAAAAACCTATGCTTACTTACTCTGATGACTTGAAGCCTGATGAGTTTAAAGTACATTACCCTGTTATACATTGTCGTGATTGTCATGCTACCGGATGGGGTGGGGTAAAAAAAGATGGTACGGGTGAACTGCTAAGTGACTTAGATCTATTTTATCAAGCTTTCTTTAGCCATGACAGTAGAGTTAAGTTTGTATTTCCTATAGAAGAAAATCCCAGAAACTTAACTGGTCGCGTTTACTACATCAGCAAAAGTGGTTCAGAGATGCCAGATGGTGAGAGTGATGGTTGTATAAAAGTATATGAAAATGACAATATCAACACTAAGGGTAAAAGTCATTCAAATTGTCCTTTTTGTAACTCGAAAAATTCTTTAACTATTTTAGGTGCAAGAGCAGCCAGCCTTACAAGTGTTCTCATCGGTCAAAACTTTTCAAGTTATTACAATGACGATAAGAAACTTATCGCTTTTAGTGATAGTGTTCAAGACTCTGCACAAAGAGCAGGCTTTTTTGGTGCTAGAAGTTATCAGTTTACTATAAGAAGTGCTTTACAACAAGCTTTAGAAGGTTATGGTGGTAAAGTTGGGCTAAATGACTTTAGTGATGTTGTTAGTACCTATTGGCAAAATATATTTAAAGATGATAAACAATACATATCTACACTTATAGCCCCAGATATGGAGTGGCTACGAGAGTATGACAATCTTGTAAAAACAGATGAGTTAAATAATCCTACTGACTTAAAAGCTCTTGTTAATAAACGTATAGATTGGATGATTCATAGTGAGTATGGATTTAAGTCTCATATAGGGAGAACATTAGAGAGAAGTGGAGCTTCTTCTATGTATGTTGATGATTTAGCGGATGTTGTAGAAGCACTTTTACCAATAATGCAAAACAGTATAGAGATGTTTAGAACTATAACTAAAGAAGCACTAGAAAAGTTTGTTTTAGGATTTTTAATATATCTTAAAGATAGTGGGGCTATTTATAGTGAACACTTGAAGCCATATATTGCTACTGGTGGAGATACTTATGTAATTAATAATGTTGGATCTAGAAAAGTTTACATGCCTAAATTTGGTACGAACTTTTCAGTTCCAACCTTTTTGACAAATGGTAATTTTAAAGCTTTTGATAAAGTCTCTAATAAAGGTAAAACAACTTGGTGTGATAGATGGCTAATGCATAATTTTGTAGATGAAAATGCATTGTTACCTGATACTAATATTGTGTACCAACCGATATTAGAAGCATTATTAAAACAGAAAATTCTTATTGAAACTGACTTTGCAGATAAGTTAATCTGGGGATTAAATCCTGAGAAACTTTTTATTACAACTGATACTCGTGAACTTTGCTGTGACACATGTAATCATAAGCTGAGTATAGATAGTCATAATTATCAATATGCTCTTGAAATGAAGTGTATGAGAAAAGAGTGTAGTGGAAGTTATGAGAACTATATAAGTGAAGACAGTTACTACAAACTTCTTTATACAAATGGTGACTTACAAAGAGTTGTAGCAAGAGAGCATACTGGATTACTTGGAAGAACTATAAGAGAAAAAGTAGAAAATGATTTTATAAACAGAACATCTTATGAGCCTTGGAAACCAAATCTACTTAGTGCTACTCCTACTCTTGAGATGGGTATAGATATTGGAGATTTAAGTTCTGTAGTTTTATGTTCTGTTCCACCAAATGGAGCTAATTATCTTCAAAGAATTGGTCGTGCTGGTAGAACTGATGGAAATGCATTTAATGTTACATTGGCTAATGCTAGTAATCATGATCTCTACTTTTATGAAGAGCCAAATGAGATTATGCAAGGAAGTATAGATGCTCCTGGTGTTTACATAGATGCTTCTGCAATACTACAAAGACAGTTTCTTGCGTTTTGTATTGATAACTGGGTTAGCAAAGAGAAGATAGAGAGACAAGACTTTCCAGATAAGTTGAACATAGTTCTAAGCAGTGTTGATAAAAGTAAAAAAGATAAATTTCCATATACTCTGTTTCGGTTTATTGAGAAGAATAATCAAGCATTATTACAAAGCTTTTTTAATCTGTATGAAGATAAATTACAAGAAAGCTCTAAAGAGAAACTTGAGAGTTTTGTTTTGGGTAACGATGAGTCTGATAGTTTAGTATTACTTGTATTGAATAGGCTGGACTTGATATTACAAGAGCAAAAGTCACTATCTAGTCAAATAAGTACACTAAAGAAGATTCTCAAAAGCCATGAAGCTAAAGAGGCTAAAGATAAAGATCATGAAGAGGTAGCCAAAAAGATTCAATCTGAACTAGATGGATTAAAATCTGTTTTGCTTCTTTTAAGAAAAAAAAGAACATTTGAGTTCTTTGCAGATGAGGGACTTTTACCTAACTATGCTTTCCCTGAAAGTGGAGTGATATTAAAATCAGTAATCTATAGAAGAAAAGACACTAAAGCTGCTGAGAGTGGTGGTAAGTATGAAACTTATACTTACGAGTATGAGAGAGCTGGTAGTAGTGCAATAAGTGAACTTGCACCAAATAATAGCTTCTATGCAGGTGGACGAAAAGTAACTATAGATCAAATAGATATGAGTAGTGCTGAACCTGAGACTTGGATATTTTGTGACAAATGCTCATATACTCAAAGAGTAACAACTGAAGAGATAAACTCTTGTCCTAAATGTGATAGTGAGATGTTTTGCGATGAGGGACAGAAAAAAGAGATACTTAGAATGAAGAGTGTTCTTGCTACAAGTGATGATAAAAGTAGTAGGCTTAAAGATGATAAGGATCAAAGAGATATAAAGTTTTTTAACAAACAGTTACTGATTAACTTTGATAAAAAGTATATTGAAGATGCTTATGCAATAACTGAGGATGAAATATCATTTGGATTTGAGTTTATTGAGAAAGTTAACTTTAAAGAGGTTAATTTTGGAGAAACCACTTTAGTCGGTAACGATATAAGTATAGCTGGCAAATCTGTACCTAGAAAAGGTTTTGTGATATGCAGGAGCTGTGGAAAAGTACAGTTTGGAAAACCAACAGATGAAAAATTTAAACCAGACCATGCTTTTTCTTGTGATATAGAAGATAATCTTGCTATAAAGAACTATTTTGAGTCTTTATATCTTTATAGAGAATTTAATTCTGAAGCTATACGATTAATATTACCTATAACTTCTTTAGAAATTGATGATGAAAAGCTCCACTCACTCATAGCTTCTTTTCAATTAGGACTTAAGGCATATTTTAAAGGTTCAGTAGAACATCTTAGAGTTGGGATATATGATGAAGTTGATTCAAAAGATGAGTTAGCAAAAAGATACTTGATTTTATATGATACAGTCCCAGGTGGAACAGGTTATCTCAAACAATTGATGAGAGATGAAAAACCACTATTTGAAGTTTTAGATGTTGCATTAGAGAAGTTAAACAGTTGTAAATGTAATGCTCAACATGAAAAAGATGGATGTTATAAATGTATTTATGCATATAAAAATAACTTTGACAGACCGCTTATCTCAAAAAGAAAAGCTATTGAAGTTATAGAAAATATCTTAGCTTCCAGAGAGCATATTAAAAAAGTAGATAGTGTAAGTGATGTAAATTCTGATAGCTTAAGTGAAAGTGTACTCGAAGAACTTTTTTTAGCTAAATTAAAAACTAAAAGTAGTGTATGGAAAAAAGACATTGTAAGAGGGCACAGTGGTTATAAATTTGAAATAAGAGATAAAGATAATAACAAATACTCTTATGAGATGTTACAACAGGTTGAACTTACGGAGCAAGAAAACATATCGGTATATTCAAAGGCAGATTTTGTTATTTATCCCATTAAAAACAAGGATATGAAACCTATAGTTGTATTTACCGATGGCTATGCATTTCATGAAGACAGAATTGATGATGATAGTGCTCAAAGAATGGCTATTGTAAAAAGTGGAAACTACACAGTATGGTCTTTGACTTGGGAAGATGTGGCACAGTTTGATAGTAAAAAACCTACTTATAAGTACGAAAATTACTTAGATGAAAGCTACATGAATATTAATACATTTAGAACTAAATATATAGGGAATACAGGATTTTTAAAGACGACTAGTATGGAATTGTTAGTGGATTTATTAAGGACACAAGATATGGGTATGTGGATAAAAAGAGCTGAGTCTATTGCTATTTCTATGATTACTCAACCATATGATATAAATGATCAAATCTTTTTAAATTCTTTGAGTGAAGAAATGCAGGAAGATTTATTTAATGCTAATAAAAACTATGCGGGTGGAATTTATACAGATGATGACATAGCAATTAGTTTTTTAATTGATTCTGTTTCTGGTAGAAAACAAGATTATTCTCAATGTATCTCTATTTTACATTTAAAAGATAAAATTACTAGATTCTCTTTTAAATCGTGGGCAGGATTATTGAGAATGTTTAATATATTACAGTTCTTAAAAAATAGCTTTTTTACGACAGAAAAAGCTCTAGATGGGTCTTTATATGATGTAATTGATTTTAATCTAAACTCTCTAAGTACATCTAGTAATGATTGGAAATTTATTTATGAAGAAGTTTTAGATGAAGCAAAAGAGCTTGTACTGTCATTGTCGAATCATGCGGAGATACCTTTGCCTGATGTTGGAGAGGAACTTACAGATCTCAATAATACCGTTATATGCGAAGCTGAGCTTAGATGGAAAGAATTTAAAGTGGCAGTTACATTAGAAGAGAATATAGTGATGGATGAATGGTCAATATTTACTATAAATGAAAAAGAAATACTCATAGAGACTTTACAACAAAGGATTAACTCATGAAAGTAGCAATATCATCAGACTTTTTTACAGCACTATCAAAGCTTCCAAAAACACAAATGGGAAAAACAATTAAGCTTGTAGAGAAGTTTAAAAATAATCCTACAGCATCAGGACTTAATTACGAAAAGCTTCATGCCACAAAGAATATGCACTCGTTACGAGTAGATGGTTCATATAGATGTATCGTAATGAGTCCAGAGAAAAATGATGTATATATTTTACTTTGGGTAGATAATCATGATGATGCATATGATTGGGCAAAGAAGCATAAATGTTCTGTAAATACTGAGACTGGTAGTTTAGAAATAATTCAGACTGAACATAGTGTAGAATCTATTACAATTGCTACTAAGCAAGATAATTCATCTTTCTTTAGTCAATTTAAAGATAAAGAGTTATTGAAACTTGGTGTTAGTGATGAACTTTTAGAATATGTAAAAGCCATTGATAATGAAGATGAACTCGATTCAATGAGAGCATACATTACAGAAGAGGTTTATGAAGCATTATTCTACTTATTAGCTGGAGAGAATTATGAGAGTGTATATAACTATTTATATTCAGATAACACTATCGTTGAAGATGATGATTTTACTACAGCTTTAGAAAACAACAGCTCAAAAAGAACTTTTTATGTTGTTGAAGAGAATGATACAGAACTAATGAATATGCTTAATGCTCCATTAGAGAAGTGGAGGGTGTTTTTACATCCAACTCAAAGAAAGCTAGTCGAAAAAGAATATAATGGCCCCGTGAGAGTATTAGGTGGGGCAGGTACTGGTAAAACATTAGTTGCTATGCATAGAGCAAAATATTTAGCATCACAGATTTCTTTATTTGATAATAAAAAAATATTATTTACTACCTACACTAAAAACCTTGCAATTGATATATATGAAAATTTAAAAAAGATTTGTGATGAAGATACACTTTCTAAAATAGAAGTGAAAAATCTAGATCAATGGGTCTATGAATTTTTAACTAAGCATGGCTATAAAAATGAAATAGTATATAGTAACAAAACAGATGAATTATGGGAAAGTGCTTTAACAACTAAACCTGTAAATATTGAAGTAGAAGATAGCTTCTTTAAAGAGGAGTGGGAGAGGGTAGTACAGTCAAACTCAGTTAATACACTTAATGACTATATCAAAGTGTCTCGCATGGGAAGAGGAACAAGGCTTAGTCGTACTCAAAGAAAATTGATATGGGAAGTATTTGAAGAGTATAAACTATTACTTTCAAGTAAAAACTACAAAGAGCCTAGTGATGCTATGAGAGATGTAAGGGTCTTACTAAAACAGGGTTCTGATGATGCTTTATACTCTCATATAGTTTTAGATGAAGCACAAGATTTTAATGCAGAAGCATTTAGACTAATTAGAGATATGGTACCAGAGTCTAAAAATGATATATTTATTGCTGGAGATGCTCATCAAAGAATATATGGGCCTAAAGTTATATTAGGTCAGTGTGGTATTAAAATCATAGGTAGAAGTAAGAAGTTAAAACTTAACTATAGAACTACTGATGAAATCAGAAAATGGGCGGTAGAACTACTTAAGGGAGAGTCTATAGATGATATGGATGCTGGAGTAGATAGTAACAGTGACTATAAATCACTCTATCATGGTCCTGAACCACTTGTTAAAAGTTTTGATAGTTATGAAGATGAAGTTGTTTTTATTGATGAATATATTAAAAACATCAAACAAGAAGATGAGAGTAGTAGAATCTGTATAGTAGCTAGAACACAAAAAATCATAGATGCTTATAGTGAGTATTTTACAAGTAAAAATATTTCTACTGTAAAAATATCTCGTAATACTAAAGATAATATCTCAAACAACGGAATTAGGTTAGCAACCATGCATAGAGTTAAAGGCTTAGACTTTGATCATGTAATAATAGCTAGTATGAATTCTGGAATAGTACCTTTAGAAGTATCAGATAAATCTGATGAACAGCAGATAGAATATGAAAAATTATTGAGAGAAAAATCTATAGTATTTGTTGCAGCGACAAGGGCTAAGAAGTCTCTGTTAATTACATCTTATGGAGTTAAATCTCAATTTTTAAATAAACTTAGTAACACTTAATTATTCTATAATTAAAAGATAAGGACAAATCATGACAAGTATTAAATATTATGAAAACTATTTTCCAGAAGACTTAATCAATATAAAAGCTACTTTGAAGCATAGTAATGGAATATCCATTCACAGCTTTATAAGTGCATCTGCACAAGATCACTTTGGACAAACTAGAAAAGCTTTTTTACATTCAAAATCAAAATACAAGTTCTTGTTTAGTTTTTTTTATACTGTTTTACTTGATCAAGTGATTCATTTTTCTCTTCATGATAAACATAGTGATTTTGAAAACATATCTGGCTATCCAAAGTTTGTAGGTATATTATCTAGTTATGGATCAAATATGGATCCAGCATTAATACTCTTAATTGCAACTGTTTACCTTGAAGGTGAAGATAAGGATATTGTTACAGAAGACTTTGCAGACTTTACAGAATATATTTTAGAAGATTATGCTGATTTTTTTTATAATATTTTTCCTCAGTATACTACGGACTTATATACAAAAGAAATGCAAGAAGACGCACTCATTATTATTTTTGAAAATATGAAGTTAGCTATGAACTGGGAGTCTGTACAAAAAAGTATTAATATAATTACTCCTGATTTACTATTGTATAAAAATTGGATAAATATATTTAATATGAAAGTAGATGAAAAACTTTTCTCACTATCTTAAATTATAGAATACGGGGATAATTTATGCCATAGGGTAGTTGAAGGCAAAATAATTATTGATATAGTATTCTAAAACTATTTAATAAAGAATATTATTACATTATTTTTACATTTATTGTTTGTATGCTTGTAATAGTTGAATTAAGGGAGATCAAATGGAATTTGAAAAATTAATATTAGAAATTATTTCTAAATTAGATAATGTTACAGGATATAAAAAATCTATTATTCAAGCTGATTTGAATGATTTAAATGATGACATAGAAGAAGGTGTTTTCAAGTTAAGAATATCTGAAAATAACTATCGTATACAAACATTTCCAGAACTTGAAGAACAAAATATTAAAACTACTCAAGCAATAGGATTATTATTCCTATCATACCTTACATATATACTTCGTAATAAGTTTACCTATGGAAAAATGTGGCCTATTATTGCAGATGACTTAATGAAGTATGAATCACTTACCACCTTTTTTAAAGACAAATATTTATTAAATGGGCATCCTAATCAATTTCTAGTTATTTGTATAAAAGATGCTTGTGATAGATTTAACTTACGACATGCTTTTGATAAGCATGCTGATGAACATTATATAAGAAATACTATTTTACTTCAAATGGGTATATTAAATAGATTTACAAAATTAAATGAATGGTTGTCATATAGCTCATTTAATCAAACTACTTTAAGGGTACTTCTTAATAAAGAAGATGAAAACTACTCTAACAGCTTTGCTCAAGGTTGGAGGGTCCTTAGAAGGTTTAGAGACCATATTATTGACAATGCTACAGCTCATTCTCTTCTTAAGCAAAATACATGGTATAAAGAACTAGACATTGATGATGCACTAAGAGCTGCTAGAAAGAAAATTGGTACAAAGTTTTTAGCAGAAGATGAAATCGAAAATGTGTTTTTTCTAGATCAAATACTCTATGAAGAAAACATATTAAAATTTATTGTAAATGCAGAAGATCTCTATGCCTTAAAACTTAGTGGTAGTGAGTATAGTGTATATATAGATGATGAGTATATGGCTAAAGTGTTACGAAGTGATGACAAAGTTTTAGTTCTAGATAAAAAAATTATTATCAAAGAACCTAATGATTTTAGTGTACATTTAGAACTAAGAAATGAAGATGGTGATATCGTATATAGTGATGAAATTGTATTATTTGATTTACATGATCAAGTTCTCATATTTGATGATAAGGGTAATATCTATAAAGATTTTTCTAAAAAATTAATCCCAAATAGAACTTATGGAATGCTCTTTGATTCTGATTTAGACTGTGATGCTTCAGAAGATAGTCAAGTTGAATACTTTTCAGGATATGTAACATTAGCAAGAGGATTAAGTCAAGAAAACAACTGTATGTTGTCATATGATGGCGAAGAACTTTTTTCCCTTAACTTCACTGCTTCAGTTGAAAAACCTAATTGGATTGATCATCTTGTTGTATATGCAGCAGATACTCATTTACATCTAGAATCAACAACAAACTTCCACTTGAAAATATTTGATATAGATGATGAAGAAAATCCTTTAAAAGATTTACCACAAGAGGCTAATCTTGTAAGATGGACATATGCCGATAGTTATGTAGATGATGAAGATATTGAAAATTTTGTTGCAACTATAGAGTTGTCTCCTGAGCTAATCTGTGAACGTAAGCATTCATTTCTTATTAGATATAAAGGACAAACTTATCATAGAACAGTACACTCTGTTATTTATGACCATACTAACCAGTATCATTTAATGCAAAGACTAAAAGATGGTTCAATTAACCTAATAGAAAAAAAACCAATTTTAAACTATGATGAGCTAGTAAAGTCTAAGTTTCATCTTGCACTGTTCAACTTTGATAAATCGCGAGAGCCTAGAATCTTAAAAGATAAAATGAAATACTATGGAAAAGTAGAGTTAAATAAAAAATTTCAATTTACATCATTCCCACGATTTGGTGAAACTATTATTGCTGCAGAACATCTATACAATGATGTTGGGGATGTTCTTTTTAAAGTTGTTAGACAAGGGATTATTAATGGTTACGATTCAGAGGCAAAAATAATTAGCTTAAGTAGTAGTCCGGAGTACCTAAAAGCATGTGAGTTCATAACAGTGAGCCATGATTATAAGATTAACTCTTTATCTGTTGATGACTTAACTATTAATGATACAAAAATTGAACTAAGTAATGATTACTTATCTTTGGTGATTATTTATGAAGGTAATTATATTGGTTCGTTTGTCCAGCATGAAAAGATTAACTTTGATACATTCCCTGCTGATGAAGATGTACTTAAAATATTATATCTTTCGTATATTCCATTATTAATTATGGAAAAAGATGAATTATTAAACTGGATTCAAAATAATTTACCAATATTCTTTAAAGCTTTTATGACTGATAGTCTTGTAACTCCTAATGGACAAAAAGTATATTTTAATTTTGATGAAGTAAATGCTGCAATAGAACATCTATTATATGATGTTGAGTTTTACCAAGATGAAGCACAATCTCTACTCCAAGATATTATGCTTTATAACTACTCAGAGAAAGCCATTAAAATGCCTATTTTATTAATATACTTACTGCAACTCGCAAAAGATAAAAAATTAACTGCATATTTTTTATCTTTATTAGGAGAAGCAGATTTACCTGAAGATAGGGATGAATTATTTATAGATAAAATAGTAAGTAGTTCATTACAGCACCTTGATTTAGATAGTGTTGCTAAACATAACCTAAAAATTGCAATGCATCATAAATATAAGATATTTTATTTAAATGAAGCACTTAATAAATTACAAGAGAGTATAAAATGAGTAAGTATCTAGATGCCATAGCACTGCACAAACATATAAAAGAAAGACTAGCTGAGGCTATTAAAAGTGGTCTCTATATTAAAGATGAAACTATATTAAATGAAGTTATAAAACAATTAGTTGATGAGAGTGCTTTAGTATCTGAAATTTTGGTTGAAGGATCTTTTAGTGCAATAAAACATCCTCAAAGACTAAGGGATATTAATTTTTTATCTGAAAAGTTGATAAAACTATTAGATAAGAATAAAGAATTTAATCCAGATTTTCAGCCTTTTGAACATCAGTTTGCTGCTATAGATGCGACTAAAGATATGACCAATGAAAATAAACCTGCTTTAATCGTTACAGCACCAACAGGTGCTGGTAAAACAGAAGCATTTATTTTACCTATGTTGCATGATTTACTGAAAACTCCGAAGAAGTCATCTCAAAAAGGTGTTCGAGCTATTATTCTTTATCCAATGAATGCTTTAGTCGCTGATCAAAACAAGAGACTTTTTAACTATCTAAAAGGTCAAGATAGAATAAAAATGTTCTTTTACAATAGTGAGACTCCTGAAAAAAAGAGAACAGGATGTGATGAAGCATTTGATGATAACTGCTTTATTTGTAGTCGAGAGGAAGCAAGAAAATCTCCACCAGACATAATGATTACAAACTATTCTATGTTAGAGTATATACTTTCCAGACCTAATGATTATCCTCTTATTGGAGATGCTTTAAGAACTATCATAGTTGATGAAGCACACTTATATTCAGGAACACTAGCTGCCGAAGTTTCTTTATTACTAGACCGTGTCTTGTTTAAGGCAAATAAGAAGAGTAGTGAAATTTTACATATTGCTACATCAGCTACTTTATCTGAAGACAAAGATGAACAACGAGAATTCTTTGCATCATTTTTCAATAAATCTCAAGAGAGTATTAAATTAATTCACGGTAGTAAGGATGCTGGTAATGTTGTAGTGACAACAAACCTTGAAGATGACATTGTAAAGTTTAAAGATATTAGTAATTTAGTTAATAAATCATCAATAGAGTTATATAACGAGTTTCATGATTCTACATTGTTGCGAGATATTCGAGTAAAGCTATTAGAACAATATACCTTCAGTTTAACAAATCTTAGTAAGGCTATCTCTCAAAAATTAGATGCCAAGACATTAGTAAATATATTAACAATAGGAGCTAAAGCAAGAATAAGTGACTATGAACAACCTCTACTACCTCATAAGCTTCACTTACAGGCTCGTGCATCACAAGGATTTTCTGTATGTTTAAACCCTAAATGTCCCGATAAGCTTAGTGATAACCTTGGAAAACTACATCATGGTACATTTTATGGGTGTACATCTTGTCAAAGTATGACTCTGAATGTAGTTAGTTGTACAAAATGTAAAGAAGTAATGTTTGCAGGTCAAATATCTGAAGATGATAAAGTGCAATTTGTAAAAGTTGATAGTCGTTTTCCAGAAAGAGCAAACTACTTTAGTTTTAAAGAGTCTAATCAAAAATTTTCTATGAAAATTACGGGAGATAAGTGTAGTACAGATAATGCAGACAATACAATGTATATGCATACATCATGTCCTAGTTGTGAGAATGAAAGTTTTAGGCCTTTAACACTTTCAGATCAATTTATCCTTCCTTTAATTGCAGAAACAATGCTTGTTGATATGCCGGAAATAGACAAACCAAATAAAACTTTACTTCCTGCACAAGGAAGACGACTAATAGCTTTCTCTGATAGTAGAAATGCTGCAGCTAGGCTCGGTCCTTTACTGACTAATCAGCATGAAACACAAATGTATCGTTATATGTTATGTCAATCCTATTTTTTAAATATGTCATCTGATAGTAATGCCCTGAATGATATTATTGAAAATATTAAGCTAATGAAAATGCAAATTGAGAATGCTCCTAATGATATGATGAGAAATATGGCTCAACAAAACTTGGATGTGTTACTAAATCAAAAGCAGGCTTTAGAATCAGGTAAACCAATACAAGCTTTAGTTGCTGAAATGTTTGAGAATGAAACATTAAAACAAATTTTCAATCGACCAATTATGAGTGAACAGAAATTAGAAGATCAACAAAAATGGTTTGAAAAAAACTTACAAGAAAATAAAAATGATATATATTATCGTATTGCAAGTGAAATGATAGTTCCTAATATTAAAGCAACAAATTTAGAAAGTATTGGGCTCTTAAGTCTTACATATCCTGGATTAGAAAATATAAAAATGGTTCCATCTGCTAAACAAGATTTTAATAGTATATATCCTTCTCTTGAAAAAGAATTTGAGTCACTTAAAGAAGCTTTTTTATATATTTTCAGGAATCAAAGAGCTATTACTGCTGGAAGTGATGAAGAAAACTATCAAGTTGAAAGTATTGTTGGCTTAGGTACATATATATCCTTTGGCGCTAAAGGAAAAAGATTAAATGATATAAAAGTTGGTCCAAGAAGTTTCATTTATCAATTTCTTCAAAATGTCTTATCATCATATGAAGTTGATGCAGATGAAGAGCTTATACAAAAATTTATAAAAATGATGTTTGATACCTTTATGGCAGCAGCAAACTCGAATGAATATCCATGGTTAGAAACAAAAGAGATGGAAAGTAAAGATGAGTCAATGGTCAATGCACTTCGTATTAACTTTAAAGCCCTTTCTGTTATATCACCAAGTTCAATGTTTTTAAATACTCTTACTCAGCATTTATGGAGCTTTAATGTCAATGGTGTTGTTCCAGAAGAGTGGCATAAAGATGAGTTAGTCGAAGTAAATATTGATTACTTAAATACTCAAAGTAGTGTCTCAAGAATGAGAAATCTTTATCAAAAGAAGAGTAACTTAATGGAACTTGGTTTATGGGCTGAAGAACACTCTGCACAGCTTAGTAGCCATGAGACAAGAAGACTTCAAAGTTTGTTTTCTGATGGTAAAAGAAATATTTTATCTGCGACAACTACTCTTGAAGTCGGTATAGATATTGGTGGGTTAAGTGGTGTTTTAATGGCTAACATACCACCAAATAAAGCTAACTATATTCAAAGATCTGGTCGTGCAGGTCGTAGAAATGATGGATCAGCAATTGTGCTTACATATGCTAAAGCTAGACATTTTGATCAAAATAGTTATGAAAATTTCAACTATTATCTTGAAAAACCTCTTAGAAAGCTCACAATTAGCTTAGAGAAAGAAAAAATTGCAAGTAGGCATTTTAACTCTTTACTTTTATCCTTATTTTACACATCTGAATTTGAAGAAAAAAATCAAACCCTTTTTAATTCATTTAAAAATATGGGCATATTTCTTGGACTAGATGCAATACCCGCATATGAAACAAATCTTAGTAGACATGAATATGAACTATATAGAGAACCTGATTCAGTATGTATGAGCCTTATAAACTATCTTCAAGAGTTTGATACTAATAGTGCAAGAGAAAAATTAGATGTAGTATTTAAAAGGACTCCAGTTAATGCGAGATATGAATATTTTAAAGAACTATTCGTAACACAAATAATGAACCTTTCTACTGAATTTGAAAAGGAAATGAAGAGCTATATAGATGATTGGAATGAGGCATCATCGACAACTCAAAGAAATGCTATTCGATATAACATGAAACAAAAATATCAACAGAGTTTAATTGAAGCATTTGCCAACGAACAAATACTCCCTAAATATGGATTTCCAATTGATGTAAAAAGTTTACAAGTTATTAGTGGATACACAGATAAAGATGCAAAACCTTTTGCATTTGATCGTTCTGGAATACTAGCTTTAGCTGAATATGCTCCAGGTTCTAAAATTCTTGCAGGGGGTCGAACAATTGTGTCTAGAGGAATATCTAAACATTTCTCTGGAAGTAATGTTGATGATGCTTTTGGTGAAAAAGGTATGTATTACTTCTGTGATAATGGACATTTTTTCACTTCAACACATAAACATGTATCTGAGTGTGCTATGGATGGTTGTGGAGCAAGAGTAGGAAATGCACAGCATTACTTGACTCCAGAACATGGTTTTATAACAGCAGCTTCTGAAGAGATTACTTTTAAACTTAAAAAACCTGAGCGAGTAGGCTATATAGAAACATTTACTGATGTTGATGCTACTAAACAGGATGGACAAACTCAAAGTTGGAATTATGATGATTTTGTATTACTATTTAAAGAGAATGCAACGATTTATGGTGTTAACAAAGGTAGTAAGCAACTTGGATTTGCCATATGTTCTAAGTGTGGTTATTCAGAATCAGATAAAGCCAAAAACAAAAGTGGACTTGTTCAATTATCCAGTGATTTTAAAAACCATAGTCCTATCTATAGTAAAGATGGAAATGGTAGATGTTTAGGGGATGATGGATACAGTGTTTGGAGAAATCAGCATCTAGTAGTAACTATGAAAACTGACTCTGTTGTCATTATCCCTAAAAAGAAAATTTATGACGAAGCTTTAGCTCAAACAATTATGAATGCATTACAACTTAGTGGTTGTGAAGAACTTGGTATAGATGAACGAGAAATAGGAACAATGTTGTTACCAAATGATGGAGCCTACCAAATATATCTATATGACAATATGTCGGGTGGTGTTGGCTATGTTTATGATTTAGCTAAAAATAGATGGCAAGAGTGGATAAAAAAAGCTATTAAAAGACTTTGGGTTAGTGAAAAACATAATGATGAATGTATTCATGGGTGTATTAAATGTATTGTGACATTAAATACTAATAATATCTTACCTCGTAAAAAAGCGTATGATTATTTAATTGGCGAATATACTCCTGATGAAAGAGTAAAACCACGAAAAAAACAAAATAAGCCTATAGATAAGCCCAAACTTACTGCTGAAGAGCGTAGAGCTAAGTTTACTAAGGAATAACAGGAATTTATTAATGAAAATATCACCCATTACTTGTTGCAATTAATAATAATATAGATTTAGAGAATGTTAAAACCTGGAGTGAGAAAGAACAAGAGCTTGAAAAATATGAACATTTTTTAGAAGGGTATATGCAACGTAATAAAAATAATATTCAATAGAATATACCTTATGTTATGTAAAGTATAAATAATTTAATTTATATAGTTGACAATACAATCATATATGACTATAATACATCATTGAC
>Ga0256826_1000084_pt1 | contig 45643 bp, 61 predicted proteins | sample CV79metaG_FD_185975 | JGI IMG/M metagenome (GOLD analysis project Ga0256826, IMG submission 185975) | Hydrothermal vent microbial communities from East Pacific Rise, Pacific Ocean - CV79 | ecosystem: Environmental > Aquatic > Marine > Hydrothermal vents | place: Pacific Ocean: East Pacific Rise...
CTTCCGCTGTAGACTCTCTAAGAATAGGATAAATAGCAGCATAAGCATCTTTTTTTAAAGAAGTCCATTCACTACAATTAAGTTCTTTAAAATGTTCGTTTAAAGATGAATATACTAAGCCTTGGTTTTTTAGAGCAGACATTTGTTGTCTTGCTCGTTTTAAATTAGTCATTTTTGAATACTCCTGTTCTTGTAAACCCTACATAACTCTTAGCTGTGTTACCATTTAAGTCTGTAAAAGTTCCATTAGTTAAATTGTCATACTCTCCATTATCTCCATCATAAACACCTGCATTAGATATAAGCTCTTCACCCATAACTTGTACTACATACTCATTATTTGTATCTACTGCTAGTGTAGGAAATGACTTAGCTGTTGGAGATACTTCTGTGTCTAGTGTGATTGTGCTGTGTTTAGGTGTAGTGCCTATAGAGGATATCTCAATTCTATCAACTACTTTCCCTGATACATAGCTTGTACCACTTCTATAAAAATCTATTGTAGATGAATTTGTCTGAATACCTGTAATATCCACTTTTGTTCCATCAGTAAAATATGCTGTACCAATTTTATTATTATAATTATTTTGGATATAAACACCATTTCCGACTTTAACTTGAAAAACATAATACCCACCTGAGTTTACATACCCTTCTGTTTCAGTTGTAAATTCTACAATCTCACTATTCTCTAAAGTATGACTCTCTAAACCATTACTACCATTACCTACTGCAACCTTATCAGTGACAGTATTAGTTATCATAGCTCCTTTATAGATACTATGACTATTAGATGCTACTGTTTTTGGTAGTACCATTTCTATAGGAAGTGGAGTTGATTTAGATAGTGGTTTGTTTTGAGATTCTGCTTGATAAATCATTACCCTAGATACTGGAGTGTCTTCAGTATACCTATAATTATATACTTCTCCATTATTGGTTGGTAGTACTGCTGCTGTCCAAGAATCTCCATTTGTATCAGTAAATATTCTTGGAGTACTACCTAAGATATTTATTATTTTGTTTTTAAATGGTGTGTATGCCTTAGATGAACCTTTAGGTATTAAATCTTCACCTTCCTCTCCAACTAATAAAGGATTTATGTTAGCACTCTTACCACTTGCTAAATGGTTTAACCAATCCTGTGGATAGTTAGCAGGGTCTCCTATAATATCATTGCTTAGTGATGTTCCTTGTGTAAGTAGTGAGTTACTAGAAGTTGAAGTCATTAGATAAGGCTCTTGTATATTACTTCCTGACATGTTCAGTGTTCCATTCTTATGTAATGATGAATATACAAGCCTAATTATTAGTCCACCCGCATCTAATTTAGTAGAGTCTATATACCCTGTTGCCGTTGCTCCTGATACACCACCAAAGAATGTATATCTATTACCAACAATAAAGTCAGTATTCTTTCTGTCATCACCTTGTCCTATATAAAAAGCAAATGATGAGCCGTCATCATATCCATTTGATACACTATTATTTCTACCTAATGACCATTGCCAAGCTTCTACTCCAACATCTTCACTCATATCTAAATCACCACTGACCATATCACTATATGTACCACTAAGTAAGTCATACTGATTAGCTTGTTCTGTGTAAGTTGGTTTAAATATTAATCCACCATCAGACTCAAAGTATGCTTTGTCATAGAATTTAGGTTCTTCTTCTGGTCTACCTGATGGATTTCCACTAGATATAGCACCCGAATTACCATAGTATCCACCATCAGTACCATCAACTCCAGGTCTAAGGTTATCATATACAGATAAATTAACATCATGGTTATACCATTTTTGATATGTATTATTGGAGTCTTTCCAATTTGCTCTACAACCAAAACTATTATAAAAAGGATGATAAGCACCTGCATTTAATCTATCAAATAAACCTGATATAACAACTTCTTCTACCTCATCATGATAAAGTCCATTACCTAACTTACTATATCCATAAGCACTAGCTATAACATCATTAGAAGTATTAGGAGCAAAGTCATGTAAACCTTTAACTGTCTTATAACCTGTCTTAGTAATTAACACTAAATCTTTTCTAGTTACATTAGTTAATACTTGAAACTTACTAGATGTTACTAGTTCACCTGCTGTTGTATCTTCTGTAGCTTGATGGATATTGTCTACTGCTGTAATGCTCATACTATAATTTACAGTCACATCATTAGCATATAGTGTTAGATTAATTGCATTACTGTTTGGTGTTATTGTAATAGTCTTACTTGTTGTGTCTCCCATTCTTGGAAATGTTTGCCTATTAGTATTATCTATATTTTGTGCAAAACAAGAGTATGCTGATGCAGATGGGGGAGCATCAATATCAGGTTTAATTGCTATTGAGTATTTTACATTAGGGGAGACAGCCAAACTTATTGATAAATATCCATCAGCACTGCCACTCTCGTCTTCTAGTGTAGCATTACTATCTCCATTTACATATATGTAACTTAATAGTCTACCACTTGCAATTACTGTTCCACTATCTACCAACTCATTCCCACTAACAACTATATCACCCTTAGTTAATGCTACAGGTAATACAGAACCATGTACTTTATCATCCATAAGGTAGTCTGTACTTGTAGGGCTAAATGGAGCATCAGGTAATACTACTTGTGGTAGTTGTTTAGCACTTACTGTATCAATCTCTATTACTCCACCAGTTCTTACAGATATACTAAAACCATCGGTATTAGAAGAAATAATATTAAATTCATAGTCACCAATACTTAGTAAAGATATAGTTCCATTATATAGCTGAGTTCTTCCATATTGAATTGTAACATTAGCAGAGGAGTCAATTTTGCTTATAACAGAAAAACTAACTTTATAAATATTTCCAATTATGCTATTATTTATCTGTTTTACTTCAGCATAATCTCCGTGCCCATCTAGGTATTTTAGTGTTTGCTTTGATGTATCTATAAACCCAGTTGCTGATGAGTTTACTACCCATCCAGTAGTACCATTACTAAAATCACCATTAACAACTTCTTCATCACCTAGTCTCTCAACCAACCCATCACTAAATCTTACACTATCCCCTACTTTATCAACTATAGTGTTAGGGGTATCTCCTTCTAACCATCTATCTGCTTTCTTTACTTTCTTAGTGTATCCATAAGCATCAAAGTTAGCATTGTTCTGTAGTACAACAGAAGCTGTATGGTTATCTTGTAATGCTAGTATATCATCATCGTTAGAAGCTATATTTATAGCATTAGTTGATATATTAGTTTTGTTAGTGTTTACTTGTGTAGTAAGATTGGTTACATCTGTTTCTATATTAGTTATGCTTTGACTGTTGCTTGTTATATTTGCAGTGTTGTCACTTATAATAATATCTTGTGCATTGTTCTCACTATCTACATATGTTTTATCTGCCTTTCCGTTTATCACTATATCCTGTGCAGTATTTTCATCATCCACATATATTTTATCTGCTTTTAAACCTATCTGTATATCTTGTAGCTCATTTTCGCTATCTACATAATCTTTATCTGCTTTGTTTGCTGAACTAAAGTCTAGTACCTGTTTCATTATACTATACCAAAAGCTTCAACATGTATTGCTCTGCTTCCTGTTTTTAGATATATTGTTGTTGTTGAACTTGACATTATCAATAGTCCTTTCCCACATAATATCCCTCCTACTTCACTATCCGTTATTGGTTCAAAACTATATTTTAGTTCGTCATCTGAGCAGTTCTGTATCTGTTTACAGTTTCGTATTTCTGAATACTCATTTTCTGCCATCTGAACTGTCTCTTGTTTTTTTGTCAATGTTATTATTGCCATTCTCTATCTCCTCTTTTAATTCTTCGTTAGGTCTAACAATTTTTGAGTTGCACCTCTTCTGTCTGCACCTTTACCTTTCGGTTCTTTTTTTGTATTAGTTTTCAATGCTTCACCTACTGTCTTCTTTCCTTCGTATACATCATATCCTCTCTGCATATATGCGGGTATTACCGTTGATATTGCAGTTCTTATTAAATCCTCATCACCACTTAATATATCTGGTACTTTTGTTATATATTGCTCTAACATGTCTACAAATTGTGTTGTAGGTGATTGTGATTGAAAGTCTTTTCCAGACTCTTTTGATAATATGTATATACCAACCATCATAGCCATTGCTTTTACTGGATTTTTCTTTGCTACTTTCAATGCCATTGGTGCTGACAACGAAGCCCATTTAACAAATGGTAATCCTAAGTAACTATCCATTCTCTCTATCCAAGGATAAACCATTCTATTCATGTCTGCAAATAACCCGTTGGCTGTGTCTACTGCTTCATTCATAGGTTTTCCATTCTTTAGTTCTTTCTTTGCTATTACATATCTACCAGTTGTATCTATTGCTGTAAATACTTTGTTTACTGCTTTCCCTGCCAATGAACCTTGGTTTAATAAGATGTTGTTAGCTACTGTTCCCACATGTTTAGGTGTTACTGACCCTACCATATGTTGCAGTAAAGGCTTAGACGAATCAACCACTCCTTCAAGCTTGTTAGTAGATAAGCCAGATGCTTCTAGTTCTTGTAACAGCAGTGCTTCCTCAGAGAGAGTGTTCTTTGGAACTCTTTTCCCTTTTGTCTGTGCTTGGTTCACTTTAGTTTCATAAGCTCTAAGCTCCATCATTGTTGATACTGCTTCTTTTTGCCATACTGCTAAGTCTTTGGGATTAACTCCATGTACTAGTGCTGTTGTCTGGTTTACCACTGTTGCATTTACATACGATGGTACATTCTTTAGAACTACATTTTGTTTGAACATTGTTCCTAGGTTTTTAAGAAGTCTATCTGCTAGTTGTACTGCTTGATGTGATTCATCGTTTGCAAACAGTCTTACTTCTTCTCTTCCTAATATTTGTTCTTTTAAATCTTCATTAACATATTTTAATCGTTTCTTTAATATTTGTGGCAAGTGACCCATTTCTTTCTTTGATAATTTCACCATTCCCTTTTGAGGCTTTGTGCTATACAGTTCTGATTTTCCAGTTGCTAGTTCAGACAATGTTTCATTGATATTACTTCTGTTTGCTTGTTTGATAGAGTTTGTTTCAAATGTTCTTGACAGTGTTTCTGCTAAGTTTTCTGTCTTACCTGCTTTCACTCTTGTTTCTTCATCTACAATTTTAAAGTATTTGTCACCAGTCTGTTTTAGTCTGTTTCTTTGCTGATTAGTTACATCTATTGGCTTTTCAGATTTAACTTCTGTACCTAGTCTACCTTTTTCCCTCTCTCTTGGTATAACTCCATTTTCATCTTTTCCGAGACCATCATATACAGCTTTACCTTTCTCATTTATTCTTTTACCTTTATTAAACACTTCCCCCTGATATCCTTTGATAGCTGATGTGTCTGTATCCGTTCCTACAAAATTAGCTTTGTTCTCTTTATCTATCTGAGTTAGCATATCCATTAAATTGTCAAAGTCTTTGTCCTTAGACATCTTCTCTATTGACTTCCATGAGTTATTTTGTTTAATTGCTTGTATTGTAATAAGTGAGTCTATTAGCTCTTCTGCTTCTGTTGGAAAACCATGAGTCTTTGCTATTTGATGTGCATTGTTTTTGAAGTAACCAAATTGCTCTGACTTAACTCCTATACCTCTAGCTGTCTGCTCAATCTCTTTACCTGCTCTTTCTAATATAACTTTTGTTTCTTGACTTTCCCATACTCGGTTTGCCTTAGCTTCTGTATCAATCCCTTTTCTGAATATAGATTGGTAATCAGTTTGCACTATGTGTTTTGGTGCTGATGATTGAAGTTCTTTACTCCAAGATTTAATATCTTTAGTTACATCCTCTACAAGTTTAGCTATGTTAGCTTCTCTTACTTTAGTAGTAGTAAATTTATTTCTAAAGTCTGTTGACATTTCATTGCCCTTGAACCACTCCTTAAATTTAGTCCACTTACCTTTCGGTGTTAATGTATCTACTTGAGTTTGTTTAACTAAATCTCTGGCTTGTGTCTCTGCAACATTAAGTCTCTTCATTTTGGCAGGTTTCCAACTATATACAATTTCTTTTACCTCTTTGTATGTAGGTGCTACCTCTTTCTTAACTAGTGAGTATTCAGTTGTTTCCATTCTCTTCTCACCTAACTTTCTCTCTTGTCTGATTAATTGTTTCTCTGTAGGAGAGAAATTCCCAACTGGTGTTCCATCTTCATTAGTGTAAAGTCTGTTACCCTTTATCTCACCATCTTTTCCAAGTAGTGTGTTAAATTCTAACTTTCTTCTAGCTTCTTCAAATAATTCCATCTGAGTATCTTTCCATACTTTTTCGTTAACTCCTTTCGGTGTTTCCCCAATCATCTTCTCAGTAAATCTTGGACCTTTCTTTGCAAAGTAAATTGCTCTCTCGAATGGAGAGTTAAGGTCTAGGTCTAATGAAGAGTGCATTTGCTCATTTACTATTTCATCCAATGTTGAACCTGCATTTGTATCTCTATGGTCTAATGATGTCATATAGTCTCTCATAAGTTCACTTTTGTTTTTGACTCTGCTATCATCATGTACAGTCTTCTTTATTAAGTTAGGCTTACCCTCTGGATTTAGAGGACCTTCTATGTGTTCAAGCTCCATTGAGTTCTTTGCATTTTTAACTTGTTCTGGCTTCAAAGTCTTCTTCTGTAAAGATTGTCCTTTGTATCCTAAGTCTTTCATTATTGAATGTAATAAATCTTTTTCTAGTATCTCTGATAATATTTGGTTATAAATCTTTTGTACCTCACTAGATACACCCTTTTGAACTGTCATTGCATCGTGAATAGTCTGGATTGGTTTTCCTAATCTCTTCGCTATCTCTCCAACAATGTATCCATCAATTGAGTGCACTATGTTTGGCATAAGTCCTCTTGAACCCATATCAGCTTTACTTTCGTCTGTAATAAGAGCATCTGTCTTTTTATCTAACTTTCCCTCTATCTTTGCATTTTCTGTATACTTAACTACTCGTCCATTTGGTAGTGTCCAAGTAAAGTTTCCTTTTGTGCCTTTTTGTAAAGAGTAGATAGCATCCATAGCTTCTATTACTAACTTAGCTTTATTTCCTAGTGCATTTGTAAATGCTTCTACGACTACTTCTGATTCTTGTATAGATAACTTATTTGTCTTTGCAAATTCTTTTACTGCTGACTTGGTACCTTGTCCATAAGATTTAAGCATGACAAGTGGTTTAACATGAGCTTTCTCTATACTACCACCTAACTTATCTTTTATAGACTTTGGTAAATCCATCTTGTTCATTTCATTTGCTATTACAACTCTAAGGTCTGCACTTGCATCATCAATAGTTTTAGTTATACCTGCTAGTTTTGCATCACCAGTTAGCATAGTGAAGATTTGATATGCTTGTGAACTTGCATCTATTGTTTCATCTTTGAAATGTATTCTCTTAGTTTCATCAACCTTTGCTAAATTCTCTATACCTATATCTTCTCTCATAATCTTGTTCGCTTCTGCTTTACCTTCTGCTCTTATTGCTTCATCCGATGAACTTAGTTTTCCAACTGTTTCTGGTGAAACTCCTGCATCTAACAAGTCCATTTCATCTTCTCTAAGAGTGTTCTTTCCAGTAGTCTTATTTCTAAATGTCTTCTTTGAACCAACTTCATAGTTCTTTGCTATAGACTCTTTAGTTATTCTAGTGTTGTCCACTTTTTCATTAGACTCTTTCTCCTTAGTACTAACACCTTTCTTTACATCTTTAGGAGTAAACTCTCTCTCCTTCTTTGTAATTCCAATAGCTTCATACTTAGCAACTTTCTCTTGTTCTGCAATCTTTACTTCTTCTGGTGAGTTGAACTCTGTCTTCTGCTCTTGTGCATCTAATCTTTGTTCTTCTCTGTATCTAAGTTCATGTATATCAATGTCTCCATTTTTATATGCCTTTACATCTGCTCTTCTTTCCAATGCTGTCTTTACTAACTTAACATCATCTGGTTTAGGTTTAGCACCTGCTCTCTTAGATTCTTGTATTCCTTTGTTAGCTCTAGCTACTGCTGACTTCTCTGCTAATCCGTTATTGATTATATTTGACTCAATCTCTAATTCGTTTACCTCTTTATCAGTATGTCTAAAACCTTCACCTCTCGACTCATTACCTTTTAAGAATGTCTTATACTGTTCCGATATATCTTTCTCTCGTTTAGTAGTTTCTCTCTTGTTTTCTTTAGGTTTGTTTGCTTCTTCAATCTTTGCTTTAGCTTTTGCTATGTTACCTTTTGGTGCTAGTTGTTCAGTTACTTTTTTACCTTTTAATTCAGCTAGTTTCTGGTGTGCTACCTTTTTAACTTCTTTTGGCAAGTTCTTATCGAAAGCTATTGACTTATACTGTTCTCTCTCAAATGCTATTCTATCTGCTTTAGCTTCTGCACTGTTTGGTGTATAGTCTCCTTTATATCTAGCTTGATTCTGCCCATAAGTTCTTCTTATTTCTTGGCTATCGTCATAGATTTTAAGTCTTCTTTCTACTTCTATTTGTGCATCTTTTGCAATAGTCTGTTCAAGTTTCAGTGTAGCTTTCTGAGTATCCCCACCTTGTGCTGATAGAAGTGAACTTTCTTCTGAGTACTTTCTTCCCCTGAAATCTTCATTCCAATTCTTTACTAGTAGTCTTTTGACTTTAGTTTGGTCTGCTTTCTTTAAAGGATGATGTACTGATAACTCTTGACTTGACAATATGTCTAGTCCTTCCGTATCCTGTATCTTGTTTCCTTTCTTGTCAAATCTTTGTTTGCTTCCCGTACTTATCTCTCTAGTTTCTACTTTAGGTTTACCTTTTACAGTAGTCTCAACTAGTTCTAAATCTGACTTCGGAGGGTTTGCTTTAAAGTCATTATGCTTCGCTGTTTGCCCATCTTTAACTTCTTTAAGCAAACTGTACACTATCTCTTGTTCTTTAGGAGTAGCTTCTTTGAACTCTGTAGTCTCTACTACTTTCTCTGGAGTTCCTACTTTCATAAACTTAGACATAATTGCACCCATAGCTGAACCTAGCCCACCTGCCATCACTACTGTTTCTGGGGTTGCTTCTAGTCCAATCTTATTAGACTTTGAGAACATCTTTATAGCTTCTGGAGCCATTGCTGATAGTCCTTGTGTGATTGCATCATAAGCTATCTTACCTTTGACAGTTGGATTGATTAATAAATCTGGTACTATTTCACCTAATGCTTGTGAAGCTCCATCTTTGTTTTTTACAGCTTCATAATTTATATTAGCTCTTTCTTCCCAAAATTTAGCTTCATCTTCAAATGAATTATTTGTTGCCTTATTTAGTAATCCAGTAATTCCACCTAACACTTTGTCTACTGCTATTGAAGCTCCTAAACCAAAGTCTTTTATACCATCACCCGTAGGTACAGTTGTTACTTCTTCAAGTAATTGAGAACCTGCTTTCTTATATGTATCTAAGTCTAACAGTGAAGGCTCACTCTTTTGATTAGCTTTCGATATTGCTATATTCTTCTTTGTTCTAGCTGATATGCTATCTTGCAATTCTTGTAGAGGTGCTGATACATTTGTTCTTTCTATTATTCTATCAGTTTCTCTCTTTGCTACATTCATAGACTTTTGTGTATAGATTTCTGTACCACCTGCATTTAATGATGCATCTTTTGCATGACCATAATCATATGCTCTATTGTCTAATGAATTTCTGTTTCCATGAATTAGTCTTTCTGCTTTGGCTACATCCTTCATTCTTCTTGCTGATTTTACAGTCCAATTTTGTTGGAATTGCATATCATTCTGGTATCTTTCCCATACACTTCCACCTGCTCTACCATATTTAGTTTCACCAGTATTAGGGTTGTAAAGTTCGTATAATGTTCCGTCTGCTTCATCTTCATTGTCTGCTACAAGACTGTCCACTTCTCGTGTCAGTTCTTCTGATGATAGGTTATTGAAACTTTTATTGTTAGTCTTTAAAGTTTTACCCTTATAATCTGTCACTGTTTCTGGTTGATACCAAGGTGATTTCTGAGTTGTTCCTCCAAATATTCCTTGTGTTGTATCTCTGAATGGTTGTGCTATCTTGTCATTATACCCTTTCTCTAGTCGTTCTGTGAAAGTTTGTTCAGTGTCTATTCCTAGTAAACCTAGTAGTCCTCCTGCCATAGTCTTTCTCCTTTTTTATTTTAGTTTTTGTATTGCTTTAATAAAGTCATTTGCTCTCTTTGGAGTTTGTTTCATCCACAAAGATGATTTTACTTCCTCAATTGCTGTATCATAATCTTCTTCTAATAATGCATCCCAAGTCTTGTTATGGTCTTTATTCCATGATGTCCCTAATTGGAAATTTACACTTTCTAGTACTCTTTCAAATTGTGTATTGTCTAATCTTAACTCTTGTATCTGTGATTTAGCTGATTGCTTTGATTTTTGTGTATCTTGCTTCTTCCAGTTGTCTGTTACTTCTTTGGGAATATTAGTTCCTTTTGGATATCGTAGCTTCTCTGCATCTGTCAGTTTATGTCCAGTACCACCAGTTAAATTACCTTCTGTGTCTACATAAGATGTTGGTTTGAATCCTTCTCTTCTCTCTATTAAAGTTTTAGTTCCTCCTGATTCAGAAGGTTCATTAGGGTGCATTGAGAGCATTAACACCACTACTAATTCCGATATCAAATTTGTCTCCTATTAATGTCTCTGTATTTCTTATCTGAGAGTCCATTTTTCTTATTTTATCCACTTCCATTAGTTGTTGCAATTTTCTTATTGATACTTGCTTTCCGTCTAATGTCATAGTACCTGCACCATTTCCTACTTCTTTCCCTTCTTTATCCATAGAAGGTTTGAATTGTATATTGTGTGAACCATCATTAAAGTAATCTAATACTCCTTGACCTTGTATTCCTGCTCTCTTATAGAACTTTTGAGCAGGTCCAGTATATCCACCAAACTTTGCACTCTTGGTTTGTTTACCAGTTCCTGAATAGTTACCTTCTATAACTCCAGATGTTCCATCACTGTACACCGCTGTTAGCTTACCATCTTTATCTACAAATGTTTTGTGTATGTTTTTGGTCTTATCTCCTAATCCATTTATTAAACTAGCTGAACCACCTCTAGCAATAATCTCTGTTTTGATTGCTTGTCGTTGTTTCTTATCTGTGGCTCCATTAAATTGAGCCATCAACTCTGATATGCCTTCATTCTTTGCATTTTTAACTTCGACACCTCTTTCAAAAGTATTGAGTTCGTCTACTAGTCTGTTGTCTCTCTTTACTTTATCTCTTTCAAGTATTCTTGTTTGAGCTTCGTCTGCTCTTAGCCTGTCCTGAAATGGTGTTATTGCATCAGACAATCCGCTTATTCCATTATTCAACGAAGATGATGCACCTTGTAACAAACTTGCTATATTTGCTTGTGGTAATCTGCTTACTGCTGATTGTGGATTAAATGCTCCTAATCCCATATATTCTCCCTTGGTGCCTTTTATAAGGGTGATACTCCTGCACCTCTCTTGATAATATCCTCCTAAGAGGACACTACAAAAGCTAAAATCTAAGATTTCTTCTTCTTTCTGCTGATGCTTGGTCTTGTGCAAAAGCTTGTTCTTGCATGTTAATCTGTCTATTTGCAAATTCATTTTGTTTCTTAGCCTGTTCATTTTGTAGGTATAACCCACCAATTCCAGTTGCTAATTTTCCATAGTCTGCAAAGTTTGTTCCTACTTCTTTCCCTATTGTTCCAAGTCCAGAACCAATAGCTCCTAAGCCATCCACTACTCCTGTTCCAATAGTACCAAGTAATGATTCTTCTACTGCCATCGTTTACTCCTTATAAGTATTTGATGATATAGTTAGGTTTAATCTCATGTTTATGTTCTCCAACATTACCATTTACAGTAATTGCCTTTTCATCATAATAATGGTTTGACACCCCTGATTTCTCTAGGAATTCAATTGCTTTCTTTGGTAACTCAACTGGTTGACCAGATATAATATCTGCTGAATATATTCCAATCCCAACATATATGTCTGTAATTCCATCTAAAGCATGTACTTCTACACGATGATATTTTCCTAGTTGTGGATGAACTCTTTGCTTAGCTTTCTTTGTACCAACTACATAATTCTCATTTGCCTTAATTGCTTCAACTAATGCTTCAACTGAGTTTCTTTTATTAAACCCTTCTATATCTAAAGCTTCAATAAGTTCCATTAACTCATCTTTGCTTCTTTCCTCTAGTGGTGTATGTTTCATATCGCTATAACCCATTATAATCCTTTTTTGTTTGTTTTGTTTTAATTTTCCGACCAACCAACCCATATTGAGTTAGTAGTCGATATAAATATTAGTCACTGTTTAAGTGAAGTCGTAGTGGTGCTTAACATCTGCATCTTCAACTGATGCTGTTGCTTCTGTACGAATTAACCATTTTTGATTAACAATCGCACAACCAGAAATTGCTTTCCAACCAACTGTACCAAATTGGTTTAATGGGTCGTTAGCTCCTGCTGAACCAACATCATGTACGATAGTTTGAATTGTTTTATTACCACGAAGTGATACTGTTACATATGAGTCCATTGCCATCCATAGTCCAACATAAATGTTTGTTCCTGCTTCGTCAATTGGGTCATTGTTAGTAGACTCAATTACACGGAAATCTCCAATACGACCTACTTCATCTTCTAATGCTTTAGAAACATCTGGATAATCTTCCATATCTTGCCAACCTGCTAACTCACGAAGGTCCTCCACTTGTGATGGGTGAACAATTGCAATGTAAGCTGAACGAACTGGTGCTGTACCAATTTTAGTAGAACCAGAGATTACTTTCTTGAACTTCTTTCCTGCTTGGTTTTTAAGCTTAACTGCCATTAGTGAAATGTCTGCTTTAGTAATCTTCTTAGCTCCAGATGCTACTGTTGCTCTATCTGTTGCTCCATCTGCAAATACTACATTAGTACCTGAGCGAAGAACATCTCTACGAATAGTATCTAGTGTTAGTGAAGCTTGGTCACCTAGTACATCTAAAAAGTCTGTCTTAATTGTACGGAGGTCGTACTTCATAAGTTCGTCTGTAAGTGTAATGTAGTCACCATAGTGTTGAACACCAAACTCTACTTCTTCACGAATAATCTTATTTCCTGTTTTGATGTTTGAACCATTGTACTCTGCAATAGGTGTAGTTGCAGGTAGAATATTTTTATATCTATAAGCAAATGATTTTTTAGTATTTGAGTTTGCAGGAATAGTTTTAGCCATACCAAATCTATCAAATACTTGTGTATCTGTTGCTCTCATTAATAATGCTCTATCGAATGTTGCTAAAATCTTTGCTGATAGGAAATTTCCTGTACCTTGTACTGCCATAATTTGTTCCTTAAATGAACACTTGTATAGGTCTTTTCCTAGTTATTATTCTTCTTTATATGTCTCTCTTGTTGTTAGTTTACCGACTTTAACCTACTCGGTCAGTATAACTATCTAATCAAACATTGCTTCAAAATCTGAGTCTGACATTTGCCATACATCATCTGAATCTACTTCTGCTCTCTTACCATTCTTTGAATTTGAATTGCTTCTCTTTCTTAGCTCGTCTATATCTTTATTTGCTTTTCTCTGTCTTTGAGTAGTCTTTTTTGGCTCTTTGTCTACTTGCTTGGAGGCTTCGCTGTTTGCCTTACTTCTCCCTACATCAATATAGTGGTCCATAAACTTCCCACCTTTCATCATCATCTGCTTCATAGCTTCTGGTATGATTTCTTGTGCTAGTCCAGACTCTAGGTGTCCTTTAAAGTGTCTAAGGTCCTCAGCATTAGCTGTGATAGCTTGTACGAAGTCTTTCGGTACTACTGCTACTGCATTGGTGAATTTCTCATGCAATCCTTTATCTGCCATAATCTCATTTGCTACTATGTCTGCTTCTGTTGGCATGTTGTAATTCTGTGATTGTTTATAAGCTTCTGCTTTTGCATCATAAAGAATATCTTTGTCTACATTTGCTCTTCTAGCTATTTCTGCAATAGCTTCTGGAGAGCCATTTTGAGCCTCTACAAAGAGTTTTAAATCATCACTTGATAGTTTGCCTTGCTCCATAATAACTTCGGCTTCTGATGGCATCTTTGTTGATTTCTTTCGTTGAGCTAACTGCTTTAATTCGTCTATAGAATTTGCTGTTACCTTTGTTCCATCAATAGTTATTTCTATCGGTTGGAATCCACTCTCATCGCTTTCTTTGCCATCAACATGTTCGTCCTCATGTCCGTCTCCACTGTCCCCATTGTCGTCTTTGGTTTCAATATCTCCTTTTTCAAGTTCCGTATCTGAATCTTCATCATCCGATTTTCCTTCTTCAGCTTTATTGTCTTCTTCTTCATTATTGAGATTATCATCTTCGTTATCGACTTCTTCATCACCTTGTGACTCCTCCTCTTCTTCGCCTTGTATATCCTCCAATGAACCATCACCTAGCTCATCGAACATGTCCTCTAATTCTTCCCATTCGTCTTTCATTTATTGTCCTTGTGTTTGTTGTTCTTGTCCAGTTTCAACTGTCTTTTTCCAACTGTCTACTTCTATATCTTGTGATTTGGCTCCATCTACTCTAGCTTTACTAGTAGCTGATATTCTACCGTTTGTAGCACCTTCCATTGAAGCTTGTGCTTTAATCATTATAGCTTGTCCATCTGATTGTATTTTCTGTATCTCTACTTGAAGTTTAGATAGCTCTAATTGAGCTTTTTGCATCTCTATTTGTTGCATCATTAATTCCATTTCACTTGGTTGTGGTGGCTGTCTATTTCTAATCTTTTCAGCTAAATCTGGCTTATTCATAAGCTCAAACATTTCTGCTTCTAGGATAGTCTTAATCTCGTAGTCGTCACCAGTTTGTTGCATGAGTAGATTTAATTCTCTTAGTCTTGCATCTGTACTAGTTCTTGACCCTACTGTAACAGTAACATCGAAATCTCCATCTTCAAATACATCAAGGAATTCCATTTCCTCTTCTTTTAAATAAGACTCTATCTGCTCGTTTTCTAGGTACATAGAAGCCATCTTTAACCAGTCGGAGAAGATTTGCTTGTATAGCTGTGAAATCTTCCTTACTAGGTCCTCAGTACGATTCTGTGATGTACTAGATTGTCCACTGTCGAAGTCTGCACTGTCTATCTGCTTATTCCCTATTTGGCTACCTTGATTGACTCCTGCCATATCTGAGCCTTCTTTATCCACTAAAGCTACTACTTGGAATACTGACTGAGGTATGTTGTTATATGAACCATCAGCTATCCCCTTAGGGTCGCCATTAACTATTACTGTACTATCTCCATTCTGCATCCTCTTAAAGTTTACATAATCTAATGTTCCTCGCTTAATGAACTTTTGTCCGTTGTTTGCTAAACTCATATTATCTAAGATGCCTTGAATAGTACCTGCTTTAATCGTTTGTAAATCTCCAATAAAGAAAGCCAATGGATTACCCCATAAGCTGAATGTTACTGAGCTATACACTTGTCTATGGAATGGTATAGTACCTATATTAAATTTGTTCTCTTCTAGTCTAAGATTCACATTGTGACCTTCTACCCAAGTAGCAATTATAGGCTCTGCTATACCGTCATTATTTACATCATAATAACCCCAGTACTCAATTATATCTATCTTCTGTCTAGATTTATCCAATACATTAAAATACTCGTCTTGACCATACCCTTTACCTTTTGCTTCTCTATCCGTTTGTAAAGCTGAACCCTCATCATCATTATACACTTTTCTTTCTATCTTTTGTAAATCTTTTTCTTTGTATAGTTTTGACTCTCTTAGTTCTGAAATAGTTTGTGTTCTACGAACAGCCAAGAACCTAATCTCGTCATCTGATTTAGCCTCTGGGTCTGGATATACATGTTCATTTCTCCATACTGTAGCTATTGGATTGTTGTTTATAATCTTAGTTTTTGTTACTTTATAATTATATGTTCCATCTTTATTCTCCACTAGGTCTTCAATCTTCTCTGCTTCTAAAGCATCTTCTAATTCTACATTCTTAAAATTCTCAGTCTCTGTAATCTCTCTGAAATCCCATCCGGAACGAACCCAAACAGTTCCTTCTCTCGACATTACATCAAGTACATCTTCTGTGAACTTCTGTCTATTGAACTTCTGAGTAAACATCTTATTTAGATATTGTTCAGCAACCCTTGATTTTAGTCCATCTTTTCCTGATACTCTAATTGGTTTCACTTGGTCTACAAATGGTTCTATTACACTAGGCTTCTGATTCTCAATAAATTTAGCTACTTCTTTTAGCACTAAGTCTTTATCATTATCTTTATCCTGTGTTCCATCATAGATTCTATTACTCTCAGCCATCATTTCATCTACTTCCGTTTTAGCTTTCTTTGCTGACTTTACATCTGCTCTTAGGTGCTTGAATATAGCTGACTTGCTCAACTTTTCATTTTCTATATGTTCCATTTTTTACCTCCTTATGGTTGATTTTCAAGAATTGTAACTCTTGCTTCTAAATCTGCAATTTGCTGTTGCAATAGTGATATATCTATTTCATCTTGTGTTAATCTATCTTGTACTGACATTAGGTTTGCTTCTACTATTGTTATCTTCGCATCTATCTCAGCCTGAGCTTCATCTACTGGTCCATCTGGGTTATCCAATAGATATGGATATATTGTGTCCCTTATTTCTCTTAGCTCTTGTATAAAATCCTTTGCCATTATATAACTTCCTTACTTGCTTCTACTTGGTCTATATGATATCCTGTTGTCTGAATACTTGAATCTGATGTAAAATTTATTGTCACATAGTCTGAGTATACCCATTCTGAATAAAATGGTACTGTATAACTTCCATGTAAAGTCTGAATTGTATTTCCTAAACTGTCTTTTATTCTTACAAAATCATAATCAGGCTCTGTTCCAAATACATCAAATCTTACTCTCGTCTTTACTGCACCTTCCATTGTGTCTGTGTAATTTGTCTCGTTCATATTTGGATTATAATTACTAGGATATGTACTTAGTGCTATATCTTGTACTTTTATTGGAACAAATGGTTCTAATTCTGCAATTCTTAATGCTAGACTATCTATATCTACACTTGCTTCTATTATAGTGTCTGATAGATTTTGTTCTCTTACATCTTCTTCTTGTACTTTCAAACTTGTATCATCTATACCTCTATCATTCAGTATTACACCTTTCACTGAGTTCTCATATCTTTCTTTTAACTCTGGATAATACTTTTCTTCTGTCTTATTTATTAAGTATTCCAGTTCATACATTCTATACTACTTCTGCTATTATAGTATTTGATTTTGCTGACTCTGTTCCACCTAATCTACTTGAAATATTTACTGCATACTTACCTGCTGTCAATCCAGTTGTTGTATATGTTGGTGATGTTGTTACTGATGTTTGTAATCCATCTATATATACTACATAATCTGTAGCTGACATATCATCCCATGTAATTACAAATCCATCTGCATTTACACTTGGTATTGCTACATTTGTAGGAGTCTGTGCTACATTCTCATATACTATTCCATCTGGTTCAGTTGAACTTAGCTTATCTGTCCTATGCTGTAGTCTTCCCATTATCAGTTTAAGACTATCAATAGCTCCTTGTGCTGATGTACTATCACTGTTTACTGCAAATGATGTTACTCCACCTTGTTGTTCTGCTACCTTTACTAACATATTGTCATCGTACCCTTGTGTCTGTCTTGATATTTGTTGTATTCTGAATATACCCTCTACACTTCCCATCGCATCTTTATTTATCTTATCAATTAGTGTTACATATGACTGTGCTAGTAACTCTGACTTTTTCTCTGGGTCTAATGAATAGTTGTCAAATTGTACCTCTAACTTTTCTAACATTATTCCCATTACTGAGTTTTTTGCTGTCATTATGGAAGATGAGGACTTATATATTTCTTTGTATTCTTCTTTGAAATCACTCAATTTCATTTTAGGCATTATTCTATACCTCCTTTATTTAATTCTTTATTATATTTTGTACCTTTGTTATATGGTTCTTCTATTGCAGTTTTTAAATTATCTAACAAATTATATTTCCCATTAAACATTAAGTCATTCTCTTCGTTAAAGTTCTCTGCATCCTTGGTAACCATCGCTTTTACATCTGGTTCATCTGGCTCATTATCTGTCTTTTTTTCGTCTTCTTCTAATGGTTTAGTTCCAACATCGTATAATGTATATGCTAGTGATATTACATCTATAATCATTTCTATAATTAGTGTTGTCAGTGCTGAACCAGTTGCTCCTGCTATTCCAGTTACCCATCCTGTACCACCACTCGCCAATCCTAATAGTATGACAAATACAAACTTTATTACTTCTACCAATCCATTTTTTACTCTTTCTAATATCTCTTCTTTTGACTTGTCCGAGAATAGACTTATTATCCATACTAGCAAATCTATCTGCCATCTGAACATTGGAAATTCATACAGAAAGTCGACTAGCTTTCCTAACTGTTCTGTTAGCTTTTGCATTGCTTCTATAAAGAAGAATAGCATATCATATAGCACTCCACTTTTTTGAATAGCTTTTATCTCTATGTAGTTTCCTAATATCAGGCTTAGTTCTTCTCGCTTCATCTGCTTCATTACTTTTCTTTTCAGATATAATGTTTTATCTACTGGATTTCTTACAAAAAACTTTGAGGCTAATGCTGACCTCTGAGCTTCCATTGTAGCCCATACTATCTGCTGTGAACTTGCTCCAGTATCTATTACACCATAATCACTCCAATCCCAAAAGTCTTCCAAGTTATCATAGTATAAATGGTACTTTTCTCTTAACATCAATGTCGCTCCATCTGTATATGAATTCCAGTTATTAGACATATAGTCTGATTCTATTACCATGTTGTACACTGTTAGGCTCTGTGTCTGTTCATATGTCACTGTCTCATGTACGAATGTTCTATGCACTGTCCCCTTAGATATCACTGGACTATTTGCTATATATGATGTTGTTGTTATCATCATTAGTAGCCAGTCCTTCTCTCCATGTGTTAACAAACCTGTTATTTCTGCTCCACTTGTATCATATACCCTTGAAACTCTATATTTCAATCCTGCTTCTATTATTGAGCAAGTTGCTGAGTCTGGTGTAGTAGTAGCTGTTATATCAAATGTATCACCTTCATAGTAGTACACTGGTAGATTCTGTCCAAATATATTTTCAAATGATTCTGGTATCCTATCTGCTTCCAACACTGTATCTGTATTGTATGCTTTACAATAGCTTTCTATCTCTACTTTTCCAATGGTTTCCATTTTTGCTCTAACAAAAGCATAAGCTCTTATTAGTGAATTCTCCTCAATTACATCTGGTCTTTTGTAACTCCAGTTATGCTCTATTCTCTCTATAGCAAAAGAGTCAACTGCATCTGCAATATCTTGCCTTTCTTGCTCCGTGGTATTGATAAACTCCATCCATGCACCTTGTCCAGAGTTTACATCTGTAACTGAGCTGTTAAAGTTAAAACTTCCATATACCTCATTCCCATTAATTATTGTTAGCGGAAATGCATTATTCATAATTTTTATCATCTGACTTTTAAAAGAACCAAATGCTATAGCATCTTTTTTCATTATTTGCAATTGTGTTTGTTGATTTGGATTGTATGATGGTATAGTTATTCCTGCCATTCTATGCTCCTGCTATGAACTCATTCAATTGGTCATTGTATTGAATCATTCTTGCATTTACTATTGGGTCAATGTTTCCATTAGCTCTCCAGTCTACGAAAGTTACATACTCTGCTAACTCATTTAGACTCATTTGACTTTTATCTTCTGTTGAATCTGCAATGGTTGTTAGTTCTAAAAATCTTTTTCTGTACTCATATATGTCCCAGTTTATATTTCTATAATATGTATATGCTACTGCTTCTTTATATGTAGAACCTAATTCTTTTACATTTGAGTCTATTGAATTTAAATCTCTCTCATTAATAAAGTCCAATTCTACCTGTGTCATTATGGTCTACCTAATATTAGTAGTTCTGACATTTTCTGTATTGGTTCATAATGTGATGATGGGGACAATCCTTTAAACACTGCTTTTATTTTCATATATTCTTTTCCATTATTTGTTGTATTTTTTATTATTCTTGTACCATTTGCATAGTCATCGTTTGTCTCATGTATTCTTCCTATTTCTTCCCATATTGAACTATCGTCAACATTTCCTGCAATGTTATTCGTCCCAAATAATAAGAAATTCTCATATACCACATTTCCACTTCTATATTCAATCCATCCCCATTGTTCTATTACCACTGGCTGTTCCCAAGTATAATACACCTCTTGGTCTACTTGCATCCTTACATGTCCTCCAAAAGTTTTGAAATATAAATTAGGATAGTTTATATTAAAGTAATGAAATCCTTCTACCGAATATGTGTACGATGTTGCTGTTGGTCCTAACTTTGCTAGTGCTTCTCCGCTTGGAGTATTTTGTCCAGTCATCATTGGTATTAAATATTGTACTAATTGTACTGTTACTCCTGTACAAGCTAGACTTTCCTTTCCAAATATATCGTATGCTACTACTTTATAATTAGCTTGTGTCGGCTGATATGATGTTGTATCATCATCGTATGTCTGAATTAGTCTATCCAACTCTGCTCTTAACTCTCCATCTCTGTAGACTCTAAATCCTACAATTGTTGTAGTATCTCCATAATCCCAATTTAATTTTACATAAGCCATTTGCTTCCTTCTATTATTAATTTCCCCATAATTCCAATCGCCTTATGTGTACTCCATGCTCAATAACTACTTGACCTTCGCCCTTTGTTACTTCCATTCTGTAATAAGAGTATCTTGTTGAGTTTCCAACTATTTTGAATTCTCTCCTTTCGTTTCTCCACCATTCTATTTGTCCAATCACTGTATCTATTATTGTCCAACTTATACCATCATTTGATGCCCACATTGTCCATTCTTCTGCTTCTAGGTATCCATTTGGATTAGTTCTTGAACTTACATAATATCTGTCTAGCAATGTATCTTTGTTTTTTAATTGTAGTTGTAAATACTCAGATGATACTGCATTCGCAACTCCCCTCCATTCCCATATATCTCGGAATGCATTGAATGGGTCCCCATTCACATCTCCTTGTGTAGTAGATGTAGATGCTAGTGCAAAAGTTTCATCGTTTTTACTCATTTCTGGTACTTGGTTCACAATTGCAGGTCCATCTGTATGTGCTATTATAAATCCATCTAAATCATCTTCAAAAATATTTTTGAATTTTATTCCAAATTTATGAGTTCCTTCTTCTGCTTCTTTGAATATATACAGTCCTCCTGAGTCTCCACTTATTGTATCTATATGTATATCGTCTAAAAATATGTCTGCATACTCTGAACTTCCTTCTATATACCATGACATTATTCCATCTGGAGTGAAGTCTAATTTTAATATTCTTACTGCTTCCCTTACTGAATTTCCAATCAAATTTTTTGTTTTTAATGGTGCCTCGAATGCTTCCTCTATTCTTGTTCCAACTATATTTGTTACTGATGCAAAATCTTTCAAATCACAAAACTGTTGTGTCAATATATTTGTTGTTGATTCTGGTAATAGTACTCCATTTAATAATACTATCTTACTTCCTGCATCATTCTTATATACTCCTGTATTGTTTCCAATCATTCGTATTCTAATCTTGTCATACCATCCTCTATTCTCAATCAGGAAGTCTTTAGTCTCTCCATCTTGTGTCCATACCCAATTTACTTGTCTGTCCAATAATACCCAAGCTTGTTTTTCTTTGTTCCAAGCTGTTACCATCCAATCATTCATTGTGTCTGCTACAAGGTCTATAGTTATCCTATACCTGCTTATTAGTGTAGGTTCACTAGTTTCTGCCTGAATCCAATGTTCTTGCTGTATATCGTCTGCTAACCACTTTCCTGCATCATTAAATAGATATTCTGGATTAGCTCCACTACTTGCTGAGGTTGCTGTTATTGTCCATAATCCGCTTGTTTCATTGTATTCATAACAGTTATTCACTATCCCCTGTAGTCCTACTGGACAATGCGGATTATAGAATGTATCCGTTGTTTGTATATTGTGGTATTCAAAGTTCCTTATATATGTTACTAGTTTAGATTCTTCTCCATATCCCAGTGAGCCACTTGTAGCATCACCTGTAGCTGTCGAATCATCCACTGTATAACTTATATCGGTTGGACATTTTATTGGCTCTCTAGGTATCTCATAATGAGTTTTAACTAATGGTGTATCTTCATCTATTAAGCTTATCATTAGTTCATCTAGTGACTGAAACCTTATTCCATCATCATGTGATAGGACTGTATCTAATGGACATGTTCTGTAGTCCACAACATCATTTTCATCTACTAAGTAAGCATAACCATTAATGTCTGGTTCTGTCACTCCTACATAGTTCCCTGTAACTCTTAGGTTAGTCCGTTCAACAAACAGAGTGTAGTCCACCCAAAACTTGTGTTCTTGGCTTGATAGATTCGGATTCACTACTCCTGATATATAGTCTCTCATGTATTTTATAACATCGGTATTCCATATAAAAGCAGTTCTCAGTCTTCCTCTTCTTTCTATATCTAAACTGTCCATTCTTTCTTGTTCTGATAGATTGTCCGTATAGTATAGCTTCCTCTCTCTATTTAGTTGTTTATACTCTCCATCTGAGTTTTTTACTTCTGCTAGTGTCTTAGTGTCTACCTCAGTGTTGAAGTAGTCCCATACATTAGAAGCCAAAAGTCACTCTTCTTGGATTTGCAAAGTCACTAGGATATTCATTCGTTGCTACTGATACATGAGTCTCTATTAATCTCTCATTGTTTGTATCAATCTCTTTCCAGTATAATCCCATGTGAGTCTTAGCTTTTGCTCTTTCTAATCCTGCCATTATATATAGTGCTACTGCATCTTCCAGTGCTATATCTGTATCTATTATTGATACTCCGTTTGTTGGCTTCTCTGGTACTCTTACAAAAGTATCTTCATCAATTCTTCTGAGTATCTGTCTTGAACTTGTTGTGTTCTCTATTAATACCAAAGGCAATGTATCTAGTGCTACTCTTTTTAATGCTGAATATATTCTCTCATTAAAGTTTGCATCATCTGGTAAACTCACTTTTGCTGTACTCTTTGTTGATACTAATATTCTTAGTTCTGTTTGTGTCATTTAATCTCCTTAATAGTATCTTCTTCTAGTTGTATCTTCAAAATCCCAATCTTCTTCACCACCAACCTCTGAGCCAGTTGCTCCTGCAGGTGGTATTACAAAGTTAGGGTCTAAGAAGTTTGCTAGTGCATCTATTACATCATCATGTGCTGTTGTTGCACCTTCTTTTGTAAAACCTTTATATTCATAGACTAATTCAGCTATTGATTCTGCATACTTGTTATCTGGGATTCTTATTTGTCCCATCTTAAACTTTGGTTGTAGTGCAGTTATTCTAGCTTCTTTGCCTTGAATACTATTTAATTCTAATGCTCCATAGTTAAAGTATGTATTAGTTCTTGTCATTTCTAATTCAATGAAGTGGTCTAATACTTGCTGTAATGATGCTTTCTCTACTCTAGTGTCAATCGGTCTGAACTTTCTTATCTGTTCAAACATAATTTCTATAATCTCACTTGGATTAAACTTACCGACTTCAATGGCTACTAAGAACCAATTGTTGTGTTTGTCTACTCCAATTGTCATTACTACTGAGAAATCTGATGCTGTTCTTTTACCAACTGCAATATCCATAGTAGTAAAGAAATTCATCTCTGAAAACTTATCTTTCAATTCATCATAGTCATAGTATTTTAACCATCTATCTTTAAAAACTCTCATTTCTTCTGAACTTGTCTCTAACATATACTCTCTGTAAAATGAACCTTCTTCGTCCATTTCTTTTGCACCTTGATAGAGTTCCCAAATTTCTTCTTTCGTGAATCTATCTCTCCATACTGATACTATATCTTCTTTTCTTGGTACTGGAAATTCATTACAAACTGGCAATATTAAAGTTGAGTATTGTCTACCTAACTTCATCTTATTCAGAATATCGTCCTCTGCAAATGGTGTTCCTACTACAATCATCTTGTAATGTGAAATATCTACAGCAGGTCTAATTGACGACATAAACCACTTTGTTACTTTCAATCTTTCAGTCTTACTAAATAAAGCATCATCTGATAGAATATCATCAAATAACAATAGCTCTGGTCTGACTCCTGCTCGTTTAGTTCCACGAAGACTCTGTCCTGAACCCTTTACTTGTATATATACTTTAACACCATTCTCATTAATGAACCTAGCATTTTTCTTGGTAGAGTGGTCTAGTTTCAGTGTCTTCTGTAGTTCTTCGCTGTTTTCCCACAAGAAGATTATCTCTTCAAGTAGTCCTATTGCTTGGTCTTCACTACCAGAAAATATCATCAGATTAGATACCTTACCAAAGTTTGGCATATACCCTTTCGATAATACATATAGTGCTAGTTTGGAGTTCAGTACTGTTGTCTTCCCTAATCCACGACTTGCAATCACTTGCTTAAATTTACCCTCTTGTAACACATGGTCTACCATTTCGTAGTGTGCTCTAGGGGTCATATTTGACTCTTCAACCAAATTTATATTACACCAAGACATGAACTCCAATGATAGGTTCAGTGGCTTGTATGGTATCGTATAGTCTGGTTTATAGTATCTCTTGGACATCTATAATGTCTCCGTTTGTTCCTATCATCTTATTCTCCTCAGCTAAAGAACTAGCTATTTCTAAGAACTTATCCATTTTAGACTCTTCTTTAGTGTCTATTGTTAGCTTATGCTCAACTATCTGTTGTTGCTGTTTAATGTATGGCTGTACTGCCTTCATTGCTTCTGTAACTTCTCTAGGTGAGCTTCTTGTGTCCATAATGATTTTCATTGCTGTTTTTACTATTATATTAATCTCACCGACATATAATACATCATCATCTGGTCGCATTGCCCTTATAAGTTCTTGAACCCATTTTCTCAACATAAATGCTGACGACCTCTTTTGTGCAATCTTTCTCTCACAATCAAAAGCTCTAAAATATGCTTCTGTCTTTGTGTGACCTTGAAGTATTGCTTGTGCATATATGTACCCTTTGCCGAACATATCATTATCTATATTGAAGTAATTCTGAACATTCTTAAATTCATTTATATCTTCTACCACTACTAGTTCGCTGTCTTTTGGAACCATATTCACACTCCTTGTTTTATTTATTTATTCTGTTCTTTCAGAGAAACATACTCCTTTACCAACAATCCTTAGATTGTTCCTTTACCAGTATGCTTCCATCAAAGCTTTGGTAAGTACTATTCGTACCTACCTTTGTTATATTTTAGTATTTCATCATCAGACATCATTTGTCCAGTCATGTCGTACACCTCAGTTCTCATTTGTTTAGTTACTTTTTTCACTGTATCTACTAATAGATATTTATGGTCTTCTGGTATCTGCTCATATACTGCACAAGCTAGTTCTCTAATTTCCCATAAAGCACTCTTATCTGTCCGTAGAGACATAAAGTTTCTTAGTGACCTAAGATTAACTGTCCAGACTAAAGATGTCTTGTAAGCTTCTACTAGGTTGTATTTGCTTATATCATTAGCTGTACCTCTTATCACATTCTGTCTTAACATTTCTAGTATTACTACTGATTGATAGTCTGTAAAATCATCTCCAGTTAACACTATATACTTACTTGCTCTTTCTTTTTGTTTGTCTGTTAAAGTCTGTGTTTCCATTTATAAATCCCCTTTTACTCATGTCCATTGTGTAATGGTCCTTTCTTTGTGTTTCAACTGCATGACAATTTGCACATAATACTCTGCATTTTTTTATTTCTTTTTCTATATCTTCTTTTTTTCTTTTCATATCCAACGATATATTAAATTCTTTTTCACTTGGAACTTTGTGGTCGAAATGTAATGCTACTGGATGTTTATTATATCTACAAATTTCACATCCTTTTTGTATTTTATACTCACTTATCCAAGTCCTATTTTTTCTTCTTGTGTTTTTGTCTAGGCATTTTTTAGTACAAAATGTATGAACTGAGTTTCCTTTTTTAAACTCTATATTACATTCAGGACAAATCCCTATACCATGATTTCTACTAGACAAATTTTTCTTCTTTTTTTAATTCGTTTAATGTGTATCTACTCGATTTTACACTAAAGCTTGATATTCTATGTCTGCTCAATTCTGCCAGACATGCTCTACTAATACCATCAATGTCAAAGTTATAGCTAACATGTTCCAATGTGGAGGCATGTTTAAATTTAACTCCAACTCTTTTGATTCTCTCATAATTTATATCCTCACATTCTTTATCCCAACACTTAGCTATTGCTTTGTCTGCTATATCTAAAGGAGTGTTGTGTAATAATTTAACTACCATAGTTCTTTATCCCATCCTCTTGGTGACTCAATATATATTACTTCTTCTGCTTCTTCTGGAGCTATATATCTATCTTCTGATGATTCAAAATTCATTCCATTAAAGTATGTTAAGAAAGTATTACCATCACTTCTTACCCAATAAGCTCTGTTGTATATAAGTTCAGTTCCTTTCCATTTCTTTACTACTGACATCCTACACATTCCCCACTTCTATCTTCAGTTTCAGTCATTGTTGTATCCTTGTTTTTAACTGCTTCTCTGTAGTCTGGTTGTTTAAGATGTGTCCAATTCATTTCTGTATCACCCATACCTGTAAACTCATCCCAATCTAATTCTTGTTTAGAATAGTTTGATACTTTTCCTTCAAAGAAGTTTGTCTTAGTATCATTTGCGACTTCTCTTTTGAGTAGTGCATTTACTAGTGGTGTTCTATATCCATATCCATATTTATCTTCATGTTCATCGTACATTCCAATTGCTTGTTGCCTCTTCTTTACGAAGTATGCTACTGTTGCATCTGTTATTTCTTTGTCGAACTGATACCCTAATATGTAGTTCATCCAACTAGACTCTAGTTCAAATGCTTTATCAAATAGTGCATTAGTTTTTGCTCTAATCATAAACCAAGGTAAATCTGGATTCTCTCTCTGAAACTCTTTAATTATGTTCTCAAACAGTTTAAGGTGATGTAACTCATCTTTGTGAATTTCCTTTACCATATCTGCACTAGCTACCATCGTATTACCTAAGTAATATATAGTTGCAAATCCAGTCTGAAAGAAAATACCTTCTAATAGTTGGTTAGCTATCAGTGCATAGTATATCTTCTCTTGTGTAACTTCACCATTAGTTAGTTCACTAAACATTTTATATACTTCTGTATTCTTTGCATTAAGTGTTAAGTCATGTTTATACAATTCAAATACCTCATCTGAGTTATCAACTGTATCTGCTAGTAAAACAGCATAGGACTTAGAATGGAGTACCTCTTGTGCACTCTGTTCTATTATACAAGCATTGACTACCTTATTAGTTATATATCCATTAAGGTTATCTGCTAGGCTGTCTGCTATCATACTATCTAAGAAGCTTATCTGAGCAAATACTCTATCATAAGCAAACTTCTCATTATCATCTAATTTAGAATAGTTCTTTGATTCACTAGCTGTGTTAACTGATTCTGGAGTCCAGAAACAATCTCTCATTGACTTATATAGTTTACCTGCCCAATCATATCTACTCTTATTAAAGTTAAGTAGTCCAGATGGATTAGCTCCTATTATAGTTTCTTCAAGACTATCACAACCACTAGGATTGTATAGTACTTTTTTATCCATTTGCAATACTTACTAACAGATTGGCTCTATTTTCTTTATGTAATATAGACTTCCTACCTCTTGACCATGAACCACAATTACCACATTTGAATCTAGCAAATCTAGATACATTAGTAGTTGAATATCCTTTTCGTTTCAACTTATGGCTACCACAAGTAGGACACATAGATTCTGAATCTGTTGCTCCAGTTGTAACATTTGGATGGGACTTAGCCCAAGGTCTTAGCACTAGGTATAGTTCCTCAGTCGAGATTACATCTTGCTTGTTATAGAACTTCATTTCTGCCCAAGCTTCTTCATTACCTTTCATACATTCTGACCATAAAGCAAATCCTTTAAACTTACCATGACCAGACTTCTTCTCTTTACATAGAGCACCAGTTAAATATTCCAGTGTGTTCTGCTCAAATGAAAACTCTTTTTTAGCGATTAACATTGTGTCAATCACTCTATAAGGTGATGGTGGTTTTAACCCATTCAACACTGCATAAGCATTAATCTTCTTCATATCAAATCTCTTAGCATTGTGACCTATAATCAAGTCTGCTTCATGTAAGAAATCTAGTACCTTTTCAATCAGTTCAGAGTCATCTTCTGTTCTTGTTTCAAAATAATGTACTTCATCTTCTCCTAGCCATTTCATAGCAATAGACATCATGTAAGAACGATTCTCTTCAATTCTCATAGGTCTACCAATATTCTGTTTCCATAGTCCCCAATGGTATGACATCATAGGTGCATTTTCAATGTCAAGAGTTAATATTCTCAAATTGTTTTTGTACACTTTGTTTGGTGAACTAGGTTTACCACTAGCTACTAGGGATACTGGTTTTAACTTGCATCCATCTGGTGCTTTAGGTCTAGGAATATATATACCTGCATCTTTCAATGCTTGACGAATGCTAGTGTCTGGTATTTCCCATTTATCACTAATCTCTATCCAAGTCATTCCACCTTGTCTGTTTTCCCAAATTGCTTCTAATATTTCTTTTGTAAATCTGTGTTTATACATGTAATTTGCATCCTCTAAAATCTGCTTTCAACCAGTTCTCTTTAGCTTCTGGTGATAAATCTTTCTCAAACTTTCCATTAACAAAAGTTCCAACTCTACTGTTTATTTCCATTGACACTTGTTCAAGTACTTGCTCTGGTTCATATCCTAACTTCATAATCTCTCCATGTGCAAATACTATTACATCTGCATATGCATCAACTTTTTCTTCTATTGGTGTAGAATAAGATGCTTCATATTTTTGTACAGCTATGCCTTCTTCTTTCAGTTCCTTTACAAATCTTAATAACTTATCTTTTAGTTGCCCTCTTTTTTCTTTAGTAATATCTAACCCAATACTTTCCATTAGTTCTTCAATTATATTTGCATGTGCATCTATAGCCAAATATTTATTTAATTGTAGTCCTCTATCTGTTTGAAATTTTCTTAGTCCGTTCATTGTTTTCCTTTGTTTTTTAACTCTTATTAGAAGAGTCGAGAGACCCCTCTTAAAAAGTTATATCTTCTTATAAGCTATCTTTAACTCTTCTTTAAATTCTTCAATAGCTACTACAGCTACTAAACCTTCCTCTTTTGTTCTTTCCATGAAGTCAACAAGATAAGCTCTTGCTTTCATTCCATGTACAAAGTTAGTTGTCTGTTGGATATTAAAGAGTGCACAATTTGCTTGTGCTGTCTCTCTATAGCCATCAATATATACTGCTTTGAATACTTTTTTATAAACATCAGACTCTAAGAAATCTTCAATTAACTTTGCTTTTTCTAAGTCATTTTCGTATCTCTTTAACTCGTCTTCCATCTGCTTAATGTCAAACTCTACTTGTGCTAGTTCTGATTTATCCTGCGACATAGTAAACTAATGCTCCCACTGGTCCAACTAAAACTCCGATTGCTCCCACTATTGTTTGTGCTAGTGTTTCGTAACCTGCACCTAATAATGTTAGTATATTCATAACCCATCCAAATAATACTGTAACAGCTAATGATAACCAAGCTATTAATGCTCCAAATACTAGAATTTTTTCCATTAGTCTAGTCCTAGGTCCGAATCATCAACTTCTGGTTCTTGTTTATCTTCATTCGTATCACCTGACACTTCTGCTGAACCACCATTTGCTATATGAGCTTTAAGTCGTTTAGTCTTCTTATCTGAAAGACGACCATCAAGTTTGCCAAGTGCTTCTGGGTCTAGTGAGTTGATTTTCTCATTAGCATTTAATCCTGCTTCTGTGAATGATGCAAATACAATGTTGTCTTCTGTAACTTCACCTTTGTAAAAATCTAGTTCTTTTACAATTGCAAGTTTACATTTTTTACCATCAAGCTCTTTAACTGCATTAAGTACTACTGGTTGACCATTTTTCATTACTGGTGAACCATCTTCTTTAACTAGTGGTTTGTTAAAAGTAGTGATACCTTTAAGTCCCATAACTACTGCAAAAGCCATCCAGTCTTTATAACCATGATTCACTGAACCAGTAGCCCATTTTTCATCTAGAATAAATGCTTGATAGATAGTTTTCTCATGTCCATCTGCTGTAACTAGTGAAAGGTCAATACAGTTATTCTTACTCTTAGTTTTACCTAGTGTTGCAGTTACAATTGTTACATCATATACTCCAGTCTCCATAGTTCCAAAAGAACCTCCACTTCCACCTGCTGTACTTGCTACTTCTGTGTCTAAATTAAATACGAAATCCATTATACTAACTCATCTTCTGATTCTTCATCAATATCAAGACCGAAATCATCTGTCTTTACTGTTTCACTGATACCACGAATAGCATCAATTTGTGCTTGTAATGTTGCTACTTGTTGTTCTAGTAGAGTCTCTACATCTGCAATCTCTTCTGCTAACTTGTCCTTACGACCTTGTACACCATCTGTTGTTGCTGTAATCTTAGTTGTGTGAGCTTCATTTAAAGCCTCAATTCTTTCTTCATGTGCTTTATTAAGTGCAACTACTTTAGTTGCTGTTGTTTCTTCAATCTTCTCTAATTGAGTTGATAATCTTTCTTTCTTTGCTGTTAATTGTGTAACCGATAATGCCATTTTTATTTTCCTTTTAATTTCTTCAAAACTTCTGTTAATTTGGGTAATACCCCTAAGTCTGAATAAGTGATTAATAACATGAACTCTGCTGGGTTCTTGCTAATTGCCTCTAGGTTATCTCCTAATGGGAAACCTATCTCTTTACATCCATCTGCTAATAACTTTACTCTAGTTCTATCTCCATCGAAATATCTTAGTAGTTGTTGTCCTAGCTCCTGTTTAGTTAATGTTGCCATATATGTTCGCTAATAAACGATATGCAGTTCCATTTTCTTCTTCTTTTTCTGATATTACTGTATCAAGTCTTTCTTGTTCTTGGATTGCATTTGACATCTTTTGATTGTTCAGTGCGATTCCATCTTCAAGTTCTTTCTTGAAAGACAGTACTTTCTCAATTGTTTTTGTAAGTGGGTTTTTAAACATTATTTCTCCTTGTTATAGAATTTTATAATTGATTCACTAATTGCTAGTGCATCGTTTGTTGGCTTAGTCTTAAATAGACCTCTAGGTGCTTTTGCTGAATTCTTCTTGTTCGGCTTATATGACATTAATACATCAATCATATCACCTTCTTCAATTTCCTCTTTTGGTACATCTTCCTCTGCATATACTGGTGATGTGTATAATACAATAGCTAACTCTTTTTCAAGAAATCCATATTTTAACTCTTTACCTTTCACTCTTGCATACGATTTTGTTTCTCCATAAGCTTCTGCTTTTTGTTCCGGTATAGCTACAATAAATACTTGCTGAGGTAATACTTTAATTTTCTTTACTAAATCAGCAATCAATAAATTATATTGACCCCACACTTCGTATCCATCAAATGCTATATTACAGTACTTATCAACCATTTCTGCCAATGATGTGAAACTATCTAATACAACATAATCATATCTTTTTACATAGTCTTCTTTAGCTAAAGCATCTAGTGTTTTATCTAGTTTCTTGTAAGCTGTAATCATAATGTTTTTGAACTCATGGAAATTAGCCATTGGCAATTCTTTGTTCTCTGTGTTTAGTATAATTGTTTTCTCTGGTGGTAATGTTTCAAACATTGAACTCTTACCTGTCCCTGATTCCCCAATTATACCTACTGTTGGTTTAATCATTTTTCTTCTCCATATCTTTTTATTAATCTTAAATCGTATAAGAAATCTTCTAACCCTAGTTTCCTAAAAAATAGTGCTATCCTATTATATGATTCCTCTGCTTGTTCTCTGGTTATGTCTCCGTACTTGATATATCCCATAACTCTAATTCTCCATTCTTAAATTGGTCCAATCTCACTAGCCTCATGTTCAACTCAGCTTCTTCGCTGTTTGTATACAGTTCTTGCCAAGTTTCATAAGTCCATTCATCTATCATATTGTTTGTAAATGAGTCTGCAAACTTTTCACCTTTGCCTTTTGCACCCTTGATATTGTCTGTTGAGTCTCCCCATATAGCTTGATGTATATAGTTCTCTTCAATCTTAGTCTCATCTAGTCCTGATGTCCATTCCCATGTATTATAGTTGATACAGTCCACTGGTGAGTGTTTATAGATGTCTTTGTCTATACATGCTATATAAGTGTTCTCCACTTCATATGCTTGTGTAATGACCAAATCATCTGCTTCCATCAATGGTATCTCAGTATAGCCTAATCTCTCGTATACGAGCTGTTTCAAGTCTCCTATACCTACGATGTCTGTAGGCTTACGATTAGCCTTATATAGCTCGGAGAGGTCATGCCTGAATGTGTGTTTAGGACTCATATATAGGTTGAATACAATGTTCAATCCTTTGTAAATAGGTTTGCCATGATAATACCTATCTATATGTTCTTCCTTGTGTTTATTCCAAACTGTTGACTTAATTCTAGCTATCTTACTACAGAAATCCATATAAGCCATTTCTAGGTCTAAATCTACTTTATCATCTATTTGTACCTGATTCCTGTAACAAGCTGTATATAGTATGCTATCTGCATCTATAGCTATATTGTATGTCATTTTACTTCCTCTCTATCTAACATTGATATTTCATCGTTTGTCTTACTTAATAATAAGTTTAAATTTCCTAGTATTGTGTTATCCATTCGTGAGTTTCCTTCCAATCTATTATTTTAGCTGTCTTATACTTCTTTATTAGAGCTATAGAAGCCTTATTATACTGTTTACCTAGTTTACCTAGTGCAGTTATCTTAGCCTTTGTTAGAGAGCTTATGTCTACTACATTGAGCATCATTTGATGATTTGCTTTGTCTATTGTTCTTTCCACTTCTAACCATCTTGTAATTGCATCCCTTTTATCTGGTGAACAAACAGCGATGTGCTTCACTGGTGCCATCCAGCTTGGTTCCTGTGTAGACTTCTTAGCCATGTTATCGTTCCTCTACATGAGACACATAGTCATAGTATAAGTCTGCTCTCTCGAAAGCTGTCTTTGCATTAGGAGCCATGATTATTTCTGTATGTCCATGATGTGTAAAGTGTATTATAAATGCTGTCATTATACTTCTCCCATTAACATATCTAAATCTTCGTCTTTCTCATTTGCAAATGTTCTCATTTCAGTTATTGTCTCGCCAAACCTGTCATTGAATTCTTCACATATTGAGTCCCACTCTTCTTCATTTCTTGCCATTTCTTCTTCATACTTGTTTAAAGCTTCTGTGTTTGCACATCTATCCATGTTCTCTCCATTTTATTTTCTTTCTTCCGATGTTCTTAGCATAAAATTTACCACTAATGTTATCGTTAAGACAATCAAGCTTGAATAGAACTCGTTCTGTAACCAGTAGTTCCACTTCTCCATATGTAAGTGCTCCTTTTGTCTTGAATAGTTTTAGTATAGTTTTCTTTTGTACACACTTCAATTTTCCATGTTTACTTGAACCTTTGTACTTTCTCCAGTTGCTTTCTTTTACAACTTTCCTTTTCCTCTTGTAACCTTTGAGTGGTGGTAATGTTGTTCTTGAAAGAAAGTTCTTTTTACCGTAGTAGTAGCTACCATCAGTATAGTCAATCCTATAAGTGAATCCCTCATTGCCACTAAAATCTGTTTCATTTGTTTCATTGTGCCAATCCTGCATTTCTTACTTCCTCCACCCAATTCTTATATTCCCTTTCCACTTCAATCATTCTTTTTTTTAATGTGCTTACATAGTTAGGTCTTGGTTCATCATCAATATAATCTACTATATCATCTAATAGTGCCAATCCTTGTTCTAATGTAAATCCCATATCGTGAGCCTTCACTGTTGCATACCATAGGTTATTGTGTAGCCCTTTGTCTGCTGTAGCATTGTAGGCATTACTAAATGTATACATTCTTTCATCCCAAGCATCATCAATCTGGTGTCTCTTTAGTTGCTTGACCTTTACTGGTTTTACATCTATGTTCTTCACTAAATCACTTGCTTCAATGTTTTCTCCATCTTCGTTTACTAGTATCTTTCGACCTTTGTATCCAAAGTAAAATTGTGACATTGGTAGTAAGTCAATAGGTATTCCTAAATGTTCACTTACTTTCTTCATAAATGGTTTCCACTTATTGTTGTCAATCTCAATCTCAACATCTGTTGGTAATAATACTCTGTATTTGAAAGGATTGTGTTCATCACTACCTAATGCAATTGCACAATTATAGTCTGATAACATATCGAAACATTCAGTCCAAGGCACATCAGTATCATCTACATCTAGTACTAGAAAGTTACAACCTCCTAGAATATAGTCTTTACCTCTAATTCCACCTCTTAATTCAAATGGTATGTATGCTGTATCGTTTCTCATTACTTTGATAGCATCTGTCCACTTGTCTACTTGATAATATTTAAAGTCTGTAGCTGTCTTACTTGCTAATCTTCCTTTTGCTTCTTTGCGACCTACACCTTGAAGTATTAGCTGTTCTAAACTCTCTGTGTGCTTATAGCTAAATCCAAATCCATCTTGTTTCCTAAATGAAGTATATGTTACTGCACCTCGTTCATGGTCAAATTCTAACATACCACTAGCACCAGACTTGCTGTTTGCTAGTTCTAGTATTCCTTTAACATCATTAAGTTTGCCTATTAGACCTTTCTTAACCATATCATGCGGTGTTAAATCTTCTCCTCCATCTACATAATGAGCCAACAATATCTCATAAGGTAATCTACTAGCTTTGTCAATGAATATTGATAGGTCTGAACCTACTGCTTCAACTACATATATTGCTTCTTGTAAATCACTTGCTTCAACTACAGTATGTCTATTCCATACAGAATAAACACCTGCTAATTTCAATGCTTTCCAATGTCTGTGCTGTTGTTCTAAGATAACTGCTTCATTACCTTCTTGTACCTTTGCTTCACAATATAACATGTAAATATCATATAGTGTTTGACACTCATCTGAAAGTTTAACCAGATTATAATCATTGTTAATAGCTGTTGATGCTACTTGCTTTGATAGCAAATTCAACTCTTTACTCATGCTTACACTTGAACCTTTTTTGCTTCTTAATTCTAATACCATCTTGTCTACATCATCCTCATCATCTTCTACAAATGGGAAGTTTGGATAAACTATAATCCCTCTTCTCGCATACTTTGATATGAACTCAACCATAAACTTACTAAGTAATGCTTTGTCCTCCAATATACCATGTTCTGAACCAATAAATAGTGCAGTCATTCCCATACCAGTAACCTCTTCTGATTGATTCTTTCTATCTTTTAGAGGTTTACTCTTAAACTCTCCAACATCAAATAGCTGTGCTACTAGTTTCATGTTAGGTATCATATCCGCGTTACTTGCTAACTCTGTACTAATCTCGTCTACATATAGTGCAGGTAATCCTATTCCTTCTTTACTAAAATCGTTTAGTCTTTGAACCATTCCTTCTAGTGTTGCTAGTGAATTTGACAATGGTGGAATGTATGGCATAAAATCCAACTCTTGCTCCTCCATAGTCATTCTAGCTTTCTCTTGTCTGTAACTATCTATATCTTCATATCCTAATTTGATTGATGCCTCTAGTTTCAACATACTACTTGTTTTCTTTGCTCCAGACTTAGCTAGTACAAATATAATTACATTCATAGGTACTAAGTTGTTCTCTCCTAAATCTAGCTTGTAGTGAAAATGACCAGTAAATGTAGCCATTGTATAATTGGCAATAGCTATTGACATTGAGTAAGGTACTTCCTCTCCCAACATTCTAGCCATCTTGTCTGCAACTTTGTTTGGTTTACTATCAAATGCTCCCATCTGTTCTAGCCTGTTTGTTAATGCTAATAGTTTCTTACCACTCATTTAATTATCTTTCTCCATATCATATAGATTCGGTCTTCCAAATCTTTCATAGTTCCACCTATTTGGTGCGAATTCATCTCTCCATTCATATACTTCTGTTACAAGGAATCCTTGCTTATTGTAGAAATCTCTTAGGAAATCTCCAGTACAAAATAGATGTAGCTTATTATCCTCTTCTTTATCTTCCTCTGCTATTTGCACTCTCATCTTAAAGAATTGTTCTCCTGCTCCTTTTACTAAGGAAAAGAAACCAGTCATGTATCCATTACTGTTAGTACCAAACCCACCTAGTACTTCCCAAGTATCAATATTCTTTATAAAGTAATAGTTATCAGCTACTACTTCTTCATCTATCATACCTCTCAAATCTGTGTCTAGTTTCTCTAATCTCTCATTGAATGTCTGTTTATTTACCCTTGTAATGTTTGAGTTTACTGTTTTGTATCTCACATTGATTTCTTTTACTTTATCTAACTTATCATAGACTCCCATAACACATCTATCAAAACTTGACATTTGTTTCTTGAATACTTTACTATTAGCCATACTCTCTGCTAATGCTATCAAGTTTAAATCCATACTAGACTCTGTTCTTACACCACCTGCTGTTATCATCTTCTTGTTTTCAAATATCAAGTTTATAACTGAGTCTGTTTCTAATATTCCCATGTATATATATTTATACTCAAAAAAGTACTTTAATTTTAATCTATCAGTCATTATCTGAATACCGATGTAATATCATTTGTTTGATACAACCCACTTTTGTTTTTAACTATTATTTGTTGTATCTCATTTATTTCCCAATCTAGGTATTCTACTATTTCTACTAGCTCTCCTATCTTAAAATCACTACATTCATCTTTTTGCACTATTCTGTACCACATATCACTGCTCCTCTATGTTGCTTCGCTGTTTGTTGGTCACACTAGATATTTTATATCCACTTAATATTTTACTCTCTCTCTCTCTCCACTTATTCTTACTTTACTTTAAGGTTAGAATACTTGCTTTAAAACCTAGCTCATTAAAATAATGTGCCACCTCTATTTTCTCGTTTTCGTCTAAACACTCATTTGCTACATTTACTGTACTTACTATTAATGCAGGTAAATTTATATGTAACAGTTGAGGACTCTCTGGTATATTTGACCAATAGTTCAATCTCTCTTCTACCAAATCTTTAATCTTTATCCCTCGTTCTTCCGATGGTACTTTGTTATGTACTGGTAATATTGTTTCCAATGCTAATCTATGTATACTATCGTCTGGCTCAAAAGGATTAAATCTAGCTATTCTGACTTCCCATAATCCCGCTTTTGCATTAGCTTGATTCTTTCTAGTTGTAGTACTTCTTCTTCTCATCTATTTATTTTCTTCTATATTTACTACATTTACACTTTCTATTTCAATCATTGCTTTAGCCATTTCTTGTGCATCATCTAGGAAATTTGTAAAATATACTTTGTGTGCATATTCTAGTTCTTTCCCACCTCTTACTACATACTTGTAATCTTCCATTTAATCTCCTTTAATTTATGTATCAAAATACATACATCAAAAGTACCCATTATTTTATAGTCTCTCTGGGTTCTCGACTGTATAAATAGCTTCCTCTATTTGACTCGTTTGTATTGACCAAAGTGAGTCACTCTCGGTGTAAGTACATGTTTTTTTACAGGATTGTATTGTCACTACTCACTTGTACAACTAACCATAGTTCTTTACTTATGTGTACACTCTATGGATTTTTTTTATCATAACTCTGATAATCTCTGTATCTCAAAGTTTGCATAGTCTATAATCTTTTGTAAATCTTCAAGGTCTTGACCTTTGTCTCTACATGCATATTTAACTACATTACCCATGTTAAAGTTTAGGTTCTGTGAATTAATCAAATGTATTGGTTGTACCAAACCTTTATTGTAGTGTTCTACATCTGGTAATTTTATTGTTCTTTGCTCTTGTCTATTCATCGTCTCGTCTTCCTGTTCAACCGATGGCATTGTAACAGCTGTGTCTTTCTTACCGAGGAACTTTAGTGAGTTATGCAATAGACATGTATTGCAATCATCCTCTATTTCGATTGTTTTTCCTCTTAATTCTACTATTTTGTATTCTTTACCATCTGTGAAGTGTGGTTGTTCTGCTCCATTTACTGTTACCATATCACCAACTTTGTATTCTTCTCCATTGTGATTAAATACTTCCAACTTCTTGAACAGGTCATCTTCTGACTTACTGTTTTGCCACATTGTTCCATTTCTTGTATAAATATCTACAACTTCTGTTTCAACATCTAATATTTCCATCGGAAATTTAAACCCTGGGTCCTCATTAATATTTACAATTTTTACTACTCTTCCTGCTACTGTTTCCCACTTGTCTCCAACTTTAAACATTATAGACTCCTTTATCTGTTTCATTCTTACTTGCATCTATTCTATCTACTTCTTGTAGAAACTTAACTTTCTGTATTGCTCTTGCTCTTGCTTCTATTGGTTCCATACCTTCTTTAATAAAAATACTTGTCCATCTAATTACTTTATCCGACACTTACTAATCCTTTTACTATTAATATTGCTAATACTGCTGTGAGTACAACTAAGTTCCAATATGCTTTTTGTGCTTCTTTCATTGTTCTATACCTCAAACTCTGATGGGAACTCTGTTCTACTTGCTAATGACTCTTTGATGATTTCTTTCTTTACTGCTATTAAATCACATGGTTGAATGTCTAATCCTAGTAACTTGTTTAGTCTAACTATGTCATTCCATGATTGCTTTGCATAAGTCTTTGCTCCTGCATTGATAGCATCTTCTTTTGTTGGGAATTGTTGTCCCTTAAATACACCTTTATTGTAATCTGTAATCGGTGTTTTTCTAGCTGTTGTTTGTTGTGCGAAATCTGACATATTATGTCTCCTTGTTTTAGTGGCTTCCGTGTTGGTTCTTCACTGTTCTTTATAAGCCCATAGGCTCAACTTCTAACTGCTTCGATTATCAATCTACTAATAGTCCCACTCTGGGGTGTCTGTGTGTAGTTTGACTTAAATCATTGGAGAGAGGAGCCTAAGCGACTAAATATTACAACTTTCACAACAAGTATTTATCGTTAGGAGAAAAAAAAATACCTATACCTCGGTTAAGAGATATGGTAAATTGAAGCTTGTATGTCTGCTTCCGTTAGTGTGTTAGACTTAGTGAATGGGATAAATCGTTCAGCTATGTCTGTTAACAAGTCTTGTAGTAAGTTTGACTCATTTATTTCAATAAGTGTCTGTGTATATACTTCTCTAAGCTTCTCGATTTCATTTGGATGTACACTATAAGAGTCATGTATTGTTGTGATGAATGAATTTCCCATCTTTCGTACAACTTCTCTTAGGAAGTAAGCATCAACTGAGTGTATCAAGTTGGGAGCCATACCTTTATTGTGTGCTGATGGAGCATAAGTCTCACTAGTTAGAGTAACTGAGAATGTTTTACCACTCTTGCTAGTCTTTTGTAAGTTCATATCCATGTTAGTCTTAACATCATACTTAACTTTAGCACCATCAGGCATTGTCCAAGTGTATGTACCTATGTCTTTGTTGTTTAGTGACTGTATAATGTCCATTACATTCATACAATATGGCACTAACTTCATCATTACTTGTCCAAATGCCTCTTCTATCTCTAGTGAAGAGTTAACTTTAGCTAGGAACTCTGCTTCTGACATCTTAATGTTTTCCAATAGTTCGTTATGTCCATTGCTTGAACCATATAGAGTAACCATTAGTGGCTTCTTACAGATGCTTCTATCGAATATATCAGTCTTGTATAGCTCATTTAACTCTTTAGCTAGTTCACCATACAAGTCAATTCTTGTTTCACCAGTAGATATACCACCCATTGATGCTGTCTTCTTGTCACTTGTTAGTACACCATACATTTGAATTGCTTGATTAGATGCATCCATTGGCATAATGTAGTGTACTTCTTCATCTCTTTGGTAACATCTAAGTGCTTCAACTGCATTACTATAACCAAATTTATTATCTGCTCTGTGTATCTCTTCTTCAAGTGTATCAATATGGTCATTCACCCACTGTGCTTGACAATTATATGTCTCTTTGTCTAACCCATACTCACTTGCTATGTTTACTTTTAGCCAATATAGACCTGCTGTTGTTAATTTTAATGATTTCATTTAGTTTCCTTTGTTGTAATGTACACCTTCGATGAACACTGGTTTAATCATTGACTTCTGGTATGAAGCACCTTGTATATTTATATCATATCCTACTGAATATGCTCTTAGTCTAAAGTCATACTTCCATGCAAATGAGAACTGTTGTCCTTCCATCGCTAGGTATGACTCTTGCATTGTAGTGAATAACACTTGTGCTGACTTTAAGTGAGCTGATTCTTCTGACTTCCAGTTCTTTGATGCTATTCTATTGAGTGCATAGTTAAACTGCTCTTGTAGATTGTAGCTTCTAAGTGTAAACTTCTGGTCTTGTAACTTGTTTAATATGTCAAGTACATTCTGTGGTTGGTCTTTCTCACCCTTATTAAGTGTTACCTTACCAGTATCAAGATGATATCCACCTTCATTTGAGCCTCTTACCCAAGGTATTGGTCTTTCAATTAGCGGTAGTTTGAACCTTTTGTAACCTGATAGCTTCTCTGCATCACTTGATACTTCAAAGTCAACCACAACTGTTGTAGCTGTATACCAATTACCTTCTTCTGACATCTTGTGCTCTTGGTTTATGTCCCAAAATACTGTGTCTAACTCTGCAACTATGTCCATTGCTATAACATAAGTCTGATTCTTGTCAACATTTGGTATCATTCTAGCTATTGACAGCACCATTTGCTCTGCACTGAACTCTCTGATGTGAGGATAGTCTTCACTTATTGCTAATCCATTGCTTCTTGTACCTATCATAGTTATTAGTTCAACCATGAATACATCAACATCATCAGTAGACATTGATGGTACTATGTTGCCTACTGTATCATAAATTGATTGAGGTAGTTTCTGAATGAACTCGTTAACTGCTAATGCTAACTCTTGGTTGTAATTCTCGTCTGAGAACATTTCTTCTATCTCTGATTGTGTCTTGTTGTTGATGTCTAACATGTTAAAACCTTTGTGATATGATTGATTTAGCTATTGCAACCTTGAACGATTCAATAACTTCTGCCGTCATGTACTCTCTATGGATATGTACAACTCTGTTTAACTCTGACCTTGCTCTCTTTAACTCATTAGGTTGGAGCATACCTCTTAACTCTGTCAAACTATCTGACTCTGTAACTGATACTATTTTTGGTTCTTTGTTAAATATACTAGCCATTGCACTTCTTCATACTAATGACTATTTTCTTTCCAATAGGTTCTAATACCCAACTATGATATGCTATTGCTCCAAGTGCAACTAGCATGATGCTTGCTAATGTCAACTTAATCATGTTCTATCCTACTTGTTCGTTAGTGAAGTTCCACATATCTGTATTGATAAGTGCTTTACTTTGTATTCTTTTTACCAGTCTTTCAACTGACTCTAACTCATTCCCATGTTCACTTAACCATTTAAGAGATAATGGTGTGCTTAACTCATTACCATTTAAAGATACTATTGTAGCATATGCTTCTATAAAGTATGAGTCTTTATTACCTTCATCAAAATCACCTGCATGTCTAAACACTTGTACTGTGTTAACCTTTGCTGTCTGACTTCTATCAAACATTTCTACTCTACCTTTGTTCATTAGTTGTACTAAACTCATCGTTCTATCCTATTACAGTTAGTACAAGAAGATATGTACCTATTAACCCTAGTCCTAAGACCAACTCTTTATCCCAGTACATTGTAGCATACCCATGCTATATATATTAGTAGACCTATTATAGCAGTTGCTGATGCATTTGCTAAGAACATAGGAATTCCAATCCTGTAAGTGATAAGTATGCTATTGCTATTGTTATTACTGTTGTTATTAATGTTTCCATGTTAATCCTTTTGTGTTTAACACACACTGATATAGTCCGAAGACCACACCATCTGTGTTTAGTTAGCCATTATAGCCTTGTTACAGTTAACTACTGATAAAGTGTTCAAAGGTTTATATCGTCTAATGGAATATATCCAATGTGAACTCTCGACTGTCTAAAGCTACAACATGTGTAGTCTTACATAATATGTTAGTATTGGATGACCAGTCCAGTTATAAGTCATTAATGGTTTCACTGTCCATAACAGATGATAGTCTTCTCCTATCAGCCAACCAATGTTATACTCGTAGGTGTTGAGTTTATACAATGCAATGCTTAGACACTGTGCAATTCAGTGTGTTCTGTTAAGAGTTTATTTAAAGTCGGTCTATACTTCTCGACTTGATATAGTTATACTCTATGCCAAAGAGTTCTTCTGTGAATGAGTTTCACTGAGTTGGTAAGTACTATGTTATTGACCTGCTGTCCAATGTGTATGCTAATGACCCAAGCATAATGAGGTAGTGTTTAGACTGATTCATGCAGTGTGTGACAATTGAGAACTTCTCATTCATTATCACTCACCTCTAACCGATACATAGTATCGTGCTCTAGTGTGGATTGACTATGCACCATTGTGTGTAGAGTGTATGAACATGTGATAGAAGTGTGTGGAATATAGTGTGTATAGATATGACTGGATAATGTACTGGTATGGATGGATGGATGGATGGTATGGATACAAGTGTAGCCTACAAACACTACTAAACCCACTAACGAATGCACTTACCTTGCACTATCACTGTCAAAGTGTGTGTATAACCCCTAGCTTGTGCACTTCTGCTAATGTTTTTAGGGTCCCATTTGTGACTGTATATAGTTGAAGGGGGGGGGGAGTCTGGCTCTGGCTCTTGCTCTGAAAGGTAAGGTGGGAATCCACCTCCTCCTACTTTCTGCACAATTATATATGCACTCAAAACACCTAAAACAAGTACTTTGCTATATATTTTTTATATTATTCTCTACTGCAAATCATCTACTATCCATCCATTATCCTACCCTTCACTATATCATTCTATTGTCCGAAGTTACTATCACTTACCCTCTGGTATATAATTGTACTTCCATGACCTTTTTAATTCTGCTACTAGAAACTCTATTGCATTTTTAGCTTCCTTCTTGTTACAATCCACTCTATTATCTTCATAGTATTTTATGGATGATATTAAGCTCTCCTTAGTTGTCATACACACATTAGCCATCTAGCTGTTCGTATACTCTACATGACAATCTTCGTAGAACCCATCATCTTTTGTCAAGCATTTAAAACAAAGTATATCTTCGTTTTGTGTTAAGTGTTCTCCACAATCTATACATGCACTGTCCTTTGTTTTCTCTGTCTTTTCTCTCATTTTGTTTCTCCTACATCTGCTCCAAATAAGAAGCTAATTATTGATAGTACACTTGCTCTAAGTGTATCATCCATTACTGCACCTTCCACTTGATGAATTATATCTTCATGTGAATATGACATTAGTCCCCAAAAGAAACTTGTATCTGGTACGGACTCTATTATGTTTGTTGGTGTTGCTCCAATCCCTAGTGCAATAACAGCGAAGAGAGTAAGCATGACAAAGACTGTAAATCTCCTCATCCATACCCCTCCTCTTTTATCTGCACTGTCTCTTGACTTCTCTGATTGTGAGTGGGCTTCAAGTAACATCTTCTGGTGGTCTGCCTTGCTCTTTTGTGCATTGGCAATTAGTTTAAAGATGAACCCTGCTGTTGCAGAGCCACCCATCATTAATAGTGTTTCCATCATGCTATTAGTACTAGTAATATTGATACACCAGTACTTGCTATAAAGAATAATGTTCCACCCATTACTTTTAGCATGAACTTTTTGTGGTCTTGGAAATCGTCTATTAATATATCTAACTTTTGGTTGAGAAGTTGTACTTCCATTGAACTCATTTGTTCTCCTATATTTTGTCTAATTTTATGCTAGTTGGAGACTGTAGCCGGAAGGCTCAGTCGTTCCTTCTTCGCTGTTTGTTGGTCAAGCTACTTAAATTTGCTCACCAATATCTATTGACACTCCACCTATTGATGAACCATCTGGTCGTAATGCTACTACTATGTAATCGTTAGATGTTATATTTATATTCTATACATTGTCCATAGTCTTGATTGTTCTATTCCTGCTAATCTTAATACTTGTATTAGTTCTGCTTTTGTTGTCTGTACTGCATTATTACTTGCTAGTACCCAAACTATAGTATCTGTATCTGTCATTGTCGATATTGCTCTGCTTATTCTAGTCTGACTAGTTTCATCACCATCGTATTCTCTTCCATTTATTGTTACTCTTATCTCAGAGACTTCTCTTGCTCTTATTATTTTGAAGTATTTTCTATACTCTCTATCAGTTGATTTAAACTCTGCAATTTCTAATGATACTGTGAACTCTGGTGGTACTCTATTCCCTAGCCATTGATTATATGTTAATGTACATGAGTTAGGAGTATAGTATCCTTCCTTTGCAGGTGAGACTATTGTTTCTACTCCATTTTCATCTATTGTCTTTACTTCCTTTACTGGCTCTACCCATTCACAATATTCGTACTCTATCTTTACTTTTGAATATTCATATTCACTTTCACCAATAGGTATTTCGTCCTCTCTTAGTGTTCTCTTGTATTCTTCATACTCTAAAGCTTTCTCTGAAATACTTTTTGTCCTTTCCAATGGATACAATTTATTATAGTTGTTTCTTCTATCTGTATGCCATTCGTTAGTCTTTATCTTCTTAAAATGCTCTGCTAATGAGCTATTTACTAAAGATTGTGATTTCTTTGCTTTCATTTGGTCATATGCTCTTTTTAGGTTACTCATTATTTGCTCCTCTTAAATATACCTGTTCTTGTAAACCCTACAAAACTCTTAGCTGTGTTACCATTTAAGTCTGTAAAAGTTCCATTTGTTAAGTTGTCAAACTCTCCATTGTCACCATCATATACACCTGCATTTGTTATGAGTTCTTCACCCATAACTTGTACTACATACTCACCATTTGTATCTACTGCTAGTGTAGGAAATGACTTAGCTGTTGGAGATACTTCTGTGTCTAGTATGATTGTATTATGTTTAGGTGTAGTAATGATTTGTTTATAGCATTCATTTGTGTACAGTACCCAATTTGGTGAGTCTAATCCTATTTCTTCTATTTTACCCGTGAAGTCACTGTTCTTTCTAATATAAGAACTGCCAATAATACCTCCAGAATATGCACCACCATATAAGTATGTATAAACTTCGTCAACCTTGTAAGTAAGCACTACCCCAGTATGCTCAAAGTTCCTAATCCCAAACTCACCATTCTCTAAAACCTTACTCTCCAACCCATTACTACCATTACCTACTGCAACCTTATCAGTGACAGTATTAGTTATCATAGCTCCTTTATAGATACTATGACTATTAGATGCTACTGTTTTTGGTA
>Ga0256826_1000085_pt1 | contig 45575 bp, 51 predicted proteins | sample CV79metaG_FD_185975 | JGI IMG/M metagenome (GOLD analysis project Ga0256826, IMG submission 185975) | Hydrothermal vent microbial communities from East Pacific Rise, Pacific Ocean - CV79 | ecosystem: Environmental > Aquatic > Marine > Hydrothermal vents | place: Pacific Ocean: East Pacific Rise...
GAATCTCCTTTTCTTTTTGACCCTGAAGATTTAACTAGTGAGCTTGTTCGTGACATTTATGCAGGATTTATCCGTGAGGGAATTTTTGAGAATGTAAGTGATGAAGTACCTTATGAGTCTGATGTTATTATTGAAAGTATCGATGAAGAAGACCATGTTGATGTTATACATGCAATGATTATTATTGAAAAAGAGTCTCAAAAGGGAATCATCATTGGAAAAGGTGGTGAGAGTATTAAAAGAATTGGAAAATCAGCTCGTGAAAAGATAGAAAGACTCAGTACTAAAAAAGCCTATCTTAACCTACAAGTTACTGTAAAAAAAGGCTGGACTAAAGATGTTAATTTTCTCAAAGAAATAGGCTATGATAGTGCAAAGTAGAGCTACTCTTTACTTCAGAGTACTACTTGCGTTTACACTAAGTATAAGCTCTTTATCTGCAGATATCCTCACTCAGTATCGAAACCATGGTATACAAAACTTAGAAAAACAGCTTGACCAAGACTTAAGTGAAAAAGATTACTGGGAAAAATACCTAAAAAATAGAGATACTACATTTGGATATATCGAGTCATACAACAATATCTTAACATGTGATAAATCTAAATCAACACTCACTCTCTATAGAAAAGATCTAAATAACTCGTACTCCTTAACAAAAGAGTACAGTGCTTTTACAGGAAAAATCAAGGGTGACAAAAAAAGAGAAGGTGACCTTAAAACACCCATTGGAATATATACACTTACAAAAAAACTTTCCAAGGTTGACTCATTTTATGGACCGCTAGCTTTTGTTACATCATATCCAAATGCTTATGATATGTATAAAGGAAAAAATGGCTCAGGAATATGGATACATGGACTTCCTATACATCAAGAACGTGATAGTTTTACTAAGGGTTGTATAGCTATAAATAATAAAAATATAGAGTGTTTAGCAAGACATATTGATATTTCAAAGACCGTTTTACTTATAAATGAAGAAAAAGAGCACAAATCTATCTCAAAAGATGAGCTTAGCGATGTTTTAGCTGGAGTTTATGCGTGGAGATATGCATGGCTTTATAATAAAACACAAAACTATCTAAATTTTTATGATGAAAGTTTTAAACGCTTTGATGGAATGAATAAAAAAGATTTTTCAAAGTATAAAACACGAGTTTTCAATAAGAGTGAAAATAAATCTATTATTTTTAATAATCTAAATGTCATCCCTTATCCAGGAACGGACAATCTATTTAAGGTTACTTTTTATGAAATATATAAATCTAATAGTTTTTCATTTACAGGAGATAAAGTTCTTATACTTAAACTTAAAAATTCTTCTATAAAAATCATTACTGAGAAGTAGATGAAACTCTTTTTTATCTTATATATATTTTGTTTTACACTTCTTAATGCAAACATACAGCTTATAAAAAAAGAGAATAAAGACTCAAATACAACACTGTTAGTTATTGCTGGGATTCATGGTAATGAACCTGGTGGTTATTTTGCCGCTTCTATATTAGCAACACATTATGAAATACTCTCAAAAAATTTATGGATTATTCCAAACCTTAATAAAAGAAGTATTATTAGAAACCGTCGTGGTATTTATGGTGATATGAATAGAAAATTTTCTCGAATAAATACTAATGATAAAGATAAGAACCTTATTGAAGAGATTAAAAAAATCATATTAAGCCAAAAAGTTTCTTTAGTTTTGAATCTTCACGATGGCCATGGCTTTTATAGAAAAGAGAATCAAGGAAATATTTTCAACCCAAATGCATGGGGCCAAACATGTGTGATTGACCAGTGTGATTTAGAAGAAAATCAAGAATTTGGCAATCTTAATGATATAGCTATTACAGTAAAAGACAATGTAAATAAGAAACTTCTTAAAAAACACCATAGTTTTGATGTGAAGAATACGAATACTCAGTATGATGACGAAGCTATGCAACTCTCACTAACATACTTTGCAGTTACAAATAACAAACCTGCTTTTGCTATTGAAACAAGTAAAAATCTCTCAAGCTTAAGTCAAAAAGTTTTTTATCAACTTTTAGCAATTGAAGAGTATATGAAGATTATGGGAATTAAATTTAAACGAAATTTTGATTTTAACGAAATAGAAATAGCTAAAATCATCAATAACTATGGGACTTTGAGCATAAATGGTAACATATTATTAAATTTATGTGATATAAAAAAATCTTTAAGCTATATTCCGATAAAATCAAAGAGTAATATATTTAAGTTTTCTCATCCATTGGGAGATATTAGAAAAGTTAAAGGTAAATACCTGGTTTTTATTGGTAACAAGTTCGTTACCAGCTTAAAGCCTCAGTACTTTAAACTCTCTGAAAATTGTCATGATAAATTAGATTTTGTAATAGATGGAAAGAAAATTTCTCTTCAAAATACTTCAGAATTTTATGTAACTGCCGATTTTAAAGTTATTAAAAGTAAAACACAACGTGTAAACATAATAGGTTATCAACCAAAAATAGCTGGTGATGAAAGTAAAGTCACCATCTCTTTGAGTAATTTAAATAAAAATTATTCAGTTGATAAGACTAATAAAGTATATAGAGTTGAATTTTACAATAAAGATGAATTTTGTTCCATGTCAATGGTTCATTTTAAATAGGATTATAGTTAATGAGTAAATCAGACCAACACTCTTTTTCAAGTGTAATATCAGTTAATCCATATAAAGATACTTTCGTAAATGGAGTATCTAGTTTCCTCAGTGAATCTAAAAATCCTGAGTTCTCAAAAGATCAATTTGCAATCTCATACTTAAATACTAAAGAGTTTATCAATGCTCAGATAGAAATAAGTAAGAATATTCCAGATGAAGACCTTTATGATGCGATTAACTCTAAAGCATATGATGAGTTAGCACTTGATCAAGCTGTCGAGTATCAAATACAGTATATAGAGACATTTAATAACCTTGATGAAGACAATAGACATTTTCATGTGTTTATTGTTGACCCTCTAGAAGTTACACAAACATTTACAACAGTTGTTGAAAAGATAAAGTACTTAGATGTAATTATTCCTACCCCTCTTCTTTTAAAATCACTCTATTCTAAAGAGATTATTGATAGTAGTGGCGTTCATTGTTTTATATATTTTCAAGAAAATGATGCCTTTATCACCATTTATGGTGACAAAGAGTTCATATACACAAAATCAATTAAGTACTCTTTACTTGAGATGCATGAAAGGTTTTGTGAGCTTTATGGTGAAAGAATAGAGTACAATACGTTTATTGACTTCTATACAAATCACTCTTTAAAAGAGACAGATAGTGAGTATAAAGAGTACTTTATTAAACTCTATAAAGAACTATTTGCTAATATTAATGATGTTCTTACATATGCAAAACGTGCGTTTGATATTGAAAAGATAGAACATGTTTACATCGGATCACAGCTAGAGACCATTACAAAACTAGATGAGATGCTTGCTGTTGAGCTTCATATTAAAGCAAGTGAGTTCAACTTTGACTATGGGTTTGAGAGTGAAAAAGTTTATGTAGACCAATTACATGCACTTATGCACACATATACGACTATTTCAGAATATGAAAGATATGAGTGTAACTTTAGTGTTTATCATCGCCCACCTGCATTTATTAAACGTGAAAGTGGAAAACTTATTTTACTAACTGCTGCATCATTTGCACTTGCATTCATATATCCAATTACATACTGGTTTTTAAATTATTCACAAGTTATCCACCAAGATTTACTCCAACAAGAGTATAGAGAAGTTCACAATATTAAAATTACTCGTCAATCTACTATTCGTAATAAAGAAGCAGATAAAGTAAAAGCTTTAGCACTTCTAGAAGAGGAAAAACTTGAATATACAAATAAGAAAAACACTCTTATTAAAATTCATGATGTCAAAGTAAACTATCCAATGAAAGCAAAACTTCTTGCTACACTTACCAAAGACTTGAATCGTTTTGGGGTAAAAATGGAATCTTTATCGTATCATGAATCTAATAATACTAAAACTTTTGACTTAGATCTTGTCTCTTCTAAGGATAGAAAAATAACAAAACTAGTAGAGTACTTAACGAAAATACATGAAAAAGTATTTAAGTTTGAACTTGAAGAGATCACTTATGATGAAGAGATCAAAGTTTACTTTAGTCAGTTAAAGGTGAATATCTTATGAAAATAAAACCAATGAAAATCAATATAGAAGATTACCTACATAATATAGATGCTGTTTTCGCTCAAAAAGAGCAAAAAGAAATTTATATGACTTATATTATGATTATAGCTGGAATTTTTGCCTTTGCATATACAATGTTTTGGGATTCTGCTGTTGATGATTTTGATAGAACTAGAGCTAGTGTTGTAAAGCTTGATAGCCAAATTAATACGGACAAGCAGTTTTTACAATTTAACCCTGAATCAAAAATAGTAAAACTTGATGCTCAAATAAGTGAAATAAATCAAAAAATGATTCTTAATAAAGATAACAATGCATACATAAAAAGTAAAATAGAAACTATCTCTTCTCTTATATATGATGAGAGAACATGGGGTGAATATTTAGACTCTATCTCCAAAAATGCTCAAAAATATAATGTAAAAATAAAATCATTTTCAAACAAATATGCTTCTACTGGTAGCTCCTTTGGTCATATTTTAGATATTACAATTAGCTCTTCAGCTAACTATAAAAATACTTTACGTTTTATAAATTCACTTGAACAAAGTGAACTTGTTGTTGATATTCATGACATGAGTATTAAAGCACAAAGAAAGCTTAACAGTGATCTAAATATCTCAGTTTGGGGGATTACTTACTAATGAAAACATTAATTATAAGTTTATCACTACTTGTTGCTACATATGCTTTAGCGGATGAGTTATCATGGGTCGATGAGCAAGTTCAAGCGATCAAGCCAGAACGTCTTGGTATGAAAAGTAGAGATCTATCTCTCATTAAAAGTCCATTCATTTTTTTATCTAAAAATAGAGATGGAGAGGATGAGAAGAAAACTTCACAACCTCAAAAAGAAAAACCTAAAACAAAAATAGTTAAAACGGTAAGTAAAGTTTTAACACTTGGTGCAATTATGAATAACTCAGTTATGATTAGCGGAAAGTGGTATAAACAAGGGGATAGTATAAATGGATATAAAGTTAATCAAATAACTTATGACTCTGTTCTATTAATTAAAAATAAGAAAAAACTGTTGCTTTCAACAAAAAGTATTCATAAAAATTTAAAATTTCAAAGATAAGTAGGATTTAACCATGAAATATATAAAGACATCAATCCAATCAACACTGTTAGCCTTAATGCTTTCAACAAATAGTTTTGCAGACTGTTCATATGAACTCTTTAGTATTAGTTCAGTAAAAGAGACTAAGATAATTGATTTTGTTGATCAACTAAGTGATGAATGTGGTTTTAGTATTATTGTAACTGATCCAAATGCTGAAAAATATTTAAAAACTAAGTTAAATAAAACAAATCTTAAGAACCTTACAATAGATGAAGTTCTTGATATTATACTTTTAGAAAATAACCTTTCGTATACTTTAGAGAATAACCTACTTAAAATATCTTATCTTACTACAAAAGTTTTTGAAATTGATTATATACTTTCTCAAAGAAAAAGTACTGGAAATACGGATGTTACACTTAGTTCAAATTCTTCTGCAGGTGGAGATCTTTCAGGAGGAGGCTCTTCTTCAGGTGCTTCTTCATCGGGTGGAGGGGCTTCATCAGGTGGAGGGGCTTCAAATAATTCTGCAGCACCAGGTGCACAAACTGGAATTAAAATTGAGAGTACTGATGAAGTAAAATTTTGGGAAGAACTTGATTTAGAGTTTCAACAAATACTTAATCGTCCAGAAGACTCTTACAAAGCAGTTGCTCCAATTATAAATAAAAATGCTGGCTTAATTACAATTACAGCTACAGCCAAACAACTCAAACGTTTTGAAGCCTATCTTAAAAAGCTACAGGACAAGGTGCAACTTCAAGTTCTTATAGATGTACAACTACTTTCTGTAACAATGAATGAAGGTAAGACAACCGGTGTTGACTGGCAACAACTCTATGCACTTCAAAATATTGATATCTCAGTGAATCATATTAGTAATAAAAATGTTGACACCTTTGATAGTCTCGGTGCGACAACTACTGCTATTGCAACAAATGCAATTGATGGTGTTGCGAGTATTGTCAATGTCAAGGCTCAAGGAACACTTAAAGAGGTTATAAAATTTTTGCAAACTCAAGGAAATGTTAATTCTATCTCAAATCCAAAAGTACTTACACTCAACAATCAACCCGCATTAATTACAGCAGGTACAGAGTACTTTTATAAATTGACTAGTACTCAAACACTTGCTGGTGGTGGTGGTGCTGGTGCACAGAGTCAAAATGAAAATGTTCAGTCTGTATTCTCAGGTGTACTATTAACTATTACACCAGAAATTTCTGATGATAGAACGATTACACTAAAAATCAATCCTTCTCTGTCTGAGACAACTACAGATATTTCACAAACTGATAATTCTGATAGAACTATGCCACCAGACCTTAACCGTCGTCAACTCTCTTCAGTTGTAACAGTAAAAGATGGTAATAGAATCATTTTAGGTGGTCTTATTAATACTAAGAATACTGTAAAAAGTAATAAGGTACCTTTACTTGGTGATATTCCAGTAATTAGTTATCTATTTAAATATGAAGAAAAAATAAGACAAGTAGAAGAGCTTGTAATTATTATTGAGCCTCATATCATACATAAATCAAAAAACACTGTTTCACTCAAAGATCTTGGATATGAAGGTATGACTGATGATATGTTAATGAAAGAGAGACTTTCAAATACTGATCAGACTAATGCTCTAACAAAAGAGAATGTTGGTAAAGTAGGACTAAAAATACCGGCAAGATTAAAAGATGAAGAGCAGAATAAAGAAAACGAGGATAGATAATACATGAGCAGTATCTATGTAAATTCTAAAGATGTTTTCTTAGATATTGTAAATGCAAAAGATTATATTCAGCTCGATCGTGTCTCTACAATTTATCAAGCTTTAAAGGACTCTATTAAAAAACCTTTAAAGATGATTTTACTTTATGGTAGACCTGGAACAGGGAAGAGCATGTTTCTCAACAAACTCCACCAAGACCTTTCAGCTTCACAAGAAGTCTATCTCTATAAAACTCCTATCTTAGATGAAAGTGAATTTTTTAAAACATTAGCACAAGATATTTTTAATGCAAAGTATAGTGGTGAATTAAATTTCACACAGTTTATGAAAATTGTCAAAGCAACCCAAGGGAAGGAAATTCCTGTTGTTTTACTTGATGAAGCACAACTTTATTCTGAAGCTCTTATGGAAAAGATTCGTCTTCTTTCAGATACAAGAACAGTAAAGTTTGTTATAACACTTCATAAAACAGAAAAAGAAGACATTATTGCTAAAGAGCATTTTCAAACACGAATTTGGGAAACAATAGAACTTGAAAATGCTTCAAGTGCAGAACTCAAAATTTATATTCAAAAAAAACTTATGAAAGCAAACTGTTTTGATAGTGCAAATATGTTTACAAATAAAGCTGTAAACAGAATACATAAACTCACACAAGGAAACTATAGAGATACGAATAAACTCCTCTATACACTGTTTGAACTCTACTCTGAATATGAAAATACACATAGACTCTCTTCAATCAAAACTGATCAAATATCAAATAAAATCATAGAAATGTCAGCTATACATACAGGTCTCATCAATGCTTAATATAATAGAACTAGAACGTCGTTGGTTTCGTTATAAAATAAAGTCATATATTCCGCATACAATCATTATCTTAAGTATAATAACTATTAGTTTAGTTATGCTCTCTTTTCTTTCAAATGATAAAACCGTGCAATTCACTAAAGTAGCAATCCCTGAAGAGCCATCTATAGGTATAGATAACAATAAACCTGAGATACAAAAACCTATTATTCATAATCATCTTCCTATAATAGTGGAACCAACTGTTGAAAAAAAACAAGAGAAGAAAATAGTAGTAATTGAGCCAAACATAATTATAAAACCCACAAATACTCGTTCTCGAGTACAACTTTCACCTTCTTTGGATTTTATGAGAAAGATGCAAAATTCAATGCAGCCCTATTATAGTCATGAGAATACAAATGTACAAAGAGCCTATGCACCTCAAGTTGAAGTAGTAAAACAAGAACAACAGAGAGTTTATGATGCGCAACAAACAGATGTTGAAAATATATCAGATATTGAAGAAGTCGTACCAGTAGCTAAAAAGATAAGTATTAAAAGACAAAATACACAAAACGATATATTTGAGATTATTAAACGATTTAAAAAAAATAACAATCCAGCTCTTAGTCTTTTTGTAGCAAAAAAATATTATGAGTTAGGGAACTATCAACAAGCATACAACTATGCACTTTTAACAAATGGAATTAATGAAGACATAGAATCTAGTTGGATTATATTTTCTAAGTCTCTTGTTAAACTCGGAAAAAAGAAAAAAGCAATTACCGTACTTAGAAAGTATATTAAACAATCACACTCTAGTGGTGCTAAAATACTTTTAGATGAAATTCGTTCAGGAAAATTTAGATGAAACTACTATTAGCACTTATAATAAGCATAAGCCTTTATGCTGATAAAAAGCAAAACATGTTTAACCTTTATCAAAATAAAAAATATGAGGAAGTATGTCAAATTGGTTTTGATTATTTTAAACAAAATAAACAGGATGAAGAATTTGTATCACTCTATGCTTTTTCATGTCTTAAATCTGACTATATTGATAGATTAGCTGTGCCAACAGCAGTTTTAAAGTTTTCAAAAGAGGCACGTGCAAACTCTGCATACTTTTCTGTAATACTTATGCAAAAAAAACTTCTTTACCATGCATTAGTTGATAACTATGATCTCTCAGAATTTTCACTACCTACCACAGACTATGTACTCTCTCGAGTCTTTGATCTTTATGCAAAACTTGGAAAACATGAGCCTCGTGCTTTTTATCTGTTTAGTGATCCTTATGATTCTAAGTTAACATATAAGCTCTATCTTTCACGAGATAATCGACTCGATAAAATAGTTATAGAAGAGTTTTATGATACAATAACTATAAACCGTCATGTGTACTGGTAGGAGAAATTGTGGATAGAATAACAACAGACTTACTTGCTAATGGTTCGATAATGAAAGGTCAAGTTGATAGACTTTTAGCCAAAGGTATCAGTGAAAATCTAATTCTTCGTGATATTACACTCTCAGGTTTTATGACGATGGATAGACTTGTCCGTTTTATAGTCCAAAATGTAAGAGATGGAGTTTACGATCTCTCAATTATTGACAACTATGACTATATTTATGAAAAAGTAGTTTTAGAAAAGCTTGCAGAAGAACTTAATCTTACTTTTATAGATTTAGACTCTATTGATATGGATTATAACCTTACAAGTAAAGTTCCTTTAACACAACTTCAAAAATTTAATGCGATACCTGTTTCTCAAGATGAAATGAGTATAACAATTGCCCTCAATGACCCTCTCAATATTGATGCTAAAGAGTCTATGGAAAGGCTTTTTCCTAGAAAAATTATGCGTGTTGCACTAAGTACAAAGAAACAGATAAGCTCTTACCTTTATAAAATTGCACTTAAAGATAGTGTGAAAGACCTCGTTAAGAAAATTAAAGATGAACTTAATTCTATTAGTTCTATAGAAGAGCAACAAGAGGCTTCTTCTATTTTGCTACTTATTGATGTAGTACTCAAAACTTGTATTAATAGTCGTGGTAGTGATATTCATATTGAACCAACTGAAAAGAACTGTGTAGTTCGTGCACGAGTTGATGGTAAACTTATAGAAACATTTATTTTTGAAAAAGAGATTTATCCTCCTCTAGCCTCTCGTCTTAAGCTTTTAGCAAATCTTGACATTGCAGAAAAACGTAAACCTCAAGATGGTCGTTTCTCTACTCTTGTAGGAACTCGCGAGTATGACTTTCGTATTTCAACTCTCCCTATACTTTATGGAGAGTCAATTGTAATGCGTGTTCTAGACAAAGAAAAAGCTCTTGTAAAGTTAGAAGATGCAGGTATGGATAGTGTCAGTTACCAAAAGCTTATTAAAGGTCTTGAAGCTCCATATGGTATTATTCTTGTAACTGGACCTACTGGTTCGGGTAAAACTACAACTCTCTATGGTGCACTTAATGAACTTAGAAATGTTGAAGATAAAGTAATTACTGTTGAAGATCCAGTTGAGTATAGAATGAACCTTATTCAACAGGTACAAGTAAATGCAAAAGTGGGACTCTCATTTGCAGATGCACTAAGGTCTATTCTCCGTCAAGATCCTGATAAGATTATGATTGGGGAAATTCGAGACCAAGAGACTCTTGAAATTGCTATTAAAGCAGCACTTACAGGGCATATGGTGATTTCAACACTTCACACAAATGACTCTATATCTGCTATTCCACGTATGGCAGATATGGGAATTGAGCACTACCTTATATCTGGTGCACTAGTAGCTATTCAAGCACAGAGACTAGTACGTAAGATATGTAAACACTGTAAGATTGAAGAAGAACTTTCAGCGACTGTACTAGAAGAACTTAATGGTGTAGTTCCAGATGGAGCACGTTTCTTTAAAGGAAGTGGTTGTAAAGAGTGTGGAGATAGTGGTTATATGGGTCGTGAAATGATTTGTGAGGTTTTAACGATTACGGATGATTTATCAACTCTTATAGCAAAAGGTGCAAGTAAAGATGCAATGCTTGAACAAGCAAAGAAAGATGGCTTTATTGATATATTCCAAAATGGTATTCAAAAAGCTCTCGATGGAATTACAAGTATTGAAGAGATACTAAAGGTGGCAAAAGGATGAAGTACTTCATAGCAACTGTTTTAACAAAGGGTAAAAGAGAGGAACTTGGCTTCTATGCTGAGGATAAAAAAGAGGCAGCAGGATTTGCTAAACTTAAATTCAATGGCATTATTATTAAAGTTGTTGAAGGAAAAGAACCATTAGAGGATCAACTTAAAAAATTCAAAGATGACCTTCTTAAAAACTTTAAAAAGAAAAAGATTAAACAAGACTCGCTAATTGCTTCTATACGTCAACTAGCCGTTATGACCAATGCAGGTATTTCTATTCATGATTCACTTGGAGAAATTGCGAGTGCAACAGATGATGAGGCACTCAAAACTGTTTTTAGTAAAGTAGCTGATGATATTAACTCTGGTCATTCACTCTCAGCTTCTCTTGAAAATTTTCGATATGAAGTAGGAAACCTTACTATTGCCATGGTCCAACTAGGAGAAAAAACAGGTAATTTAGATGAATCACTCTATGCCCTTGCAGATATGTTAGAAGAGATTCGAGCCAATATTGTTAAGTTTAAAAAAGCCATGGCATACCCTAGAAATGTTATGATTGCTATGGCTGTTGCATTTAGTGTTCTTCTGAGTTATGTTGTTCCTCAATTTAAGGAGATTTTTGATCAATTAGGAGCAAACTTACCTCTTCCTACTATTATACTGATGACTCTATCGGATTTACTTGTTAATTATGGTCTGTTTGTGCTTATTGGAATTGTAGCTTTCGTTATGGCCTTTAAATATATGATCAATAATAATCAACCCTTTAAATTTGGCTGGCACCAGGTACTTCTTCGTCTTATTATTATGAAAAATATCATTAAATTTTCGACTTTAAGTAGGTTTACACTTGTTTTTTCAGAACTAATACGGGCAGGTATTCCAATAGCTGAAGCACTTGATACTTCTATCGAAATGATTGATAGTCTTCCCCTTAAAGCTAAACTTCAATCTGTTAGAATTACAGTCGAAAAAGGTGGAACTCTTAACAAAGGTCTTGCCGAAACTGATCTTTTTGAAAATATGATTCTACAAATGGTACGAGCAGGTGAGGATAGTGGTACACTTGATGCAATGATTGAAAAAGTAGCAGAGTACTATAAAATGCGTTTTGATGCGATTATTGATGGTTTAAGTGAAGCAATAGAGCCGATTATGCTTTTCTTTATTGCAGCAATGGTTATATTACTTGCACTTGGTATTTTCTTACCTATGTGGGATATGGGGAATGCTGTTCAAGGTAGATAAAAGTTAAAGGGTAGTTACTACCCTTTTTACTTTTTCTAAGAACTCTAACATATTATTCTCATCAGATTTTATATTGTAAATCACTTTAGCATCAAAGATTTTTTCTAAAACAGTAACCCTGAAAGCTGTACACTCATAATCTATAAAACGCACATCACTATACTCAATCTCTATAGTTAAAAATTTCTCTTTTTTATACTCTTTAAATTCAGCTTCTGATATCACTAAGTTTACAGCATCACTATATGCTCGGACAAGTCCACCTGTACCTAATTTCGTACCACCAAAATAGCGTACTATAATGACAGCACTATTTATAAGTTCTTGCCCTTGAAGGACCATCAAAGATGGTTTTCCAGATGTTCCCTTAGGTTCGCCATCATCACTTGAGTGCTCTACCACTTGGTCATACTCATTTAAGTATCTAAATGCAGTTACAAAGTGTCTAGCTTTAGGATGTTCATCTTTTAACTTGAGAAGTGTTTCTTGATATTTATCGTAAGGAGTAAGCCAAGCAATAAACTTTGATTGCTTGATCTCTAAGGTTTGTGTTGAGATATCACTAGTGTATTGCATAAAAATTTATGCTAAGTTTGTGTAAACTTTTTGAACATCCTCATCATCTTCTAGTTTTTCTAATATTTTATCTATTTCTATATGTTCTTCTTCTGTAATTTCAATAGGAGTATTAGCAATACGTTCTAAAGTTGCTTTTTTAATCTCAATATCCATAGCTTCTAGTGCAGTATTTAGTGTACCAAAACTTGTATAATCAGCAGTCACAAGACACTCTCCATCTTCTTCTTCAATCTCTTCAAGACCTGCATCGATGAGTTCTAGTTCTAACTCTTCAATATCCATACCATCCTTAAGATCAAACTCAAAAAGTGCTTTACGAGAAAACATAAACTCTAAAGAGCCTTTATTGAGCATCTCTGCACCATTTTTTGTCAAAATATTTTTTACATTAGCAACTGTACGAGTATTATTATCTGTAGCACACTCTATAAAGATTAAAACACCATGATGTGCTTTTCCCTCAAAATTAACTTCTGCCATATCTTTAAGATCTTTAGCCGTTGCTCGTTTAATAGCAGCATCTATATTATCTTTAGGCATATTTTCAGATTTAGCATTTAAAATTGCAGTACGTAGTTTAGGATTCATGTCAGGATCGCCACCGCCATCTTTGGCTGCCATTGTAATAACCTTGCCAAGCTTAGGAAAAAGCTTTGACATTGCTCCCCATCTTTTTAATTTTGATGCTTTTCTATACTCAAATGCTCTACCCATAAAAATTCCTCTTATTATATTATTCGGAATTATAGCGTTTATTGTATAATATCGTATAAGGAAGATAAATGAGACTTAGTTTTAGAATAAAACATCACTTTTTCAGTGCCTTTCGTGAATTTTTTGTGCATCATCATGGTTCCTTAGAATTTCGTGCAAAAATATTTGCTCTCGTCATTGCCGCTAATGAAAAAGCTACCGTAGAAAACTTTGTTCTAGTAAAAGATATAGCACTCAATGTTTACAATGGTGATACTGATAGATCAAACCTTCTTATGATCTCAACAAAAGAACTTGTTCAAAAAGTGAGAGATAATAATAACTTAGATATTGACTCTCTAATATCTACTATTCAAAAAGAGCTAAAGATAGTGCCACGTTATGCAAAGAAGATTGACATTAAAGCATTAAGACCTCTTCTTTTACTCACACACGATCAAGATACACTCTCTTACCAAGAGAATATTTTAGAATTTTTAGAAAAAACAAAAGAAGAGACTCTTCGTAACTAAAAAAAGGAATTTAAATGGATTTACAAACACAAGCACTTCATGCAGGATATGAAAAAGATACACAAGGGACAATGGCTGTACCTATTTATATGACTACCGCTTACGAATTTCGCGATGTTGAGCATGCTGCAAATCTGTTTGCACTTAAAGAACTAGGAAATATTTATACTCGTCTAAACAATCCAACGACAGATGTTTTTGAGAAGCGTTTTGCAGCTTTAGAAGGTGGAGAAGCGGCTATTGCAACGGCAAGTGGAATGAGTGCTATTTTCTTTGCTATAGCTAACTCTGCTGAGGCTGGAGACAATATTGTATGTGCAAAACAACTCTACGGTGGAAGCCTCACTCAAACGGCTCATACTTTTAAGCGTTTTGGAATTGAGTCTCGTTTCTTTGATGTTCAAAACCCTTCTGAAATTGAAGCACTTATAGACGATAAAACTAAAGTTATATTCTTTGAGTCTTTAACAAATCCAAGTATTGATGTTGCAGACATTGAAGCTATTACAGCCATAGCAAATAAATATGGCATATTAACTGTTGTAGACAATACTGTTGCAACTCCTATTCTTTGTCGTCCTTTTGAATATGGAGCAGACATTACTGTTCATAGTGCCTCAAAATACACTACAGGTCAAGGTCTTGCTATTGGTGGGATTTTAGTAGAGAGAAAAGAACTTGGTGATAAACTTAAAAATAATCCTCGTTACCCTCAGTTTAATGAGCCAGATGCCTCTTACCATGGTTTAGTCTATGTAGATGTGGGTCTTCCTGCGTTTACTCTTCGTACTCGTCTCTCTCTGCTTCGTGACATCGGGGCTGTGAGTTCTCCTTTTAACTCTTGGTTATTTATTCAAGGTTTAGAGCACTTGAGCCTCCGCATGAAAGAGCACTCTAAAAATGCCCTAGCACTTGCAGAGTTTTTAGAGTCTCACCCTAAAGTTAAAAAAGTAAACTACCCAGGACTCAAGTCAAACTCTAACTATGAAAATGCACAGAAGTATTTTCAAGATGGACTCTGTAGTGGACTCCTTAGTTTTGAAGTAGACTCCTTAGAAGCAGCTACTAAAATAGTAAACGCAACTGAGCTTTACTCTTTAGTGGTAAATATAGGAGATTCTAAATCTATTATCACACATCCTGCTTCAACAACACACCAACAACTGACTCCCGATGAGTTAATTGCTTGTGGTGTTCCATCTGGACTTGTTAGAATTTCGGCTGGTTTAGAGGCAAGTGAAGATCTAATTGCTGACATTAAACAAGCACTCGAAGCATAAATAAAGGCAATATTTGTGCCTTTAAGCGAATTTCGATAAAATAACACTATTATTTTACGGAGCATACAAAACTTGTCTTTAAACCTGCAAACGCACACTGAACACTTTACTAACCCTCTCTATTTAGAGAGTGGTCGTATTTTAGAGCCTTATGACATCACTTATGAAACATATGGAACTATAAATGATGATAAAAGTAATGTAGTTGTAGTTTGTCATGCCCTCACTGGAAGCCACCATGCAGCTGGTCTTTATGAAGATGAGAATAAACCTGGTTGGTGGGATGGTTTTATCGGTAGTGGTAAGGCTATAGATACTGATAAGTACTTTGTTATCTGTTCAAATGTTATAGGCTCATGTTTTGGTTCCACTGGCCCTATGTCTACACAACACCCCCACCATGAAGCATATCGTTATAAGTTTCCAGTAGTAAGCATAAAAGATATGGTAAAAGCACAACGCATACTTTTTGACAGACTAGATATACATAGAGTTGAAGCTATTGTAGGTGGTAGCATGGGTGGTATGCAAGCACTTCAGTTTGCCATTCACTACCCTAACTTTGCAAACAAAATTATTTCCCTTGCTGCCACACATGCAACGCAGCCTTGGGCTATTGCGTTTAACAAGGTAGCTCAAGAGTCTATCCTCAAAGATCCTGACTTTAAACAAGGCTACTATGATCCTGAGATTATAAAAGAACAAGGACTTTCTGGTATGGCAGTTGGTCGTATGGCTGGACATATCAGCTTTCTTTCACATGAGTCTATGAGAGAGAAATTTGGTAGAGAGTATAAACTTACAGATGGACTCTACGAGCTTTTTGGAAAGTTTCAAGTTGAGTCTTACTTAGAGTATAATGGTTATAATTTCACAAAATGGTTTGACCCTTTAGCATATCTCTACATTACAAAGGCCATAAACATTTATGACTTATCTCGTGGGTTTGACTCTTTAGGTGAAGCACTTAAACGAGTCACAGCAGATATACACCTTATTAGTTTTAGAAACGATATTTTGTTTAAAAACTTTGAGATGAAAGAGTTAGCGGATGAGTTTGAAACAATAGATAAAAAAAACTATACCTACAAAGATATAGATAGTGACTATGGTCATGATGCCTTTCTTGTAGAGTTAGATAAATTTGAAGATTATGTAAAGGATATACTCAATGGCTAGCAAAAAAATAGACTTCGAGTCAAAACTAGAAAATGCGAAGAAAACACTTGAGACTTTAATGAGTCCAGAAATCACTTTAGAAAACAGTGTTAAAGCTTATGAAGTAGGTATGAAAGAGCTTGGAGAAGCACAAAAAATTCTAGAAGATGCAAAGATAAAAATACAAGAGATAAAAGCTTCTTAATATGAGAGCGGCAGTTTTACAACTAAACGCACAGGGTATGAGTTCTACAAAACTCTATAACCACATACGAGTTGCTAGTAAGAATGGTGTAAAAGTTCTTCTTCTAGGTGAGTATGTACTCAACCCTTTTTTTAAAGAGTTACAGAGTATGTCTCTGAGTATGATAAAAGAGCAGGCAAGCCACCAGATAAAAGTACTTAAAGAACTCTCTTCAACTTACAACATGACTATCATTGCACCACTTATCATAGTAAAGAAAAAAGAGGTTTACAAAACTATAGCCAAGTTTGCACCCTCTTCTACTTCGTACTACCAACAACAAATTCTTATAAACTATAGCCACTGGAATGAAGAGAAATTTTTTGCGAATGAAGTAAGTGAAATTCAGACTCCTATGATTTTTAAAGTTGATGGTTTTAAGTTTGGAGTGCTCAGTGGTTTTGAGCTTCACTTCGATGAAATATTTACTGCACTACAAGAGAAAAAAGTTGATGCTATTTTAGTTCCTAGTGTTGCTACATTTGAGTCTTATGAGAGATGGAAAGCACTTGTCTGTACTCGTGCATTTACTCATAACTGCTATATTTTACGTGCAAATAGGATCGGTGAGTATAAGGATAGTGAAATCTCTTGGCAGTTTTACGGTGACTCATTTTTAGCTTCTCCAGATGGTGAGCTACTTACACACTTAGGAAATAAAGAGGAATTAATGATAGTCGACATGAGCCATACAGAAGTTATTCAAGCCCGTCGGACTTGGGGCTTTAGTGAAGCAATAAATAAAAGGATAAAATCATGATGCAATATTTCCATAGACAGGTACAACTTTGGGGTGAAGAGACTCAAACACTTTTACAAACTAAAAAAATAGCGATAGTTGGGAGCGGTGGACTTGGTTCTTCTCTTGCATTTGCACTCGGTGCTAGTGGTATTGGTGAGATTCATATGATAGACTTTGATGAAGTCAGTCTACATAATATTCACCGTCAAATTACCTTTAAAATAGGCGATGAAGGGAAAAATAAAGCTGCCATAAATGCAGCTACTATTGAAGAGCGTTGTCCCTATGTAAAAGCTATAGCTCATGAGTGTGACTTTCAAGCTTGGACTGAAAAAAACATAGAAGTTGATCTCATTATTGATGCGACAGATAATCTCCCTACTCGAGGAGATATAAACACATATGCAAAAGAGGTAAACCTACCATGGGTTTATGGAAGTGTAGAAGCTTTTCATGGTCAAGTTTGTTTCATAGAAGAGTCATCGTTTAATGATTCGTTCAAGATAGTACAAAAGACACCGGCAGGAATAGCAGCACCAATAGTGATGCATATAGCTTCACTTCAAGCAAATCTTGCACTTCGCTACCTAGCAGGTCTAAGTGTCAAAAAAGATATGCTCTACTACCTCTTTTTTAATGAAGATGGAGAGATGATTACTCAGAAATTTGGGCTTCCAAAAGCGGATTAATCATCGCTAAAAAATCATCACGTGATTGTGTATTTGCACTCGCGATGATGTAGCCTTTATGATGAATAGGGTCAATATCTACACCCTCTAAGTCAGTTACAAATCCCCCACTATTTCTTATTATAAGACAAGCTGCAGAGAGATCCCATGCACTTGAAGTATCTCTAAAGTGTGCTATATAGTTACTAAAAGCACCCTTAGCTACCATACACATAGAGTAAGCGATACTCCCACCAATTGATGTGAGTTTTTTCACCTTATCTTCTTTAAAGAGTTGGTTGAGGCTTCTTACAATGGGGTGTTCTCGTTCTGGTTTAAAGTTTACAACTGCTACTGTTTTGTTTTCTCTAAGAGGGAGTGTCAGCATACCAATATACGACTTTGTCCCTCTCTCTGTTTGAAAGAACTCATTTGTAAAAGGGTTATAAACGATGGCCACTACCACTTCACCATTTTCTATAAGTGAAAGATTAATTGCAGAGGTATTTTCATGTGTTATAAAAGCCCATGTTCCATCTATTGGGTCTATTGCCCAGTAGGGTTTAGACTCATCTATCTCAGCCCCATTCTCTTCACCCATCACCTGTATATCAAAACTATCTTTAAGACGCTTAGTCATATAATCTTGTATCTGCTGATCTATATTACTCACTGGTGTATCATCAGACTTAAACTCAAAACTAAAAGTATTAGTCTCTCTCGCTTCACGTATAATACGACCAGCCTCATCAACTATCTGTTTTGCTATTATTAAGTATATGTTTCTCATTATCTAAAGTGTCCTACTAAACCAACAAATACTCCAGAATTATTCATATTTCCACCAACAGAGTCTATATCTGAGCCCTTGATATCATAGACTGATACTTTATAACCTAGCTCTAATCCTAAATCTGTTGTTTCATTATATTTCATCATAAAATCTGTTTTAGCAAGATAGTCATATATTGTAGAGTCACCAAATACATAAACCTTTGCTCCAACCTCAAAAGAGAGTTGCGCATCATCTTCTTCTTTTTCTAATTCATATCTTGATTTAAAAAAGAGTAATGGCACTGTTTCTTGACCATTATCTGTAAACTCCAGTCCATCAACAATAGTTGCTCTATATGTAAAGTCAAACATTTTTGCTCCAAGACCAAAGCCGAGTGTTGGATAGTTGCTTTTTTCAAAGTATTCATAATATAAATAGCCTTCATATGTACTTTGTGTTAAATGGCTATCTAAACTAAGGCTATTAAGACTTAAGCCTATCGCTGAGAGTTGACTATCTATAGCACTTATCAGTGCTTGAATATTTGCATCTCCTGACTGAACATTAATTTTAGAACTACCCTCTGTTTTGATATGCGAGTATTCAAGTCTCATTTTAGGCCAATATGCTTGATCACTTGATATATCTGTCCACATATAAAAATTTGTACTGCTAGCATGGTTAATGCCAGCAGAAGAGCCTTCCCATATGTCTTTTGCATAAACTAATTTTCCATCTGCTCCTGTATACTGAATTCCACTTCCAGCATCTATCTTTAACTCAAAAGCAGAGAGAGATAGTAAGCTTAAACAACTTAGTAGTAAAATAATTTTTTTCATAATAAATACCCTTATTAAATCTAAAGTCTATTGTAATAGATTTTTTACTTAAGAGTAATAAAATTATAATTCTTTTAACATTAATATGATATTTTTGTGATTTTGTGTAAAAATGTAAGTGGTGGGTCCTATGTGACTCGAACACATGACCACTCCGTTATGAGCGGAGGGCTCTAACCAACTGAGCTAAAGACCCACTTCTACTGTTTGTAGGTCGAAATTATACAGAGGAATTGCTTAGTTTTCGCTTACTTTTAAGCTAAACTAGTTAATCTGAAAAATATTTTGTTTTATTATAGGTGAGAATGCTTCTCCATAGACTAAATGCTGCTGTAATCCACCTCTTGCACTTAGGTCTACTACAATACCTAAGTCATTTACTTCTATTGACTCTTTTATAGTTGTATATATTTCATAGGCTATATCTTCTGCGTTTAACTTCACACTTCTAAGAGAGGTTATGTACTTTTTAAACGCAACTAGATCTATAGTCTCACCTAAAGACGTAAAGTTGACATAGAGGGTACCACGGTATGGTTGTCCACTCATCGCTAAAAATAACAACTCTTTAGAGCTATACTCTATCTTTGTGCCCTTATGTATTGTGCGTTTAGTTAACTGCATCACTACCCTACTCTTTGTGGATTTAGATTTCTATTCATAAAACGAAACTTCTCTATCTCTATGTACTTCTCTTCATGCTTAGAGTAACTAAACGCAGGATGAATGCTAATGTTTCCTCGAGGGTAAAAAAGTCCTATAACCTCTAAGTATTTAGGCTCCATTAGTTTTACTAAATCTTTTCCTATTTTGTTGACAACATCTTCGTGGAACTCTCCACTATTCATAAAACTAAAGAGATAAAGCTTCAAAGATTTACTTTCAACCATATTTATATTTGGGATATAGTTAATTATAAGTGTTCCAAAATCAGGCTGGTTTGTAATGGGACAGAGAGAACTAAATTCATCGGCATTAAGCGTTACCCAGTAGTCATTCTCTTTATGAACATTTTCAAATGTCTCAAGAAGTTCAGGGCTATACTCATACTTATACTCTGTAGAGCCACCTAAACTACTCAGTTCACTCTCTCTTTGCTTTGAGTATTCTTCTTCTGTCATATCTCTTCCTACTTACTTATGCTTGTGTATTTATCATCCAGATTGAAAATATATTTATATATCCCCAAAATGAGTTTAGAGATGTCTCTGTTACACCACTACTCTTTAACTCCTCTAAAAGTGGTCTATAAAGTTCTAACCATCTCTGTCTTGCTGGTGCATCAATAGCAAAAGGAGCATGACGACCTACCATTTGAGGGGCACCTCTATTTTGGTTAAAGTGAGGAAAACCTCCACATATCTGGATGATGAAATCGGAAGAGTGTTTCTTTGCTGCTTCAAACTCCTCTGCATCTTGTGGGAAAAGGTAGTAAATATCACTCGCTTTAATAGCATCATAGTGGTCTGAAATAAGTTTTCTTATTCCATCTTCACCCATCTCTATTAAAAACTCTGGTATCGGTTTTTGTACTGGAGGACGAACTCCAAACTGTGCTTGTGCTATTTCTAAATTCATTTATATTGTCCTTAATGGTTTAAATTTTTATTTTTGTACTATAGGTGGTTTTATCTTATAAACCACTGAGTAAAGTAGTGGCACATACAGAAGGTTTAGAACGGTTGCCCATGCTATACCAAAGCCAAGTGAAACTGCCATCGGTTGGAGAATCATCGCCTGACCTGAGGCAAAGAATATAAGTGTTAAAAGTCCAAGAACAGTTGTAAGTGAGGTAAGTAAAATAGGTCTTAGTCTTGTTTTTGCCCTCTTCATAAGTTCTTCAGTATCTTTAGCCTTCTTTATAAAGTCAACCATTATAAGACCATCATTTACAACAACTCCAGCAAGTCCTACTATACCTATCATTCCAAGCATAGTCATATTCAGACCCATTATCCAGTGACCGACATATACACCAAGTAAAACAAGAGGTATAGTACTTATGACAATAAGTGGTTTTTTTATAGAGTCAAAAAGCCAAACAAGAGTAATAAAGATTAAAAATATAGCAATAATTCCAGATTGCATCATCTCTCTTTTATTTTTATTATTCTCTTTTTCTTCACCTTTTATTTCTAAAGTTATTCCATCATTTTTTACCTTTTCAAAAGCAGTCTGCATCTTAGCCATAACTTCTGATGATGTAATAATATCTTTATTGATGGATGCATAGAGACTTCGTATTCTCTTTCCATCCTCTTTTTTTAGTGTTACAAAACTCTGTACATATATGAAATCACATATATCTTTAAGTGTAACATACTGATCCCTTGCAGGAATTTGCAATTCAATACTATTGAGGGAGTTAATATCTTTGTTCACATTACTTTCTAATTTAATACGAATTAACCCCTTAGCATTAAAAAGTTTGCCATACTCTCCTTTTAAGTAGTAAGCACGAAGCTCATTTGAAATGAGTGCTTCATTAAACCCTAATGTCTGACCATAACTATTCACTCGAAGTTTTAGCTCTTTTTCTCCAAGTTCAGCATCATCTGATACATTAAAAACACCTTTTATCTTTGAAAGTTCATCCCGTAAGTAATCTAAGGAAGGAATAACATCTGCATTTGTTTTTGAACTCAATGAAAGTTCTACATCATTGGCTACAACACCTGCTCCAGGAACTTTGACTACAAGTTCTTCAAATACAAGAACACCCTGTTTATCTTTCATGAGATACATATTTTTAAGTAGTTTTTTAATTTTTTTGGCGATTACCTTTGCATCATCTACTCGTATTTTATTTTCTACAGAATTTTCTACAGAGAGAACAGGGCTTATAAATTTGTCAAAAAAGTTAACAGGAACATGTTCATTTAAATCGATGAAGATATGAAACATATTCTCTCCAAGTTCGGCTCTATTCTTAGAGTCCATCTTAAATCCAATAACAGAAGTTATAGAAGATACATTATCTTTATTGAGATTCTTTAAAAGTCTATTTTCGACTTTTGTAACTATTTTTTCTGTATCTTCGAGCTCATTATTTATATTTACTTTTCCGTACACATAGACTTGTGTTGTGTCAAAATCTGGAAAAAGTTGAAATTTCGAGTTTTTTACCATAATGAAAGTCATACCCAATATACTCACAACAATGATGATTAAGGAGATATATCTTCTTCTAAACAAAAAGTGAAGCATCTTATCGTAAAGCACATACATCTTTGACCAAAACTTTTTCGTAAAACTCTCTTCTTGTGAAACTTTTAAAAAATCATGCGCATGTAAAGGTAAAAAATAAAAAGCTTCAAAGAGAGATGAGAGTAGTAAAACAGTAATCATTATAGGAATAATTTTAATAAACATTCCCATATCTCCAGTCATAAGAAGCATCGGTAAAAAGGCAAAAACGGTCGTAAGAGTAGCTGTAAGAACAGCTGGAAACATCTCTGAAGCACCTACTATAACAGCCTCTTTTCTCTCCATACCTTCTTCTAGGTGTCTGTAGATATTTTCAGCGACTACGATTGCCTCATCTACTAGCATACCAAGAGCTATTAGAGCCCCTAAAAGGGAGAGCATATTCATACTATCACCCATAATTTCAGTGGCAATAAGCCCTATCATAAAACTTACAGGAATTCCAAGTGCAACAACAAATGCTATACCTCTATTAATAAAAAGAAGCATAGCAATAAAAACAAGCATCAAACCAAACACTATATTTGCAAAAACAGTATTCAGACGATTTTTAATCCATATAGAAGTATCTGTATAGACACTATAGTCTAACTCTGGATGTTTAAGCTTCTCTTCTTTAAGTATTTTCCGTATATCTCGGACAAGTGATATTGCATTTCCATCTTTACTTTTGGCAACATTGATAGATACATTTCGCACACCATTGTAATGAGAAAGTTCTAAAGAGTCCCCTAATGAAAATGAGACTTTTGCGATATCACTAATCCGAATCCTTGTATTTCCAACACCAATAATAGTATCTTCAATATCTTTTGCACTTTTTTCACCATTGTAAGTAGATAAGTAAAGATGATTTGCCTTTTGTTTAATCGTTCCTATAGGGAATATAGAACTGATGTTTTTAAGAGCGTTAACTACTAATGACGGTTGTAATCCATAAGCCTTTATTTTTTCATTATTCAGTTGTATATCTAGTTCTTCATCAGCATCACCGCGAATTGTGATAGCACTAAGTTCTTTAAATCTACTCAAGTCAGTTTTTAACTCATTGGCTCTATCTAAGAGTACCTTTTTATCTACCTTACCCGAAAGAGCGATAAGAACTAAGGGAAAAGAGTGTGTCTTGATTTTGGCGATTGGCTCATTCATATCAGCAGGTAAATCTTTCTTAACACTACTCACTACATCTTTTACATCATTAAGAACATTCGTATTATTAGACCCACTTTTTATATCTGCACTTATACTAAACGAACCATTTTTTATACTCGTTTTAACCTCTTCAAGTTCATTAATATTCTGTAAATCATCCTCGATACTCTGGACCACCATTTTATCTAAAGTATCAGCAGAGGTTCCGATATAGCCACCTGTAATGTTTATTCGATCCATTTGTGTTGGTGGAAAAATCTCTTTTGGAATATTTATGTATGCAAAAATAGAGAGCATAAATATAAAGATTAAAAGTATATGGTTTAGGAGTGGTTTTTCTATGGCAAATTCTATAAATTTTCTTATCATTTTCTGTCCTAAAAGAGGGTATCTAGTATTTGGTTTTTAAATTTTATAGACTCAACGGAGGCACTTATAATCTTATTTTCTTCTTTAAGTGTGACATACTCGCGTTTTAGTTTAGAGATATCTCTACTTTTATAGTAGATTTGTTGTGTTATGTAAACCTTAGGAAATGCGAACATAGCGATGAATACCAGTGTTAAAAAGATATATAAAAAGTAGTTAAAATCAAGCTTTTTTCTTCTGTTTATATAACTATCATACTCCTCAAGGAGTTCATTTTTTTCACTCATACTCAGCATCCATCTGAAAGACTCTCATCTTTGCACTACGACTTCGAACATTTTCTTTTAACTCATCATCTTTTGCCATAATAGGTTTACGAGTCACTATTTTTCCCAAGTCGTGATCATTACCACACTCACATCTAAAAGCTTCTGATGGGCATATACAAGACTTCGACCATTTTACGAACTCTTGTTTTACTATGCGGTCTTCAAGAGAGTGAAAAGAGATAATAGCTATACGAGCCTTTGATAAACCTGCCTTTGAGAGAGAGTGCAAAAGTGATTTCAACTCTCCTAATTCATCATTTACCTCTATTCGAATAGCTTGCATAAGTAGTGTAGCTGGATGGATTTTTTTTCCGTGAGGCATATCACTTTTTAAAGTATCACTCAACTCTTTTGCTGATGTAAATGGACGATTTTGCACTATTTTACTTGCAATTTTTTTATAGTTTCTCAGTTCTCCATACTCTAAAAGTATATGCTCTAACTCATCTTGAGAATACTCATTTACAACAACTTCAGCACTAAGGACTGCACCCTTATCCATTCGCATATCTAGGTTATCACTCTCATAAGAGAAACCTCTATCCTTTTGGTCAAGTTGTAGAGAAGAGACCCCTATGTCGGCAAGTAGACCTTTTATCTCACTTACATCGACTTCTTCAAGTATCTCTTTTATCACATTTGAAAAACGTCCTTTACGGATACTAACACGATCTCCATACTTTGCTAAACGCTCAGTTGAGAAGTCTATAGCAGTCTGATCTTGATCTATTGCTATAAGTTTCATATTTGGATTTGCTTCAAGTATCATAGAGGAGTGTCCACCATATCCCATAGTACAATCAATAATAACACCACTCTCAATATTTGAAAATGTATCTATAACTTCACGGTAGAGTACTGGTATATGAGGGATATCTTGCAAAAGGTGTGCCTTGTTATGTTTATTTTATATATTATACAAAAAGTTATTTAATATAAAGAGTCTAATAATTTGCATTTAAATTTATATAGGGTATGATTAACAAAAAAAAGTGAGAAAATATGTTTAGCGAGTTTCAAAACCAAGTCATTGCTGCAGCTGTTATTCTTTTAGTTATAGGGGTCTACTTTATCACAAAAAGTAAAGAACAAAAAGATATATCCGAAGGTATTGATACACAAGAAGAGATTATTGAAGATGCCTATGACACTATACAAGAGTCTCCTATTGCAGCCGAGGGGGCAGCAAGAGAGGAGAACTTAGAGGGAGAGCTCACTGGCTCAGAAGAGGGAGACTTCGGTGAGCATAAAGAAGAAGAAAAAGCAGAAGAGACAGCTCCAGTAAAAACAATTCATAGACGGAATGTACCAAGTCATGGAAAAATAACAAAACAACACTTCTCAGAGTTTTCAGGAGAGAGAGTTTTAGTAGCTGAAGATAATCTCATCAACCAAAAAGTTCTTACAGGACTTCTCGCAGGAAGTGGAATAGAGATTATTATAGCAAACGATGGTCAAGAAGCACTCGATATTTTAGAAAATGATACTGATTTCCTTATGATTCTGATGGATGCACATATGCCAAGGGTTGATGGTTTTGAAGCAACTCGTCAAATTCGTGCAAATGAAAATTATGACCATATTTTAGTTGTAGCATTGAGTGGTGACACTGCAGCTGATGATATAGCTAAAATGCGTAAAGCAGGAATGGCAGAACAACTTGAAAAACCTTTACGTATGGAATCTTTATATGAAATACTTTATGCTTATACAGGCAGCGATAATTCAAAAAGTAATGAAAACTATATAGAAGTAGTTATGACAAAAGAACTTAATGGAGATAAAGGATTAGAAGTATGTGGTGGTGATGAAAAATTTTATAGAGAAATCTTAAATGAATTTATTACTACATATGCAAATTCTCATGAACATTTAAGTGAACTTCTCCATACTCATAAGATTCAAGAAGCTGATAAACTTCTTTTAGACATCATTGGTATTACAGCTAACATTGGTGCAGAGCCACTTCATTTAATCGCAAATGATATTAAATCTGCACTTCATGATACAGATGAAAAAAGCTACCTTACATTAGCCGATCAGTATGAAACACATCTTCAAAACCTCATTAAAGATATAAAAGAGTACCAATAACTACATAATAAGTTTGATATACATCAAACTTTTTTTTCCCCAAACATTATAAACTTTCCTTAACTCTAGTTAATAGTATAAGGAAGTAACTTATGATAGATCCAACTCTCATCAGACCAGAAATCGCGTTAGATGATTTTTTACCTATCTTTGTTTCATCTGCCCTTGTACTAATTTTGGGGGGATTTTATGTAGGTATATATACTGCTGTAAAAGTTAAAATCTTAAAAAAATGGTTTATGCCTTTTGCATATCTATTTTGGTTGTTAACTGTTTACTGTTTATATATTATGGGAAGTTTAATGCATGTAGGGGAATTTACTGCAAAAGCTTTAGTTGTGGCTATGATTGGGTATTTACTACTCCCACATGCCGTCTACTATATGCAAGATCAAGTTCATAAAGAAAATGAACACTAGGAGATAAAAGTGGCTAATAAATCCGTATGGAGTGACAATCGCTTCTGGCAGCGTTCAGCAGCATGGGTTACAGGTTTTGCGTCTATTCTATTAATTTGGTTAACGTTTGATACGTCAGCTCAAATTGCAATGGGAACAGATGCAGACTTGCAAGCAGGTGTAACAAAAAGGGTTCCAGGACCTACTGTTATCAACTATAAAATTACGTATGAAATGAGTGCTAAACGCGGTCATGAAGTACCAGTAATTGGGGAAAAAGAAAAGTTTTTTGGTCGTGATGACTGGAGCGAAGAAGAAGCTGGTGCTTTACTTCACTTAGGAAAACTTGGAAGTCAAACTAAAAACTGTATGGATTGCCATACATTATTAGGAAATGGAGCATACTATGCACCAGACTTAACAAAAGCATGGATTGATCCAGCATGGCAAGATGGTGGAGTAATGCAAGCACTAACAAATAAGCCAACAAAAGAAGAGGCAATGGCAGAATTTTTGCAACACCCTTCTCAATATGCTACACATGCTCGTATGATGCCAAACCTTGGTATTACAGCTAAGGAAGCAAAAGGTATAGTCGCATTCTTAAAACACATGTCTTCTATTGACACAAATGGTTTCCCTAGAAACTTTGGAAAAATGCAAGGAGCTGTTCATGGCAAGTAATCATTTAACAGGTATTGGAAGTGAATCAAAACAATTGGCAACATGGTATCTTACTTTTGCCTTTATTCTTTTTGGTGCACAACTTCTTTTTGGTTTAGTTGCAGCTATTCAGTATGTAATGCCAGGATTTTTATTTGAAACTCTTGACTTTTCAATTGCTAGAATATTACATATTAATGCTCTAGTAGTATGGATGGTATTTGCAATGTTTGGTTCTGTTTACTGGTTATTACCAGATGAAACAGGAATTGAAACTGTTGGAATTAAGGTTGGTAAACTTTTATACTGGGTATTTGTAGCAGCTATTGTAGTTGTTGTATTAGTATTTCTTTTTATTCAAGTTGGACCAGCAGACGAAATGTCTATTTGGTTTATTAGTGAAGGTCGTGAGTATATCGAAGCACCACGTTGGGCTGACATCGGTATTGTTGTTGTAGCACTCGGGTTTGTTGCGAATCTTTTCTTAACAGGAATAAAAGGTAGACAAACTGGTATCGTTACAGTTCTTATGGCAGATATGATTGCCTTTGCAGGTCTATACCTTGCAGGTATGTTCTTTACAGACAATATCTCTGTTGATCAGTACTGGTGGTGGTGGGTAATTCACCTTTGGGTTGAAGCTACTTGGGAAGTTTTCGTTGGTGCTATTGCTGCTTATGGTTTAATTACTATGATTGGTGCACATCGTAAAGTTGTTGAAATGTGGTTATGGATTGAAGTAGCGATGCTTTTCGGTTCAGGTATCCTCGGTATGGGTCACCACTACTTCTGGATCGGTACACCTGAGTACTGGTGGGAAATTGGTGCACTATTTTCAGCACTAGAACCATTACCACTTGTGGCAATGTTTGTTCATGTTCTCTATGACTGGGGTAAAACACAAGGTGCAGAGATGAATGCTGAGCATACTGATGAAGATCGTGTTGTATCTGTAATCAAAAATAAACCAGCGTTCACATGGTTTGTACTTAATGCCTTTGGTAACTTTTTAGGTGCTGGTGTTTGGGGATTTTTCCATACATTACCACAGATAAACCTTTATACACATGGTACACAGTTTACATCAGCTCACGGACACTTAGCGTTCTTTGGTGCTTATGCAACGATTTTAATCGGTATGATGTACCTTGCTATTCAAGGGACTAACGGTATTAAAGTTATGAAGAACACTAGAGCTTCTATTTGGGCTGTTAGTATGATAACTGGTGGTGTAATGGGTATGACTGTTGCATTAACTATCTCTGGTTATGTTCAAGTTATCGTATCTCGTGCTCAAATGGGTGCTACATGGGCTGGTTACTTTGATGGCCAAGCAGGTGCTTGGTTTACACAAGGTATGGATTGGAGACTTATTATGGGTGTTGTAACTTTCACAGGTTTCATCATTCTTGCTAAAGATTTCTTAACTACTGGAAAAAATCCAGTTCACGAAAAATAAGGAGATAAAATGTTTGAACCATTTACAGATGTTGTGCCAAGTTTTTTTGGTTGGCTCAACCAAGGTCCTTTAACATTAACGATTTTTCTTCACACAGTGATTATTCTTCCAATGATTTGGATTTATTTTCAAGAGAAAAAACGTTTAGAGAATGAAAATTAGAAGTTAGTTGTTTCTAGATTCACCTTTTGGTGAGTCTAGTTAATCTTTATATTTCAATAAGGAAAAATAATGATTTTACATAAATTTATAATATCGACTGCTGCTTTAGCAGTAGTGTCTACAGGTCTTTTTGCCGGCACTTCACATATGAATGTCGAAAAAATGTTTGAAAAAGAGTGTCAAGGGTGTCACGGTCCAAACCATGAAGGTGGTGTTGGTGCAGATCTCCGCCCTGGTAAAATTGAAAAGAAAAATGCATATACTTTATCTGAAGTTATTTTAAATGGACGTCCAGGTACTGCGATGCCTTCATTTGCAGATAAAATGAACCAAGCTGATGCGCAAAAAATGATTGATTACCTGCAACATTTTAAAGGTAAAAAGATTGAAGTATTAACGATGGAAGCTGTTTCGGCAGGTTGGAAAAGTCTTAATGACAGAGCAGCCTTACTTAAGAAATATCCACATGCAGTTGATGTAAAAAAAGTAACTGATATATGTTTCGTAACAGAGCGTGATGCTGAACGTGTTACTTTTGTAGATGGAACAAGTGGTAAAATACTTTCACGTCATCCGGCAGGATTTGCAGTTCACGTAACTGTGACAAATAAACGCCAGCCACGTTATGCTTACTCAATCTCTCGTTCAGGTTTAGTCACTATGTTTGACCTCGCTTCAAAAGGTCAGCAAAAAATTGCAGAAATTCAAGTTGGTTCAGACTCTCGCGGTCTAGCAGTTTCTCCAGATGGTAAATACCTAATGGCAGGAAACTATGTACCAGGTGGAGCAATCCTTATGGATGCAATGACACTTAAACCTCTTAAAGTTTATCCAACATCAAGTGTAATTGATATGGATGGTAATATCGGTTCTTCTCGTGTTGCTGGTGTATATGACACTCCTTATGGTCCATATATCGCTTTTGCGCTTAAAGATGCAGGACATGTTTATATTGTAGACTATTCTAAACCAGACTACCCTATTGTAGGGGATATTCCAAACATTGGTAAAATCTTACATGATGGTTTTGAGAATGAAGGTAAAGAAATCGGTCGTTACCTAATGCAAGCATCACAAGGTTCTGATGTAATGGGTGTTGTTGACTTTAAAACTAAATCTTTAGTTGCTAAAGTTTATACTGGTCCAGGAAGCAAGCCGCATCCAGGTCAAGGTTCATCTTGGTATAACGAACGCTATGGTCAACTTTATGCAACGAATAGTATGAATGTTGGTGATGTTGTTGTTTGGGATAACCATTGGGATGTTGTAGCACATATTAGAACTGCTGGTGGTGGTCTTTTTGTTGGTACAAGTGAACATACACCATTTATCTGGTCTGATAATGTTCTTGGTGGTCCAGATAACTGGAATAAAATTTATCTTATTAACAAGCAAACACTTGAAACAGATAGAATTCTGACAGTTGGAACTAAAAAAGGTACTATTACAGATCCTGTAACACATAAAGTACTTTATAGCTGGAAAGTACCAACAGTCAAAGATGCTAAAGGAAAAGTAATTGTTCCACGTATCTTACATGCTGAGCCTGCAAACCATGGTCACTGGACGATGGTTTCAGAGTGGAATGCTGGTCGTATAGGTATTTATGAAGCAAAAACAGGTAAATTTGTTAAATATATTAAAGGTTTAACAACTCCTACATTTACTTACTCTATCGAGCATAGACAAACGATCCCTGGAGCGTAAGTTCCAAGGAGTGCATCTCTTTTGCACAACTTTTCTCCCATCCTGGGAGAAAATGATATAAATCAACTCCCCTTTTATCAATTTACACTACAATCATTTAAGTTAGTTTTATTAGACTTACAAATAAAATGGAAACTCATTATGAATAAAAAATTTATATTACTGCTGATACTGTCTACTCTTCTTTCATCCAATGAATTAGATGGTAAAAAAGTCTTTGAAACTTATTGTTGGGGCTGCCATCACCAAACTGCGATGGCATTTGGACCTCCATTTAATGAAATAGCAGGGAAGCGTTCAGCAGAGCAGATTCAAGCTTATATAATCTCACCCAAGAGTATGTATAAAGCTTTTGGCTACAAACGCAGCGCAATGACACAGCTACAACTTAATAATCAAGAGTTAAAATCAATTACAGAGTATATACTCTCATATAAAGGTAAATAATGTTCAGATTATCCAACTTAATAGCATCAGTTATAGAAGATAAACCGGAGAGAATCCTTGATGGTTCCATCGCTATTTGGAACTTCACAAACCGTTGTAATCTTTCTTGTCTGCACTGCTACTCTAAATCTACACTCGATGAAGTAGACACATTAACTACTGAGCAGATTAAAAAAACTATTTTAGAAATGAAAGAGAATGGAATTAAGTTTATTATCTTTTCAGGGGGTGAGCCACTTACACGTAAAGATCTGTTTGAAATAGCTGATTTTTGTAAAGATAATGGCATCATTACATATCTTTCAAGTAATGGTCTCTACTTTACAAAAAGCAATGTTCAAAGAATTGTAGACACCTTTAACTATGTAGGTATAAGTATAGATGGTGATGAACCTACACATGACTATTTCCGTGGTCTTAAGGGTGCGTTTAAAGAGACACTTAAAGCTGTAAAGCTTGCAAATGCCACTGGTGCGAAAGTTGGAATTCGTTTTACTATGACACAAGACACTATAAACTCTTTAGAGTATATTTTTGATTTAGCAGAAAAAGAAAATATACCTAAAATATATGTTTCTCATCTCGTTTACTCTGGACGTGGTTTAGATAATCTTAAAATGGATCTCAGTAAAGAGCAAAGAAGAAAAGCGGTAGAGTTCATTTTAGCCAAAGCATTTGAGTATTATGAGACGGGCAGAGATATTGAAATAGTAACAGGAAATATGGAGATGGACGGTGTTATGTTTTTAAATGAATTTTCAAAACGATATCCAGAGCTAAAACAGAAAATGAGAGATAGACTTGTTAAGTGGGGTGGAAACTCAGCAGGTCGTAAACTTCTTAACATAAACTCTGAAGGGGATGTACGACCAGATCCTTTCTTTCCTCTCATAGTTGGGAATATTATAAAGCAAGAGTTTGGTGAAGTTTGGAAATCAGGTGAGTTATTAGATAAACTTCGCATTCATCCAAGAAATGAGATAAGTGGTATCTGTGCTAAATGTGAACAGATAGACATATGCAATGGTGGTTCTCGTGCTCGTGCATATGCAATAAGTGGTGATTTATGGAGTGAAGATCCTTCATGTTATTTAACTAAATCAGAAAGAGAGAAAAATTAAAATGTTCCTAAAAAAATTATTACTAGCAACTACTACTGTATTATTAACATTGTCTTGTTTAAATGCAAGTGACCCAGAACATACAACAACACATAGAATAAATGAAAAAGTATTTGTTGTTGAGAGAGAAAGTAGTTCTCTTGCTATCATCGAACATAGTCTCCCAAAGTCTCACTTAGAAAATATGCATAATATGAACCATGGGGTAGTGAAATTTGAAGGAAAAGATGGCTACATTATCTCTCGTGACGGTTGGATTATGAAATTTGACCCTGAAAAAGAGGTAAAACTTAAAGAGTATAGAACAAGTAAAAGTGCTATAGGTTTTACAATTGCTAAAAACTTTTTAGCTGTTGCTAACTATGCTAAAAAGAGTGTAGATATTTTAGATAGAGACTTAAATCCTCTTCAGTCATTTGAAACTGGAAGTAAAAATGTAGGTATTAAAACTTACAAAGAGTACCTTATTTTCTCACAGATGGATAATGACAAGATTACAGTACTCAAAGATATGAACTATGGTAAAGCACTTCCAAAATTTGTGATATATAAAGAGTTTAAAGATGTAGGTATTATGCCCTTTGATGCAATGATAAAAGATGACAAATATATCAATGGATTTTTTCAAAGCCCATGGTTTGGTGTAGTAAATTTAAAGACAATGAAATTTGAAAAAATCCATTTGAAGCTTGGAGATCGACAACCTGTCCTTAAAGTACCTCACTTTGGATTTTGGTCAATTGGTGGTGGGAAAATATTTATTCCAGCAGTTGGAGATAATAAAGTGTTTGCATATACACCTGATTTTAAATTTATTAAAGCTATTAAGACTGAAGGTTTACCAGTATTTACTGCTCTTAGTCCAGATAAAAAATATTTAGCAGTAACATTTAGTGGTAAAAAATTTCCTGTTATTGAGATTGTAGATACTAAAACACTCAAAATCATTAAAAGATTTGAATTTAATGGGAAAGTACTCCATGTACGATGGTCAAATATCAAACCAAATCTTTATGTATCTGTAAATGATGCAAATAAAATAGCTATTATTAATACTAAAAAATGGTACTTATCACGTGAACTATTTGGTATTAAAAAACCATCAGGTATCTTTTTATATGAGGAACAAGAATAATGAGTAAAGTTTATTTAACAGGGGCTGGTCCCGGTGATATTGAGCTGTTAACACTTAAAGCAGCACGAGTCATAAAAGAAGCAGATGTAGTAATTTACGATCGTTTAGCAAATCCAGATATTTTAGAAATGGCTAAAGATGGTTGTGAATTTGTTTATGTAGGTAAAGAAGATGGTCGTCACATTATGCCTCAAGATGATATCAATGAAGTTATTTACCAAAATTCTCTCAAGCATGCCAATGTCGTGCGTTTAAAAGGTGGTGATCCTTTTGTCTTTGGCAGAGGAGGAGAAGAAGCTGCTTATCTTTTTGAAAGAGATGTTAAATTTGAAATAATCCCAGGAATCACTTCAGCTATAAGTGCTCCGGCTTATGCCGGTATACCTGTAACTCATCGAGGAGTGGCAGTGAGCTTTAGAGTAGTAACTGGGCATGAGTCTCCAAACAAAAAAACTTCTCAAATTCCATGGGAAAACTTTAAAACAGATGATACTATCGTCTTTTTAATGGGACTACATAATTTACCAAAGATTAGTAGTAAATTAATTGAAATTGGAAAAGAGAAGAGTTATCCAGTTGCTGTTATATCAAGAGGTACAACAAAAGATCAAAAGGTCATAGTTGGTACACTTGAAAATATCGTTGAAAAGTCTAAAAATATTCCTACTCCTGCACTTATAGTTGTAGGTCATGTGGTTGAACTTAGAGAACAACTCAAGTGGTTTGAGAACTAATACTTCTCTAAGTTATACTCTTTCCATAATTGTATGGCATTTTTATTGCCATACTCCATAGACTTTTTAACCCACTTTTTTGCCTCTACAAATTTTTCTTGTTGAGAATAGATTTCACCTAATAAATAATAAGCTTTAACATTTCCATTTTTTGCATTTACTTTCAGCCACTTAATTGCTTTATCAAATTTAAGAACTTGCATATAAATAACAGCTATATTATCTATTGCTCCTTTATGTCCAGTACTAGCTGCTTCTTCTAAAAGAGAGAGTGTATGTGTAATATTTTCATCAACCCCATCACCCTTATAGTACATAAGTGCTAAGTTATACTTAGCATCTACACTCCCTAAATCTGATGCACTATCTAGCCAACTATAAGCGAGTTTAAGGTTTTTTTCTACATTATTTCCAGTTAAATACATCATTCCTAAATCGTACTGTGCATTAACATTCATATTATGTGCAGATTTTTCTAACCAAAAGAGCCCTTTTGCACTATTTTTTTCTATACCATAACCATTAAAATAGAGATAACTTAGTGCACTTTGTGCAGATGAGTTATCTTTAGTTGCATCTATTTTATAAAGTTTATATGCTTCTTTATAGTTATGTTGCTTAAAGGCTTCGAGTGCTTTTTTATCTGCATGTAGCGAAAACATCAATAAAGTAATTAATAAAACAAAAGCCTTCATATATATCCCCTAATTCAAACTATTCTTATACTAATTATTATACCATAGAGGATATATTTTACAAAAGGACGCTCTATGAAAAAAGTTATTTTAAGTATAGTTATATCATTATCATCTGTTTTAGTATTTACGAGTTGTACAACAGGACTATCTTCGCCAGAAGATAAGACAGGTTACATAACACTTGACAAGCTTTCCAATAAAAGTATCCATGATATTATTTTCAAAGCAGGTCAAAAAAATAATTGGATTATGACTGAGTTTAAAGGAAATGCTATCATTGCCGAAAAAATCACTACAAATAGTAACTTCTCAACTACTATAACTTTTGATAATTCTTCTTTTAATTTATCTCCTGAGAATGCTGAACTACGCGATATTTTAAATGAAGCATTGAATTAACAATATGAATTTTAGAAAATATATTCATGCTGTTGGTACAGGTCCTAAGGGAAATAGGGACTTAAGTTTTGATGAGAGTAAAGATATGATGACTCAGATCTTAGATCAAAGTGTTCATAGTGAGCAGATTGCTGCATTTTTACTTGGCTGGAGACTTAAACCTGAAACAGTTGAAGAGTTTCGTGGTGCTCTGAGTGCTTGTGACACTTATGTAAAGAAAAAAAAGATTACAGATTCTATAGAACTAGGCTATCCTTTTGATGGAAAAGCTAAAAATCCTTATATTTTCCCTCTTGTTGCACAAGTACTCAAAGATTCAAAACTTGACTTAGTTGTTATGGGTGACGAGATACAACCTGCAAAAGGTGGTATAACTATAAAAGAGATCTGTACAAACACAGATCTTACATCTAACCTGCACTATTTTGATAGAGCAGACTACTTGAGTGAGTTACATGAGCTAACTACTATTCGTAACCGTGTAGGACTTAGAAGTGCTTTTAACACTATAGAAAAACTTCCTAACATCACAAATAGCGACTATGCTATTACAGGTGTTTTTCATAAGCCTTATGTCAAGAAATATGTAAGTATTTTTGCTGATAGATATAAAAGGTTTGCACTTATACAAGGAAATGAAGGAACACCTGAACTTTTTAGTAAAGGACGTTTATGGATTGCTAAGGGTGAAGCAGTAGAAGAGTTTATCATAGACCCTGAATACTATGGTATTCACTACAAAAAATCTTGGGATACTATTACACTAGAAGATTCACTAAACCAACTCAATAATCCATCCGATGAATATATGAAACTTGCTCGTTTAAACGCAGCTATTTTTCTTTTTGTAACTCAAAAAGTAGAAAGTATCGATGCAGCTTATGAAATGCTAAATGGATAAATTTTCTAATCATGTAAAAAATATTTTACATGGTTTTTTTCTCTCTATCGGTACTACTATTGCCGAACCCTCTACAATCCTACCACTTATAGTAAACTACTTTGGTGGTAGTTCACTACTTGTTGGGCTTTTTGCTGCCCTACTTCGTGGTGGTGCTATTTTTGTACAACTCTTTGCTGCGTTTCAAGCACAGAGCTACAGACTTATGCTTCCCTTCATTCGCCGTGTTTTTCTTATTCGCTTTTTTGCTTGGTTTTTCATTGGGCTGAGTATTCTCATCTTTGGTAAAGAGAGTCCTAGCACTACCCTCTTCTTCATTGGTTTAGGTCTTTTTGTCTTCTCCTTTAGTGCTGGCTTTGGGGCTATTTATTTTAAAGATATTATAGGGAAGATTTTCTCTCATAAGTTCCGTGGTAAAACTATGGCATATAGACAGTTTTTCAGTGCTTTTGGAGGTCTTGTAAGTGGGGCTTTAGCTGCTCTTATATTAGAGTCCTACCCTGCTCCAGCGAACTATGGATACCTTTTTATAATTAGTTCATTTATAATGGGCTTAGGCTACATAGCCTTTGGGAGTGTGAGTGAGCCTATAAAAGAGGTCGTAACTGAGAGAGAAAACTCTTTTAAAAAATTTCTGCAAAATTCACTGACACTTCTAAAAGCTGACAAAGATTTACAAATCCAGCTAACAACTTTTCTCTTTGCTTATGGCTATCTCATCTCTCTACCTTTCATAATTTTAGATGCACAGTCAAAAATAGACTTAGATGGTGTTGCCATCGGTACACTCATTACTACTCAAATGATAGGTGCGATGCTAAGTAATTTTGTATGGGGAAAACTTAGCTCCAACGGTTTTAACAGACTTACAGCAAATATCTCTATATCTCTTTACATTCTGGCAATAGTAGTTGCTTTAAATGCCTCTTCACTCTATGCCTATATGTTTATCTTTTTTATTATTGGTGGTGCTATAGATGGCAACCGTATAGCCTCTGGAAATCTCATCTTAGCACTCGCACCCTCAGAAAAAAGACCTGTCTATATTGCTATACAGATAAACATTATCTCATTTGGGCTCTTCTTTTCACTACTAGGTGGTCTCCTGCTCCACTACTTTAACTACACAACACTCTATAGTATTACCATATTTATACTCTTAATTGCACTACTTTTTTCTTTTAAACTCAAAGATGAACTAGATATAAGTCAAGCTTAATTAATAAAAAATACAATACAATCTTTAAAATAACAAATAATAGGAAGTTATAGATGAAAAATGAAATACTATCAAGAATACAAAAAAAATTTCCACTAGTTCCTAAACCTTTTGAAGCGATTGCAAATGAGCTTGGAATTACAGAAGAAGAGGTATTAACTATACTCCAGCAAGAGAAAAAAGATGGAATAATAAGACAAACATCTGCTATATTTGATACAAAAAGACTCAACTATAGTTCTTCTCTTGTTGCGTTTAAAATGGACGAAGATAAAATAGATGCAGCTGTAGAGGTAATTAATTCTCATCCGGGAATTTCACATAACTATGAGCGTAACCATGAGTTTAACATATGGTTTACACTCGGTGTGCCTCCTAGTAGTAAGCTAGGACTTGAAAAAACAGTTCAGATTATAGCTGAGTTAACACAGGCTACAGACTACATAATGCTTCCAACATTAAAACTTTTTAAAATCAGTGTTAAACTCAATACTACTGGTAATGATGATAAGAAAGAGAAAGTAAAAAAAGTAGTTCATACGGAAATAGAATTAACACCACTTCATCGTGAAGTAATTAGACTTGCACAATATGATATTGATATGATAAGTGAACCATTTGCTACAACTATTAAAGAATTAAACACAGACTATGAAACTTTTTTTAAGATCTTACAAGAATTACAAGCTGCTGGGATTATGAGAAGATTTGCTTCTATACTAAACCACCGAAAAGCTGGTTTTAATGCAAATGCTATGGTTGTTTGGGATATTGACGAAACACATGGAGAAGAGATAGGAGAAAATGCAGCTGCGTTTAGTGCGGTGAGTCACTGCTACCTTCGTCCAAAGTATGAAAACTGGAAGTTTAATCTCTTTACAATGGTGCATGGAAAAACTACACAAGAGACAAATGGCATCATAGAGGAGATGGCAAAAGAGATTCCTAACCAAGCATATATGCCTCTCTACTCTTCAAGAGAATTCAAAAAAATTCGTATGGAGTACTTTACACCAGCATCAGCTGAGTGGGAAAACAGATACTTATAAAAGGAAAAATCTTATGAGACTACTATTAACTATACTCACTCTTACAACTTTTCTCTTTGGAGCCACTCAAATGGGTCTAAAGGGTGGTAGCTGTACACTTTCTCAAAAGGGAGCAGTAACGCTAAACTATCACTCTACTATCTATAAAGATGTTACATACAGTGCAAGTCATAGAAGTGGAAAAAACTTTCGTGAAATTTTTGTAGGTTCAAGTATGAGTGTTGGTCAAAACATCAGCCTTAAAATCCTTGACTACAAACCAAACAAACGCTTTAAAGGCAAACCAAAAACAGGTATTTTTATGGTTATAGCTACCATTAACAAAAAAATAGAACATATTCAAATGGCCTATATTTTTGACAAAGGTATGATAAGTGCAACAGGAGTTTTAAATAAAACGACTATAGGTTTTTCTACAGAAGTAGACTACTCATTTTGTACGCTTGGTAAAAAGTAAGGGTTTTATCTTTAAACATAATACAAAAGAGTAGCAAGAACAAGTGCAAATAAAAATCCTACACTTAGCATAATTGCTCTCTTTGTAAACTCTGTAATAGTATAGTTTTTATCTATATAATTACTTACATAAACCCCTGCTAATATGGTAAATATAAACATCGGAAAAGTAAATACTAGTATCATTAATATATCATGTGAATTCATACAGACAATATAACTTGCAAGCACTTAATCAGCTATTAAAACGGCAAGAAAAAGAGTAATTTTTAAAGATCTAAACGGTAATCTACTATCTCACCATCTAAACTCTTCAAAAACTCTTCCATATTATCAAGTTGCTCTGCTGTAAGCTTTATTCCCACTTGGTATGTAGCCATTATATCTATGGCTTCACGAAGTGTTTTTATAGCACCATTATGAAAGTATGGTGCTGTTTTAGAGATATTTCTTAGGATGGGAACTCTAAATTTTTTTGCTCCATCCTTTCCCATAAAGTCACCGATATTTTCAAATGGAAACTCGTGTTTTGTCTTAAAGTTCAAACCTATTTCTTTAAACTCTCTTTTTTGTGTCTGCTCATTATAGGTTGAAGTGATGTATATAATACTATTGTAATCACGAAGAGGAAACTTTTGTATGTATTGACCACCAACACCAGGACCAAAGTGACAAGCCTTACAGCCTAATTTTATAAAGAGATTGAGACCTTTTTTTGCTGAATCGCTTATAGCATTCACATCACCCTCTAAGTACTCATCAAAAGCACCTCTTGTCACAAGTGTCTTTTCATATACTGCTATCGCTTTTGTAATGTTACGAAAGGTGATCTTCTCTTCTTTTGAGTTAAAAGAATTTTTAAAAAGTGCCGCATACGTAGGGTTTTCTTTTACCCTGCGAACAACTAACTCTTTTGTAGAAGCCATTTCAAAATGAGCTTGCATAGGTCCACCTGCTTGCTCTCTTAAAGAATTAGCTCTTGCATCCCAAAAAAAATGTTTAGAGTAAGCAGTATTTAAAACAGTTGGGGTATTGAGATGGCTTGGATTTTCTTGGTTTTTATAACCAATAGCTGTAGGTTTTGAGTCCTCTCCACCTTTGTTAAGTTCATGACATTTTGCACAGGCTATGCTTCTATCTAATGAGAGATTTTTATCAAAGAAAAGCTTTTTTCCTAACTTTATTTTTTCTAAACTTATAGGATTATTTTTATCATCAACCTGAGATTTTAAAATCTCAAAATCTGAGGGAATAGGCTTAAGACCTTTACTAAGTGCATATTCACTTAAAGCATCACCAAAAGCACAAGACGAAAATAGTAATACATAAATCAAAAGATATCGCATTTGATTTCCCCCTCCCTCGAGTTTTTATTATATACCGTAAAAACTCTTCATAAAAGACATCTCTTTTTCATTTTCTATATATATTTTGACAACACTTTGGTTATTATCTCCAACTACAACTACATCATTATTTTGAAGACGAAGGTGTTGATGTCCCCACTCTTTTTCTAGTTCATCTAAACGCAGGTAAACTTCAGCCGCACTTGGTTTTTCTTTCACACCTGTTCTTGTATCAACTATTGTCAACCCACCCATTCTTTTTTCTAACTTATAAGGGCTATAAAGGTGAATAGCTTCATAAATTCTAACCTCTTTGTCTGCTGGCATTGCTCTCTTCATAGACAAGAAACCCATTACAAAAAACCCTACTATTATTCCTATAAATATTACTTTTTTATTCACTTTATTCACCCCATTTTTTAATATAATTTTTTGCTTTTTCATCAAGCATTCTCATTCTATCTTTCCCTTTTGGAAGAGAAGCTCTTAATGCTTTCATCTCTCCTAAAAACTCAGATATTCCACTTGGAATTATAGTTTCCAAATACCTTCTAAAGTGTTTAGCAAATGCAGGAGATGCTCCTGATGTAGAAACGGCTACAGTTAAATCATCATTTTTTATAAAAGATGGAAAAATGAAGTCACAGTAGTCAACAGAATCAACAGCATTACATAAACACTTATACTCTTGTGACTCCTCAAAAATACTCTTTTGAAGAGCTAAGTCATCAACAGCAATTATAACAATAGCCGCATCTTTAATATCGCCCTTTACATATGAGCGGTTTTCATAAGTGAGATTCTCTTTTTCTATTAGAGTTAAAATCTCTGCTGAAAACTCTAAAGATATAATTACTATATCTTTAGTAAATATAAGCAATTTTTCTAACTTTTCTAATGCTATATTACCAGCACCTACTAAAACTACTTTTTTATTATCTAGTTTAATAAAAGCAGGAAAATAACTCATAAAATCATACCTTTTATCCTTTTAATCTCTACTTGTCTAATGGTACCATAAGCATATGCGAAATGTTTGATTAAAATCAATAAAGATTAATATAAAGAGAGATACAATATTTTATTACTTAATTATTAGGAATATTAATGGAACTCTTTTTTGAACTTGAGATCGTATATATAATTATAGGACTCTTTATATTAGCCGTTACACTCTTTGTAACAACACGTGACTTTATGCCTAAGGTTGCGTTTAAACGTGGAATGGGTGCAGTAAGTCTTATCTTAATCATTATGATATCTTTACATTTTCTCATTACAGTTAAACGTATGAATGGTGTTAAAGAGATATTTAACGAAGGTGGCACTATTATCTGTGAAAATAAGATGCGAAGAACTATCTCTCGTTCAGTTTTAATCTCTAAAGCATTAGGTTGGAGCATAGAGGGAGACAACTTTACATCAAAAGATGTTGTACGTGACTTTCATACATCTAGATGTGTAGACTACTCACCAATAGCACCAGAAGATGTACCTAAGTGAAACGTTACTTAATGGCGATAGTCTTTCTCTTTTTAGTAGTATTTTTGATGCTCATTGGGACTTTCGGTGTGAGTCAATTTGCTGACAATATGCTTGAGCAGACAGATAAGGTACATATACAACCTAGAGGGGAGAAACTAGTATTATGAGTTTAACTATTTTACTAAGTATAGGAATCGTTTTAAGTATAGCTTTTCATTTTGTAGGTATCTATGCAGGGGCTAAAAAGACTGTATGGCTTATGATAGTACTAATGTGGGCAGGGTCTATTAACATTGCTATGAGTGAAGTCAAACCAAAAGCTTACGATGACATAAAAAAGATGCAAGGTAAGTATAAAGACACTGATACCATTATAAAAGAGTCGATGCCTGAAGTCTCTGTATACGAAATGGTTCTTATAAAAAAATCATTTGTAAAGCACGAACCAAAGAGATAAGTATCTTTGTAAAGCTATAGTGTAATGTTATGTGGGGTTTAAAAAGTTGTGGAAAGTCCCCTATAAACTAAACACATTAAATTTATTTATTCAAGAATAAGTAATTTTATAACTCCATCTTTTATAATAACATCATCTATTACACTATTTGCGATTTTTATGCTGTAGCTTGCTTCATTTATCTTATAAATAGGTTTTTTAGAAAAATATACATTTAAAAGAAGTGATATTCCTACCTTTAGTTTCTTTTCAAGTTTTGGTGAAATTTTTTCATTTTCTATTCGTTCTATCTCTATCTTTTTCAAATATATATTTTGTCCATCATACCCAATATCACTCCGAGCATATACTCTAAAAACAGGAATTGTCCCATCATTTAAAGATATAGAAGAGTTACTAACATCACACTCAAACAAAATTAAATCTGACACTCTTTCTATTTTAAACTTTGGATTAGAAAAGACAAACTTTGATAAAAATATTTTCTTTTCAATAGGAAACTTTTTATTAATATTATCATTGAGTTCATTTGCAGTAATAGTATAACTAAATGCATATAGGTTAATATATGCTAAGAGTAGAACAATTAAAAGTCTCATGAAGTAGGTCTTAAATATTTATATAAATTTTCATAACCAAATTTTTCATACACCATAATCCACTCAAGGATATTTAAGTATTTTGCACCTGTTTCACTCTCTTTTACTTTTTCCAAAGCTGTGTAACCTTCCAATGCATTATACTCTTGCATTTTATAATATGGATATAAAATTAATGTGCTTAAGATAATTAGCTTTACAGTGCCTTTTATCAAAAATTGCCTTTTAGAATCAAGTCTATCTAGTCTAATCACTAAAAATATCAATATAACCACAACAGAAACAAAGTTAAGTATCCCTGCAATAAGTGACATTCCAATTGCAAATGGTGGAATAAAAAGATGTTTCACTGACCCATCACCTAGCTCTTTATGCTTGTCACCATTAAAATCACTCTTTGTTAGTAGAAAATCTCTAAGATACTCATCTTTGTACTTTGGCTTATAAAATTTACTATAAAATTTTGATGTATCTTTTGCTTTAGCCATTGTATATAAAACTTGACCCCATTTTTTCCCAACTTCTTTTGTAAAGTCTGATTTAAACTTATAAACAAATTGATTGTAATTGAGTCCAAATTGTATATATTTTCCTGTTTCTTGTTTAAGTTCTGCAGAAAACTTCTTTTTAACTTTTGAAAATTCTCTATTTATTTTTGCCTTGTAAGCGCTTGCAAACTGTGCTTTTGAGTAGTTAAAAGAGTTAGGGACACGAAGTCCTTTTGCTTTTAACTCTGAAATAACTCTCTTTTTAACTTTAGTATGTTTGTAAAATGCTCTTTGCCCCAAATCTGGTGGAATCCCTCCAGTTTTTTTTATAAACTTTCTATAACCTTCTGTATAAACAACTTGATCTATAGCCCTGTTGCTAGGACAATACCCACCATTACACCACCTTGAAGGTGTAATATAATGACCAAATTTACGATTCATTTCTGCTTTGTATCTTCTCTTTGCTTGTGAGTAACCTTGGTTGTCAAAATATTTTTTCAATTTATTATAAGTTTTATTTCGTTTAGAGTCACTAAGATTAACAGATCTTTCAAATGCAATTACTTTTTTCTCGTAGTCAGCATATTTTTGTCGCAGCTTTCCTGTAAAGTCTTGATATTCAGCATCTAGTACCATAGCATTATCAAGTTTAGAAAACTTTTCATTTATCTCTTTACTCTTATTTAAATATTTATTATATCCATCAACTATACTACTTACTTCTGTCTCAAATTTATTTTCAGCTTTTATATAATCATCATGCCCATACTTTAAAATAAAAACATCAGCAAATTGGTCTTGTCCTCTTGCTACAAATTTATCTATAAGTTTTTCATCTATAAAATTCAGTAAAAAAATATTTGAGAGTATAACTTTATCTTCAATTGTTGGATTTTTTAGATGAGACTTTGGCATAAACGATTCATATCCTAAAGAGCCGTTAAGCATTCCATACTTAAAGGCAGAAATATAATAAGATGTATATCTTTTACTCTTGTTATCTTCTACAATTTTATCCATTAGTGAAGCAAGCAGTGAGTGAAAGACAAAGAAGAGGATAACTAAGGTAATCCCTGTTAAAGTAGCTATCATAACTTTAGATTCAGCGGTGATAAATTTTCTATATAGAAGATAAAAAAATGGTAGCACTAGTAAAGTTAAACCAACTGAACTTACATTATGTCCCAAAGACTCTATATACTCTAGTGATTCTTGTGTAACAGAAGCACTAGTAATTATATCGATGAGATAGCCATTGTAAAATACTTCTACACCAAGATAGATGATTTTAGAGATAATTATAAATGCTAAAAAGTATGCACCATATTTGGGAATGAATGAAGTTTTTGTGTTTTGCACTTCTGGGTTTGTTTCCATAGTTCTTAAATTCCTTCACTAAAGTCCATAAAACCAGCTGTTTTATGCTCTGATGTTGATTTTTTCATACTCGCTTTTTCACCATTCACTTTTACTGTATGGGTTGATTTATACTTATAAGAACTATCAAAAAATGATTTAGTTTTAAAATGTTTGTATTGTCCTGTTTTTGCTAAATATCTACCAGTTTTTAAAATAGTTGCATGGTTTTTAAGTGCATATTTTATATTTACATCTTGAGGTAACCTTGCTACAGATGCCTTTGGTAGTTTTAGAGTCCTAACTTTTTGTTGTATTTTACGAAATAGTCGTGCATCTTTAAAACCCACCTCTCTTACAAGTTTTTCATTATAGTTTAAATCTTTTCTTGTTCTAAGAGCATTTAAAACTACTAACTCTGGAGAGTAACCATCTATTTTAAATATTGGTTTTTTCTTTATTT